>Ga0075420_100004484_pt1 | contig 12218 bp, 10 predicted proteins | sample SoiMetdeltSBSDD4_FD_75296 | JGI IMG/M metagenome (GOLD analysis project Ga0075420, IMG submission 75296) | Bulk soil microbial communities from a Populus tree surrounding site in Tennessee, USA - Soil MetaG P. deltoides SBSDD4 | ecosystem: Environmental > Terrestrial > Soil > Tree plantation... | reverse complement strand
CGTGCTGATCGCGCGTTGAACGGCGTTGCGGCGTTCGGCGTCGACCAGTTCCGAATCCTGTAACGGCCGGCAGTCAGGCGGATTCAATTCCTGCGGCTCCGCGCCGTCGCTTGGCTGAAAGAAGCCGGTCAGCGAAACAAGTTTGCGGCGCTTGCGTTTTCGCAGTTCGCTGATCGCAAGGTTGGTGGCGATGCGATAGATGTAAGTCGAAAACGCGTAACTCCGCTGATACCTGTCTCTCGCTCTGTAGACCCTGACGAAGGTCTCCTGCGCCAAATCGACGGCGCCGTCGTAGTCGCTGGTCATGCGATAGATGTAACTCGTAATCTGGTTTCGATAGCGACTTACCAACTCTGCAAACGCGTCCTGATCTCCGGTCCGGGTCGCCTCCAACAACGCATGATCGGAAGTGGTGTCTTCCACCTCCTGCTGGAGCGGCGGGGCGAAGGCCAGCTCGTCGATGGTCGTCAGCGTATTCATCAGGGCAGGCAGGCTCTCATGCGTTTAACGAGGAACACCTCGGTTCGACGATAAGTTTATTGGGCTCGACAATGAGTTAGCGCCAGGCTTCGAATTATACCCGCACCGGCCGCCACCCGACAGGAATACACGCCCGGTATTCCGCCAAGTTCCAGAAGAAATCTGTGTTTATCGGTGTTGGAGGGCCTAAAGGTTACGCTTCGGGGCGATTGAAGATGGAATCGCTCACTTTGATGCCGTAGGTGATCGTCATCACGCGCGTTTCCTGGCTCTGCCGCCCGTCTTCGAAGAGGACGGTGCGGTACGGCGCGAGCGTTTGCTGCACTGGTCGGTAATCGAGGAATTTCTTCGTGAACTTAACTGCCGGCCCACCCGGAATCCCCTCTTCGTACTCGAGCCACAGAATTCGCAGCGTCTTGGAGCTGATGTAATACCGCGTCTTGCGGTTTTCTTTGTCAGTCAGGTCGACAACGTACAGGTCGAGGCCTTTTTGCTGATCCTTGCCGACGAGCGTCAGCGTCGAGCCGCACTCCTTGTACCGAAGCAGCGAATCGATACTGTGGTGGTGTTGCGAGATGAAGTTTACGATGGCGTCCTGGCGCGGCGTGAAGGCGGCGCCGTTAATCAATCCCCAGAGTTTCCCCTCGCCAAAAATCAGCGAATACTCCATCGTCGGGAGCCTCTGGTCGACGCGAATCTTGTCTTTATCGAGGTTCTCGCCGCGGATGAAACGGCGTTCATAGTTCGCTTCTTCCGGGTTACCTTCGGCGTTGAAACGAGTGATTTTGCCGCGCTCGACTCCGTAGCGCCGAATGTGCTCCAGCCCGGGACGCGTGCCGTAAATCAGGATCACCGACTCGACGATCTGCTCGGCAGTGTACTTCGTCTCGCCCTGTTTGTTGTCCTTCTGGGGCTTAACTTCGGGAGCCTTGGTTTCCTGCGGTTTTGCTTCCTGCGGTTTTTCCTGCGGCTTCTTGTCCTGAGCCGGGAGAACAGGCACAGAAAGCATGGAGAGAACTATGAGGGCGATTATTGGGCGAAGCAAACTAAAGTGTCTCCTTGATTTGGGCAACCACTAGGGAGAGGCGAATTGTAACACGATCCACGGATTCCGAAAAAAGGACCACGGTTGCCCGTTTGACAACACCATGCTGCCCGCGTATGTTGCTTCGTTTTTGTAGAAAGGAAAACCCAATCACATATGAAGAGAGTCGGAGTTCTCGTAGGCCGGGAGAAGACCTTTCCGGACGCCATCATCAAAGCTATCAATGAAAAAGGAAACGGCGAAGTCGTCGCCGAATACATGAAGCTGGGCGGAATTCTTTACGACGCGCCTCCCAGGTACGACCTGGTCATCGATCGCATCTCGCACGAGGTGCCGTTCTATCGCGCCACGCTCAAGCGCCTCGCGCTCGAAGGAACGATCATCATCAACAACCCTTTCTGGTGGTCGGCGGATGACAAGTTTTTCAACTACTCGCTAGGCAAGAAACTGGGCGTTGCGATTCCGAAGACCGTGCTGCTGCCGCAGAAGGATTACATCGAGGGCATCGTCAGCGAGAGCCTGCGCAATCTGGAGTTTCCCATCGATTGGCAGGGGATCGTCGACTACGTCGGGCTGCCGGCTTTTCTGAAACCGTTCGACGGCGGCGGCTGGAAAAACGTTTCGAAGATCAATTCGCTGGAGGAGTTGTGGACGGAGTACAACAAGTCGGGAACGCTCTGCATGACGCTCCAGGAGTCGATTGATTTCGATCAGTTCGTCAGGTGTTACTGCGTCGGGCAGGAAGAAGTGATGATCATGGCCTACGATCCTCGCAAGCCGTACCTGTCGGGTGAGCAGTACATCCACAATCCTGACTACCTCGCGCCCGAGCTCGCCGATCGCGTCCGAAAGGACGTGCGGACGCTTTGCACGGCGCTCGGTTACGACATCAACACGGTCGAGTTTGCGATCAAGGACGGCGTGCCGTATGCGATCGACTTCATGAATCCGGCGCCCGATGCCGAGCTCGCGTCAGTCGGCGAGTTCTATCACAACTGGATCACGAACGCGGTCGTCGCATTGGTGTTCAAGCGTCTGCGCGAACCGGCGCAGCGCCCGCGTTATAGCTGGGACGCGCTGCTGAATCCGGAACCGGCGCAGGCGTACGCCGTCGCTTCAGCCGCGGAACAAAGCGCGCGCACAGTTACACCGAAAGCTGAAACAAAGAAACCCTCGTCCAAAAAGAAACCACGTATTTAACGGATTAGGAGTACTTCGAGCGGCTATAAAGGAAGCGGGTCCCGAGCAGCGATATCAGCCAAACTCCCAGGGCCGATGATGCGAGGGACCACGCGAAACTTCCGGCAAGCGGGTCGACGAGCCCGGCGATCAGCGCCAGCAGGACGCTGGTATTCGTCACCCGCAACGCCAATCGTCGAATCCGTGTGACGTTCTGAAGCCAACTGATGCGTCGCAGCTCGGACACCAGGTAATCGTCGTCGCTATTCAGGTGCATGTAGTATTCACCTTCGCTGCGAGCATAGCGCGCCAGCGCCTGCTCGGAGCTGACGCGAGCAGCTTCGTGGTAATGGTGAATGACGTGGGCCAACTTCCCTTCCCGCAAAGCGATATCAGCCAGCCCAACACGCGCTTTGAAATTCCCGCTGTCGATTTCGACGACTTTCTGTAGCGCCTGTCGCGCCTGACGCGCGTCGCCGCATTCGAGAAAACTCTCGCCGATAAGCGGCAACAGCACGAGATCGTTTCGCGCGCGAATACTCGCCAACCGCAGCGCCGCGCGCGCCCGTGACAACAATCGCGCATCTGACTGCGCGCTCGCCTGCGAACGCAGCAAACGCGCAAAGTCGTAGATCAGCCACGCGCCATGCGGCCTGACATTCAACGCGCGGCGAAAAGCCTCGCTCGCTTCACGCAAACGTCCGGACACGCGCAACTCATTTCCCAGCCGCCGCAACAGCCGCGCTCGTTCGAGCTCTTCCGGAGTCGCTTCGGTTTGGTTGCTTTCACGCCGGCGATGCAACTTTCCACCGAGTTTGTAATCCGAGGCAGAGTCAAGCACTTCCGAAGAGGCAAGCTGCGAGAGCTCGGCTTTTCGGTTCAGGAAGTTGGGCTCGTGCAGGTAGTCGCGCAAGTCGCGGCTGCGATTGTCCAGTTTGTTTTCGTGAATCAACGGGAACAGCTCGCGCACGAGTTTCCGATACTCGCGGCCGCCGGAGACGATGACGAAGTCCTTCCCTTTTCCTGTGATCTGCGTGCGGTAACGATAACGAACGCGCCCGCCGCGCCGCAGCGTTCGCACAGCGTGTGTTTCGACGGTCTCAAAGTCGTCGATCGGGAGTTGTTTGCGATACCCGAAGAGCAGATGGAGCAACGACGAGACTGGTCCCTGACGCCGCAGCGAAAGCCCATCGAAAACGATGCGATCCGTGAGTGCCAACAAAGGAAGAACGATCCACGCGGACGCCACCAGCAGCAACGCCCAACCGTCGTACTGAATACGCAGTAACAGCGCGGCAAAGAAGGTGAGAACAGCCGCAACGGTGAGATACGGACCCGGCGAAACTCGCACGCTCGCGATCGTCGGTAGCTTGCGGCGCGCGCGCTCGCGTTCGTCGCTTACCTCGGAAAGGGCCGGCAGAGTATTCAGATCCTTGGCGAACTCGTTTGTTTCGTTCATCTGCCTCCCTCATTGCTCGCCGGACAATCCACCGGCAGGTCGACCGCGAAACTACCGCGCGATCTGCCCGGCTCAGTGTAACGTAAGTCGGCCAATTGAACGAGAGTTTGGGTCGTGCAGTTCGGGTCGGCGAGCTTCGCTACCGGAAATCGCGCGAAACCAAGAAACACCTGCGCCGGACGCTGCTGCGAAACGGATTGCATGACTTCGGCAAGCTCTCCCGACGGCTTTTCATAACGAACCACGCGGCTCGACGGACTCATGTCGCCCAACAAAAAGATTCGAAAGCGATAAGTCGCTCGATCGGTTTCAAACACGCAATCCCAATGTAGCGGGTCGGCGAGCGTCGGCATGGCGGCCAATCGCGAAACGGTCTCGCCGCGCGGCGTCACAAGTCGTGAGGCTATCGCATGCCCTTGCGCCACCGCGCGCGAGTGCACGTAACCGAGCATGCCCCAATAAACCAGCACGAGTGCGAAGGCGGCAAATGCGATGTTGTTTCCGAATTTCCGTCCGGCGCCGATGACAAACAGCACGACCAAAATGACAATTCCCGCAATCCACAGCCAGACGAGGAAACGAGGATTGGAAATGTCGCCGCTGCGCGGGCTGAAAAGAATCAGAAACGTGATTACCGCCGCCACTACTGCCCAGATCACCTTCCCGGTTATTGTTTTGGCTGACAAAAGAAACGAAGCGCCGCCGAGTATCAACCACAGATACGGATCGACGATGAAAACCAGATCGCCGTACGACCACTTCCCGCTCCAGGGAAGAAACCATCGAACGCCGTAATTGTTAGTCCAATCGAGCAGCGGGTGCGTCGCAGTCGCGATTAGCGACGCGATCATCAGTCCGCGCAATTTTACCTTTGGCGTGTCGTTGCGGAAGCGCGCCCACAATCGATCGACACCGTAGAAGATCAGCGGCAACACCAGCGACAGAACGATGATGCCGACGATGGCGTGCGTGATTCCACGATGATGCTGGAGAAACGTCCAGCGATCTCCGGCCACGGCGATCGCGACGTCACAATCAGGGGAGTTCGCGGCGAGAATGCAGAGCGCGGTGGCGCCGGGAGACAATCTTTCCAAACCCGCCTTGGCCGCAGTCAGTCCGACGAGTGAGTGCGTTAGATTGTCCATTCAGCGCGGCAGTTCTTATCGCGATCAACCAAGTAACGAAGGGGTCGTCTCGGGTGGAAGCTGGTCATAGCGTGCGGGGTCGAGTTTTTTCAACTCAGTCGCCGCTTCACGGGCCGCCGCTGATGGCTCCGCCGGCTGGTTGTCGTCTCCCTTCGCCTTGCGAGACGCGTCGACGATATTGAAGAGAAGGTCAGCCGCTTCCTTCTTCTTGCCCTGCTTCTCATAGACTTTGGCGAGGCGCAGATTGGCCGTATCCGCGCTGATCGTGGGGCCGTTCAACTTCGCGAGGTCGCTGTACAGGCGCGCGGCATCGTCGAGTTTGCCTTCGCTTTCATTCGCCTGCGCAAGAGCAAACTTCGCAAGGGCGGAGACTTCGGGGACGTCGCTGTTCGACAACTCATTCAACTCGCTGATGCCCTTCGGCCGATCGATGACGAGACGGTTCGCGGCGATGAAGTAACGCGCCTGCGCTCTGTAAGGATCGCCGTACTTCGCGGCAACCTTTTCAAACTCGTCGATCGCGCGCTGCGAACGTTCCAGCTCGCTGTTGAAAGTCTGGGCGGTTGGGTCCGCGCCGAGCATCGGCGCGCCGACGTTGGCAGTCGAGATGGAGATAGCTCGACCGAGGGCCTGGCGAGCTTCGTCGGCCTTGCGGTTACTCCATTTAACGAAGAAAAGGATGATGATGCCGGCCAGGATGAGGCCGCCCAATGCGTACAGAATTGTTCGTCCGCGACCCTCGAGCGCATTGCCGAGACGGTCAAACAAGCCCATCGTTGTGTCGCGAAACCGGTCGTGTTGCAGTTCCCGCGCGCGCTTTTTCTTATACTTTGCCACGTATCTTCCTCATGCAAGCCGACATAGTCGGCTTCGTTCTGTTGGGTGTATGATAGCGAAAAACGTCACTCTAATGGCGCGTACGAAAAGTTGTCAAGGCATCCGTCGTACCCGGGTTTGGCTGAAACACATCTAATAAACCGATGAGTTTTCTTTGGGAACAAAACACGGCGACCGGGTGTCTAAAGGGCAGCCTGTCCGGGAAAGGGCAAAAATTTTTAACTGCTCTGGTTCCCGCCCCAGGGGGTGAACAGTGAGCTACGGAGAGCCAATAGCCCTCCGCGGGCAAATGGAATTGGAGCAGGTTGCAACGGCGACCGTAGTCGACGCTCGGCCTCCGGTAGAAGTCCAGTTCATTGAAAGATTGAAGCGCAGCGACCCGGCCGCCTTCGAAACTCTGGTCAACGAACGATCGGGCGAGATTTACGGTTTGCTCTATCGCCTGACTGAGAATGCCGAAGAAGCTCGTGATTTGACGCAAGAGACGTTTCTGCGGGCGTTTCAGAATATCGGGCAGTTTCGCGGCGATTCGGACCTGCGAACGTGGATTTACCGCATCGCCATCAACCAGGCGCGTAACCGCTGGCGCTGGTGGCGTCGTCGCCATCGTGACACGACGGTTTCGATCGACGCGCAGAACGAGCCCGGAAATGCTGCTGTAGTTGCTCAGCTAACGGCGGGTCGCGGAAGCAACCCTGAGCACGGCGCATTGGCGCACGAACGCGAGCGGGCATTGAGAAAGGCCTTGAGCGGTTTGAAGCGGGTTTATCGGGAAGCAGTCGTGCTGCGCGACATTGAAGGTTTTGCGTACGAGGAGATTGCGGTTGCGCTGGACATCAGCGTGGGAACTGTAAAGTCTCGCCTGGCGCGTGGACGTCAGGAGCTCCGGCGCAAGCTGGAAGGATCTTTGTAATTTTTATGATGGATGGCTGATCCGCCCCGGCTCACGAAACTCGGTGCCAAATGGGTCGAAGTGAGAAAACGGCGGGATCAAGGCTTCCGAAGTGGCATGATGAGGGCGTATTGAAAACGTGGCCAGCAACACCCGTTGAAGCATCGCTCAACTCAAGCCTGAAGGGGTTGCCCTAGACTTGTCGGAGTTGCTTCTTTTGAAAAAAAGGGAGCAGCCGGGGTCGGTCAGCCATCCAAACAGTTTGCCGGTGCCGGTTTCACGGGAAGTGCCGGCAATCGGTAGTGGAAATCCTCTTATGTTGTGCGAAGAAACAAAACAGTCGCTTTCGTTGTACGTTGACGATTGTGTGTCTCTGCCGGCGAGAGTAGCGATTGACGAGCACCTGGATCGGTGTCCGGTGTGCCGGTCTGACGTATCCGACTTGCGCGCGCTCACTCGCGGGCTCGGTCTTTTGTCTCGACCGGTGCCGCCGCCGGATTTAGCCGCTACGATTTCCGACGCACTTTATATCGAAGCAGCAGCTCAACGACAGGCTCCGCAGCCTTCACTGAGTTACCGGATCGTGCGGTTTATCGAGCCGCGCTTGATGCCGTACACGATTGGTTCCTTTGCTTCGGTGATCATGTTCGTCCTGATGTTGAACGCGCTGCGTCCGCATTTCGTGGCGTTGCGTGATGCGGCGCTTCAGCAGCATGGAGTGTTGGGGCTGCAAGCTGGTCGCAGTTACCCGGGGTTTTATCAATACGACTTGAACGAACCCGTTACGTCGGAATCGTTAGCGCGAGAACGCGCACCGTTTGGTGAACAGTCGCCGAGTTTGAATCCTGACGGGTCGTTGGCAGCGCTCACGCGTGCTTACGCGCATCCCAGCGACAACTTCTACGGTCCGGATGACGACATGCTCGTGGTCGCGAATGTGTTCAGTAACGGCGTTGCGTCGTTGAGCGATGTGGTCCACCCGCCGCGCGACAAGCGCATGCTGGAGAAGTTTCAGTCTGCTCTGCGACAGGATGCGGCCTTCGTCCCTGCTTCCCTCGACCGCCGCCCTGACACGATGCGCGTTGTCTTCTGGTGCCGCGGCGGCGCCGTTGAAAGGGTCGACATCGACGGTCGAAATTAGACTTTCCTGATTAGGCTTTCCGAAATTTCCTGCCATGTGTCTCCCGCTTCCGGGAGATCCCCGTTCTCCCTGATACCCTCGCTTGACGCACCGCACGTCGCATGCTAGTTTGCGGCTTCACCTTTTATTCATGGATCAAACAGCGTGAAGCCAGCGCACTGAACCGCGCGGGTGAATAATTTGACTGCTACGACGCCGCAACTAAAACGTACTCCACTCAACGATGCCCACCGGCGACTCGGCGGGCGCATGGTCGACTTCGGCGGCTGGGACATGCCCGTTCAATATCCCGCCGGCACGATCGAAGAACATCTGCGCACACGTACTCACGCCGGCCTCTTCGACGTCTCACACATGGGCGAGATCGACGTCCGCGGCCCCGACGCGATCTCCTTCGTCAACCGCCTGACGTCAAACGACGTGACTAAACTCGTCGACGGCCAGGCACATTACACCGCACTGACGACGCCCTCCGGAACTGTGATCGACGATCTACTCGTCTATCGCCTCGCCGGCGACCACCTGCTGCTCGTCGTCAACGCCGGCACGACCGACAAAGACTGGGACTGGATCAGTTCGCATCACAAAGGCGAATCAGTAAAACTGCTAAACGCGAGCGTTGAATACTGCCAGCTTGCGCTCCAGGGACCTGACGCCGAATCAATCCTGCAAAAACTGACGGACCTGCCGCTTTCGGAAATCAAGTATTACCACTTCAGACCGGGAACCGTTGACGGCGTGAGCGGCATCGTCTCGCGCACCGGCTACACCGGTGAAGACGGTTTCGAAATCTACGCACCGGCCGATCGCGCTGAGCAACTTTGGAACAAGATCCTCGACGCAGGCGATTCAGGTTCGCCAACGGGCGTCGTTCCCTGCGGTCTCGCCGCTCGCAACACACTTCGACTCGAAGCAGGAATGGCGCTCTACGGCCACGAGATCGACGAGACCACCACGCTGCTCGAAGCAAACCTCGGCTGGATCTGCAAACTCGATAAAGGCGACTTCAACGGGCGCGAAGCGTTGGCCCGTCAAAAACAAGAAGGCATCAAACGTAAACTCGTCGGCTTCGAGGTGACGGAACGCGGTATCGCGCGCGACGATCAGGACGTTCTCGTTGACGATCACATAGTCGGCAAAGTTACTTCAGGCAGCCCGGCGCCGTTTCTCAAAAAGAACATCGGTTTCGCGTACGTGCCCGTCGAATTCGCGTCGGTGGGCCAGGAGATAAAGATCGACGTGCGCGGGCGGCCGGTAGGCGCGCAGATCGTCAAGACACCTTTTTACAAGCGCGCGAAATAAGGAAGTTAATTCTCATCAGTTGGAGGAACCATGGCAAACGTTCCAGAAGACCTGCACTACAGCAAGGACCATGAATGGGTCAGAGTAGACGGCGAAGAAGCCATCATCGGCATCACCGACTACGCCCAAAACTCGTTGGGCGACGTAGTGTACGTCGAGTTGCCAAAAGCCGGCGACAAGTTTTCGACCGGCGAGTCGTTCGGTTCGGTTGAATCAGTGAAGGCGGTTTCCGAAGTCTTCACACCCGTCTCCGGCGCGATCGCGAGAATCAACGAATCGCTCGCGGACGAACCGGAAAAGGTGAACTCGGATCCGTACGGCGAGGGCTGGATGATCCGTGTCCAGATGTCTAATCCGGGCGAGGTTGATAGCCTGTTGACCGCCGCGGAATACGAAGATTTCACGAAAGCTGAGAGCGAATAATCTTGCGCTACATTCCTAACTCGCCGGAAGAGCGCACAGAGATGCTTGAAGCCATCGGGCTCAAATCGGCTGAAGACTTATTCGATTCAATTCCTCAAGACTTGCTCCTACAGCGGCCCCTCAACACGCCCGCTGCCCTCTCGGAGATCGAGTTACTCGAACGCTTCGAACAAATGGGCAGGCGTAACGCCGGGGCACGCAGACCGAGCTTCCTCGGCGGCGGCGCTTATTCACATTACATTCCGACGATCGTCGATCACATTATTTCGCGCTCCGAGTTTTTCACTGCTTACACGCCATACCAGCCCGAGATCTCGCAGGGCACGCTGCAAACCATCTTCGAGTTTCAAACACTGGTTTGCCAGTTGACCGGGATGGAAGTGGCGAACGCGTCGATGTACGACGGTTCGACGGCGCTTGCCGAAGCAGTGTTGATGGCCGAGCGCGTCACTCATCGATCGAAAGTGATCGCCTCGAACGCGGTGCATCCGCAGTATCTCGAGGTCGTCAAGACTTACGTGCAGCACGCGGGGATCGATCTCGAGCTCGTGCCGTTTCACTCCGCAACGGGTCAAACCGGCGCAGCGCTCGCCGACGCAGTCGACGATCAAACGGCGGCGCTCGTGGTCCAGTCGCCGAACTTTTTCGGCTGCGTCGAAGATCTCGCTGCGCTGGCTGACGCGGCGCATGCGAAGGGCGCGTTGCTCGTTGTCGCCGTCACCGAGGCGATGTCGTTCGGACTGTTGAAATCGCCGGGCACCTGTGGCGCAGACATCGTCATCGCGGAAGGACAATCATTCGGCGTGCCGCTGTCGTTCGGTGGCCCATACGTCGGGCTCTTCGCGACGCGCGAGAAATACGCGCGCCAGATTCCCGGGCGCCTCGTCGGCGAAGCCTATGACAAACACGGCCGCCGCGGCTTTGTGCTGACACTCGCAACGCGCGAACAGCACATTCGCCGGGAAAAGGCGACGTCGAATATCTGCACCAACGAAGGGCTGATCGCTCTCGCCGCAACCGTCTATTTGGAAACGATGGGCCGGCGCGGCATTCAGGAAGCCGCACACCAGTGTTTGCAGAAAGCCGCCTACGCTGCTCGACGCATACAGTCGTTGAATGGTTTCTCGCTTCCCTTCTCGGCCCCGCGTTTCAACGAGTTCGTCGTACGTGGTCCGATGGATGCGATCGATATGCTCGCGCGTCTGGGGAAAGACAAAAGCATCGAAGGCGGAATTCCGTTGTGGCGGTTCTTTTCCGATCTGCCGAACGACTTTCTCGTCTGCGTTACCGAGACAAATACTCGCGCAGAGATCGACGAACTGGTCGAGGGTTTAGCTTCAGTTTCAAGCCAATAAGATGACCGACGGAATAACAAAAGTCACTTCTCACATCAGTCCCAACGAACAACTGATCTTCGAGCGCTCGCAACAGGGACGCATCGGCTACCGTCTGCCCGCGCTGGACGTCGACGAAACACCGATCGCCGACCTGCTGCCGAAGGAGTTTCAACGCGACGACGATCTCGAAGGCATGCCTGAAGTCAGCGAAGTGGACGTGATCCGTCACTTCATCCGCATGTCGACCTGGAATTATTCGATCGATCTCGGAATGTATCCGTTGGGCTCTTGCACGATGAAGTACAACTCGCGTCTCAACGAACGAGTCGCGCGCATCGGCGAGTTCGCGAACCTTCATCCGCTGACGGAAGAGCACGACGCGCAGGGCGCGCTGCAGGTCATTTACGAACTCGAACAACACCTCGCCGAGATCACCGGCCTGCCGGGCATCTCGTTGCAACCAGCCGCAGGCGCGCACGGCGAGATGACGGGAATCATGATCATTCGCGCGTTTCTCGACGCGCGCGAGGGCGCCGCCGCATCAGGCCGCCGCACGATGTTGATTCCCGACTCAGCGCACGGCACGAACCCCGCGTCAGCACATCTCTCGGGCTTTTCAGTGAAGACGATCAGATCGACTGCCGAAGGTCTCACCGATCTCGATCACCTGCGCGAACTGTGCGCGCACGGCGACGTCGCCGGATTGATGTTGACTAACCCGAACACGCTCGGTCTCTTCGAACGCAACATCAAACAGATCTGCGACATCGTCCACGAAGCAGGCGGTCTCGTTTACATGGACGGCGCGAACATGAACGCGCTCGTCGGCATCGCGCGCCCCGGCGACATGGGCGTCGACGTCATCCACCTGAATCTGCACAAGACCTTTTCGACTCCGCACGGCGGCGGTGGACCAGGCTCAGGGCCATGCTGCTGCACGAAAGAGTTGGAACCGTTTCTGCCCGTGCCGCGCATCGT
>Ga0075420_100004479_pt1 | contig 12222 bp, 17 predicted proteins | sample SoiMetdeltSBSDD4_FD_75296 | JGI IMG/M metagenome (GOLD analysis project Ga0075420, IMG submission 75296) | Bulk soil microbial communities from a Populus tree surrounding site in Tennessee, USA - Soil MetaG P. deltoides SBSDD4 | ecosystem: Environmental > Terrestrial > Soil > Tree plantation... | reverse complement strand
GGTGCTCGCCGCGGCCAAGCCGGTGGTGCTCTTCGTCGACACCTTCAACGGCCTCTTCGAGAGCGAGAACGCCGTCGCGGCGGTGCGCGTGCTGCAGGCGGCCGGCTACGCGGTGCATGCGGCGCGCGCCGGCGACGGCGCGGCGCTTTGCTGCGGCCGCACGTACCTCGCGGCCGGCATGGCGCAGGAGGGCCGGGCGAAGGCGCGCGCGCTGATCGAGGCGCTGCGGCCGTTCGCCGAGCGCGGCATCCCGATCGTCGGGCTGGAGCCGTCGTGCCTGCTCGGCGTGCGCGACGAGATGCAGTCCATGGGCTTCGGCGACGGCGCGCGCATCGTGGGCCGGCACGCGCTGATGCTCGAGGAGTTCCTCGCCGTCGAGGCGAAGGCGGGGCGCTTCGCGCCGCCGCTGCGCGCGGCGTCCAGGCGCATGCTCGTGCACGGACACTGCCACCAGAAGGCCTTCGGCGTCATGCAGCCCGTGCTCGACGTGCTCGGGCTCATCCCGCACGCCGAAGTGAGCCTGGTCGAGAGCTCGTGCTGCGGCATGGCGGGCAGCTTCGGCTACGAGGCCGAGCACCATGCGGTGTCGATGCAGATGGCCGAGCTGTCGCTGCTGCCGGCGGTGCGCGCCGCCGGGGACGCGATCGTGGTGGCGGACGGCACGAGCTGCCGGCACCAGATCCGGGACGGCGCGCAGCGCGAGGCGCTGCACGTGGCGCGGGTGCTGGCGGAGCACCTGGCCTGACGGGCGCGAGGCGGCGCTTCGCCCCTCGCGCGCGTCATCGGTAGGATGGCTGCCGGGTCCGCCGGCTGCGCTCGACCGCCGCCGCGCGGTGCCGCCCATGACGTGAGCAGCCCGGCGAGCGCGCCGGGCGAGGAGGTCGCATGCGAGCCGATGAACAGGCCATCCGGGATCTGGTGTCGCTCTGGCACCGCGCCACCGCGGCGGGCGACGTGGACACGGTGCTTCGCCTCATGTCCGAGGACGTCGTCTTCCTCGTGGCGGGCGGCGCGCCGATGCGCGGCCGCAGCGCGTTCGAGGCCGGGCTTCGCGCGCTGCTGGCCACGCACCGCATCGAATCGAGCGGGCAGGTGCAGGAGGTCGACGTCTCGGGCGACCTGGCGTACTGCTGGACCGAGCTGACGGTGCGCATCGTGCCGCGCTCCGGCGGCGGCGCGCCGACGCGTTGCGGACCGGCCCTGTCGGTCCTGCGCAGGCAGCCCGGCGGCGCCTGGGTGGTGATCCGCGACGCCAACCTGCTGCCTCCCGGCCCGTGACGCTCGGCCTCACGCGTCGCGGGTGGCCGGCGGGTTGACCCGATACCCAAGTCGCGCATCGCGTCCCATGATCGCGGCGCGAGACGACGACGAGGGAAGAGACCGTCATGGACCGCCGAACGCTGCTGGTGCGCGCCGCCGTCGCGCTGGGGTGCCCCGCGCTCGCGCGGGCACAGGCGTGGCCGTCCCGGCCGATCCGCTACATCGTCCCGGTGGCCGCCGGCGGCGGCAGCGACATGGTCGCGCGCGTGGTCACCGAGCGCTGGGGCCGCGCGCTGGGGCAATCCTTCGTGGTGGACAACCAGGGCGGCGGCGGCGGCGTGATCGCGAGCGTGGCGACCGCGCGCGCCGTCCCCGACGGCTACACGCTCATGCAGGGCTATGTCGCCACCCACGGCACCACGCCGGCGACGCGCAAGGTCCCGTACGACGCGTTGAAGGACTTCACGCCCATCGGCATGATCGGCGCCACGCCGAACGTGCTGGTCGTGGGCAGCGCGATGCCGGCGCGCACGCTCGCCGAATTCGTCGAGCACGTGCGGCGCAGCCCGGGCCGGGTGAACTACGGCTCCGCCGGGCCCGGCTCGCTCACGCACCTCACGATGGAGCTGTTCAAGCAGGAGATCGGCGGCTTCATGGTGCACATTCCCTACCGCGGCATCGCGCCGGCGTTCACCGACCTGCTCGCCGGGCAGACGCAGGCCATGTTCCCCGGCCTCGCGGCCGCGCTGCCTCACCTGCGCTCCGGCCGCGTGCGTGCGCTCGCGGTCACGGGGCGCGCGCGCAGCGATTCGCTGAAGGACGTGCCCACGCTGGACGAGTCCGGCTTCAAGGGCTTCGACGCGATGCAGTGGTACGGCACGGTCGGCCCGGCCGGCGTTGCGCCCGACGTGGTCAGGCGCCTCAACGAGACGCAGGTGGCGGTGCTGAAGGATCCCGAGCTGCGCGACAAGCTCTCGGTGGAGGCCGTCGAGCCGCTGCCGATGACGCCCGAGGCGTTCGGCCGCTACATGCGCGACGACATCGAGCGCTGGACCGCGCTGGCGCGCGCGCGCAAGATCCATTTCGACGACTGAAGAACGACGAGGAGAGCCGCCCCGTGGCCCGCAACACCCAGGTCGGCGCCGACACCGGCGCGCCCGCCATCACCGCCGCGCTCGCGCGCTTCGCCGCCACGCACCCCTCGCGCGGCTGGAGCGACGCCGTCGAGCACGAGGCGCATCGCACCTTCTACAACTGGCTCGGCTGCGCGATCGGCGCGTCGCGCCATGCGGCGGCGGAGGCGGCCATCACCGCGCTGCGCACGCTGGACCCGGCGCCGCAGGCGAGCGTGCCGGGGCGCAACACGCGACTCGACATGGCGAGCGCGGCGCTGGTCAACGGCATCACCTCGCACACCTTCGATTTCGACGACACGCATCTCAAGACCATCATCCATCCCGCCGGGCCCGTCGCCTCGGCGGTGCTGGCGCTGGCCGAGCACCTGGGCACGCCGGGGCGCGAGCTGCTCGACGCGCTCGTGCTGGGCATCGACGTGGCGTGCCGCGTCGGCAACGTGATGTACCCGGACCATTACGACCGCGGCTGGCACATCACCGGCTCCACCGGCATGCTGGGCGCCGCGGCGGGCTGCGCGCGCATGCTGAAGCTGGACGAGGCGCAGACCGCGATGGCGCTCGGCCTCGCGGCGTCGCAGCCGGTGGGCGTGCGCGAGCAGTTCGGCACCATGACCAAGCCGTTCCATCCCGGGGCCGCGGCGCGTGCCGGCCTGCTCTCCGCGCTGTTCGCGCGCCACGGCTTCACCGCCAGCGCGCGTGCGCTCGAGGCGCCGCGCGGCCTGGTGCAGGTGGTGTCGGACAAGCGCGCCTGGCACGAGGCGACCGACGAGCTGGGCAGGCGCTTCGAGATCTCGTTCAACACGTACAAGCCGTTCGCGTGCGGCATCGTGATCCATCCCAGCATCGACGCGTGCGTGCAGCTGCGCGAGCGCGGCGTCACGCCCCAGCAGGTGGAGCGCATCATGCTGCGCGTGCATCCGCTCGTGCTCGAGCTCACGGGCAGGAAGGAGCCGAAGCTCGGCCTCGAGGGCAAGTTCAGCGTGTACCACGGCGCGGCCGTGGGCCTCGTCTTCGGCCGCGCGGGCGAGGCCGAGTTCTCCGACGAGGTGGTGGCGCGGCCCGACGTGGCGGCGCTGCGGCGCAAGGTGGAGGCGATCGTCGACGAGTCGATGGACGAGGCGGCGGTGGACGCCACGGCGGAGCTCGCGGGCGGGCGGCGCGAGACGGTGCGCATCGAGCATGCGATCGGCTCGCTGCAGCGGCCGCTCACCGACGCGCAGCTCGACGACAAGTTCGCCGCGCTGGTCGAGCCGGTGCTCGGCGCGTCGCGCCGCGCGGCGCTGCGCGACGCGTGCTGGAAGCTGGGCGCGCTGGAGGACGTGCGAACGCTGGCATCGCTGTGCCGGCCGTCGTCGTCCAGCCGGTGAGGGATCGGCCATGGCCGCGCTGAGCGTCGAGGCCTTGCAGCAGCGCATCGGACCGCTGTTCCCGGGGCTGATGGGGGTGCGGCTGCGCGAAGCCACGCCCGAGCGCGTGCTGGCCGAGCTCGAGGTGCGGCCGGACCTGTGCACCGCCGGCGGCGTCCTGCACGGCGGCGCGGTGATGGCGTTCGCCGACACGCTGGGCGCGATCGGCACGGTGCTGAACCTCGGCGAGGGGCAGCGCACGACCACCACCGACTCGAGCACCAAGTTCATCGGCGCGGCCAAGGCGGGCTCCACCGTGGTCGGCGAGTGCACGGCGCTGCACCGCGGGCGCACGACGATGGTGTGGCACACGACCGTGCGCACGCCGCAAGGCAAGCTGTGCGCGGTGGTGACGCAGACGCAACTGGTGATGCCGGCGAATTCCGGCGTGCGGAACATGGAGGATGCCCAATGAGCCGCGGCGCGAGACGACCCATGTGCCACGCGCTCTCGACGATCCTCGCCGCGGCGCTGCTCGCCGCCTGCGGCGGCGGAGGCGGCGGCGACGAGGGAACGCCCGTGCCGTTCGCGACGCTCGCCCGCACGCAGAACTCCGGCGTGGCCTCGCGCGAGGAGGTCGTCGTGCGCGGCAACGCGGAGCTCACGCAGCTGTGGGGCCGCATCACGGTGGACGGCGCGCCGCTGCCGTCGATCGACTTCGCCGACTTCGAGGTCTTGGGCGTGTTCCTCGGCAGCCGGCCCAACGCGTGCCACGCGGTCGAGATCTCGCGCATCACGCAGACATCCGCCCGGCGGGTGGTCACGGTCCGGGAGTCGACGCCCGCGCCGGGCGCCGCCTGTTCGCAGGTCACCGTCACCCCGGCGCACCTGGTCGTCGCCGCCCGCTCGACGGTGCCGGTGGAATTCGTCGCGGAGTGAGCTGGCGAGGCGCCGCCATGAACCCGCACATCACGCTGCTTACCCTCGCCGTGGACGACCTCGAGCGTGCCGTCGCTTTCTATCGCGACGGACTGGGGTTCGCCACGAAGGGCATCGTCGGCACCGAGTTCGAGCACGGCGCGGTGGCGTTCTTCGACCTCCAGCCCGGCCTGAAACTCGCGCTCTGGCCGCGCGCCAGCCTCGCCGCGGACAGCGGCCTGCCGCAGCAGGCGCCGAGCGCGACGGAGTTCGCCATCGCCCACAACGTGGCGTCGCCGGGCGAAGTGGATGCCGTCCTGCGGCAGGCCGGGCAGGCGGGCGCGACTCTCGTCAAGCCGGCGCAGCCGACCTTCTATGGCGGCTATGCGGGCTACTTCCAGGACCCGGACGGTCACCTGTGGGAGGTCGCGTTCAACCCCGGGTTCGCCGCGCCGGGTTGACCGGCGCCGGCGGATCCGCGCGCCCGGCGCGGCCCGGCGTGCTGGCCCACAATCGCCCGTCTCGACGTTCCTTCCGGAGACACCGCGTGGCCTGGTTCATCCTCGTGCTCGCCGGCCTGTTCGAAGTCGGCTGGGCCATCGGCCTCAAGTACACGGACGGCTTCACGCGCCTGTGGCCCAGCGTCTGGACGGTGGCCGCGATGCTGGTCAGCGTGGGCCTGCTCGGGTTCGCGATGAAGTCGCTGCCCGTCGGCACCTCCTATGCGGTGTGGGTCGGCGTGGGCGCGGTCGGCACGGCGATCCTCGGCATCGTCCTGCTCGGCGAGTCGGCCAACGCCGGCCGGCTGGCGAGCCTGGCGCTGATCGTGGCCGGGATCGTGGGACTGAAGCTGTCGACGCCCGTCGCGTGAGCCGGCTCGGGGATGCGCCCTCACGGGCGCGGTCCGAGCACCTCGTCGACCAGCGTGCGCAGCTGCGCAACCTCGTGGGAGCGCGTCTTCCGGTAGGCCTCGGCGGCGGCGCGCGTCGCGGCGATGGCGGTCTCGACGTTGCGCTCGGTGAGCAGCACGCCGAAGTCCGCCGGCGGCGCACCCGCGGCCGCGTCGCTCACGCCGAACAGGCGCGCGAGCACCCAGTCCCCGACGTTCTCCTTGAAATGCGAGGCGTCCCAGTAGTAGCGCATCTCGTCGCGGCTGCCGGCGGCGGGCATGGGTTCGGTCGTCACCGACGAGTAGCCGCTGAAGTCCCAGAGCGGGACGGCGGGCCGCCCCGGGTGGCGCGCGGCGTCGGCGGCGAGCATGCGGACCAGGTCGCGCTTGGCCTGCTCGAGCCCCGGCCACTCGCCGGTGAGCGCGCCGATCTCCATCTGGTGCACGTGCGCCGGCGTGATGAAGATGCGCAGGTCGATGCCCTGCGCGCGGCAGAACTCGACGATGCGTCCGATGTCGGCCATCGCGCTCGGCTGCGCGGGCGCGCCGGCCGCCTGCGGCGCCGCGCCGGGCGCGGGCGACGCCGGGCGGCGCCAGCCGACTTCCTGCCTGTCGTACGCGGCGAAGTAGGCGCGCGGGCTCTCGTCCTGGAACATCTCGCCCGCGCGGCGGAAGAACGCATCGCCCAGCCGCTGGCCGTCCGGCGCGAGCCACCTCGGCTGCGCCCAGTCCTGCGCGCGCAGCGTGTTCACGCTCGCGCGCAGCGTGTCGATGCTGGCCAGCACGCGCGCATCCGCGGCGAACAGGCGCAGCCACGAGGCGGCGCTGCCGTCGCTCAGCAGCAGCGTGGGGTCGAAGCCCGGGCGTGTGCCGATCGGCAGGTGCTTCAGGTGCCAGGTGTCGAGGCCCAGCACCACCTGCTGGAGCGGCCGCACCGCGTGCGCGTGCAGGAGGTACGCGTGCATCTCGCGCGGCGTCGCGCCGTCGAACGCGAGGTTGTAGCGCGGCGCGCCGTGCCAGCCCGGATGGGTGGTGCGCAGGCCCAGGTGGCTGCGCGACGTGCCGAGCACCACCGCGCCCGGCGCCACGTGCCGCACGTCGTAGGCCTTGGTGAGGCGCACGCGCTGGTGGATCGCCGGCTTGTTCTGGTTGAAGCCGGGCCGCGCCGGCGCGCGGGTCATCTCGAACGGATCCACGACGGCGTTGAGCGCGGCGACGGCGCCCACCAGCGCCAGCACGGTGGCGCCCGTGATCGCGAGGTAGCGGATCGGCGGCGTCATGGGGCTAGAACTGGAAGTAGAGGAACTCGGAGACGCGCGACAGCGACATCAGCGCCACGGCGAGCCCGGCGCCCGTCGCCACGGCCCACACCGGCGAGGGGCGCCAGCGCAGCGCGCGCGCCAAGGGCGCGTCGGCCGCGGGGGGCGCCTCGCCCGGTCCGGCATAGCCGGCGAGCTCCTGCGTGTTGGGCGCCAGCCGCGCGAGCGCGAGCAGCGCCGCCGCCACCAGGAGCGCCTCGATGTTGTCGCCGAAGTGCGCCGCCGCGCCCGCACCCGCCATGCCGACGAGGCCGGCCATCGCGGCCACCACGCGGCCGGCCGTCGGCAGGTCGGCGGCGCGGAAGAACACCCACGCGACCACGACCGCGAGGAACGTCACCGCCCAGGCGGCCCAGCGACCCGGCGCGTGGCGCGACAGGTCGATCCCGTGCCGGCCGGCGAGCGCGCGCCACGCATGGTTGGCCACGAGGAACAGCCCGTGCATCGCGCCCCACGCCACGAAGGTCCAGCCGGCGCCGTGCCACAGGCCGCCGAGCAGCATCGTGAGCAGCAGGTTGACGTGGCGCCGCACCGGGCCGCGCCGGCCGCCACCGAGCGGGACGTAGAGGTAGTCGCGCAGGAAGCGCGACAGCGTCATGTGCCAGCGCCGCCAGAAGTCGATGATGCTCTCGGCCTTGTAGGGCGAGGCGAAGTTCACCGGCAGCCGGATGCCGAAGAGCAGCCCGGCCCCGATGGCCATGTCCGAGTAGCCCGAGAAGTCGAAGTAGAGCTGCGCGGTGTAGGCGAGCGCGCCCGCCCAGGCGTCGACCGGCGCGAGCGGCTGGCCGGCCGCGGCCGCGTCGAAGCGCGCGCTCGCGTAGCCGGCCACGCTGTCGGCGAGCAGCACCTTCTTGGCCAGGCCGATCGCGAGGATCGTCACCCCCAGCGCGACGGTGGAGGCGGTGACGCCGCGGTAGTGATGGAACTGCGGCAGCATCTCGCCGTGGTGCACGATCGGCCCCGCGACGAGCTGCGGGAAGAAGGTGATGAACAGCGCGTAGTCGAGCAGGTTGAAGTGCTCCATGTGACCGCGCCACGCATCCACCAGCGAGGCGATCATCTGGAACACGAAGAACGAGATGCCGATCGGCAGCACGATGCGCGCCAGCTCGACGTGCGTGCCGGCCAGCGCGTTGAAGGTGTCCACGCCGAAGTTGGCGTACTTGAACCACGCGAGCGTCGCCAGGTCCAGCGTGATGCCGAGCGCGAGCAGCGGCTTGCCGAAGCGCGCCGGGCGGCCGCGGCGCGGCGCGATCCGGCGCGCGAGCTCGAAGTTGATGCCGATGAGCGGCACGAGCAGCAGCAGGTTGAGCGGCTCCCACCAGGCGTAGAAGGCGAGCGACAGCAGCACCGCGGCCGCTATGGGCAGGCGTTGCAGCTTCAGCCGGCGCAGGCCATGGAACAGGATCAGGGCCAGCGGAAGGAAGGCGAGCAGGTATTCGTAGGAATTGAAGAGCACGACAGACCCCGGCGGCTGCCGGATTCGGGAGGTCCGCCTTGCGCCAGGCCGGAGTCTACGAGACCATGGCCGGGGCCCGGGCGCAGGCCGGCGGCGCCCGCTCCGGCTCGCGCTTGACCGGGCGTAAGAACGCGCGCCCGAGTGCCGCCCGGGCGCCGGGGCGCCGCCCGAGCGCTGCCGCCGCCCACCGCCCACCGCCGTCTGCCGCCTGCCGCCCCCACCCGATGGCCACCCCCACCGCACCTCCCGCCACCCCCCTGCTGCCGTCGACCGGGGTCGCCGCGCTCGCGCTGTTCGTCGGCATCGCCTGGTGGCTGGCGCCGCTTTCGCCCGGCGCGCTCGCGCTGCAGTTCGCCTACACGCCGCGCAGCTTCGGCGCGATCGTGCACGTCTGGCCGCCGGAGCACCTGGCGCGCTACCGCGCGCACCTGCCGGCCGACATGCTGCTGCTGGCGTGCTACGGCACGTTCGGCTGGCTGCTCGCGACGCGCGGCACGCTGCTCGAGGCGCTGCCGCGGCGCGCCCGGCGCGTCGCGGCGTGGCTGCTGCCGCTCGCGGCCGCGTTCGACGCCGCGGAGAACGCGCTGCACGCCTGGCTCACCGCCGCCCCGCGCTTCGGCGTGGCGCCGCTCTACGTCGTATCCGCCGCGTGCTCCAGCGCGAAGTGGCTGCTGATGCTGGGCTTCGCGGCGCTGGTGCTGGCGGCCGTCGCGCGGCGCGAGGATTGAGCCGCTGGTGTAACGTCGGCCTCCATGCCCGACCTCGGACTCACCCACGTCGCCCTGCCCGTGCGCTCGCTGGAGGCGAGCATCGCCTTCTACGCGCGCTTCGCGCGCATGCAGCCGGTGCACCGCCGTCCCGGCGTGGTGTGGCTGAGCGACCGCACGCGGCCGTTCGCCGTCGTGCTGATCGAGACCGACGGGCCGATCGAGCCGTTGCGGCCCATGGCGCACCTCGGCGTGGGCGTGGCCTCCGCCGCGGAGGTGGACCGCCTATGCCGCGCCGCGCACGCCGACGGCTGCCTGCTGCGCGAGGCGCACGATTCGGGGCCGCCGGTGGGCTACTGGGCGCTGATGCGCGACCCCGACGGCCACACGCTCGAAGTGGCGTTCGGCCAGGAGCTGGGGCACGCCGTGCAGGACGGGGCGGGCGCGCCATGAGGCTCCTCGCCGTCTACACCACCGTCGGCTCGCAGGGCGCCGCGCGCGCCATGGCGCGCGCGCTCGTCGAGCGCCGCCTCGCGGCGTGCGCGCAGGTCATGCCGATCGAGAGCGTCTACCGCTGGCAGGGCGCGGTGCAGAGCGAGCCGGAGTACTGCATCCTGTTCAAGACCACCGAGGCGCAGTACGCGGCGGTGGAGGCGGCGATCCGGGCGCTGCACACGTACGAGCTGCCGGCCATCCATGCGGTGGCCGTCGATCACGCGCTCGACGCCTATGCGGACTGGGTCGCCGATGGCTCGACCGGCGGGCGCTGAAGCAGGTGTGAAGGCGCCGCCTCTCCCGTGGAGCAGACATCCATGAGCACGACCCCCGTGCGCGGCAGCTGCCACTGCCGCGCCGTCACCTTCGAAGCCGACATCGACTTCTCGCAGCCCACGTTCCGCTGCAACTGCAGCATCTGCCGGCGCACGCGATTCTGGCCCGCCGTGGTGAAGCCCGAGGCCTTCCGACTGCTGTCCGGCGAGGCCGATCTCACCGAATACCGCTTCGGGTCGCGCCGCAACCAGCACTTCTTCTGCCGGCACTGCGGCGTGCGTGCCTTCGGCAAGGGCAACGACACGCCGATCGGCCCGATGTTCGGGGTGAACCTGGGCTGCCTGGACGACGTGCCGGACGAGACGCTCGCCGCGCTGCGCATCGTCTACGTGGACGGCCTGCACGACCGCCCGGACCGGCCGCCCGCGCACTTCGCCCACCTGTAGCCGGACCTGCCATGCCGTACCGCGCCCTGGCCGATGCCGTGCTGACGCTGCACGTCGCGATCGTGCTGTTCGTCGTCGGCGGGCTCGTGCTGGTGCTCGCGGGCAACCGGCGCGGCTGGCGCTGGGTCAACGGCTGGGGCTTCCGGCTGGCGCACCTGGCGGCCATCGGCGCGGTCGTGTCCGAGGCGTGGCTCGGCATCGTGTGCCCGCTCACCACGCTCGAGATGTGGCTGCGCGCGCAGGCCGGCGCGCCGACGTACCAGGGCAGCTTCATCGAGCACTGGCTGCAGCGCGTGCTGTACCACGACGCGGCGCCGTGGGTGTTCACGCTGGCCTACACGCTGTTCGGGCTGGCCGTCGCGGCCGCGTGGTGGCGCTATCCGCCGCGACCGCGCCGCCGGCTGCGCGACGCGCCCGGCTGAGACGACGGAGCGAAGCACCTATGAAATTGTGCAGCGTAGTCGGCTCGCTCAGAGCCGCGCCTACCGTCCACCAGCGAATCGTTCACAGGCTCTGAGCCGGCGGAGCGAAGCACCGATGAAATCGTGCAGCGCCGTCGGCTCGCTCTCGAGGACACGCCGGGCCGCCCCGAGGTTCCTTGACCCCCACGGGGGGCGGGCTGGGCGCAGCCCGGCCCTGGGGGCTCTCGGACGCCTGCCGACGGTTGCGAGGCAGCCGATGCCTCGCAGCCTCTGAGGCGAATGAGGGCATCGCGATGGCGCTCGGCTGGCTCACCGTCCTCAAGACCGTCCCGTGGGGCGAGGTCATCGGCAACGCGCCGAAGATCGCCGACGGCGCGCGCAAGCTGTGGAGCGCCGTCGCGAGGAAGGAGGCCGAGGCGCCCGCGGCCGGCGCCGGGCCGGCCCCCGCGTCGGGTCCCGACGCCGTCGCGGCGCTGGAGGCGCGCCTCGCGCGCGCGGAGGCCGACGCGGCCGAGCTGCGCGGCCAGATGGTGGCGTCGTCCGCGCTGATCCAGGCGCTCGCCGAGCAGAACGCGCAGCTCGTGCAGCGCGTCGAGGCGTTGCGCGTGCGGCTCGCCTGGCTGGCCGGCGCGGCGGGCGTGCTGGGCGTCGCCGTGGCGGCGGCCGCGGCCTGGATGCTCCTGCGAGGCTGATGCATGCCCCGGCTCGACGCCGCGCGCGACTGGGCCCGCCGCATCAAGCGCGACGTCGTCGCCGTGTGGTACGCCGCGCGCGACCCGCGCACGCCGTGGCCGGTGCGGCTGCTCGCGCTGGCCATCGCCGCCTACGCGCTGAGCCCGATCGACCTCATTCCGGATTTCGTCCCCGTGCTCGGCTACCTCGACGACCTGCTGATCGTCCCGGCCGGGCTGCTGCTCGTCATCCGGCTGCTGCCGGAGCCGGTGCTCGCGGCATCGCGCGCGAAGGCGGCCGCGGCGCTGGAGCGTCCGCGCAGCTGGGCGGCGGCCGCGCTGATCGTGCTGCTCTGGGTGCTTTGCGCGGCGGCGGCGGGGTGGTGGCTGTGGGCGCGCGGGGCCGCATGACGCGCGCACGGCGCGGCGCGCCGTACGAGAATCGACGGCATCCGTGAAGGAGCCGAGCATGCATGCATGGATTGGCGCGGGCATCGCGGCCGCCCTCGGGGTCGCGCTGGCGGGCCCGGCGCGCGCCGAATCGCTGCGCTGCAACGGCGCGATCGCCGCCGAGGGCGATTCGCGGCTCGCGGTGCTCTACAAGTGCGGGCCGCCGCTGCTGCAGGAGCTGCGCTGTGCGACGGTGGTCTACCCGACCACGCTGTACCCGGTGCCCGAGCCGTTCGCCAGCGCCTACGTGCCGTGCCAGGCCGTGGAGGAATGGCTCTACGAGCGCGGGCCCGGCAACCTGGTGGCGACGGTGCGCTTTCGCGGCGGCGTCGTGCAGTCCATCCGCTACGGCCGTCCGGCGCCATGACGGTCACCGGCGCGTGCCTGTGCGGCGGGGTGGCCTTCGACATCGAGGGCGAGCTCGCGCC
>Ga0075420_100004477_pt1 | contig 12226 bp, 9 predicted proteins | sample SoiMetdeltSBSDD4_FD_75296 | JGI IMG/M metagenome (GOLD analysis project Ga0075420, IMG submission 75296) | Bulk soil microbial communities from a Populus tree surrounding site in Tennessee, USA - Soil MetaG P. deltoides SBSDD4 | ecosystem: Environmental > Terrestrial > Soil > Tree plantation... | reverse complement strand
TCAATCATTTCCGGCCGCCTGATCAGCTCGAGGAACTCCATGCGCGTCCGCGCATCCTCGCGAAACACGTCGAGCATGGCGCTCGTGACGGCGACGGAGTTCTGCTTCTCCACGCCGCGCATCGACATGCACAGGTGCGACGCCTCCATCACCACCGCCACACCGAGAGGACGGATCTTCTCGCGCAGCGTCTCGGCGATCTGATTGGTCAGGCGTTCCTGGACCTGCAGGCGGCGGGCAAAGATCTCGACGAGCCGCGGGATCTTGCTCAGCCCGAGCACGCGGCCCTGCGGGATGTAGGCCACGTGACACTTCCCGAAAAACGGAAGCATGTGGTGCTCGCACAGGCTGTAGAAGTCAATGTCCTTGACGATCACCATCTCGTTGTAGTCGACTGTGAAGAGCGCGTTGTTCAGCACCTCGTCCACATCGGCCGCGTAGCCGCTCGTCAGAAACCGCAGCGACTTCTCGACCCGCTTCGGGGTGTCGAGAAGGCCCTCGCGCGAAGGATCTTCTCCAAGCTCGGCGAGCAGTTGCCTGATGATGTCCTGCATTTTTCTATTGTATATCGCAGTCGTGGGAGCCCCTGAGTCGACCCGGCTAAAGCTGCAACCGGACTGGACCGCGACGATTCACGCCGCACAGAATGCGGCAGCAGACCCCGATGCGCTGTATGCGCAGCGCGACGATCTGGCGAGCGCGCGCAAGGCCGCGGCAATCTGGGAAGAGCGGCTGAAGGCCAACCCCAAGGATTACGAGTCGGCCTGGAAGCTGGCCCGGGCGCGATACTGGCTCGGAGGCCACGCCGCCGCAGACGAGCGCAAGGCGCTGCTCGAACAAGGCATCGCGGCCGGCCGAACCGCCGCGGCGCTCGAACCCAACAAGCCCGAAGGGCATTTCTGGATAGCCGCGAACATGGGACAACTGGCCGAGGATCACGGCGTTCGACAGGGCATCAAGTATCGAGGCGAGATCAAAGACGAGCTGCTGACCGTTCTGAAGATCGACCCCGCGTTTCAACAGGGATCAGCCGATCGTGCGCTCGGCCGCTGGTACTACAAGGTCCCCGGGCTCTTCGGGGGATCGATGAAGAAATCCGAAGAGCATCTCCGCAAGTCGCTCACTTACAACCCGGAGAGTACGTCCTCACATTTCTTCCTCGCAGAGACGCTGATCGACCAGGATCGCACCGCCGACGCCCGCGCAGAACTCCAGCGAGTGATCGATGCGCCACTCGACCCGGACTGGACACCGGAAGACAAAGAGTTCAAAGCCAAAGCCCGGGCTCTACTCGCAACGCTCCGCTAGCCACACCAGCACGTCGCACGTCGCACGTTGGCACGTCGGACGTTGGCACGTCCGCACGTCGCCCGTCCGCACGTCGCACGTTAGTATTTGTAAAAACCCCGCCCTGACTTGCGGCCAAGCCATCCGGCCAGCACCATGCGCTTGAGGAGCGGGGGCGGCGCATACGCCGGCTCGCGGTACTCGTCGAACATGATGTTCGCGATGTAGTAGGTCGTGTCGAGGCCGACGAAGTCCAGCAGGGTGAACGGCCCCATCGGATAGCCTGTCCCGAGCTTCATCCCCTTGTCGATGTCCTCGACCGTGCCGAGACCGTTCTCGTACGAGCGGATCGCGTCGAGCAGATACGGCACCAGCAGGCGGTTGACGATGAAGCCTGGCTTGTCTGGCGCGGTGATCGGTTCCTTGCCCAGCGACTGCGCAAATGCGAAGACGGACATATATGTCTCGTCGCTCGTCGTCAACGCGCGAATCACCTCGACGAGCTTCATGAGCGGAACCGGGTTGAAAAAATGCAGCCCGGCAAAGCGGTCCGGACGCTTCGTCTTGGCCGCCAGCTCGGTGATGCACAGCGAAGAGGTGTTCGAGCAGAAGATCGTGGAGTCGACGACGACGGCGTCGAGCGCGGAAAACGTCCTGGCCTTTTCATCGACGTTCTCGATGATCGCCTCGATGATCAGATCGCAACCCTTGAGCTCCTCGAACTTCGTCGTGCCCGACAGGTTCTTGAGGGTCGTGTCGCGTGCCTCGGTCGTGACCTTGCCCTTTTCGATGCCATCGGACAAGAACTTTTCGATACGGCCGATGCCTTTTTTCAGGAACGCCTCTTCGACCTCGCGAACGATGGTCTTGTAGCCGGCGGCCGCGCACACCTGCGCGATCCCCGAGCCCATCAAGCCACATCCCAGCACCCCGACCGTCTTGATCTCCATCGGATCTCCTGCCGCGCAGCTGACGCTGAGCGTTCCTGACGCGGAACTGAAGTTCCGCGTTTCTAGTTCCGCGCTCCTAGACGGTCTCGACGACCGCCGCGATGCCCTGGCCGCCGCCGATGCATGCGGTGGCAAGACCGCGCTTCAACTTACGACGCCGCAACTCGAGAATCAGCGTCAAGAGCAGGCGTGTGCCGGTCATTCCAAGCGGGTGTCCCAACGCGATGGCGCCACCGTTCACGTTGACTTTCTCGCGATCGAGGCCGAGCTCTTTTTCAACCGACAGATACTGCGCTGCAAAGGCCTCGTTCACTTCGATTAGATCGATGTCCTTGAGGGAGAGACCGGCCTTCTCCAGGACGCGCCGCGTGGCCGGCACGGGCCCCATGCCCATCAGGCTCGGTTCCACGCCGACGCTCGCCCAGTGCGTCAGCCGTCCGATCGGCGTCAGCCCGTGACTCTTGATGCCGCGCTCGGAAGCCAGGAGCAGCGCGGCGCCGCCATCGACGATCCCGGAGGCGTTGCCCGCCGTCACACACCCGTTCTTGCTGAATGCCGCCGGCAGCTTCGCCAGCCCCTCCATCGTTGAATCCGGGCGCATGTGATCGTCCTGCGCGAACACTTCCACGCCTTTGCGCGACTTGATCTCGACCGGCACGACCTCCTGGCCAAGCCGTCCTTCTTTCCAGGCCCTCTCCGCGAGCTGCTGGCTTCGGATGGCGTAGCGATCCTGATCCTCGCGCGACACACCGTACTTGGAGGCGCAGTTCTCGGCCGTGACCGCCATCGTGCATCCGCAATGCGTGTCGAGCAGCGCCGACCACAGCGTGTCCTCGAGCTGCCCCTGACCGAGCCGGAGTCCGTTGCGCAACCCGCGAATGACATGCGGCGCCTGGCTCATGCTCTCCATGCCGCCGGTGAGCACGACATCAGCCTCTCCGAGACCGATCATCTGCGCGCCGCTGACCGCCGCCTGGATGCCGGAACCGCACAGACGGTTGACCGTGAGCGCCGGCACCTCGATCGGCAAGCCAGCCTTGAGCCCGACATGACGCGCACCGTAGACCGCGTCCGCACTGGTCTGGAGCACGTTGCCAAAGACGACGTGCTCGACCGCTTCGGGCTTGACGCCGGTCCGCTCCATCGCTGCGCGCGCGGCGATCGCGCCGAGCTCGAGCGCCGAAAAGTCCTTCAGTTTCCCCGTGTACTCGCCCATCGGGGTACGCGCACCACCAAGAATGTAGATGTCGTTCATGTGGAGTCGTGTCTCAAATCCGTCAGGCTTCGGCGTGGTCCGCCGCAGCCCGACCCGACGGCGGAAGGTCGGGCCTACGGGTGAAGGTGATTGACGATGTAATCGCCGGCTTCTCGGGTGCCGAGCTGTCCGCCGATGTCGGCCGTCACCTGGTGCTCTCGTACGGCTTTCAGAACCGCCTTGTCGATGGCTTCCGCTTCTCGCGTAAAGCCCTTTGTTTCGAGCATCAGCGCTGCCGATGAGATCGCGCCGATCGGGTTGGCGATGTTCTTTCCCGCAAACTTCGGCGCCGAACCGTGCACGGGCTCGAACATCGACGTCTTGCCCGGATGAATGTTCCCCGAGGCCGCCATCCCGAGACCGCCCTGAAACGTCGCGCCGAGGTCGGTGATGATGTCGCCGAACAGATTGTTCGTGACAATGACCTGGAACTGCCCCGGATCGAGGACCATGTACATCGCCAGCGCGTCGATGTAGTAGTGCGTCGCGGTGATTCCCGGGTACTTCGGCGCGAGCTCCTTGAACACGCGCTGCCAGAGCGCGTGCCCCTGCGTCATCGCATTGCTCTTGTCCGCCATGCAGACCTTCGTAAGTCCCTTCGCACCGGCGAACTCGAACGCATGCTTGACGATCCGGTGCACGCCCTTGAACGTATTCAGCTCCTCCTGTATCGCCACCTCGTCGTCGGTCCCCGGCTTGAAACGTCCACCCACGCCGACGTACAGGCCTTCGGTGTTCTCCCGAAACACGACGAAGTTCACATCAGCCGGCCCGCGTCCCTTGAGCGGACACAGCCGCTCGTCGAGCAGCTTGACCGGCCGATAGTTGACATACAGATCGAGCTCGAACCGAGTACCCAGCAGGATGTCCCGCGCATGGCGGTTGTCCGGCACACGGGGATCCCCGAGCGCACCAATGAAGATCGCATCGAACTCACGAAGCAGGTCGTAGCCGTTCGGCGGAATGGTGACCCCAGACTGCAGGAAATAATCGGCCCCCCACGGCAGCTGCTCGAGCTCGAACCGCTGCCCGAACCTCTCCCCCACCGCCGCGATCACTTTGATCGCTTCAGCCGTAACTTCTTTCCCGATCCCGTCACCGGCAATAACCGCTACTCGCATGATAAAGCAGTGCTCTGTGCAGTGTGCAGTGGAGTGCACAGTGCAGTAACTATGCACCTTGCGCTATGCACTTTGCACCGTGCACTGCTCGATCGCCATTGCCATCCCCATCCCCCCACTGACGCAGAGCGTCGCCAGTCCACGACGAGCTTTACGCCGCTGCATTTCGTAGAGCAGTGTGACGAGGATCCGCGCGCCGGTGCATCCGATGGGATGCCCCAAAGCGATCGCTCCTCCGTTGACGTTCAACTTCTCCGAGGGAATCGGTTCGTCGCGCAATACCGCGAGCACCTGGGCGGCAAACGCTTCGTTCAGCTCGAAGAGATCGAAATCGTTCAGCGTCAAGCCAGTACGCTCGAAGAGCTTGCGCATGGCGGGCACGGGACCGATGCCCATGCGCTTCGGATCGACTGCGGCCGAAGCCCAGCCAATGATTCGCGCCATGGGCTTGACACCCTCGGCCTCAGCTTTCTGCCGATTCATCAGCACCAGCGCTGCTCCCCCATCGGTGATGCCGGACGATGTGCCAGGAGTGACGATCCCTTCACGACCCTCGACGTTGCCGAACGCGGGCTTGAGTTTCTTCAGCGCGTCCGATGTCGTGTCGGGACGCGGATGCTCATCGTCGGCAATGACGATGGATCGGCCCTTGGCGTCGGTGACCGTTACAGGAGCAATCTCACCCTTGAAGTGGCCCGCCGCGATCGCAGCGCCCGCGCGGCGCTGAGTCTCCAGAGCATATGCATCCGATGCCTCGCGCGTGATGCCGTACTCACGTGCCAGGAGCTCGACCGTCTCGCCCATGATCAACCCGGACAACGAACACGTGAAGCCATCGCGATACATCGCGTCGACCAGCGTGAAGTCCCCCATACGATGGCCCCATCGCGCGTCGTCGGCATCGATCAGATACGGCATGCGGCTCATGCTCTCGATGCCGCCGGCGACGACGACGTCGGTTTCGCCGAGCATGATCGATTGCGCGCCTGTCGCGACGGCCTGCATGCCCGAGGCGCACGCCTTGTTGATCGTTTGTGCGGGAACCGTGTCTGGCAGACCCGCGCGCCGCACGACCTGTCGCGCAGGATTCGGGCCCGATCCGGCCTGCCGGCCGTGACCCATGAGCACTTCGCCGACATCGCCGGGCGAAACACCCGCCCGCTCGAGCGCAGCCTTTGTAGCGACTGCGCCTAACTCCGCGGGGTGTGTGGACTTGAAGGCGCCGCCATACCGGCCAATGGGCGTACGCGCGGCGCCCACGATGACCACTTCTCCAACCTGCATATCCTTTCAATCATATCGTAGCGAGACCCTCGCTCATCGGACGGAGGGGACGGAGGGGACGGAGGGAACGGAACGAGCGTCAACTCGGAGAAACGGAGACACGGAGGTTTCAGTTCGGTCGGGTTGGCGACTGCCAGTTGACGGGCGAGCCGATGCCGCCGCAAAGCGGCGGGCGATCGAAGGACGACCCGCGTGCACATGCTGCCGAAGATCCTCAGATGCAGCATGTGCGCGCGGGTCGTCCTTCGATCGCCCGGCCCGGCCGATGGCCGGGCCGGCATCGGCTGGTGTCACAGCCCTGACAACCATCGCCTCCGTGTCTCCGTGTCTCCGTTTTTGACGCTCGTTCCGTGTCCTCCGTCCCCTCCCTCTCCAAGACCCCGTCTGCTCCCTCGTCAGAGCTTCTCCAGAACCCCCAGCCGGCGCTGGCCGCCCACCACCCGCACGATCACGGCGTCGAGGTCCGCCGCCGTGAACGGCTTGCGAAGCATCGGGACGTGCGCGACATCTGCGGCGATCTGGTCCGAGGCGGAGCTGTCGGCGCTGATGAACAGAAAGGCGCCAGCCAGTGACGGTCGCGCAGCCGACAGCCGGCGATACAACTCGAAACCGTTCAGTCCTGGCATGCTCACGTCGCAGATGACGAGATTCAGCGCGGCGCTCCGGCCCAGCTCGATCGCGGCTTCGCTGGTGGAGGCTTCCACCACGTCGAATCCTCTGCGTTCCAGAAGGCGCACGAGCAGCTGGCGGATCGGCATCTCGTCGTCGACCACGAGCGCGCGAATCACGGCCCGGCGTCCTTCGGGATCCTCACGCGGCGGCCGCTGCGTTTGTTCGTGGATTGGAAGGCTCAGGCGGAATCTCGCGCCGGCGATTGAATCCCTCAGCTCGAGCACACCGCCGTGCGCGGACGCGATGCCGTGCGAGATCGACAGACCGAGACCCGTGCCTTCGCCGACATCCTTGGTCGTGAAGAACGGCTCGAACACACGGCCGCGCATCTCCGCGCTGACTCCAGGGCCTGAATCGAGCACCTCCACCGCGTGATGGTCGCCATCGCTCAGGGTCCAGACCTCGATCGTCCCGGTCCGGTGACTCTTGACGATCGCCTGCTCCGCATTCAGCAGCAGGTTCAAGACCACCTGCTGAACCTCGTCGCGGTTGACCAGGACCGCCAGAAAAGCCTGCGCGTAGCTCGCGCGGATCGTAATGTTGTGCTGCTCGAGGTGGAAGCGGCGCAGCTCGACGGTCGAGCGGACGATCTGATTGAGATCGGCGGTGGCGCGATCGGGTGTGCCGCGGCGGACGAAGGTCAGGAGGTTGCGAACGATCTGCCCGGCGCGCGCCGCTTCCCGGCGCACCACCTCCAGGTCGCGACGATTGACCGCGTCGGGCCGATCGTCGAGCATCAGTTCCACCGAACCGACGATCGTCTGCAACGGGTTGTTGATCTCGTGCGCCACGCCCGCGACGAGCTCGCCAATCGCCGAGAGCCGCTCGCTGTGAACGAGCTGGTCGCGAAGACGCAGTTCGTCGCTGATGTCGCGCTCGACGTCGACCAGGTGTGTCACCTCCCCGGCGGAGTTTCGCAACGCCACGACCGTGCATGCGACGGGGAATGTCGAACCGTTCTTGCGTCGGCGAAGCAGGGTGCCGCGCCAGATGCCCTCCCGCCAGACGCGCTGCGTGATCGACGTGCCGACCTGGGGCGAGCTGGCATCCATCAGCTGCGGAAAGGTCAGGCGCTCGATCTCGCCTCTGGCATACCCGAGCGCGCGCCGGAAGGCATCGTTGGCGTGCTCGAACCGGCCGTCAGCCCGGGTGATCAGAATCAGATCGCCCGTCTGCTCCGTGGCCGCGGCCAGAAGCTTCAATCGCGCATCCGCACGCTGCAGCTCGCCTCCCTGCGCCGCCAGCCGCATCGTCAACAGCGCCAGACCGCACACCGTCGTGATGCTCGTCAGCAGCACACGGAACGAGTGAGTCGGACTGCCAAAACCATCGACGTACAGCATGCCGTAGCCGATCAGCGGAATCAGCAGCACCGGGATGGCCGAAAACGCGATCGGCGTCGGCGGATCGGCAAAATCGACGGCTGGCTCGACAGGTTCGGATGCGGGCGATTCCGCGGCCGCCCACGCCAGGCACAGCCACGGGATGATCCACGCGAGATCGTGCGGGCCGCCAACGTGGTAGTCGCCGCGCGCGATGGCCAGGCTGGCGCCGACCCGCAGGATGAAGCCGATTGCCGCACCGGCAGCCAGCCGCAGGTACGTGGCCTGCCAGGTGCTCCGGCTGGCAAACCAGGCCGCCGCCAGGAGGCCGCTCAGGTACAAGGCGCGATTGATCTGCACCAGCAGCAGCAACTTGTCCTGCGCCTCGACCATCATCGTCGGCACGACGCTCGGCACGAGCACGAGGTATGCGTAGACGAAGACAGCGAGCAGGCCGTTGGCTGCGAGATCGATCCCGACAATGGCCGGAGCGTGCGACCGGATTCCCCGGTGGGGGCGGGCGAGCAGCGCGATCAGCGGGGCGATGCCGCCACACAAGCTGAAGACCGTGTGCCACTTGAGCCATGGCAGCGGATCGGCTTTGAAGGCGTCGACGGCCCAGCCGACGTGGCCGACGATCCAGAAGGCCACGCCGACAGCGGTGGTATTCCAGAACAGCCGCTGACAGCCGGCCCAGGACCGCTGACGCCGGAGGATGATGACCAGCGCCAACCCGGCGGACACGGTCAGCGCGATGTTGCCGACAAGGGCCCGTGCAACCGGATGCTCCTCCAGCAGCCAGCCGACGACGGCGTAGGCGGCGACCGAGATGAGCCCGACGACCGGAAAGGAGGCTCGAAACCGCACGTCGGAGGATGTTACGACATCAGATCTCTTCGACGTCGATCTGCGCGCGCTGCAGGCGCCCGCTGAAGTCGACGTATACGGATTTCCACTCCGAGAACACATCGAGCGCCGCCACACCAGCTTCGCGATGGCCGTTGCCCGTGGCCTTGGTTCCGCCGAAGGGCAGGTGCACTTCCGCGCCGATGGTCGGCGCATTTACATAAAAGATCCCCGTGTACAAATCGCGCATCGCGGTGAACGCGCGGTTGATGTCCTGCGTGTAGATCGACGCTGAGAGGCCGTACTCGACGCCGTTGCCGATCTCGATAGCCTCGTCCAGAGACCGGGTCGGAATCACCGACACCACCGGCCCGAAGATCTCTTCCCGCGCAATCCGCATCCCCGGTGCGACATCAGCAAAGATGGTCGGCTCGTGGAAATACCCCTTCGCATAGGCACCCTTGTCGAGACGGTTACCACCGGTTACCAGCTTCGCGCCTTCGCCTTTTCCGATCTCGACGTACTTCATCACCGTCTTGAGCTGACCCTCGCTGTTCGACGGCCCCATCTCGGTCTTGTCCTGCAGGCCATCGCCAACGACCAGCGCCTTCGTACGGGCGACAAAGCGATCGAGAAACGTCTTGTAGACCTTCTCGTGCACCACGACACGGCTCGCCGCCGTGCAGCGCTGCCCTGTCGTGCCGAAACCACCCCAGACGCAGCCGTCCACCGCCAGCTCGAGATCCGCGTCATCCATGATCATGATGACGTTCTTGCCGCCCATCTCGAGATGCACTTTCTTGAAGCCTGGCGCCGCGGCCTGGTTGACGATCCGGCCGACGTGCGTAGAGCCGGTGAACGACACCACCCGTACGACGTCATCCGTCGTCAGGGGCGTTCCGACCTCGTCGCCGTCCCCGGTGACCATGTTGACCACACCCTTGGGAATCCCGGCGTCCTCGAGGACCTTGACGAAATTGACGGCGGACAGAGGCGTCTGCGACGCCGGCTTGAACACCACCGTGTTGCCGCAGACCAGCGCCGGGATGATCTTCCAGGATGGAATCGCCATCGGGAAGTTCCAGGGCGTGATGATCGACGACACCCCGAGCGGCTGGCGAATCGACATCGCGAACTTGTTGCGCAGTTCTGATGGCACCGTCTGACCGAACATGCGGCGGCCCTCGCCGGCGATGTAGTAGGTCATGTCGATGGCTTCCTGAACGTCGCCTCGCGTCTCGTTGAGGACCTTCCCCATCTCGCGAGTCATATCGCGCGCGAACTGTTCCTTCCGCTCCACGAGCAGCTGCGCGGCCCTGAACAACAGCTCCGCCCGCTTCGGCGCCGGCACGAGCCGCCAGTCGACATACGCGCGGGCCGCGGCGCTCAGCGCCGCCTCGACGTCGCGTCTTGTCGACTTCTGGAAAACACCGATGAGGTCGCCGGTGTCAGCCGGATTTCGATCCTCGAACGTCTCGCCGGCCGCAGACGGCATCCAGGCACCGTCGATGTAGTTATTAAAAATGGTCGCGTTGGTCGTGGTCGGCATGGTTGAAAAATACCACGTGAGAGAGATACGTGCGACGTGCGACGTGCGACGTGCGATGTGCGGACGTGCCCAACGTGCGGACGTGCCCAACGTGCGGACGTGCCCAACGTGCGGACGTGCCAACGTGCCACGTGCGAACGCATGAGTCGTTCGTAAGCACGTGCACGTCTGCACGTCGCACGTCTGCACGTGGCACGTCGCACGTCGCACGTGTCCCTACCTAACCTTGACGTGCTCGAGATAGTCGCCTGACGGAATGCGTGGCGCCTGCCCGAGCGGCGCGTTATAGAAGTAGACCCAGGCCCGCGCCGTGGAACCGTCGGGCAGCCGGACATCTGTCTGCTGACGCGAGTAGAGGCTCTTGTCGGGATCGTCGGTGCGATACCCCTCGATGTCGTCCAGCGCGGCGATCACCGTGTCGGCATCGGCCATTGCGTAGACTTCGCCCCACACGAGACCGTCCGGCGCAGGAACCGCGGCGGGATAGATCCCCAAGTCGAAGAGGGCTGCCCGAATGGCCCCTCGCCCGACGTATGTGAGCTTGCTGTCGATGCCCGCACGCCTCCGGCGGTCGAATCCAGCCATCAGCGTGCCGTAAAAGAACACCAGGTCAGCCACGGGGGTGCTGGAGAGGTTACCAGAAAAAGCGAAGGCCGGCTCGAGGCCGGCCTTCTGGGGGAGGGTCGATGGTTCGTTCCGGCAGATCCGGCTGAAGCCGGACGCTACTGGATAGCGGGTTTCGGTGCCACCATCTGCAGCAACTCTGCAGGCACTGTGAACGAAAGCGACACCGTCGTGCCTTCACCGCTCAATTGGAGCGTCTGCGACAGCGCGGCCAGCTTCGGATCGTTCTGGCTCTGCATCTGCGCCAGCGCGAGGAACCCGCGAACTACGTCGCGAAGCTGCTGCGCTGCCTGTTCATCACGAGCCTCGGCGCGAAGCGTCCCGGAGACGCCGCCATTGATGTGGCCGGAAGCCGCGAACAGCTTCACCGCGGGAATCCGCATCGCGATCTCGTCCGGCAGCTTGGCCTCGCTGGTGAGCACGTCGAGGCGGCCAACCGCCCACGCGTTGTTGCCGCGCTCGATATCCTTGACCAGGTCCATCATTTCGCTGTTGCTGGTGATGCTCTGCGCGGTGAGCTGCGTGTCGATCGCGTGCTTCACCACGGAGGCGTCGCCAACTGCCACGAGCCCTGGCTCGAGGAAGGCCATGGAGATTTGTTCGGTCTGGTTTTCGGGAGACGTGATCAGGCGCTTGCCCTTGTAGTCTTCAACGGTGCCGCCATGCTCACGCGCGAGGGTCTCGAGCTGGACGATGTTGAAGCGGCCGCGCGCAACGACGAGCCCCTTCGGCCGGCTGGTGGTGCCGGTAGGCGTCATCGCCGCCACGACGTAGTCGATGTCGTGCTCGATGTCGATCCCGGTCTTTTCCTGGAATTCCTGCTGCCCTGACTCGTGCATCGGCATCGCAGTCTTGAGCTGCTGCCGGAGCTCGGAACTCATGATCGCCTGGACGTCGGCATAGGCGATGACGGCGCTGTCGGCCGGCACGTAGGCCAGTTCGGTCGGTCCGCTCGAGGCCTGCAGGCCGGGGAACCCCCCGCCGTAAAAGCTTACCAGGCCGATACTTAGCCCAACCGCCATGAGCGCGGCCGATCCTGCCATGAAATACCGGGTGCTCTTTGTCATACGCGTGACCCTCTGCCTGAATTATACAGGTCGGGGAGGTAAAAAGTTCCGTTCCGAGCCACCCCAAACGTCCGAATCCGGATGGTTTAGGGGAAAAAAGTTGGGACGGATGACACGGTTCGGCTTGATCACGGTTCGGTTGGGGCACCGGGTTTTGGGTCCGGCTAAAGCCGGACGCTACACGGTCCGGCTGAAACCGGACGCTACACACGGTCCGGCTGAAGCCGGACGCTACTGCTCTAGTACGTA
>Ga0075420_100004476_pt1 | contig 12227 bp, 9 predicted proteins | sample SoiMetdeltSBSDD4_FD_75296 | JGI IMG/M metagenome (GOLD analysis project Ga0075420, IMG submission 75296) | Bulk soil microbial communities from a Populus tree surrounding site in Tennessee, USA - Soil MetaG P. deltoides SBSDD4 | ecosystem: Environmental > Terrestrial > Soil > Tree plantation... | reverse complement strand
GGAATTGACCGCCGAATGCTGTTCCTCGTTCTGGAAGGACGGCGCGATGCCGGCGTTCGCGAGGTTGTAGATCTTCGGGACGAGGATGCCCGTCGTCCCGTAGGTGCTCCTGTAGAAGTGGTTCCGGCTCTGATTGCCGCCGACGTTGGCCGTCAGGTCGAGGAATGCCACGCTCTTCCTCGCCGTGAGCAGCCCCTCGAGGTTCGTCTGCTTGGCGCGCAGATTGTTGCTGGTGAAGCCGCCGTTGTAGGAGGCATTCGCCCGATCGATGTTGCCCGCGGCGAAGTGCTCGTCTGCGTTGAAGCGGTACGAGTCGCCACCCGTTCGAACGAGACCGGTCAGCCACGGCGCGAATTGGTAGTCTGCCGATATCTGCGCGATCACGCGGTCGCGGGAATCCGGCGTCGGATTCTCGTACACCTGCCAATACGGGTTGCGATGGTAGTTGTCGTTCCAGCTGAAGAGGTGGCCGTCCGGGTGGCCGTACGGGCTGTCCTTGTCGTAGAACTTGTTCTTCATCGCATCGATGTCCACCTGGCGTCCGAACCAGGTGAAGCTCATCAGCGGATTGCCCTCGGTGTAGCCGTTCTCCGGGCGATTCTTCCCCTTGTTCTGCGTGTATTGAATCGAGCTGTTGACATTCAGTTTGCTCCAGAATGTCGCATTCCCCGAGAGCATGCCCGCCAGTCGATTGAGCGACGAGTTCGGAACGAGGCCTTTCGTCTGATCCGTCCCGACCGACAGACGGAGCCCGGCCGCGTCGGTCGAAGCGGAGACGTTCACGTTGTTCGACAGCGTGCTGCCGGTTCGGAAGTAGTTCTTCACGTTGTCCGGGTGGGCGATCCACGGCTGCTGCTTGCCGGTGAACTGGTCGATCAGCCGGCCGTCGAGCTTCGGGCCCCAGGATTCGTCAGCCCCGTCGTTCACGCCACCGCCGGCGCCGTCCACGTACTGGAACTCGCCGCCGAAGCCCTGGCCGTAGCCGTTCTGGTAGTCCGGTAGCACCGATGGCTGTTCGGCCGTGGCCCGGCTGGTGAGCGTGATCTTCACACCCCGCGGAGCGTTGCGACCGTTCTTGGTTGTGATGACCACGGCGCCGTTGGACGCGCGAGAACCATAGAGCGCTGCGGCGTTCGGTCCCTTGAGCACGGTCAGCGTGGCCACATCATCGAGGTTCAGGTCGGAGATCGCGCTCCCGTAGTCGCGTCCACCGCTCGCCGACGCGGTAGAGAAGCCGCGGTTCGAGACGGCGATACCGTCGACGATGAAAAGCGGCTGGTTCTCGCCGAGGATCGAGCTTGCGCCGCGCACGACGAGGCGCGTGGATCCTCCCATATTGCCGGATTGACTGATCTGAAGGCCGGAGACCTTTCCGGACAGCGCGCTGATCAGGTTGGGCTGCTGCGTCTTCGTTAGGTCTTCCGCCGAGACGGTCTGTTGGGCGGTGCCGAGCGTCGCCTTTTCTCGCTGCTGGCTGAGCGCGGTGACGACCACCTCGGTGAGCTGGGCTGGCTGCTGCACCAGCGCGAAGTTCAGCGTCTGTTGGTTGCCCGAGAGCGTGATGTTTTCGCGCGCCATGCGAAACCCAATGAGCCGCGCGGTCACAGTCGCGTTGCCGGTCCGTCCGGCGGGGACGTTGAGGGAGTAGCGTCCGTCGGCGCCGGCCAGCGTGCCGATCTGCGTGCCCTCGAGTGCAACGGTCGCGCCCGAAACGGGCTCTCCCGTTTTGGCGCTGGTCACGCGACCTGAAATGACGGTCGCATTTTGGGCTTCCGCCCTTGCAGGTACGCCAGCGACCAGGGCGAGAACGGCCGTACCGGCAAACAATGCGCGAGACAAGGGAATGATCATACTCGCAGCCTCCTGTGAAGGACTGGTGAGTGTCGCGCCTCGGTCAACATTCCCGGGTGATGAACGTCGCGGCGTCGTCGGACCCGGAGCTCGAACGAAGACCTCAGAGCCCGATACATTACGGACCCGCCCGCAATCCACAAGACGTGCCCAGTCGGGATGAAACGCGCATACGACAGGTGGAGCGTTCCGAACAGGGACGAACCGATCCCGCCCGTGGGATGGCCCGTCGACGCGGCGCACGGTCCGCCGGCGGCGAATCCGCTGCCTAACGGGCACCGAGCCGGGGCTGGAGACGGCACGGCGGATCGTCACGCTGACATGTGCGCGTTAGGCATCATCGACCTACCGAGCGTGGTGGGATTCGCGGCAGGGGCAGCGCCCACGAAGCTCCGCGCGCGCACCGCGTCTCGGTCCACCGATCGATCGCGCCCGCTCTCGCGCAATGAATCGATACTGCGCGCGAGGATGTGATGATGGACCGAGCGCCAGACGGACGTACCGTGGGCCCATGACTTACACGTTCTGGCACTCCGGCATCCTCATCGGCGAATCCGACCTCCAGGAGGCACCCGGCAACCCTCGGCAACTCGGCGGGGTGTTCCATCCCACTGCCTACGGCCTGGAAGTGTTCCCTCGGATCTCCGGCTTTCTTTCCGCGGGCCACGCGCTGAAGACGCATATCGAGAAAAACGGCCGTTCGCCGAACGAGTTGAAAACCTCCGACATCGCCCACCTCCTGGATACGACGCCGGCAGGCCAGAAGATCATGGCCATCGGGCGCGTGCTCAGCGAAGTCGAGATGCGCGCTCCGGACGGGGTGCGGTTGGAGTGCGCCTCGATCGCGTTCAGTGACGTGCTGGAGGTGCAGCGACTCGCGCAGGAGCTGGCGCTGAGCGCAGCGGACCGTCTCGCCGATCTACCGCCCGACGCGCCGCGTTACATCGTGACTGCGACATTCCGCCCCGGCGCGGCGGCATCGCGACGTGAATCGCAGGGCGGTTACACCCGGCGCCGCCATTGGTCGGCAGACAACTGACGGGCGGCGACCGGACCGGGCCTAACGCCGAAGGCCCGGTCGGGACCGCGGTCGACTCGGAGCGTCGAGATGCAGTGCGCGCCAAGGCACGCCGAAACCCGCGCGCGGGTCGCGGCGTAGGTGCACGATCCCTCCCCTGCTCCGCCCACCTGTCGGATCCCATGTCCAAGCTGCTCAGCCTACGCTCATCCTTGACGGCGCTCCTGCTGGTCGCGACCGCGGTCGCCCCTTCCGCCGCGCAGTCGGATCGTGCCGCGCTCGTCAACCGACTCGACTCGCTCGCGGGCTCGGGAATCCTCGAGAATCGCGCCGTGGGTATCGCGGCCGCCGTCGTCCGCGGGAACGATACGCTGCTCCTCAAGGGCTACGGGAAGGCGGATGTGGAATGGAACGTCGCCATGCCCCCCGACGCGATGTTCGAGATCGGGTCCATCACCAAACAGTTCACAGCCGTCGCTCTCCTGCAGCTCCGCGACGAAGGCAAGCTCAGCCTCGACGACCCGATCACCAAGTGGCTGCCGGACTTCGACACACGCGGCAACAAGCTGACGCTGCGACGCCTTCTGGACCACACGTCGGGCATCAAGGGACTCACCGAGATGCCGGAGTTCGGCAATCTCGTGACGAACGCGCGGTTTCCGCGCGATTCGGCCTATGCGCTGATCAAACGCTACCCGTTCGAGTTCCCTACCGGCGAGGCGCAGATCTACAACAACTCGGCGTTCTGGCTCCTGGGGCTCGTGGTCGAGAAGGCCAGCGGCATGACGTACGAGGACTACGTCGAGAAGAAGCTGTTCGAGCCGTTAGGCATGAAGCGCTCGATGTACTGCAACAGTGCTGAGAACGTCGAGCGTCGTGCGCACGGGTACGGTGTTCAGAATGGCGTGGTCCGCCGCGCGCCGACGAACGTCCACACGTGGCCCTTCTCCGCCGGCTCGCTGTGCTCGACCGCGGGAGACATGGTGACCTGGGTCAAGGCCCTGCACGGCGGCAAGGTCCTCTCGCCCAAGTCGTACGCGGAGCTGATCACGCCGTCGAAGCTGAATGACGGCACGCCGCTTCGGTATGGGATGGGGATCTCGGTCGGCAAGGACGTACGCGGCCTGAATTACATCGGTCACGGTGGCGCGATCGGCGGGTTCGTGGGCGAGGCCACGTGGTATCCGGACGCACAGGCCGCGATCATCGTCCTCATCAACAGCAACGGCAATCTCGATCCAGGTGCAGTCGCGGGCGAGCTCGCGGCCGAGCTGCTGCCGTGGACCCGTCCAACGGTCAAGCCGTTCGCCGGTGACGCGACGTCTCTCGTTGGGCGCTACAAGGGTCCGTCGCGCGGGCGCGAGATGACGGTCGAGGTCACCCCGGCTGCGCAGGGGGGGATCGCGATCTCCGTGAATGGCGCGCCGGCACGGCCGCTTCCGTGGGTGGATGGGCTGACGTTCCGACAAGCCAACTCGTTCCTGACGTTCCGTCGCGCAGGGGACAGCGGTCCGGCCACGGAGCTGCGCTTCGACGCCGGCGGCGGCTACTACATCCTCAAGCGACAATAGCCCTCGGGAACGAGACCCGCCGCCCGCGTTAGGCAAACCGGGCATCTGTTCAGCCACGACTCTCATCGAGACGGAGAGGCTGACCGCGTTGTGGCGGAAGATGTCTCGCTCAGCGGCGACGTACCTGCGCTGCCACCGCGTGGCGCACTTCGGCTATCCAGTTCAATACGACCACCGGTTCCGCCCGTTCAGTCCGCGACAGCGGCTTCTCGAAAAGAAAGCGCTGTCCGTCGCGCGAGACATCGTATTCGCGCCAACTCGGCGCCCCCGGTGCGTAGCGGCCGCGGTCGAAGAGCGACAGGCGCTTCACGCCAAGCGACGCGCCAAAGTCGAGCGTGGCTAGGACGAGACTGTCCGACGTCAACGATGTGTACGTGACCTCGTTGTTCGAGGTCCAGGCGGGCTCGATCGCCGGTCCGGTCGAGACCCGTGTGCGACCGCCGGGCCGGAGGAATGGCTGCACGTACACCTGGAAGTCGCCGGCGTCGTCCGAGACATAGGCGATCCACCGACCGTCGGGAGAAACCTCGCCCGTTTGTTCGCTCGCTGTCGTAGCGACGACGGTCCGCAGCTGACCATTGCCAGACGACGGCAGGGCGAAGATGTCGTCGCCGCCAGCCGAGCCGCCTCCGTCAGCGATGCCGTCGATCACGATCCAGGCGCCGTCACGCGTCCACGACGTCGCCGCTTGCTGAACGACATCCTTGCCGGGTGCGATCGCCTTCGCGGGCTCCGCACCGTCGGCCGGAACAACCCAGACATCTGACGCCCCCGCAAGCGAAGATATGAACGCCACGCGACGGCCGTCGGGTGACCAGGTCGGCCGCTGGTTGATACCGCTGGACGTCACCGACGAAGACGTGCCGCTCCGCCGATCGTGGATGTGGATCTGGCGGTCCTTTCCAAATGCAATCCGCGTCTGGTCAGGCGAGAATCGCGACCACCGATACGGACCCGGCGTCGCGATCAGCACTTCCTCGCGGCCGCGCCGATCCACCTGCACGATCACATGCTCCGCGGTCGTTGTACTGGGCAGATAGGCAATGGCCCCTGACGTGGACATGGCGACCTGCGGCATGACCACCATAACGCTCTGTCTGAGGCGGTCCAGCACGCCCACTGGGCTACTCGTCAGCGCTCGCCTCGAGACATCGAACGTCGCCGCGACGAGACCGCCCTCTCTCGTGACAAAGAGGAGATATCCGTTGGCATACCATCCACGGAGTGCCGGAACACCGAGTGGCGTGTGCTGGCCCGTTGTCACGTCTCGTACCGCCAGCCCGGAGCCACAAGCGCCGCCTCCCTGAAGGACCGCCGCGAGACAAGGCGTCACGATCACCGCCCGACCGCCGGGCAAAGCGAATGGATACGCGTCGACCGTGTCCGAAGGCGCAGGCTCCCGCGGCGCTCGCTCGCCGATTGTTTCTGACCGGCCACCGGCACTGTTCACGCGGTGGAGGAGATTGTCGGCGCCAAGGAAAACAATGAACCCGTCGTCCCCCCAAGTGGGGGCTGACATCGTCACGGCGGCTACGGCGGTGATCGTCTGCACGGGACCGCCTTCCACCCCGACGCGCCTGATCGCACCCGGCGGCGACACGAATCCGATGCTGTGCCCGTCCGGCGAGAAGAAAGGAGACAGCGCGCCTTCGGTCCCGGGGATCACTGACGGGTCGAGGTGGTCCAGGCGCCGGACATACAGACGGTTGATTGCTTCCTCCGGCTTGCGCGCGACGAACGCGATGCGCGAAGCATCGGGCGACAGCGCGAAGGTGACATCGGACCTGGTGGCGAGGTAGAGCTCCGTGCCTTGTGGTGGACGGACCTGGAACCGCACAACCTGGTCGGTGAGCCGCCCGCGCCGGGCGATCAGAGCGCCGGCCAACGCCCCGGCAGCAAGCAGGGCCACCATGGTCCCGGCCAGCGTGAGGCGGCTGGCAAGCGGCCGTGGCGCCACCAACGTCGCGACCCGCGGCGCGATCGCGGCCGTGAACGCTGGATTGCCTAACGCATCGGAAAACGCCTTCGCACTGTCGAAGCGGTCGGCCGGCAGCTTCTCCAGCCCTCTCGCGATCGCCGCCGCTACGTTCGCCGGCACCGACTTCCGGTAGTGCGTGACCGAAGGTACCGGTTCGGCGATGATCTTCATGATGATCTGCTGCGCCGAGCCGCCGAGGTGTGGCGGCTGGCCCGTCAGCATCTCATAGAGCACGGTCGCCAGCGAGTAGATGTCCGAGCGGCCCGTGATGTCCTTGTCCGCCGTCGCCTGCTCGGGACTCATGTAATGCGGTGTCCCTAACGAGAGACCCGTTTCGGTCATCCGCCCACCGGCCGCGGCGGAGACGGCAAGCGCGATCCCGAAATCGGCGACCACCGGCCGGCCATCGTGCAGCAGGATGTTCTCGGGCTTGATGTCCCGATGGATCACGCCCTGGCGGTGCGCGTAATCGAGCGCGTCCGCAACGTCACGGGTGATGCGCACCGAATCGTCCACGCCGAGCTGTGTCTCACGATTCAACCGTTCCCGCAGCGATTCCCCGTCGATGAAGGGCATCACGAAATACAGGAATCCGTCCGCGGTGCCGCTGTCGAACAGCGGCAGGATGTGCGGATGCTGCAGGCTCGCCGTCGTCCTGATCTCTACGACGAACCGCTCGGCACCCAACAGCGCGGCGAGCTCCGGCTTCAGAACCTTCAGCGCGACCTTACGATCGTGCCTGAGATCCTGTGCGAGGTACACCGTAGCCATACCGCCGGCGCCGAGCTCGCGAATGATGCGGTAACGATCCGCGAGGGCAGCGCACAGGCGGTCGTGCACACCGGTCATGGCCCCAAGATGCGGGCTGACGGGATCGTCCGCGAGATCGGCTATGTCCGAAATGCCCGACCCCGCCGCGCCTCCTGGGCTCCCCTGACTGCTCTCGACCTCGGCACCTTGGCCGACTCACGGCTTTGGGTGAACTCGGAAGAACTCCCAGATGACGTCGGTCGCGTTGATTGACGTGCTGGGAGTATCACCGAGGCGTGAGCCGCGTTTTCCGCCCGGCCACGCGTGGCCGTTGTCCTTCACGCTGTAGATTGCGACGTCGATGGGCGATGCGCACTCGTGGCGCCCGATGAGATACGCACCGCGGTCTTGCGCGCGAAGCGTGGCCTCACAGCCGTTGGCCTCCGCCCAGAACCGTGCCTGGTCGAGCGCCGGCCTCGTCGGCGTGCCGTCCCACGCCTGTCGGCCACGACCTCCGGATGACCCGCCGCGATACGGAACGGACTCGTCGAGCATCCCGTTGATCATGATCGCCGATACCCGCGACCGCGGACGCGCTTCGTCGCCGAAGACCGCCCCGACAACCGGCGCGATCGCCGCGACCTTGTCCGAGAGCTCGACGCCGACGCGATGGGCCATCATCGCGCCGTTGGACATGCCGGTGACGTAGACACGTTTGCGATCGATGCGATGCTTCGCCGACAGCTCATCGATGAGGGCGCTGATGAACCCGATGTCATCGACTCGCTGCTCCATCGCGTACCCACAGCAGTGACCCGCATTCCACGTGAGCAGCGGAGCGCGGCGCGATGTCCCCTCGGGGTACACGACGATGAACCGTTCCGCCTCGGCTTTCACGGTGAAGCCGGTCATCGACTCCGCGTTCCGCGCGTTGCCGCCACCGCCGTGCAACACGATGACGAGGGGCACCTGGCCACTCTCGCGGGAGATGCCGGATGGGACACGCACGACGTAGCTGCGATCGCGTCCGCCGTGTCGGAGGGTGGTCTGTTGTGCGGAGCTCGTTTCCACACCCTCGGCGGGCTGCGCGCGGCACCCGACGATCTGGTATACGCTGGCGATGAGCAGCAGCGTTATGCTAGGCTTGGCCCTCATACTGGATGCTGACGCGCTCAGCGCGATGAACGTTAACCGGCGCCGCGATGCTCTTTCGGCAGGACTCGCTCGATGGGATCCGTGAGGGACGCATCACGCTGGCGTTTCGGCGGTGGCGTCGACCGACGGTTCGGACGGGCGGCACGCTGATGCTCCCGATCGGGCAACTGCAGATCGCCGAGGTGCGCCAGATCATCGAGGAAGACATTACGGATGACGACGCGAGGCGCGCGGGTTATTCATCGCGTCAGGCCCTGCAGGAGGAGCTGGCGAGTCGCACCGAGGGAACACTGTACCGTGTCGAGCTCGGAGCTCTCGGCCCCGACCCTCGTATCGCGCTCCGCCTCCGGGACACGTTGACCGATGAGGAGATCGCCACACTCACCGGAAAACTGGCGAAGCTCGACGCAGGCGCGCCGGGCGGACCGTGGACGCGTCGAGTCCTTCAACTGATTCGCGATCATCCCGCGATTCGAGCGGGCGATCTCTGCAAGGTCGTTCAGATGGAGCGCCTGCCGTTCAAGGCGAATGTTCGAAAGCTCAAGGCGCTCGGGTTGACCGAGAGTCTGGACGTGGGCTATCGACTCTCGCCGCGAGGCGACGCTATCCTCGCTCGATTACGTCCTTGATCCGTTGCAGATCGTCGGTCACCGCCCGGACATCGCGCTCGAACTCCTCCGCCGACATGTGAGGCCACTGCAGGAGGACCATGACGAGCTCGCTGCCTGTCCCGTTAGGTATCGCGCGGAGGCTATTCGTGACGCTCACTCCCGTCGCGAGCGTGACATCGTGGTCGAGAACGCCGAGCGGGTTCGGTTCGACGAATCGGAACTGCATGATGCCGACGTCGGTCTCGAGCTTCCATTCGCGTGGCGAGTATTTCGTCGCGGATTCGATCCACGGAGCCCAGCTCTTCCACTTCTCCATGTCGCGCAGGAACGCTACCACCTTTTCCGGTGGCGCCTGCATCGATGTGTGCACGACGGCGCTTCGATAGGTCGTCATGGTCGCAACCTCGACTGAGGGAGCCCGACGCGGTAGTCAGGGAAGCCTACGGCGCCGACGGCGAGGCAGCAACGGTTGCGCGGATGGGAGGCCTAACGGGGAGAAAGTGCAACGCCCGATCAGCGCGTCGAGCGAGGCCTAACGCGCCTGTGACTGCTTGACAAATACGGCAGTGGCTTGCATGAACAAACGGCGCAGTCGGTGGCGACCCGGCTGCCGCGGCCCTCGTATCGATCAACGGAGCTTTCACGCACATGACCCCGCGATCCGGTGTGACAATTCCGGGGCAGCTGCCCTCGCGTGAACGCGTGCACATCATCGGCGCGGGCCCGGTCGGCCTCCTCCTCACCGCCTTGCTTCAAACGACGCAGGGGTGTTCGGTGCACCTCTACGAGAAGCGCCGCGAGTACAAGCGAACACGCATGGTCAGGCTGGCATCGTACCTCGTCGCCGATTCAGCGGAGGACTATCGCGCCGACCCACTCGATGGAGACAACGTCAACGCCATCTTCGAACCGCCGGAGTTGGCGGAAGGGCTGGCGTTCAGGCAGTCGATCGCGCCGGACCTGCGGTCCCTGCTGCAGGAGTGGTCGCAGGGGTTCTGCCCGCTGAACACCATCGAGCGCTCACTCGACAGCCTGATCGATGCCCGAGCATCGAATACCGTACAGCGGACGTCGGTGGCGCTGACGGCGCCGGACGCGATGGCGATGCTCGAGCCGGGCGACGTGCTCATCGACTGCACGGGCTGCAAGTCGCTGCTTCGCGATCACCTGGTGCCCGGCCCCGACGCGGTCGATGGTGATGGCAACACGCTCACCATCCGGCTCGAATACGCGATCGTCGTGACCTTCCTGTACGGTCAGGCGTACGCGTGCGACGAGCATTGCAAGTACTACAAGAACATCGAAAACCTCGAGTACAAGTTCATCCCGGCCGTCCACCGCACGTTCTATGACGGTGACATCAGCCACGTGACGGGGATCGTCAACATCACGGCCGAGGACTATGCCGCGATGCCGCCGCAGTTCGACGGCCAGTGGCTCCGCGAGCATTTTCCCGGCGTCGCCCAATCGATGGACCGTTTCATCGACAAGATCAAACAGGAGACGCATGGAAACGTGATCGGCGATCTGGAGATCGTCCGAATCCCGCTCAACCTGTATCGGGCCCGCAACGCGACGAGCCGCGGTTGGCGCACCGCGGAGCTCGGGGATCATCCGTTCGCACAGTCGCCGGTTTTCCTGCTCGGCGATTCCGCCATCGGCTCTCCATACTTCCAGTCGATCTCGCTCGGATTCGAGTGCGCGATGTTTCTCGCGGGGCTCATAGCGCGGCGCGACTTGTCGGTGAGCGAAATGCTCGATCGCTACGAACAGTATACGTACAAGCAGTGGCTTCGCGTCTACATGCGCAGCCGGATGATCAAGCACAACAAGGACCTGTTCGAGTCGGTCGACGACCCGCTCGCGCTCCTGAACAAGCTGCACATCTACTAGCGCATCCCGCACCGAGCACACCCTCGCACCCGACCATGCACATCTCGCGGAACACAGGTCGTCGCTGCACCGGCGCTCTCGGCGCTCTCGGTGCGCTCGCCGCTTTGATCCTCGGGGAACCACTGCAGCAAGCGAGAACGCTCGAGGCCCAGCGAGCACCCGCTTCTGCGCAACGAACGACCGAGCGCAGCCCAGTCCCGCGGAGCGTCAGGATCGCCACGCTGCCCTGGACCGACGCCGAGCGGCTGCTCGACAGCTCGACGGTCGTCATGATCCCCCTCGGCGCCGAGGCCAAGGAACACGGGCCTCATCTCCCGCTCAACAACGACTGGCTGATGGCCGAGTATTTCGCCAGGCGAGTCATGGACGCAACACGGGTGGTCGTCTATCCCACGATCAACTACCACTTCTACCCGGCGTTCGTGGAGTATCCAGGTTCGACCGGTCTGCGTCTGGAGACAGCGCGCGACCTGATCGTCGACATCGTGCGCTCGATCGCGCGGCATGGTCCGCGACGATTCTACGTTCTGAACACCGGCGTCTCGACGGTGCGTGCCCTCGCGCCCGCGCGCGACAGCCTCGCCGCGAGCGGAATTGTAATGGCCTATACCGACATCCTGAACGTGGGCAAGGATGCCGAGCAGCGCGTCGTGCAGCAGGAAGGAGGGACGCATGCGGACGAGGTCGAAACGTCCATGATGCTGTACATGCAGCCCGGTGTCGTGACGATGGCGAAGGCACCTGACGACTATCACCCCGGTACCGGCGGGCTCACGCGCGACTCGGCCGTGGCGGTCCGCGACCGGAAGACGTGGTCGCGAACGGGGACGTTCGGCAACGCGACGCTCGCCACACGGGAGAAAGGGCGGGCGCTCGTCGAAGCACAGCTCCGTGATATGGTCGCCGAGATCGAGCGGCTGCGACTCGTACCCATTCGGTAGAGGAACCCATGGCTACTCGGACGCTCAGGACGGTCGCCGTCCTGCTCTCGCTTTCGGCGGCGACCGCCGCGGCGCAATCCGGCAAGACGGGCGACGCCTATCGCTCGCCCGGCGGTGCGACGCTGCGACTCCTCCTCGACGACTCGAACGTCGGGCCCGAGGTCTCGGTCGGCGAGCTGACCTTCCCGCCTAACGCGGACTCCGGCGACCACACTCACGGCGCGATCGAGATGTTCTACGTCCTGTCGGGTGAGCTGGAGCACGTCGTGAATGGCACGAGCTACGTGCTCAAGCCGGGGATGACCGGCTACGTCCGCCCGCCCGACAGAATTCGGCACAAGACCGGCGCGGCGGGTGCGAAGGTGATCGTGGTGTGGGTCCCGGGTGACGAGGCGAAGAAGATCGCCGCGCGGTGGACCAAGGAGCCGTGAGCGGTTCTCCGGCGACACCCGACCATTG
>Ga0075420_100004475_pt1 | contig 12227 bp, 6 predicted proteins | sample SoiMetdeltSBSDD4_FD_75296 | JGI IMG/M metagenome (GOLD analysis project Ga0075420, IMG submission 75296) | Bulk soil microbial communities from a Populus tree surrounding site in Tennessee, USA - Soil MetaG P. deltoides SBSDD4 | ecosystem: Environmental > Terrestrial > Soil > Tree plantation... | reverse complement strand
CAACGGCCAGCGGTTTGAGCAGACGGCATGCTGCTGCCTGCGACCATCAGCAGGCTGAACACGAGAATCGCTAGTGCGCGGGCCGGGGTCACTGTCATAAGCATCACAGCGTAGATACGCCGTCGCACCGCGTCAAGCGTCGTTGCCTTAGGTGCCTGAAGTAACTGAGGTGCCTAAAGGTGACTACGGTGCCTAGTACTTCAGGCAATTCAGGCACGATACGCACTCCAGGCACCATGGGCATTCCAGGCACCATGGGCTTGTGAAAGGCGCACGACGTTGACGGGCGAAGCCCTCCAGCGTATGGTCCGGCAATGGCTCACCGATTCTCCACGCTCCCGATCGCGGCGGCGATCGCAGCGGCATCATCCGTTTCCTCGGGTCAGAACCGTGCTACGGCCGATCATTACGTGCCTTCGCGACCGGAAACCATTACATGGGGATGGATTCCCACCGACAAGGCGCCGGTCGTGACGGTCAAGTCCGGACAGACCGTACGGATGGATACGCTGTCGCACCACGGCTCGACGCAGGCACAGGATCCGGACACGTTCCTCGCCGAATACGGAATTGCGAAGCACGAAATTCTGCAGGACGTCCGCGACTTCTGGGCGTCGCGCGCCGGCCGTCCGCGTGAGGGCCGCGGAGGCGCCCATATTCTGACCGGTCCCGTCGCCATTGCCGGCGCAGAACCCGGCGACATGCTCGAAGTCGAGGTGATCGAGCTGAGCGCGCGGGCGCCGTTCGGCGTCAACACGACCGGACCGACGAGCGGCGTGCTCGGCTCGGATTATCCAGGCACGCGTCCCGGCGATCCGCCGCTGGATATTCCTGCGGGAGCTCGCCACGTGCTGCGAACCGGCACGGTGAATGGACGACAGGTTGTCCTGTTCTCAGACGCCATCCATATTCCGTTCGCGCCCTTCATGGGAATCATGGCCGTCGCACCGCGGAACCCCGTTGTCGGCGAACCCGGCGTCACGATCGCCGGCGTGCAGAATTCCACCCCGCCAGGTGCGTACGGCGGCAACATGGACCTCAGAGATCTCGGGATCGGCACCAAATTGTACCTTCCCGTTTTCCAGCCCGGCGCGCTCTTCTATGTGGGGGATCCGCACGGGACCCAGGGAAACGGCGAGGTGAGCGGGAACGCCCTCGAGCAGTCGTTGACCGGCGTCTTTCGCTTCGTCCTTCACAAAGGTAAGGCAATCTCGGCGCCGCGCGCGGAAACCACCACTCACTACATCCTGATGGGCATCGACCTTGATCTCGATCGCGCGATGCGGCGCTCCGTGACCGAGACGGTCAAGTTCCTCGTCGAGGAGAAAGGGCTGACACCAGCGAAAGCGTTCTCGCTGGCAAGCCTCGCCGTCGATTTCCAGGTGGCGGAGGCGGTCGATCTCGCGCAGTTGGTGTCCGCGAGAATTCCGAAGAGTGTCTTCCTGTCGAAGTGACTACCGGAGGCCTGAAGGCCTCCGGCTACCAACTACCTGCGAACAAGAAAAGAAGGCCGGGCGGTTGCCCACCCGGCCCTCGTCCGAATCCCGGATCCCCGATCCCGGATCCCCGATCCCCGATCCCCGATCCCCTAGAACTGCGCCCGGAATCCGAGTATTACAGTTCGAGGAGCGTACGAGATGCTGGTGTGCGGCTCGGGTTGCCCGAACCGCTGGTTGCTCATGTCGAGCGTATACGACTGGTAGTTAGCTCGATCGAACAGATTGAAGACCTCGAGCATGCCGTCGAACGACACCGGCCCGAGTGGAATCCGCTGTTGTAGCCGGACGTCCACACGATGGATCGGATCCTGGACGAAGTTGTTGCGTGGCACGATGACGGTGCCCGGAACACCAGGGGCCGGAATGCCGCCCGGCACGTTGAACCCTGCTGCGCAGAGACGCCCAGGCGGGGACGCGCCCTGCTGGTCGCGACGATCGCCGCCACATCCGGTTTCCTGCCGCTGGCCCGAGCCGAAGAAGTAGAGCCCGCTGAGCTGGAAGCCCCGGCCGACGTCCCAGATGCCGTTGAACACGGCGCGATGCCGCTGGTCGGTGACCGCCAGTCCGTACTCACCGCCCATGTCCGGGGCAACCGGGAACGGTACGAGTGACTGGTAGATGATCGGCTGCGACGGCTCGTCGTTCTCGATTTGTGACAGCGTGTAGTTGCCTGAGAACTGCCACCGATTGCTGAACCGCTTCGTAACGGTTGTCTGCAGGCCGTGGTAATCCGAACGGCCCGTGTAGGCGTAATAGCCAATCGCGCCGTAGGTCGGGAAGACCCGGTTGCTCACCGTTGAGAACGGCAGATTGGCGCCTGTCGCCTCGCTGTACAGCATGTTGACGTTGTTGTGCAGCACTTTCTCGTTGCGGCTCCGGTTGTAGATGTAGTCCGCTTCGATGCCGACGTCTGCGCGAAGCTGACGCTGGACGCCGACGGACATCTGCCAGGTATCCGTCAGATGGCCAAACTCCGCTGGCGGCGCCAACTCTTCCGACGCGCGCTCGTAGCAGCCCGGGATGCGGCCAGCCACGTCGCACGACCGGGCTATGGCCTGCGCGTAGGTCGGCGTCGGTCCGTTGAACGGGTTGGTCGCGAAATCCGGACGCCCGTCGTTGTTGATCGTCACGTAGATCAGCTGCGCAAACCGGTTCGAGTGCGAGAACTGGCTGCCGATCACGTCGGGGTAGTACAACCCCGCACCGCCGCGCAATACGGTCTGCTCATTGAGCTGGTAGGCAAACCCCAGGCGCGGCTGGATGTTGTCGTTATCCTGCGGACGGTCCGGCAGCATCCACGGCTCCACCACACGGTCCTGATTGGTGGCGTTCTTGATGAAGTCGTAGCGCAAGCCCAGGTTCAGCGTCAGGCGGTCGCTGATTGACCAGTCGTCCTGCATCCACGCGGCGTACTTTGGATGTGAGTGGCGAACCGGGAACTTATCAGCAATACCGATGACATAACGCTGGATCCATGGATTCAGCGCGTTCAGGTTCCACGTGTCTACGTTGTAGGCCTCCGGGAACCAGGCGGTCAGCTGTGCGTTGGTCGGCCGGTTCGGGAGCCCCGCCGGCGTCGCGCGTGCCACGATGTTGCCCATGCAGCGGGCGCAGTTGTTCGACGTCATGCCGGCCCAGATCACCTCGCCGCCCGTCTTCACGTCGTGGCGCCCCCGCGCGTTGTACGACAGCGTCACGTCGTCGCGCAGCGTCCAGAGATCTTGGAGCTGGTAGCGGGGCCAGTTGTTATTTCCGGTGATGTTGAACCCGTTGAACTGGATGCGCGGATGACCGTTGGTGATGCCGCGATCTTTAAGCCAGTGGTTCGACCAGGTCGTCAGGTTCGACTCCTTGAACTTGAAGCTCGACGGCCCGAACTTCACCTCATTGACCGTGCTGCCGCTGAGTACCGAAGTGAGCTGAGCGACGAAATTATTCGTCGACTCATTCAAATCCCCGGCGTTGGCAGGATGATTCGAACCGATGGACTGGCTGAACGGAACGAGGTACCGGGCCGTGTTGCCCTTGAGCATCACCCGGTTCGCGGTTGAGAACTGATAATCGAGCCGGAGTGTCGCCAGCTTCATGGTTTCCTTTCCCGACAGCGTCACCGCATCGAAGGCGGGAATGCCGGTGGTCGGGATCAGAGTCCTCGGCTCTCGACGGTACTCGAAGTTTCCAAAGAAGTGGATCCGGTCCCGGATGACCGGCCCGCCGAGCGTCCAGCTCCACTGCTGCTCAGAGCCGGGAACTACCTGGTTGAGCACGTGATCTTCGGCGTTCCAATCGGAGTCCGTGAAGAACGCGCCGAAGCTGCCGGCGAACTGGTTCGTTCCCGAGCGGGTGATCGCGTTCACCTGCACGCCGGACGAGCGGCCCTGCGTCGCGTCGAACCGGTTCGAGATGAACTGGAACTCCGCGATGGAGTCGCGACTGAACCGGGGCTGCGCGCCCGGGCCGATGTTGTTGGTCACCTGCTGGCCGTCCATGTTGATCTGGAACTCGCGCACGTCCCCGCGGTCCTCGATCGGCGTCGCACCCTGGGCGTTGGTGCGGTTGCCCGGAGCAAGCAGTGCCAGCGCCGTCCACTCATTACCCGCAACCGGAAGCTCCTGCACCTGTCGCGGATCGATATTGCCGGCAATCGTCGACTGGGTCGTATTGATGAGGGGCGCCTCGCCTGTAACCGTAACGGTCTCGGCGACGCCAGTAACGGTCATTTGCATGTTCACCGCGGCGGTCTGCCCGATGAGCAGGTTGACTCCGCTTCGCGTGACGGTTGTAAAACCAGATAATTCCGCAGTCAGGCGATAACCACCCACGCGGGCAGGAATGCGAAATATGCCGCGTTCGTCGGTAACTCCCACGAAGGTATTCCCCGTGGCTTCGTGCACGGCCGTCACGGTCACGCCCGGCAGCACCCCGCCGGTCGCATCGGTGACGGTTCCGGTGAGCGTCGCCTCCTGTGCCATAGCCATTGCGGGCATGACCAGGAGCGCGACGGCCACCATGAGCCATCTCGCAACACCCGATTTCATGAACTCCTCCTCGCCCCGAAAACAGCTGTAGCCAGCCGTGATATCTCGGAGCGACGGCACACTAAACTACTTATCAGGTTCAGTCAAGCAAACGGGGCGGCGGACCAACGATAACGAAGGCAAGATATTCCAGATTAAAGACTTGTCTCTGATGCCCGGGCGGGACCTTGGACACGATCCCGGCCCGAGCCAGTCGAGGGATTGCCCGGGTCACATCAGTGCTGTGACCGCCTTGCCCACATCGCCCGTCGAAGCGCTGCCACCCAGGTCGCGCGTGAGCACTTTGCCTTCTTGAACCACCCGTTCGATCGCCTGCACGACCGCACCCCCGGCGTCCTCGTGACCGAGGTGGTCGAGCATCATGGCACCCGTCCAGATCTGCGCGATCGGATTGGCGATGCCCTTCCCTGCGATGTCGGGCGCCGATCCATGTACCGGCTCGAACATCGACGGGTGCTCCTTTTCCGGGTTGATGTTGCCGCCGGGCGCGATGCCGATTGACCCTGCCACGGCCGGACCGAGGTCAGACAGGATGTCGCCAAAGAGGTTGGACGCGACAACGACGTCGAACCAGTCAGGGTGCTGGACGAAATGCGCTGTCAGGATGTCGATGTGGTATTGCGCGGTCCGGACCTCGGGGTAGTTCTTGGACATCGCCGCGAAGCGCTCGTCCCAGTACGGCATGCTGTGAATGATGCCGTTCGACTTGGTTGCGGACGTCAGATGCTTCCGCTTGCGCTTCATGGCCTGCTCGAACGCGTACCGGATCACGCGGTCGCAACCCTTCCGCGTGAACATCGCCGTCTGGACCGCAAGCTCCTCGGACGTGCCGCGATACAGCCGCCCGCCTATCTCGGAATACTCGCCTTCGTTGTTCTCGCGCACGATCACCATGTCGATGTCGGCCGAACTACGGCCGGCGAGTGGGGACCGCACACCCGGAAGCAGCCGCACGGGTCTGAGGTTGACGTACTGCTGAAATCCGCGACGGATTGGAATCAGCAGGCCCCAAAGGGAGACATGATCGGGCACACCAGGGAAGCCGACCGCGCCAAGGAAGATTGCTTCGAATTTGCGCAGCTGCTCGAGTCCGTCCTCCGGCATCATGCTGCCGATCTTCGCGTAGCGCTCGCAGCTCCAATCGAACGTCGTCCATTCGAGCTCGAAGCCGAAGCGACGCCCTGCCGCCTCGAGCACGCGCATGCCTTCCGGAACGACTTCCTTTCCGATCCCGTCGCCGGGAATCACCGCGATCCGATGTGCCATTGTTCTCTGGTTGGTAGTTGGTAGCTGGTAGTTGGTGGTTGGTAGTTGGTGGCTGGAACGTGAAGTATTCTATGCGACCGGAGACTCAAATGAAGAACTGCTGGACGCGGAATCGGGCTCGATTGCTCGCAGCCACCGGAGTGGCCGCGTTGATCACGAGCGCGTCAGTCCTCGCACAGAACGCCGGGCAGACGCTCCGGCCCGAAGACGTCCCGTGGCCGTCGGCTCGCGCGGGCGGTGCAGGCACCTCCGGGGCGAGCGGCATCGAAACGGTGGTCGTGAAAGGCGACCCGACGAAACCGGGGCTGTACACATTGATGCTGCGAGTGGCGCCGAATGTGAGAATCCAGCCTCACTCGCACCGCGACGACCGTGTCGCGACAGTGGTCAAGGGCACCTGGTACTTCGCGTACGGCGAGAAGTTCAACGAAGGTTCGCTTAAACCACTCGGGCCCGGGAGCTTTTACACCGAACCGCCGAACATGGCGCACTTTGCGATGACGAAAGAAGAAGTGATTCTGCAGATCACCGGCACTGGCCCATCCTCAACCACATACGTCGACGCGGCGAACGATCCGACGAAGCGCTGACATCGTTTTGGTCTTTGGTCTTTGGTCTTTGGTCTTTGGTCCCTGAAGCCGGACACCACTAAAGACTAAAGACCCAAGACTAAAGACCTTTCCTCAGTTGCGCTTCCACTGTAAGCGCCACGTGTATGAGCGCGTCGGTCTCGAAACGCCGGCCCACCAGCTGCAAGCCGCACGGCAATCCTTGTGAAGTGGTCCCGCACGGCATCGACAGCGCGGGATGGCCGGTCAGGTTGAACAGCTGTGTGCACCGCAGCATCAGGGCCCGGACAGGCTGTTCCGAGCCGGCAACGGTCAGCGTCTCGACCCCGATTGGCGGGGCCGGGATCGGCAGCGTGGGCAGGACCAGCGCGTCGTGACCTTCGAGCGCCGCATCCACCTCTCGTCGTAGGTGCTCGCACGCGTTCCGCGCGCGTACGTGATCTTCAGCCAGGATGTAGCGCCCCATCTCCAGCCGGAGCCGAACGCTTGGTGTGTATCGATCTGCCGCGGTGTCGAGCGTTCTCGCGTGATACTCGGCTGCCTCGGCCGCGTGAATATGGACGTACACCGCCGGAGTTGCCCATGCATGCGGGATGAACACCTCGTCGACGTGCGCTCCCGCCTGCCGCAGATTATTGAGGGCCCTCTCGAACTCGGAGCCCACCTCGTCATCGAGCAGGTCGCACAAATACGCGCGCGGGACCGCCACGCGCAGAGTGCCGATGGGGGCAGCCCTTAATCCTGGATGCTCCGCTTGCCCGAGGAGAACGCGGTGCAGCAACCAGGCATCCGACACCGTCCGCGCAAAAGACCCGACATGATCGAGCGTACGGGACAGCGGCACGACACCGTCGACTGAGACCTCGCCATACGTCGGCTTCAAGCCGACGGTGCCGCACGCGGCCGCCGGAATCCTGACCGACCCGCCCGTGTCCGTCCCGACCGCCGCGACCGCCATGCCGGTTGCGACGGCCACGGCGGAGCCACCGCTCGATCCGCCTGGGGACCGTGAGGCGTCGTGCGGATTCCGCACGGGGCCGAAGGCGGAATCCTCGCTCGTCGTCCCGTACGCAAACTCGTGCAGGTTGGTCTTGCCGATGACGATTGCCCCGGCGCGTCGAAGCTGCACGACAACTGCTGCGTCGGCATCGGCACGATGGCCGTCGCGCACGCGTGACGCGGCCGTAGTGGGAAGACCCTTGATGTCGATGAGATCTTTGACCGCGATGGGGATGCCATGCAGAGGACCGCGGTCGCGGCCGGCGGCGAGCTCACGGTCGGCCTCGACCGCCTGACCCCGGGCTTCCTCGGCCATCACGCGAATGAACGCGTTCAGGTTTCTATCTTCGGCGTCGATCCGCCGAAGACACGTCTCCAGCAGCTCCGCGGCACTCAGCTCGCGCGCCCGGAGCTGACGGCCCAGCTCGTCGATAGAAGTTGCATCCCACACGTTCGTCACGGCCGTCCTTCAAACGATCGTGGTGGCTCCCAAAAAAGAAGGGGCGCGCCCCGTTGGACGCGCCCCCAGAGTACATGGGCCGTGGTGTCGCGGCGGCAACTGCGATCAAGCCGCCGCGAACCCGGCAACCCTAGAACCCAAACCGGAATCCCAACTGGACGATGCGCGGCTGATACGCCACGTTCGCATTGAACGACGCCTGTCCGTAGGCCGTGTTGCTCCGAGCCGTCGTGTACGATCCGTAGTTTTCGTGGTTGAACAGGTTGAACACCTCGATCATCCCGTCGATGGTCGCGGTGCCGGCCAGCCGCTGACGCTTGGTCAGACGGACGTCGATCCGATGAATCGGATCGCCCACGACATCCGACCGCGGCCAGACGGCGGGACCGGGCACGCCGCCCGACAAGGCGTCGCCGCTCTGCTGGAACGCGGGCGTCGTCAACCGGCCGGTTCCACCAGCTCCGACGTTGCGCAGGTCACCGCCCCAGTTGGTGGCAAAGCGGGCACCGGATCCGAAGAAATAGAGGCCGCTCAACTGGAAGCCCATACCCATTTCCCAGATGCCGTTGAAGGTGGCCCGATGCCGCTGGTCGTCGGTCCCATACGTATAGTCCTGACGAAGATCCGCCGCCAGGTCGAACGGAATCGGGACGAGCTCAGTGCGAATATCGGCATCAGGACGGATGATCGTGTTGTACGGGCTCGGGCCACCGATGCCGCCCGTGTCCTTGTACCACGACAGTGAGTAGGTCGCCTGCGCCTGCCACCGGTTGCTGAACCGCTTCGTGAACGAGTTCTCCCATCCCCTATAGTTCGAACGACCATCCATGACTTCCGCCAGGACGACGCCCCACTCCGGGAACGGCTGAACCGCTTTGTTGGTGAACGGATAGTTCGCACCGGTTGCCGGGTCGTAGGCCAGATTCGCGTTGTACCGACGCTCCTCGTTGCGCCCGCCGGTGAAGACGAAGTTCGACTCCATCGACATTGCGCTGCCAAGCTGCCGCTGCACGCCAATTGAGGCCATCTGGCTGTAGGACGTATCGTGCGGGCCAAACGGGATCTCGATCGTGACCGAGCGCTGCAGACACGGGGCTGTTCCCGTGAAGCCGCGGGCACGCCAGGCTGCGAAATTTGCCGCCTGGGCTGGCGAGTCACACGTCCTCGACTGCAGCTGTTCGTAGGTGGGCCATGGCCCGTTGAACGGATTCGCGGCGAAGTCGGCCCGGCCGTCGTTCGGGATCGTGAGGCCCATATGCTGGGTCAGGATGTACGACTGGTGGAGCGCATCGTCTTCGAGCTCGGTGAAGAAGATGCCGTAACCGCCGCGGATGACCGTGCGGTCGTTGGCCTGATACGCAAACCCAAGCCGCGGCGCGAAGTTATCCAGCTCGGTCCCCCGCGTGCCCGAGAGCCACGGGTCGACCTTCACCCATTCGCCGTGCGAGCCGCGATCCACGTCCCAGCGAACGCCGAGATTCGCGGTCAACCGATCGCCCAGCTTCCAGTCGTCCTGGAACCACGCGGCGTATATTTGCCGCTTCAGCGTGTACGAGAAGTTGCCGATCGAGACGGTGAAGTCACGAATGAGCGGCGACAGCGCATTGATATTCCACGTGGAGGCGTCGTCCCATACCGGGAACAGCTGTTCGATATTGGCGGGCGGTGCCGCGTTGATCGTGAATCGGCCAGAACCGATGTTGCTCCAGGACTGCGGCATGGTGTACCGGATGAACTCGCCGCCGAACCTGAGATCGTGACGACCCCGCCAATTGAATGACGTCGTCATATCGTCACGGAACTGGTAGTTCCGCTCGCCCGTGCGCTGCGGTGTGTTCGTCGCCGAGCCGATCGAGTAGCCAGTGAAATCGAATCGGAACACAGCTGGCGGAAGACGGCGTCCCGCCGTGACGTCCTCGAGGATCGTCGGGAGGAACGATGGTATCGACGCTCCCCACGTCGCGTTCGGCTCGAGTGTGTAGTAGTTTTCGATGACGCCTACCCGGACTTCGTTCACGGATTTGTTCGACAGCACGGACGTGTAGATTCCGAAGACCTGCTGCGTGTGGCGATTGTTCTCCATCGACGTCGATGGATGCGCGGCAGCACCGCCGCCGGAGTGCGGAATCAGGTTGTCGTACTTGTTCCATCGCGCGGTGAGGCGATTCTGCGAATTGAATTGGAAGTCGCCCTTCACACCGCCCTTGTTCTCGGTCCTTTTACCCGGGAGATCGATGTTGAACGTCGGGTACCGGCTGCTGAACGTGACCGAACTCGGCTCCCGTTCGTACTCCCAGTTGACGAAGAAGTGGATGCGGTCTCTCACAATCGGACCGCCGAAGGTCCCAGACAATTGCTGATCCGAGTACGGAATGACCCGATCCTGAATGAAGTCCTTTGCATTCCACTTGTCGTCCCGGAAGTAACCCGCGAACGTCCCGGTCGCAGTGTTCGTGCCCGACTTCGTCACAGCGTTCACCAACATGCCCATCGTGCGGCCCTGGGTCGCGTCGAACCGGTTGGTCGAGATGACGAACTCCGCAATCGAATCGCGGCTGTAGCGTGGCTGGTTCTGCGCGCAGCACACCGTGAGCGTCTGCTGCTGGCCGTCCACGCTCACCTGGAAATATCCCTGGCGGTCCTGAGGGATTTCACTCGAGGCATTGCCGCGACTACCCGGGGCGAGCATCGCGAGGTCCATCCAGTTGCGACCGTTGAGCGGCAGCTCCTGCGCCTGCCGCGGGTCGATGTTGCTGCCGATGCTCGACGTGGTCGTGTCAAGGAGCGGCGCTTCGCCCGTGACCGTGACGGTCTCCTGCACGCCCGAAATGGCCATGTCGAGGTTCAGCGCTATCTGGCGTCCCACCAGGATCTCGATGCCCGGCCTGACGAGGGTGGTGAATCCGGAGAGTTCCGCCGTGACACGATAAACACCAGCGCGCACGGCAATGCGATAGATGCCCTGCTCGTCGGTGACACCTACGAACGTGGTCCCCTGCGCCTCATTTGTCGCCGTGACCGTTACTCCGGGTAGCACAGCGCCCGTGTTGTCCCGCACGGTGCCCAACAGCGTCGCTTCCTGTGCGGACGCCAGCGCCGGTAGCGCGAATAGCCCGCAGACGAGGGTCACCCATACCAATCGGCCCAGTTTCATTTCAGACTCCTTCGAAATCTGACGTACCGCGACAGGATCAAGCCCTAGAACCGGTCTCACGCAGGGCGGGCCTTCACGGCCCGCCTGGCGCGTAAAGCCGCGCCCTAACTTAAAAGCGCCACATTATATCTATGGCCGGACGGTGCCGGCTCGGCAACAACAATGCCACGATGCGGTGTGCGTTATTGCAGTCGTTTGCCGCGGGCACCCCACCGCGGATCCAAGAACGATTGCGGATCGATCCAAGAAAGCGGAAGTCAGCGCGGGGCGGTCACGAACGGCGCTTGGCAGCTTCTTCGAGCGCGATGACGCGAGCCTCGGCACATTCGAGCATCATCGACCAGTACCGAGCCGCACGGTCACGGCCGTAAAGCAGCGGATTCGCCCCGTTTGGATTCTTGCGAATCGCGTCCATGTCGGCGAGCGTGTCCTGATAAATCCCCGGGTGGGTGTTGAAAAGTCCCTCGGCGTTCATCTTGAGCGCGTAGTCCTTGACGACGCTCTGCAACCGATTGAACGAGTCGCGGGTGGGATGCTGTAGTCCGCCGCCATGCAACCAGACGACGTGTTGTTGTCCTCGCCACTTTACGGGAATGAAGATTCCAAGGCTGCCAGCGGAGTGGCCGAACAGCGTCGTGAAGGTCAGCGTCGTGTCGCCGAGCGTCAGCTTCTGGCCGTGCACGATGTCCATGTCGCGCGTCGCCAGCGGGCGTTCCGGACGCTGGGCCGGCAGCGTCGCATCCCAGTCTTCCTTGCTCATCATCACTCGCGGCCGATAGGTTCGCTGCAGATAGTTGGCGCCGCCCGTGTGATCGGTCTGACCGGGATGACCATGCGTCATCACGATGTACTTAATCTGCGCTGGATCGAGACCGGCCTTCTTCATGCCTGGGACGATGACATCGCGGGCTTCTTCCGTGCTGTTCAACGTGTCGATGAGGATGATGCCTTCGCTGGTTGTGATGACGAATGCGCCCTGCGAAGCAAGGCCGACGTACCACATGTTGTCGAAGACTTTCGTCGGCTCAACGGTGTAGTCCTTGAGAGGCGGCAGCCCTGCTGCCTCTCGCGCGAGCGCAACACGCTGTGGACCCGTGGCGGAACAGGTGCTCTCGAATTCCTTGGACAGGTCAGCGCCTGCGATCTTTCGCGCGGCAGCTACGTGCTTCTGTGCCTCAGCGGACGCCTCGAACTGCGCCTGGCTTGGAAATCGCGCGGGCCCTGCGCCGCCGCGTTGAGCAC
>Ga0075420_100004472_pt1 | contig 12228 bp, 10 predicted proteins | sample SoiMetdeltSBSDD4_FD_75296 | JGI IMG/M metagenome (GOLD analysis project Ga0075420, IMG submission 75296) | Bulk soil microbial communities from a Populus tree surrounding site in Tennessee, USA - Soil MetaG P. deltoides SBSDD4 | ecosystem: Environmental > Terrestrial > Soil > Tree plantation... | reverse complement strand
GAGCGCGGCCATCCCCACCAGTGCGGTCAGTCGTCTCATACGCCCCCCTGGGAATCGCGGGGATCCTACCCCATGAGCCCCGCAGGGCTTCTATCGACCGTCAGCGGACCGGAGTGACAATAGCACTGAACGCTTAACTCACAACAACTGCTCTCCGACAAACCCGGGGTGGTTCAGATCGCTCCAGCGATGCAGTTGAGCGCGCCAGTGGTTCCTTACCTGCCCTGCGGGTGGACGACGGACAACTCAAGGAACTCTTCGAACGGATCGAAATCTCGATCGCGGTGGAGCAACGAGTGATGTTCGCGTAGACAGAACGTGGCGATAAGGCAATCGATGGTCTTTCGCACCGTATGCCCAAGACTCCGTAGGGTGCGATAGTTGCGTGCCGCGTCGCGGGCGAGCGCAACACCACCGGTTTCAAAGACGACTAATTTCGCAAGCTCGCGTTCGACCGCCTTCGCCGCGACGTCATCACGGACGCCCTGCAACACCTCGCAGAGGATGATGTCCGTCAGCCCGAGGCGCTGGCGCTCGAGTGCGGTGTCGAGCCAATCCGTTTCCGCGTTCCGCACGCCTTGGAAGTAGTCGACCAGAACGGTGGTGTCGACGATGACCACGCGACCTACTTCGCCTGACGCGCGAGACGAGAGGTGTCGAGATCACCGGTCCAGGCGACCTTCCCTCGCAAGCGACGAAGACTGCTTTGCCCCCGGGTCTGGATCAACAGGCGGAGCGCTTCCTCGACAACGGCTCGTTTCGTGCGGGCACTGCTGCTGCGCATCGCCTGGCGCATCAAGCGATCGTCGATATCAATGTTGGTCCGCATCTGCCTATGTGTAAGATTCACACGTTTGTGTGTATCGAGCAAGGTCTCACCCGCCGTTGTGGTTACTTGGTGGAGGCGGCGGAACGAGACCGGTCGCAACAACCGATGCGGAATCCTGGCGTGAATTCGCGAGTCTGAGGGGCTAAGCGGGACCCGAAACAGCGAAATCAGGTACAGCGCCAGAACAGGCGCTTGTATCTGATTGAAACAGAACGACTTATGTGGTGGAGGCGGCGGGAGTCGAACTAGAGAACACGATTCCGGCAACATCTTGACGGCGCACGACTTCTGAACTCAACTCGTTGCCGAACTGTCGTTTGCGGCTCCTAGTCGTCTCCACCGACATCCACCGGGATTCACTTAGATCGACCCGAGTGGTGGAGGCATCGTGGAGGCGGCGGGCATCCCTGCCCGCCGCTCGCTCGACCTGGGAAACAACACGCAGAGCTCAGGCCAAATGCTGCATGCGTATCGTATGCTCACATCGGGTCACTCGTGACATTCAGGACAATCTTGCCCGGACGCCGGTTCGCCATTTCGACTTTTCAGTAGACACAGCCTTCAGGGTCCGGTTCTCTTCGCAGAGGAGCGGTGCCAGACTGCGTCTATATCGACTTCTCGGTCGCCAAACCCGTTCAGTGATGTCGTCTCGATCGAAAAGAAGGAGGACAACCGCGATCAGATGATAGTCACACCGCGTGCAGAAGACGATGATCATCAGGAAATCCCGGGGCGAGCATACGAGTCATACATGTGGGGTTTTTGATACCCTGTTCGGCCATCCACTGCGCGGCCAGTTGCTGAAGGTCAGGACCGCGCTCATCTTTTTGCAGTGAGCCGATTCGACGTCTCGTGACGGCGAGGTACAACTGCATATCGGCGCGCTCGAAACGATCAGCAGCGGCGTGCAGATGTGCGAGGGCAGATCGCGCGTCGCCTTCGACGTAAGCGACTCCGGCCTGTAGCAGCAACGCAATCGGGTCGGACCATGGCATCCTCTCGCGAGCGATACGACGGGCTCCTACCCGTGCGGCGGCAAGGAATCGGGAATCGCCGTTCTTCGCCGCGATCGCCAGTGCACTGCGTGCGCGAAGGTAGAGCCACTCGATGCGTATGACTTGGACTCGTGTCATCAACGAGCGACGGACCATCGATTGATGTTCATCGAGCAATTGCCATGCAGCTTCAGGACGACCGCGATAGAGCTCCGTTTGTACGCGGGCCAGCATGGCGCTGTAGTGCTGCCGATGGAACCCATTCTGGGACCAACGCTCGATGCTCTCGACCGCCTCGCGCTCGCCTTCATCCGGCTCGTCTGCGGTCAGCCACACGTAGTTGCTGCGCGTGCACAATTCAGTGGCGATGTACAAATTGCCGCGCCTGCGTGCTTCACTCAGTAACGCCGGAACCCGCCGACACACCTCACCGAGTTCGCCTAGGTACATCAGGTTCCAGATCACGAGATTCTGTGCGATGTTCAATTCCCACGTGACGCCGACGCATTGATCGCGCAGGATGGCCAATGCCTGCTCGGAGAGTGCCAGCGCTCTTTTCCACTCACCGAGAGCCGTCGCAAGAATTCCGTTGGCCAGGATCGACAACGCGATCGCGTGCGGGTTTCCCGTGCTCTCGGCAAGTGTCTTCGCCTGTTGAACGAGTCTGGCACTGAGCCGGCGCCCCGCAGGGAAGCCGCCTTGCGCCGCTGATTCGATGGCCATCCCACGAGCGACTCGGGACGGTTCACCGGCGGCGAGCGCCATCAGCAGATGACGTGCGCTGAAATCGGACGCGCTGATGAAATCTACCAGCAACAATCCGGTGGTCGCGGACCAGCAGGTATCGATGCGCAGAAGTGTCTCCTGGTCAATGTCCTCCACGCGCCGTGGATTGAAACGCAGTCCACGCCATCGTAATCGCGCACGTCTCGACAATAGCGATAACATGGCGCCTCGAGGACTGCGTGGCGCCCGCACTCCCATACTCTCCAGCATGGTACGAATGAGGTCCAGCCCACGGTCGATGTGGCCGCCGATCAGCCACTGCTCCGCGCCGCGACGTTGAAGTTCCACTCGGCGGTCGACCTGTCCGCCGGCGGCAACGAGATACTCATCGGCCGCCTCGGCCGGGCGACCGGCATTGGCCAGCGCGGAGGCAAGCTCCTCCTGCCATGCGCGGGCGGCAGGTCCTTTCGGCGCCAGCGTCAGCGCATGTCGGTAGAAGTAGGCTGCACGATCGAACGCGAGCGAGGCTGCCGCCTTTGCGGCTGCACGACCAGCCTGGATGGACGCGTTCTCCGTGTCATCGGCGCCGACATAATGCGCGAACAACGCTTCACAGTCATCACTGTGGCGATCCATCAGTGCTTGCGCCATTCGTTGGTGAGCTCGCCGCACGGCGACAGGCCCCATCCTCCCCAGAAGAACCTCGCGGATGCGATCGTGATAGGTTTCGACGCGTTCAGAGGAACCGCTGCTGCGAATGAGATGGAGCGAACGCAGCGTCGCCAAGAGAGACTGTCTCGAGCCCATAATCGCGCACGATGCGCAAATGAGGTCAGGCACAACAGGGCGACCACAGATCGCCAGTGTTTCCAGAAAGTGCTGAGCATCGGCTGAGAGGGCGCCAAGCCGCGCATCGAGCATTTCAGCAAACGTCGGTTGGCGAACCGGCTGTGTGTTCTCGACATCGATATAGCGCGCCAACTGTTCGAGGACAAACGGACTGCCCTGTCCCTCGCGCGTCATCATGAATTTCTCGCTGTTCGTGAGAGAGCGGCTCACGAGCAGCGCGTCGAGAAGCTCTCCGGCTTCCAGCTCGGACATACGCTCCAGCGTGAGGTGCGTCCAGTGGCTGCGCTCTCCGCCTTCGAGGAGGCGACGAAGAAACGGCTTGCCAGCGATCTCTTCGCTCCTGAACGACACGATCGTCAGCAGGGGCGGCGGGGCCGGCTGTCGCAACAACTGCTCGAGTAACAACACGCCGTCTACATCCGCCCATTGCAGGTCGTCGATGAAAATGACGACCCGCCACTGTTTGGCCAGGCGGACCAAAAGCTCGCGTAAGACCTCGGATGCCAGACGTTTCAACGAAACCGGATCCGTGAGCAGTGGTTCCCGTCCCTCACACGCCCTAGCGATAGCGGGCACGCGCAGCATTACCGGGAATAATCGTGGTAACGCCACAACATCATTCGGTAAAAGGGTCTCCCCTTCCGCGGCCGGGAGCGCCAGCAGAAAACCGGACAGGTTATCGATCACCCCATCTAACGCTTCGTAGGGCACGGACTCGTGCTCATAGCAGCGCCCGACGAGAACAGCGACATCGTTGCGTGCGCGCAGTCGGCCGAGAAAGCATCGCAGTAAGGCAGTCTTGCCGATTCCGGAAGGGCCGCACACGGAGACACTCGCTGAACGAGCCTCACCGACCGACCGAAATGCTGCTTCCAGTGCCTTGAGCTCACGTTCGCGGCCCACGAACGGAGTCGCCGTGAGCTCCATCGATGGTGCCTGGACAGCGTACGGTCGCTGCTGGTCGTAACCGAGCCTACCAAGAGCGTCACTCCCCGACAGCCGGCGTGCTGGATCCCGGCACAACAGATCCATACAGACCGAGCTCACATCGGCAGGTACGTTTGGCGCGATCTCCCTGGGCGACGGCGGATCGCGGTGTCGTTTGCAGAGGAGCACCTCAACTGTGGACCCGCTGAATGGAACATTTCCGGTAAGTGCCTCGTACAGCGTGGCGCCAACGCCGTACCAGTCGCCAGCCTCAGATGGTGGCAGACCTGCTACTTCCTCGGGCGATACGTAGGCAGGAGTTCCACCTGCATGGTGCTCCGTTATTCCGAGAACCGCCGGCACACTCTCCGCAATCAGACCGAAATCGAGAATGACAAGGCGGCCCTCTGGCGAAACCAGAACGTTTGAGGGCTTGATGTCGCGGTGAAGTTTCCCCAGACGGTGCAGCGTCGCAATCCCGTCGATGAGTTGTCGAAGTGCTGATCTCAGGCGGTCGACCGATAAAGACGTGTTCGCCTCTTGCCTCACGTATTGAACGAAATTGACGCCCTTCACGAGCTCCATCGTGAAGAAGCAACGCTCCTGTTCGACGATAAGCTCGTACAAGCAGACCAGGCTCGGATGCGATATACCGGCGAGGCTTCGAAACTCCTGTTTCAGCCAGTAGACGGCGGCGGGAGTGGCGCGTCGCATGGTCTTGAGCGCGACGATCTCGCCACGAACGAGATCCTCGACCTCATAGACCACTCCCATTCCGCCGGCCCCGAGGCGCCGCAACACGGCGAAACGGTCGGTCGTGGAAAAGTCGTCAGTGGCGATCCCATCGGACGCTAACGATCCGATAGGCCGCTCGAGAAAGGAACTCGCTTCTTCGTGGGCCACCAGCAAACGGATGAGCTCACGATAGAGCGCCGGGTCCTCATCGCAGATCTGATTCAGGCAGGTTTGGCGTGCGAGAGGAGGTTTCTGGACGACGTCGTCAAACAGAATCCGCAGCCGGCGATACAGCTCAGCGTTCTGATCCATTCACGCCCATCTTCGTCATCGCGAATGGCCGGTCGAACGGTCACATCAATCGTATACTGTGCGCGTTCTGGTAATTGGCAATCTCACCCTGATGTCCAAGCCCGTGCCGAGCTATCTCACGGCGCTCCTTGCGGAGCTGCGCGAAGGCGACGTAAGCGCCCGCGAAGAATTCGTGACGCTTGTCTATCCGGAGCTACGACGCATCGCCGCCGGTTTCCTGCGGAAGGAACGACACGGTCACACGTCCCGACCCACCGGCCTGGCCCACGAGGTGTACCTGCGACTCTTCGGCCGCGGAGACATCGAGTGGCAAAACCGCGCTCACTTTTTTGCCGCTGTAGCGCGTGAGATGCGCCACCTCCTCGTGGACCATGCGCGCGCGCGCAACGCCATAAAACGCGGTGAGGGGAATATCCGTATTCCTCTGACCGAGCTACATACCACTTCTGATGTTCCCGACGACGATCTACTGGCACTGGACGAAGCGCTGGCGCGGCTCGAAGCGATCGATCCCCGGGCCAGCCGAGTAGTCGAGTTGCGATTCTTCACCGGCCTGAGTGAACGCGAGACGGCCGAGGCACTGAACATCTCCATCTCCACGCTGAAGCGCGACTGGAACTTTGCGAAAGCGTGGCTCTTCGATCAGATCGGCCCTCTCGGCGTCAACTAGGGCGTCCTGAAGGACGGCGCGCCCATGATCCACGCATGTGCGCAAACCTTGTGGACTCTTTGGATCCGGAATTACGCCTGTAGCTTCAGAACAAGGAGAGCGGCTAGCGCGAACATTCCGCCTGCGATTCGGCGGCCAAATCGGAAATTTCGAATGAACAGCCTCATAGGCCGCGTAAAGGGGAAGCTATCAGCTCCAGCTGTGTCGTTCCTCATCACGAGTGAGGGACAGACCCCGATGGCCGATGTGCGCCTGAGAAGCATGGGAGGTGTCGCATGGTCTCTGCTGCTGTGAATCGTTGTGTCCGTCACACGTCGGCGATTGTCGTGCTTTGGGCGGCAGCGACCGTCGTGCCCGCAACGGCGCGAGCCGACGAGGTCACCGATTGGAACCGGGCGATGTTTCGGGCAGGGCTCATCGCTGGTACCAGTAACCAAGCCATGACGCGGGTCGCGGCGATGGTGCAAGTCGCCGTCTTCGATGCTGTGAACGGTATCGCGCGACGCTACACGCCGATCCATGTGACGCCAAGCGGGCCCGCCGGCGCTTCAGAGCGGGCCGCGGCTGTCGAGGCCGCCTATGTAATCCTGAGCAGAACCTTCGGAACGCAAGCCGTCGTTCCTCCAGCCATTCCAACAGCGGCGCAGTTCGCGCAGCAGGCGAACTTGGATGCAAGGCGAATCATTTTTCAGCAAGCCATCCTCGACCGTGAAAGCGCGGCCTCCATCGACGCCGGGGCGGCTTGGGGACACAGTGTTGCAGACGAGATTTGGGCGTGGCGGGCGACAGATGGCATCCAAATCACCACGCCGGTCTGGACCGGTTCGACGGACTCCGGTCAGTGGCGTCCCACGCCAAATGCTCCTGTCAGCGAAACAGTGTTTTCGGGGAATGGCGCCGGTTATCCGCAATTCGCCAACATGACGCCGTGGGCCATCTTGGACAAGGCGCAGTTCCGACCCGGGCCGCCCCCGGAATTGACGAGCGCTGAGTACCTCGCCGACCTGGCGGAAGTGCAGGCGATGGGCAGTTTTTCCAGCCCCTCTCGGACGACCGATCAGACGACGTACTCGTTGTTCTTTGCTGCCGGCAGCGCGACATATGTGTGGAACAACGTTGCCGATGGGCTGATGGAGCCCGCAGCGCGAGACGGTAGAGAGCAGAACGAGCGTAGCAATGGACGTCGCCGCGGTCGCAACGCGTTGCTCGAACATGCTCGCATTCTCGCCGAGCTCACCGTGGCCATGGCCGACGCCGCCATCGGCTGCTGGGATGCGAAGTACGCGTACAACTTCTGGCGGCCGATCACTGCGATTCGAGAGACAACGGGCGACACAACCTGGTCACCGCTCTTCGCCACACCGTCGCACCCGGATTACCCGTCGGGTCACTCGTGCGCCAGCGGCGCCGCCGGCTTCGTGCTCGCACATGAGTTCGGCGAGCACACGCGCCTCACGATGTCTTCCGACGTGCTGCTCGATGTCACCCGCTCGTTCCGCAGCTTTGACGAGGCGCTCGAAGAAATCAAGAATGCGCGCATCTTTTCCGGCATTCATTTCCGTACGGCGACCGACGTCGGTCAGGTGCTCGGACGGTCGGTCGCCGACTTCATTCTGGAGAACAGGTTTCAACGATTGAACTGAGGGCGGACTTATCGCTGAGGACGTTGAGGACCTCGAGAACAAGACGGTCTTTTCCTCTGCGTCCTCTGCGCTCTCTGCGTTTCTTCAGACAAATACTGCTGTCGATACCTTCGGCGTGAGACGTCTATCAATCGCGGGGGACGGTCCTCCGGTCGCAATAGTCCTGGGCGACCGGACGGCCGTCAACTTCCAACAGGTTGATGCGATCCAGAGGAGGGAATTGGCGCGGGGAAGATGAGCACCGAATTTCGAGATCAGATCTCGAGCGCGTTTTGTCCCACGCTCGGGCGAGATCGCGCACTACGCGGCTGACCGGTAGTAGTTAAGGATTCCACCGAGTCGCTGCCGGTGACGAACCGCACCAACTCCTCGTTGTGGGTAGATGATCAGCTCGTTGGCGAAGTCCCTGGTGGTTTCGCTCACGATGGTAGTTATGACGTCACGTTGTGCAGTCTTGCCTGATCGTGGCGTCTTGTTTCTTTCGAGACAATAAGAAGTCTCAACAAGGTCTGGTCGGCGCATCAGATTTGTCCTGCCGGTCGGAACACACCTTTCACACATTTCTGCAGACGTGCACGGACTGGGCAATCCGCCTCGTCGGCGTACCTCTTGCGTTCGTACGTGGAACAAGTGTCGGTCGCGTTCCTGACTTCCTCCACGAAGGCCATGACGTTTCGAATTCCTGCAGCACTGGTATGTATCGTCTACGGGCTCACCGGCGTGCCCGCCGCTCACGCGCAGTACGCGAGCACCTGCTTGCGCCCTCTCGCGATCCCCGATAAATGGGTGGAGCAGCAGACGCCGCCGTTCGATGGATCGGATACCTACGATCCTCCCGCCGACTTTTACGTCTCCGCATACGGCTACAACCCAGCGGAGGACGATGGCAGGTTTCTCGCGCTGAAAGGCGGCACCGCACTCCGTGGCAGCAGCTACTTCCCCGTGCAGCTGGGTGAGATTGCAGGACCCGACGGCTTCAGAAACAACCTCGACGCCTGCGTTGGCATCCCCTACCGCCTGGGCGATGTCCTGGAACCGGAATTCGGCAACCTGCTCGGTGTCACGGCGGATCGGATCGCCGAACTCATCGCACGAGACCCAAACGCGCGCTGGGACAGCATAACGAATCGCGTCGTGGACAGCGCCTTCGGTCACAGCCCGCGCGTGATTGCCTTGCCGGTGTTCGATCCCGAGGAGTACGAGCAGGGGCTTCGGATTGGAAAACCTGTGTTCAGGATCGTTCGCATCATCGGGTTCTTTGTCGCCGGACTCGCGAACAACACGACAATCCACGGCTACCTGACAGCCCACGCCACGATTACGGCGTTTCCGTCCTCAGTGCGTTTCGGGCAGGCGGCGACTCTCTCCGCTTTGGTCGAGACGCCAGGCGGCGGTGGCACTGACGTGCCGGTCGAGTTCTCGCTGTTCGACGAACCGGTGCGGCAGACGCTCACCGGCCCGAACGGCGGCGCATCGGTCTCCGAGATCCCCGTTTCGCTGCTGCAGCCGGGCGTCTATCCGGGAGCGGTTCGTGCGGCGCTCGGATACCGTCCGGAATTTCTCGGTGCAGACGCCAGCACCGCCGACCTGACGGTCGAGCGTGGTGTACCGGACGTCATATGGCCGGCACCGCCACCTTTTCATTACGGGACGGCCCTGGGATCAGAGCAGCTGAATGCGACAGCGTCGATTCCCGGTCAGTTCCTCTATAGCCCACAAACGGGCACAGTTCTGCACGCGGGCGCGCATGTCCTGAACGTCACGTTCGTGCCGGACGATCGAACTTCCTATGACGAGGTCACGACGTCTGTCGTCGTCTCGGTACAGCCTGCGCCGCTGATGGTCGCGGTCGCCGCCTCGTCGAAGCTGTACCTCGACCCGCTGCCGTCATTCGCGATGATCACGAATGGATTCGTCAACGGCGACACGGCTGGCTCGCTGAGCGGCGCGGCTGCGTTCCAGACTGCTGCCACCGCGGCCAGTCCCGCCGGAGCCTACGCAGTACAGGTGACCGGGCTATCGTCGCCGGACTACGCCATCCAGTATCAGTCCGGCACGCTGAGCATCCTGCCGCGCGGCACCACCATCTCCATTGCGTCCGGTGTGAATCCTGCGGCCTACGGGCAGAGTGTCCGCATCGCCGCTTCGGTGAACAGCACGCTCGGCACCCCGACAGGGTCAGTCGAACTATTCGCCGGCGCGACGTCGTACGGCGTGCGATCACTGGTGAGCGGCAATGCCGCGTTCGACGTGCCGGCGTTGTCGCCCGGGACGCAGACTTTCCAAGCCAGGTACCTCGGCAGCATCAATTACGTGGGAAGTCTGTCAGCGCCCCTCCACCAAATCGTCGAACGTGCCGCGTCGGCTGCCGCCCTCACCGTGTCTCCATCGCCGTCCACGTACGGCCAGGTGGTCACGCTAACGGTGCGGGTCACGAGCCCGCTCGGTCTGCCGCCCACAGGGAGCGTCGAGTTCCGGGAGGGCGCGGCGGTGCTTGGCACGGCCACGTTGTTGCCGCAGGGAGACGCGGCGGTTGCAACGCTGACGTCGGCGACATTCGCGGCGGGAACTCACCAGATCGGCGCGGCATACGCGGGCTCCAGCGTCCTGCAGCCAAGCTCGGCTCCGCCGCAGTCTTTCTCTGTGGCGCGAAGCGCGACCGAGCTGACGCTGACCACATCGCCCAATCCATCGCGCGTCGGAGAAGCGATCTCGCTGCGCGCCACCGCGAGCGCCGTCGCGCCAGGTGGCGGTACACCCACTGGCGTCGTCGAGTTCTACGCCGGAACGACCCGCATCGGCACGGCAACACTTGTGAACGGTACCGGCACTCTGCTCGTCAGCTCGCTCAAGTCCGGAAAGTATCAGATGCAGGCGCGATATCTGATGACCCAGAATTACGCGGCGAGCGTGTCCCCGGGGCTGCTTCACACCGTGAAGGGCGGGAAATAGTCTGGACGGGGACCCACCCGCAGACTCCACGCCAGAACCCGGACCGCCGTTCCAGCGCGATGCCGTCGCGCGTCTGTGCACACCGGAAAGATTCCGTCTTGTGCGTCGCCAATATTCCAATCGTCCGCGATTCATCCACACAGTCGCGCAGACCAAACGAAGACGGTTGGCGCCCGGATAACTCGTTCCGGTTGCGATCGGTGATGCGCAAGGTCTCACTCTCGTTACCAGTGCCGTTTGCCCCGGTTCGACAGAACGAATCGACCCGCCGTGTATCGACTGCAGTTCTCGGCAGGGCGCGGCCGGTGCTCCTTTGCAGGCCGCCCTTCCGCAATAAATCACTCCACCCCGTTTGCCTGTACCTCGCCAATTTTGCGTCCGGGCAAAATCATTGACGTTAGCAGTGCGGCTGGCGATGCTACACGCGATGCGTCAGGTCGTCCGGATGGTCACTGCGATCCGATTGGCAGTGTGGACGCGCAGAGACCTGCTGCTCGAAATTCTTGCTTTGCGCCATCAGTTAGTCGTACTGACGCGTTCGAATCGGCGCTTTCGGCCATCGGACCGTCTGCTGTGGCTGATCTTGCGACGGATCTGGCCGCGGTGGAGAAGCGCGCTGGTGCTGGTTCAGCCGGCCACGGTCGAGCGTTGGCATCGCGATCCGGGTGCCCGGCGCTGGTGGCGTCGTTCACGACGTCCTGGAAGACCACGCATTGATGCACAGTCTCGTGCTCTGATGCGGCGCTTGGCCGAGGAGAATTGTCTCTGGGGCGCGCCGCGGATTCACGGCGAATTACTCAAACTCGGAGTTGTCGTCTCAGAACGTACGGTGTCGCGTTACCTGCGAGAACGGCCGAACAGACCGTCACAGACCTGGCGCACCTTCCTGGCAAATCACCTCGACCAGTTCACATTAACTTCCCGGGTACTGCCACCGTACGCGCCGGACGCTGATGATGCCGACGTGTCCTGCTTGCCAAGTCGCCCAACGCGCTTGTCACGCGACGTGCTCTACGCCGCTCGTCAGGACGCGGCGGTCGATCGGTGTGATTCGGGTCAAGGAACTTCATCTGGTAGGTGTCCCATTCAAGATCGCGTTGACGGCACAGCCCTTCGAAACAGAACTGGGCGGGGCCCGCCGACTCAGGGAGGCCTACTGATCCACGCGTCCACGCGTGCACGTCCAGAAGAACGACCGGTTCTCCCCGTTGTATCTCTGTGCTGAACCAGCTGTCAGACCATCGGTCGCGCCGCCAGGCTCGACCTCATTGGGGACACGTCATCAAAAGGCGCAACGTCCCTTGTTTTCGGATTGAGCGCCTGGGTTGGTGATCGCACGACGGAGGAATATTGGCGAGGCACAGTAGGTCCAACGTTTCGCCACCAAGCGTCGATGCCATCCGAGCAGCGTTTCGGGCGTGATGATGAACGATGACCACGCCTTCCGTGGCACGAGCCGGCTCGATGCCGCCAAGAACAGCCGGTCGACCATCGTCAATGTCGGACGCTTGGTCTGCCGACGCAGAATCGCCAGTTCGTGCCGGAGTACGACGACTTCCAGCGCCTGAACCGCCTCGGAGCGCCAGCGCC
>Ga0075420_100004467_pt1 | contig 12233 bp, 5 predicted proteins | sample SoiMetdeltSBSDD4_FD_75296 | JGI IMG/M metagenome (GOLD analysis project Ga0075420, IMG submission 75296) | Bulk soil microbial communities from a Populus tree surrounding site in Tennessee, USA - Soil MetaG P. deltoides SBSDD4 | ecosystem: Environmental > Terrestrial > Soil > Tree plantation... | reverse complement strand
CGATCACGCCGATGAGCATCATGGCGCCGACGATGAAGCCGGTCTGCTTGGTGCTCATGCCGTGAGCCTTCTGGAGGTAGATGCTGGCCAGCGTCAGAGAGGCGACGCCGGCGAAGTCGCGGCACATCAACGTCCCAGCCACCGCGAGCATCCGCCGCCGCACGAAGGGACCGAGCGGGACGGAGGACCTTTTCACGGCCGCCGCGGGAGCGCGCACGGGACCTTCAACGTGCCCGTCCCCGTTGGAGCCGACGTGACCGTCACCGTTCGATGAAGCGGCGCCGCGCACCCGCAGTTCCCGCCGCCTCCCCCCCGCCGCCGCCCGCGGCTCCGCCTCCTTCGCGACGGCGAGGAACACGAGGCTGAACGCCAGCCCCACCGCCCCGGCCTCCAGCAGCGGCCGCTGCCAGTCCGCCGGCGACAGCACCCCGAGTTGCCAATGTGCCGCCTCGGCGCGCCAGCCGGCGTACTGCGGCCCCAGGAAAAAGCCGACCCCCGCCCCCACCGAAAGGAGCCCGATCGCCATCCCCGGCGAGCGCGGGTAGTGCGCCGACACGAGCGCGTTGGCGCACGGGTGAAACAGCGCCCCGAACAAACCCGCCACGACGGCGAGTGTCAGGAGCATCGGGTAGTCCCGCGTCACGCCCATCAGGACGATGGCGGCGGCGTTGCCGAGCAGCCCCACGCCCAGCAGGAGCCGCCGATCCGCCCGGTCGGCCAGCACCCCCGCGGCGTAGCTGACGAGACAGTAGACCAGGCCGTACACGGTCACCAGCAGCGACGCCGCCTTGACGCCGCCGAGGTGCAGGTCCGCGACGATGAGCAGGTACAGCGGCACGAGAATGGTGCCGTAGGCGTGGGTGAAGGCGTGCAGTACGGTACACAGCGCCAGCGTCAAGTGACTGCGAAACGTTGGCACGGGATCCTCGGAAACGGCCGCGGGCATGGGCCGGGCATTATAGCCGTCATATCCATACGCCCCCGGCGTGTGTCCGCGCCACATTTTGCGTTGCACGCGGCAATTGCCGGTTTAGAATCAGAGTGGCCACCCCGCTGTAACTCAGTACCCCGTCCTCCCGCCCGGAGGGAAGAGAACATGCCGGCGCAGAAGTTCGCCCCGTCATCGCCCGCCCCGCGTTGCCCCGCGCTCCCCGCCCTGCTCGCGCTGGCGCTCGCCCTCGCCGCCGGCGGCTGTGCCGGCAAGCCGAAGCAGCCCAAGCCGCCCAAGCCGTGGATCGGCACCAAGTCCCTGCTCACCTTCCCGATGGTGCGCACCACCCAGCCGCCGAAGTCGCCAGACGCGCTGGAAGACGCCCTGGAGGCCGGCTGGCGGTCGCGCATGAAGGCGCCGGAGGACGAGTTCGTCCGCGTGCAGGGCGGCAAATTCCCGAAGGTCCAGACGATGTCCATCGACCTGACGGACGCCTACATCGCAATGGACGACGACAAGAAGAAGCTCCGCCCGAAGGGCAAGCCGCAGGGGACGATCAAGGTCGAGTCGCTGGAGTTCGTCGCCAAGCCCCTGAAGGTCGAGAAGGCCAACCTGATCCTGGACATGCGTGCCGCCGACGCGACCCTCGAAGTCCGCCGTGACAGGCGCGGACGGCAAATGCTCACGCTCACCGGCGCCCGGGACGGTGCGGTGTCGCTGGAAGTCGCCCGCAAGGACATCGAGTGGCTGCTGCTGAAGTCGGCGCGGGAGGGCGCGGGGAAGTTCGGCGTGTCGGTGGACCGGATCAAGCTGAAGCTCGACGTCATCGAGAACCGCACCATCCGTGGCGACCTGAAGCTCGACACGCGCCTCGGTTTCCTGCCCGCGGGCCTGCGGTTCAAGGCGCGCGTGGACATCGACGACAACCTCAACGGCCGGATCACGAACCTGTCGTGCAGCGGCGACCAGCTCCTGGGGCCGCTGATCAGCGCCGTCGTACACCCGGCGTTGCAGCGCTACGAGGGGAAGACCCGCCCGCTGGTGGGGTTCGCGTGGGGCAACCTGCGGCTCCGCGACCTGCGGATGTGGTCTGACGAGAAGATCGGCATCGGCCTTGCGGCCAAGTTCGGCGACGACACTTCCCCGCCGCGGCCCACCAAGTTCCGCAAGCGGCAGCAGGCCGAGATGGTGGCGAGCAAGTAGACCCTACCGGAGGAGCTGTTCGACGTCCCGACGGCCCGGCAGTGCCGGCTGCGCGCCCACCCTGGTGCAGCAAAGCGCGCCCGCCGCGTTCGCGAAACGGACCGCCCGGTCAAGTGCCATCCCCTCCGACAGCCCTACCGCCAGCGCGGCGGTGAAGGCGTCCCCTGCGGCGGTGGTGTCCACGGCGCGCACGCGGAACGGCCGAACCACCTGCGGCGGCCGCGCGCCCTCCGCGATCAGCGCCCCCTTTGCCCCCAGTTTGAGCACGACGGTCGACGCGCCTTGAGAGAGCAGCGCGGCCGCCATCTTCGCCGCGTCCCGTTGGCCCGTGAGTTGCGCCCCCTCGTGCTCGTTCGGCGTCAGCACGCCGACGGCGTAGAGCGCCCGCGGCAGCCCCTTCGGCGGCACCGGCGCGGGGTCCAGGATCGTCCTGACCCCCAGCCGCCTGCACAAGGCGACCGCGTGCCGCACCGTCGCCGGCGGAACCTCCAGTTGCATCACCACGACCGACGCGGCGCGGATCAATCTTTCCGCCCGCCCGACGTCCTCCGCGGTCAGCCTCGCGTTGGAGCCGGGCGAAACGACGATCGAGTTCTCCCCCCGCCGGTCCACCAGGATCGTCGCGCACCCGCTGGCGACGCCGGGCGTGACGCTCACGTGGTCGACGTTTACCCCGTTGGCCGCCAGCCCCTCCCGCAATCCCGCGCCGAACGGGTCGTCGCCGACGCGCCCGACCATGTGCACGAGCCCGCCGAGTCGTGCCGCGGCCACCGCCTGGTTGGCGCCTTTGCCGCCGGGAATCGTGAGGAGGTCGGAGCCGAGGACCGTTTCGCCGGGGCCCGGAATGTGCGGCGTGCGCAGGACGAAGTCGGTGTTGATCGAGCCGATGACGACGATGGGACGGCCGGAACGCGAAGCGGGCATGCCGCGGCGAATCTACCGCATCGCCCCCAGCAACGCCTCGCCGTACATCTTCACCTTGTTCGGCCCCATCCCCTTGACCCGCTCCAGGGCCGCAAGGTCGCCGGGGGCGAAATGGGCGATGAGCTTGAGCGTCTTGTCATGACAGATGACGTAGGGCGGGAGCTGCTTTTCGCGGGCAATCTGCGTCCGCACCGCGCGCAGTCGCTCGAACCGCTCGGCGGCCTCAGGTGAAAGCGCGGTAACCGTCTCATCTTCCACCGGAACGACGCGCCGTAATCCGCCCTCCCCGCGCGATGCGACCGTGGCGGACGACGCACCGTCGGCTCCGCCGGCCGTGCGCCGCGGCAGCAGGTCGATCAGGCTGGCCGGCGGGAGTTGCGTGCCCTTCATCACCTCGACCCCCGCGGCCGTCAGCTCGATCACCGGGCGGAACTTCACGCCGTCCGGGTCGCGCTGCCGCGCCAGCCCCGCCTCCATCAGCCGGTGCAGCATCGCCACGATGCGCTTGACCGAGTGCGCCCGGAGCAGGCCGTAGACCGACAACTGCTCGAACCCCCATCGCTGCGCCTTCTCCCCGCCCGTCCCGGCCAGAACTTCGGCCACGACGCCCACGCCGAACCGCCCGCGCAGCCGCGCGATGGCGGACAGGAGCTGGCGCACGAGGATGACCGTCTCGTCCGGCAGGACGGTCGCCCCGCCCCCCGCCTCGCTCGTGGACAACTCCTTGCCCAACCCGCACACGTCGCACCGGCAGCCCTGGACACCCGACTTGTCGCCGAAGTAGTCCAGGATCATCTGCCGGCGGCACCGGTGCGTCTGGGCGAACTTGAGCACCAGTTCCAGCTTCCGCCGCGCGTGCTGCTTGAGGTCCTCGACCACGGCCGGGTCGGCGTGCTCGTTCTCCGCGCCGATCTTGTCGATCAGGAACTCCTGCGTGTAGCGGTCCTGGTAGCTGAACAGCAGCACGCACCGCGCCGGCTGCCCGTCGCGGCCCGCTCTTCCCGCCTCCTGGTAATAGGCCTCGATCGTGCCCGGGATGTTGTAGTGGACCACCAGCCGGATGTCGGGCTTGTTGATGCCCATGCCGAAGGCGTTGGTCGCGACGGCGACCGCCCGCGGCGTGTTCATGAACCGCTCCTGGTTGCTCGTCCGGGCCGCCAGGTCCATCCCGGCGTGGTACGCGAACACCGGCCGGTCCTTCAGGTTGCCGGAGACGAGGTCCGTCACCTCGTCCACCGCCTTGCGCGTCGAGCAGTAGACGATGGCGCTGCCGGGCTCCTGGCGCAGCAGGGTGAGAAGCTCCTGGTCCTTCTCGTTCGCCTTGGGCACCCGCCGGCACTGGTAGATCAGGTTGGGCCGGTCGAAGCCGGTGACGACGATCGTGGGTTCGCGGAGGCCGAGCTGGTGAAGAATATCGGAGCGGATGTCCTCGGCGGCCGTCGCGGTCAACGCGATGCACGGCGGGTCGCCCAGCCGCCGCCGCACGTCGCCGAGTTGCAGGTACTCCGGCCGGAAGTCGTGGCCCCACTGGCTCACGCAGTGCGCCTCGTCCACCGCGAACAGCTTGGGCTTCAGCCGCCCCATCAGCGCCGAGAAATCCGGCGCGGCGAAGCGCTCGGGGGCGACGTAGAGCAGCCCGCTGAAGCCGCCGTCGAGCTGCCGCATCACCTCGCGGCGCTCGCCGGGGGCAAGGGCGCTGTTGAGCAGCAGGGCGGGGATGTTCTCGTCCCGGAGCTGCTGCACCTGGTCTTCCATGAGGGAGATCAGGGGCGAAACGACGATGGTGAGGCCGTCCTGGATGGCAGCGGGGAGTTGGTAGCACAAACTCTTGCCCGCGCCGGTGGGCATCACGCAGAGCACGTCCCTGCCGGCCAGCACGTCCTCGATGACGCCACGCTGGGCGGGGCGGAACTCGTCGAGGCCGAAGAGGTTCTGGAGGTGCTCGCGCAGGTCCAGCATTTGGAAGGGATTGTATCCCGCCGCCCGCCCTAACGCACGCCGAACAGGAGTTGTCTTAACCCGCGGCTCCGCCGCCACTTGCGTATAACACGACGACGGCTCCGCCGTCGGGAACAGGTCCATGCGAGCAATACGCGAGCGGCAGATTTTGGATCGGGCAAACACCGCGGTGACGCGCGGGGCATTGTGGATCGGCGACGGTACGTCTGTTAGTTTCTTCACCCGGGCATTTCTACCAACAAACAGTTCACCGGAGGTTCCATGCGGCTCTCTCAGGACCTGCCGTGCCGCACCGCCCGTCTGCTCTTCGTCGTGGTCCTTGTCCTTACCTGGAGCGGGGGCTTGGAACACGCCGCCGCACAACCGGCTGGTGCCCCTGGACCTGGCGCCGGCCCGGCCACGGGCGCGCCGCGGTTGGACCGGAAGCAGGCGGCGGAGGCCGTGAACCGTTTGTTGAAGGTGCTGGAAGCCGCCGACAAGGAAGTGCCGCGCGAAACCTTTGACCCCCGGGCCGTCATCGACCAGGTGGGGCGCGAGCCGGCGAAGCTTTTCGAGTGGGTGCGCGACAACACGCACTGGGTGCCTTACCACGGGGCCCTCCGCGGCCCCCGGGGCGTGTTAATGGACCGCGTGGGCAGCAGCTTGGACCGCGCGTTGCTGCTCGCCGAGCTGCTGCGCGGCGCAGGCCACGCCGCCCGCCTGTGCCGCACCACCCTCACGGAAGAACAGGCAACGGACCTGCTGGCGAAGGCCCGGCCGCTCCCGAAAGACTGGCTCGCCGCAATCGACCCGCCCGCGAACGCCTCGGAGGAGCAGTTTGAGACGCACGCCGACCGGGTCGGCCTCGATCCGGGCCTGCTGCGCACCGGGGCCGAAAAGGCGAACATGGACCGCCACCGCCGGGCCGAGGCCGCCGCGGCCCGGATCGCCGAGCAGGCGCCCGTGGTGCTGGAAGCGTTGAACAACGCACCGTCCAAGCGGCCCCCCGCCGACGCCCGGCGGGAAGCACTCGCCGCGGCGCGCGACCACTGGTGGGTCTCCGCCGGCGGCGCGGGTGCGGCCGTGCACTTCGACGTCGCGCTGCCAGACGCCACGGCCGGCAAACACCTCGGCGGGGCCGCCTCCGCCACAATCGAGTATGACGGCACCATCCCCGCCGACAGCGCCCTTTGCCACGAGGTTGAGGTGCGGGTTACGGTCGAGCGCCGCACCGGCGGAAAACTGGAAGAGCGGCCGGTGCTCACCCACGTGCTCCGGCCCGCCGACGTATTGGGCCAGCGCGTCGCCCTGGCCCACGCGCCGCTGTCGTGGCCCGCGGGCGTGGACCTGGCGACGGAACCCGACGTCCCGGCGAAGCTCAAAGAACTGGCGGCACGGCCCAACGAGTGGGTGCCGGTCCTCACCGTCGGCGGGGGGACCATCATCCAGGGGAGCTTCGACGACGGCGGGAACGTCAACCCCAAGCCCGCCCTCAACCCCGCCGCCCGCGCAGGCGCCGGCGCGGGCGGCGCCGCGAAAAAGGCGGCGGACGCCTTCGACCTCGACGGCCTCGGCGCAACCCCCCGGCCGCAAAAGCCGACCGGCGAACTGACGGCCGAGTGGATCGATTACGAGATCCGCTCCCCGGGCCGCGCGCCGGTCAAGGTCCGGCGGCAGTTGTTCGACCTCATCGGCCCCGCCGCCCGTGCCGGCGGCGCGGGCGGGGCAAGCCGCCCCCTCGCCCCGGCCGACGCCATGAACCGCTTCCTCGCCGCCCTCGGCGAGAGCGAGATCCTGCTGCAGCCCTGCACCCTGTCGCAGCCCTTCGTCAACCACGTGACGGCCGGCGCGCTGCTGGCCAACCGCCAGTTGCTCCTCAACGCGCTGGCCGTGGAAAACCCCGACGCAAAGTTCGTGGACGAGCAGCTCGCCAAGGCCGCGCCCCCTCCGGGGGCGGTGCTGGCGTTGGCGGCGCGACGCCTGCAGTGGAGCGACGTTCGCGGCGAAGTCTACTTCGACCGGCCGAACGTGCTCAGCCAGCACAGCCTGCCGCGACAGGCGCCGGACGGGAGTCTGTTGCTGTGCGAAGGGTTCGACATCGTCTTCAACGCTGTCGCGGTCCGGTCGTCGGGCGGGGAGAACGACGACGCCCGCGCCGCCGAGGTGCGCGCCCGCCAGGGCGTGACCGACACGGTGACCGAGGCCTTGCTCGCCGCCGGGTGCGGCAAGGTGGAGAACGCCAGCGAGTTGTTTGCCGCCGACTCCGACGCCGGCGCCGAGTGGGTCACCCTCCGCGGAAAAGACGAACTGGCCCGCGCGGGCCTGGCGTTGCCGCCCGACATCCTGGAGCGGGTGCGGCAGGACTTAGAGGCGGGTTACGTGGTCGTCGCACCGAGGAACCCGGTGCGCTCCGACGGCCGCGAACTCGCCGCTTGGTGGCGCATCGACCCCGCGACCGGCCAGACGCTGGGCGTCGGGCAACTGGGCTGGGGGCAGACGGCCGGGGAGTACGCGTTCCTCGTCGCCCGCCTCCTGTTCAAGGGGGCCTTGTTCCTCAAGTGCATCGGCGGCGCGATGGGCGGCGTGGGCGCGATGCTGCTCTGTACGTTCATCCTCTTTGCCGGAGGCGGGGCATTGGCGGCCGGGGGCACGATCGGTAACGTGCTCGCGATCCTCGCTGACATCGGCAGCATGGCAAAATGACTCGGCGTCTACGCGTTGTCGCGCCGCCGGCGTGTCTGGAACGACTGAAAGCCGGTTGATAGATTGTTGCCGAAGCCGCGCTCTCGAGCCGTCGCGCGCACAGATCCACGGCCTCTGCCGTTTCCAGGACGGGATTCCGCCGGAGGTACACCGACCATGTTCGCTCCGTCTTCCCGGCACAAGTTCGGCCCGCTCGTGGCGATCATGCTGGCTCTGGCAGTCGCCTCGCCGCACCTCGTCCCCCGGGTCGCCGCCGGCGCGCAAGGCGCGGGGCCCTTTAGCCTCCTCATCACCGCCGACGGCGAGGGACACGTCAGCCCTTGCAGCAGCTGCCCCGGCCACCCCGGCAACGGCGGCCTGGCGCGCCGCGTGACCGTCGTAAGTGCGGTGCGGGCGGAAGGCACGCCCGTCCTGCTCGCCGACGCCGGCAACTGGCTCGCGGGCGCCGAGAGTGTGTCCTCCCGCGGCGCCGTGATCGTCGCGGCGTACGACGCGCTGGGCTACGACGTTGCCAACGTGACCACCAAGGATCTCTACTGGGGCCGGCAGGCGACGCTCGACCTGCTGAAGAGCGCCAAGTTCGCGCCCGTCTCGGCCACGCTGGTGGACGAGCAGACGGCCACACCCGTCTTCGCGCCGTACGCGGTGCAAACGGCGGGGAACGCGAAGGTCGCGGTACTGGGGTTGTGCGAGCCGCCGGCGGGGTTGAATGTATTGCCACACCTGCGGCAGCAGCTCGCCGGCGTCCGCATCCGGCCGCCCGCGGAGGCGCTGGACGAGTGGCTGCCGAAGGCGAAGGCGGAGGCCGACCACGTCGTCGTCCTCTACCACGGCAACGGCCGAGGCCTGCGGGCGCTGCGCGCGAAGCTCGCGGGGTCGGGCGTGGTGGTGGCCGCGGGCGGCGTGCGGCCGGAGAACGTGATGGCCGACGGGGACCCGCCGGTCGTGGCGGCGGAGATGCACGGCAAGTCCCTTGCCCGTGCCACCTTCGGCGGGGATAAGAACGCGCCGGCCCAGGTCATGGTCACGCCGGACCTCGCGCCGGACGAGGCGATGCAGCAACTGCTCGCGAAGTATGCCCCGCCCCCAGTCGCGCTGGCAGACCCTGAGCAGTCGCAGACCACAAAGGATGACGCCACCGCCTCCAACGGCACCACCGGCGACGGCAAAGGAAACACGACGGCCGGCGAGTCAGAGGCCGCGACCACGGTCCCCCCGGCCCCTCCGCCGAAGACCGACCGGACGATCCCAACCCAGCCGCCGCCTGGGCCAGCGCGCGTCACTGCCCGGCAGCCCCACGAGCCGAAGGGCCTCGCCGGCGTGGGGCTCACTGCCGAGCAGGTGAACGACGCCATCGAACGCGGCTCCGACTACCTCTGGAACTACGTCAAGGCCCAGCGGGAACGTGTCGGCGTCAAGTTCGGCGCCAACGGCGAGTACGACCTGCTCAACGGCCTCGCGCTGGTCAAGACGGGGGCGCATAAGCGTTACCCGGATTTCGACGCGCAGCTGCGCGCGTACCTGCCGAAAGTGCGGCCGGCGCAGGTCGGGGTGTACGGGTCCGCGGTGCTGTGCCTCCTGCTGGACGCGTACGGGGACCCGGAGTTCTACCCGCAACTCGCGGCGGCCGCGCGCTACCTCTTCGAGGGGCAGACCGCCGAGGGCTCGTGGCAGTACTACCCCACGATCCCGGACGAAGCGCTGCTGGACCCGCGGTCCCGGCGGCCCCTCCAGGTCTGGGGCGGCCGCCCGACCGACGGCTCGCCGGCCGAGCGCTGGCTCCGGCGCGTCGAGCCCGACAAGCACGAGGGTGGCGACAACTCGGTCACGCAGTACGCCGTCCTCGGCCTCCACGCGGCCGCCCGCGGCGGCGTCGAGATCCCCGCCGACACCTGGAAGCGCGTGCTCGACCTGTACAAGGCGCGGCAGGACGAGGACGGCGCCTGGGGCTACATCAACCGCGGCAGCGCCCACACCGGCTCGATGACTTGCGCCGGCGTCTACGCCATCTCCCTCGCCCGATTCCACCTCGGCCAGAGGCCCCACGCCGAGGACGAGGCGATCGAGCGGGGGCTCGCGTGGCTCGCGGAGAACTTCTCCGTGTCCGGGAATCCCGGCGCCGGCGGTGCCAACCACTACTACTACCTCTACTCGCTGGAGCGCTCCGCCCGCACGCTGGAGACGGAGTTCATCGGCCCGCACGAGTGGTACCCTCTGGGAGCCAAGTTCCTGCTCGACGTGCAGAAGAAGGACGGTTCATGGATCGAGCCCGGGCCGTACGAGTCGCGGCCCGACCTGTCCACCAGCTTCGCCCTGCTGTTCCTCACGAAGGGGACTGCCGCCCTCACCCAGCCGCTTGCGACGGGCGGCAAGGGGGTCTTGAAGACGGCCGCCGTTGAACCCCCGCCGGCCCGCGTCTACCTCGTCTTCGACTGCTCCGGGTCGATGATGGCGGAGCAGGGCGGCGGCACCCGCTTCGACGCCGCGCGGGAGTCATTGAAGTCGATCCTGGACGCGCTGCCGCCGCGGACGCAGGTGGCGCTGCGCGTGTACGGCCACCGCAAGACCGCCCGCCAGGAGGGGGCCGACGAGGACACCGAACTGCTGGTGCCCATGGGGCCGATGGACCGTGCCGACCTGGCCGGCCGCATCGAGCGGCTGCGCGCCCGCGGCCGGACGCCCCTGGCGCGGAGCGTGCGCGAGGCCGCCAGGGACCTCGCGGGCGTGTCCGCCAGCAACCCGTGCACAGTCATCCTCATCACCGACGGCGGCGAGGACACCAACCCCCGCCAAGACCCGGTCGCCGCCGCGGCGGACCTCGGCCGGCTGGAGGGGGTGACGATGCACGTTGTCGGGTTCGACATCGGCCGGGAAGACTGGGGCAAGCAGCTGCGCGGCATGGCCCGCGCCGGCCGCGGCCGCTACTGGGCCGCCACCGACGCCGCAGCACTCCGGCGCGAGCTGAAGGCGGCACTGCTGCGGACGCCCGAGCGGTTCACGGTGACCGACGCCGGCGGCAAGCGCTACCAGGGGGTCTTCGGGAGACCCCTGCCGCTGCCGGAGGGCAAGTACACCCTGTCCACCGCGTACGGCGGCAAGCAGTTTGCCGAGCCGCTCTGGGTCAACACGGCAGCGACCACCGCCGTCATGTTCGATGCGGGAAAGGTGGACGTGACGGAGCCGTACGGCGACCAACGGGACAGGTTTGCCGGCATCGGCGATTCGGCCGACTCGGAGGGCGCAGCCAAAGGACCGGAATCGCCGCCCGCGCCGAAGGCGTCCGGCCGCGGCGCCGCCGACATATCACGCTTCTGCACCCACTGCGGAACCAAGCTCGCACCGGCGGCTAGGTTCTGTTCCGGATGCGGTGTAAAGGTCCGACCGTAGTTCCGCGCGGCTACCCCGCCGCCGCGGCCTTCGACCATTCCTCGAAGCGACGGAGCACCTCGGACGTCACCGACCGGGGCGTGTCGTTCAGGACATCTTCGATGACGGCGACGTCGATCTCGCCCTCCTCGCCGGAAGCGACGCTCTTCAGGAACGGCACCACCGCGGCGCGGTCACACAGGTACTTGATGTCGGCCCCGCTGTAGCCTTCCAGCCGGCGGGCCAGCGCGTCCAGGTCAATGTCGGCGGCGACGGGGCGGTTGGCGAGGTACAGGTCGAGCATTTTCCGGCGGGCCGGCAGGTCGGGCAGCGGGATGTATACCTTCTCGTCGAACCGGCCGGGCCTCAGGATCGCCGGGTCGAGCTGCCACGGAACGTTCGTCGCGCCCATCAGCAGGATCGGCCGGCCGGCCTTTCGGTCGAACCCCTCCACCCCTTGGAGGATCTGCGGCACGACGCGCTGCATGACGCTCGACCCCTCGTCCCGCCGCGCGGGAACGAGCGACTCGATCTCGTCGATGAAGATGATCGACCGTTCCTCGGCCGCCGCGGCGTCGAAGAGCTTCTTGATGTTCTGCTCGGCCTCGCCCACCCACTTGCTCAGCACGTCGGCCGGCGAGATGCGGAAGAAGGTGGCGTCGATCTCGCCGGCCGTCGCCTTGGCGAGCATCGTCTTGCCGGTACCGGGGGGGCCGTACATCAGCACGCCGCCGCCCGGGCGGATGTCGAACCGGGCTGCAAGCTCCGGGTGCTGGAACGGGTAGATCATCTTCAGGCGAATGTCCTCCTTGACGTCGTCCAGCCCCGCGACGTCGTCGAAGCGGAGCGAAGGCTTTTCCTTGACGATCCACTGATCGGCGGACGCGCCGCCCTCGGACTCCTGCGACGACTCGCGACCGCCCCCGCCGCCACCACCCCCGCCCCGCCGCCCCCCCCCGCCGGCCGGCTGCCGCCGGTTCTCCTTCTTCGCCGTCTCGCAGTCGCGCGCCAGGTCGAGCAACTTCGCCGACGTTTCGCGGCGCGCCGTGCGAAGGTCCTCCCCCTGCGCCTCCCTGCTCAGCTCCAGCATTGCCCGCGCCGCCTCGAGGAGGTAAATGCGCGCGGCGTCCCACTGCCCGGCCCGGCGGGCGTCGAGCCCCTTCTGCTT
>Ga0075420_100004466_pt1 | contig 12234 bp, 10 predicted proteins | sample SoiMetdeltSBSDD4_FD_75296 | JGI IMG/M metagenome (GOLD analysis project Ga0075420, IMG submission 75296) | Bulk soil microbial communities from a Populus tree surrounding site in Tennessee, USA - Soil MetaG P. deltoides SBSDD4 | ecosystem: Environmental > Terrestrial > Soil > Tree plantation... | reverse complement strand
CATGCTGGTGGTGGGTGGCGGCATCATCGGGCTCGAGATGGGCACGGTGTATTCCACGCTGGGCGCGCGCCTGGACGTGGTGGAGATGCTCGACGGACTGATGCAGGGCGCCGACCGCGACCTGGTGCGGGTGTGGCAGAAGATGAACACGCCGCGCTTCGACAACATCATGCTGAAGACCAAGACGGTGGGCGCCGAGGCCACGCCGGACGGCATCCTGGTGAAGTTCGAGGGCGAGGCGGCGCCGAAGGAGCCGGTGAAGTACGACGTCGTGCTGCAGGCGGTGGGCCGCACGCCCAACGGCAAGCGCATCGGCGCCGAGAAGGCGGGCGTGATCGTGGGCGAGCGGGGATTCATCCCGGTCGACGTGCAGATGCGCACCAACGTGCCGCACATCTTCGCGATCGGCGACATCGTCGGCCAGCCGATGCTCGCGCACAAGGCGGTGCACGAGGCGCACGTCGCGGCCGAGGTGGCCGCCGGCCACAAGGCGGCGTTCGACGCGCGCGTCATCCCGAGCGTCGCCTACACCGACCCGGAGGTGGCGTGGGTGGGCCTCACCGAGGACGAGGCGAAGGCCCAGGGCCGCAAGGTGACCAAGGGCCTGTTCCCCTGGAACGCCTCCGGCCGCGCCATCGCCAACGGCCGCGACGAGGGCTTCACCAAGCTGCTGTTCGACGCCGAGACGCACCGCATCGTGGGCGGCGGCATCGTCGGCACGCACGCCGGCGACATGGTCGGCGAGATCGCGCTCGCCATCGAGATGGGCGCCGACGCCGTGGACATCGGCAAGACCATCCACCCGCACCCCACGCTCGGCGAGAGCCTCGGGATGGCGGCGGAGGTGGCCGAGGGCACCTGCACCGACGTGCCGCCCGTGCGTCGCTGACCGAAGCGCGCGCACGCCCTCAAGTTGGACGCCGGGCGGACGACAACCAGGAATCCCTGGTTGTCGCACCGTGCCGGACGCCGTGTTCTCCCCCTTCGTGATCCACGTCACGCCGCGCCCGCGCGGCGTGACGGCGTTCGCGCGCGCGTGGCGGCCGTGGCTGCAGCGGCTCGCGCTCGCCGCCCTCTGCCTGGCCGCCTGCCAGGCGCGCGCCTGGAACGCCGAGCGCATGCTCGACGCCGCGCGCCAGGCCGGCCCGCAGGCGCTCGACGGCGCGCGCGCGCTGCAGGCGACGCTGCAGGCCGCCCATGACCTGAACGACGCCGGCAAGCTCGCCGCCGTCAACGACTTCTTCAACCGCCGCGTCGCCGCCCGCGAGGACCGCGAGCTCTGGGGCCGCGTCGACCACTGGTCGAGCCCGCTGGAGACGCTCGCCAAGGGCGCCGGCGACTGCGAGGACTTCGCGATCGCCAAGTACTTCGGCCTGCTCGCGCTCGGCATGCCGGCGCACAAGCTGCGGCTCGTGTACGTGCGCGCGGACACCGGCGGGCCGGGCGGGCGGCCGCAGGCGCACATGGTGCTGGCCTACCATGCGGCGCCGGGCGCCGAGCCGCTGATCCTGGACAGCCTCGTCGGCGACGTGCGCGCCGCCTCGCAGCGGCCGGACCTGGCGCCCGTGTTCAGCTTCAACAGCGAGGGGCTGTGGCACGGCGTGGGCAGCACCGGGGCCGGCACGCCGGGGGCGCGCCTGTCGCGCTGGCGCGCGATCCTCGCCAAGGCGCATGCGGAAGGGTTCGAGTGAAGCCGAAGAGGGAGTGAGGATGTCGTTGATCCGCCAGATCTGGCTGGTGCTGGTGGGCGCGCTGCTGCTCGCGTTCGGCGGCAGCATGGGCGTGGCGATCGTCTCGGCGCGCGACACCCTGCAGACCCAGCTGCGGCTGAAGAACGCGGACAACGCCGCCGCGCTGGCGCTCGCCCTCTCGCAGCAGAAGGGCGACCCCGCGCTCATGGAACTGGTGATGGCGGCGCAGTTCGACACCGGCCACTACCGCCGCATCCGCTGGATCGCCGACGACGGGCGCGTCGTGTTCGCGCGCGAGGCGGCGCCCGCGCGCACGCAGGCGCCCGACGGGTTCGCCGCACTGCTGCCCATCGCGTCGCCTCCCGGCGTGGCGCCGGTGTCCGACGGCTGGCGGCCGCTCGGCACGGTGGAAGTGGTGAGCCACGAGGCCTATGCGCACGACGAGCTGTGGGCCGCCAGCGCGCGCGCCGCCGCCGCGCTGGCCGCCATCGGCCTCGCGGCCGCGCTGCTCGCGCGCGCGGTGGTGGGCCGCATCCGGCGCTCGCTGGACGCCACCGTGCGGCAGGCGCAGGCGCTGGTCGACGGCCAGTTCGCCACGGTGCCCGAGCCGCGCGAGCCGGAATTGAAGCGGCTCACGCGCGCGATGAACACCATGGTCGCGCGCCTCAAGCAGGCCTTCGAGGCGCAGGCCGAGCAGGTGGAGGCGCTGCGCCGCGAGGCCCACACCGATCCGGTCACGGGACTGGCCAACCGGCAGCACTTCCTGCGCCAGCTCGCCGGGCTGCTGCACGGCGAGGACGGCACCGACGATGGCGGGCTCGTGCTGCTGCGCGTGCGCGACCTCGCGGGCATCAACCACCTGATCGGCCGCGAGGCGACCGACCGGATGATCGGCGCGCTCGCGCAGGCGCTGCAGGCCTACACCCAGCGCGTTCCCGGCTGCCGGCTCGGACGTCTCAACGGCGCGGACTTCGCGCTCGCCCTGCCGGCGGGCGGGGTGGCGCTGGAGACCGCCGAGGCCGTGGCGCAGGCGCTCTCGGTGGTGCTGCCGTCGTTCGGCCATGGCGTGTCCGCGGCCGTCGGCGCGGTCGAGATGCGCCGCGGCATGCGCCTCGCGCAGGTGATGGCGGCGGCCGACGCGGCGCTCGCGCGCGCGGAGAGCGAAGGTCCCTTCGCCGTGGGCGCCGACGACGCGGCCGCCCACCCCGATGCGGCGTGGTTCGGCGAGGGCGCGTGGCGCCAGCGCATCGCGCACGCGGTGGAGGCCGGGCGGCTGCGCCTGGTGGCCTTCCCGGTGCTCGACGCCGGCGAGCAGCTGCTGCACCTCGAATGCCCGCTGCGCCTGCAGCTCGACCCCGGCGAGGACTTCCAGCCGGCCGCGCGCTGGCTGCCGCTCGCCCTGCGCGCACGCCTCACCTGCGCGATCGACGAGCGCGCGGTGGCGCTCGCGCTCGAAGCCATCGCGGGCGACGGCCGTCCGCGCGGCGTGAACCTGTCGGGTCCGTCGGTGTCGGACGTCGCCTTCGCGGGACGGCTGCGTGCCCGCCTGCGCGCCGCCCCGGCGGCGGCGCGCCTGCTGTGGCTGGAGGTGCCCGAAGCGGCGGCGGTGGAGCATTTCGCCCACGTGCAGGAGCTCGCGCACCACCTGCGCCCGAGCGGCTGCCACGTCGGGCTGGAGCACGTGGGCGAAGGGCTGGCGCGGCTGGAGCGGCTGTTCGAGTCCGGGCTCGACTACGTCAAGCTCGACTCGGCCTTCGTGCAGGGCGTGGCCGGCGACGAGGGCCGGGCGCATTACCTGCAGAGCGTGGTCGCCATGCTGCACGGGCTGGCGATGACGGTGATCGCCGAGGGCGTCACCGACCCGGGCGACGCGCAGGCGCTGTGGCGCCTGGGCATCGACGGCATCACCGGGCCGTGGGCCAGCCGCCGGCGCGAGGACCTGGTCGCGCCCTGATCGACCCCGGTCGGGTATCGGAAATGTCCGACACGCGGTCGCGGCATCGACCGAACCCGCGCGCGCACAGTCGCCCTTAAGGTGCCTCTGACCCGGGACACGACGTCCCGAACGGCCCGGCGCTGCGTCGCCCGGCCGCAGGCCCATCCGCGGCGCCCCGCGGCGCCGCACGAACAGGAGATTCCCATGAACACCCCCCGTCTCAACCGAGCGACCTGGCTCGGCCCCGTGATCGCCGCCCTGGTGCTCGCCGGCTGCAGCCGCGAGGCGGACGACGTGCGCACCGCGAGCACGGGCCAGCCCACCGCCGTCGTGCAGGGCACGCCGAGCGTCGCCGACACGACGGCCAAGGCCACCCAGGAGGCGAGCGAGGCCACGCGCCGCGCCGCCGAGCAGGCGCGCGAGGCCGCCAAGAACGCCGCCGACCAGGCGAGCAACAAGGTGCAGGACGCGCTCATCACCACCTCCGTCAACGCCGAGCTCGCCAAGGATCCCGCGCTGTCGGCCGCGCACATCGACGTGGAGACCGACAACGGCCGCGTGGCCCTGCGCGGCACCGCGCCGGACGAAGGCGCCAGGGCGCGCGCCACGCAGCTCGCGAGCGGTGTCGAAGGCGTCGTGAGCGTGGACAACCAGATCACCGTCGACGCGAAGCGGGGCTGAGCCGACCGTTCGCAGACGAATCGTTCACAGGCTCTGACGCCTTCTTCGCGGCCCTGCGGCGCAGCGGGCCCGTCCGGGTTCCGCTGCGCCTGCGTGGCTTCGGCCGCGGTGGCCGCAGCGGCCTGGGGCGCGCCCCGTCGGGGCTTCCCTGCATCCGCTGCGCCGGCGGGGTTCCTCGACGCTCCCTAAACTCCACGGATGGGGAGTCCAATGCCTGCCGTCTGCGAGGTAGCGCCCGCGCCTGCGCTGCTGGTCTGGTGGGACGCCGGCGCGCTGCGCTGGGCGATGAACGAGGCGGCCCGCCAACTCGCGTACACCGCCCCGTGGAACGCCGCGCAATGGGCCACGCTCGCCACCCACATCGACGACGCCGCGCGGCAGGGGCGCGAGCAGGGCGAGGTGGCGGGGCTGGGCATCGCCTGGCACGCCGCGCCGCACGGCGCCGGCTGGCTGGCGTGGCTGCTCGCGCCGCACGACGCCCTGCCGCGCGAGCCGGCCGAGCCGCCGTCCACCGGCACGCAGCTGAACCTTGCCGTCGGCCTGGTCGGCATCGGACTGTGGCGCCGGGACTTCGCCACCCGACGCATGCAGTTCAACGAGCGGGCCAACGCGCTGCTCGGCCGCCCGCCGGTGGCGGGCGACATCGCCGACGACGAGCTCGCGGCGGCCATCCATCCCGACGACCGCGACGTCGTCGCGCGTGCCGACGCCACCGCGCTCGCCACGGGCGGCATCGTCGACGCCGAGGTGCGCTGCGTGCGCCCGGACGGCAGCATCGCCACCCTCATGACGCGGCGCGTCGTGGAGCGCGACGCGCAGGGCCGCGCGGTCGCGCTGGTCGGCGTCACGCTCGACATCACCGGCGAGGCGCGCGAGCGCAGCCGCATCATCGAGATCGCGCAGAGCATCGAACTGGTCGCCGACGCCACCGGCGTGGGCGTGTGGAGCGCCGACCTCGACAGCGGCGAGACGGTGTGGAACCGGCAGATGCGCCGCATCCACGGGCTGCGCGACGACGAGCCCCTGCCGGAAGGCCGCATGACGGCGGTGGCGCGGGCGCATCCGGACGATCGTGCGCGGCTCGCGGCGCTGTTCGACGCGCTCGCGGAGGGCCGCCCCGTGCCGGAGGTGCTGGAGATCCGCATCGTGCGCCCCGACGGCGCGGTGCGCTGGGTCGTGGGCCGCACGCGCGCGGCGCGTCACGGCGGGCGCCACGTGCTGATCGGCATCCTCATGGACGTGACCGAGGAGCGCCTGGCGCGCGAGCGGCTGCAGCGCGCCGAGCAGCGCACCGTGCTCGCCGCCAAGGCCATCGGCCTGGCGAGCTGGGAGCGCGACCTGGTCGAGTCGGTGTCGTGGTGGGACGAGCCGATGTACCTGCTGCGCGGGCTGTCGCCCGACGACCCGCGGCCCGCGCACGAGCTCGACGCCGCCAGCATGCATGCCGACGATGCGCTGTCGCTGCAGCGCCGCCTCGGCGTCGCGCTGGGCGGCGAGTCCGATTTCTTCTTCGAGTTCCGCATCGTGCGCCCGGACGGCGAGCAGCGCTGGCTCGCCACCCGCGGCACGGTGACGCGCGACGCGCAGGGCCGGCCCATGCGCGTGTTCGGCTTCGACTGGGACGTCACGGAGCACAAGCGCGCCGAGGCCGTCCGGCGCGAGAAGGCGGCCGCCGAGACGGCGAGCCGCGCCAAGAGCGAGTTCCTCTCGCGCATGAGCCACGAGCTGCGCACGCCGCTCAATGCCGTGCTGGGCTTCGCGCAGCTCATGCTGGAGGACCCGGCCCAGCCGTGCGAGGGCCGGCAGCGCGAGCGCGCCGTGCACATCCGCGATGCGGGCCGGCACCTGCTCGCCCTCATCGACGACGTGCTCGACCTGACGAGCGTGGAAGCGAGCGCGGTCCCGCTGGAGCCGCGCGCCATCGCCCTGGCGACGCTGGTGCGCGGCATGCTCGAGTGGATGGCGCCCGCCGCGGCCCAGGCGCAGGTGACGCTGCAGTGCGGCCGCGTGGAGGGCGCGGTGCGCGCCGACGACCGGCGGCTGCGCCAGGTGCTCGCGAACCTGCTGTCCAACGCGGTGAAGTACAACCGCACGGGGGGCCGGGTCGAGATCGAGAGCCTCGAGGGCGATGCGCCCGGCCTGCTCGGGCTGGCGGTGCGCGACACCGGCCGCGGCCTCACCCCCGAGCAGCTGCAGCGGCTGTTCGAGCCGTTCAACCGGCTGGGCGCCGAGCAGGAAGGCATCGAGGGCACCGGCATCGGGCTCACCATCGTGCGCACCCTGGTCGAGGCGATGGACGGCCGGGTCCAGGTGGACAGCCGGCCGGGCGAAGGCTCGGAGTTCCGCGTGTGGCTGCCGCGCGCCGGCGAGCCGGGCACGCGGCCGTCGCCGGGGCTCGCGGCCCCTGCGGCCGCGTCCGCCAAGGCCCCTGCCGGGCCGCTCGAGCTCGTGTACGTGGAGGACAACCCCGTCAACGTGCTGCTGGTGCAGGAGCTGGTCGCGCTGCGGCCCGGCGTGCGGCTGCATGTGGCGCCGGACGGACGGTCGGGCATCGCGCTGGCCCGCGAGCGCAAGCCGGCGGCGGTGCTGATCGACCTGCAGCTGCCGGACATCGACGGCATGGAGGTGATGCGCGCGGTGCGCGCCGACCCGCAGCTGGCCCACGTGGTGTGCATCGCGGTGTCGGCCAACGCGATGCCCGACGACGTGGCGCGCGCCCGGCGCGGCGGTTTCGACGACTACTGGACGAAACCGATCGACTTCGGCCAGTTCCTGGGCGGCCTGGACGCGCTGGCCGCGCGCGCCGCCCGTGATGCCGGCGCTGCGGCCGCGGCGCCGCCGGCCGCGGGCGGCGACGACGCCCGCGCACCCGTTCACACGCGGTAGCTCAGGTTTCGATTCCACACTGCATCTGGCATCCGGCTTGCGAAGATGCGCCGTGCGCGATTTCGATGACTCCACCCTCTGGCGCATCAGCGAGTTCGAGCGCATGCGGCAGCAGACCGGCACGAGCGGCTTCGTGCGGCTCGCCGGTCCCACGCTGCTGCCCACCACGCTGCTCGCCGACCTGCGGCGCCTCGACGCCGACCCGCGCAGCACCGACCCGCTGGAAGTCATCGCCGCGTGCCTGCGCCACCGGGAGCCGGCGCTGCTGTGCCTGCGGCACGACGACCTGGTCTGGCCGGTGACGCTCTTCCCGCACGAGCGGCTGTACCACTCGCCGCGCGATCTGAGCCAGGCGTCGCTCCCGGGCCTGGCCGCGCTGCGGCTGCTGACCACCGAGCCGGCGGGCGTGCGGCCGCCCGGGCACTGGATGCACGAACGCGTGGGCCAAGCCGAGCTGTACCGCCCGCTGGTGCCGCTGCTGTGGACGCTGGCGCTGAACGGCCCCCGCCGCACGCTGCTGGCGGACATCGCCGGGCCCGCGGGTTACCGGCTCGTCGAAGGCAGCACCGGCGAGCGGCCGCGCGCGTCGGGCGCGGTCGGCTCGGCGCTGGAGCGCCTGCAGCGCGCCTCGGCGCCGCTCGCCGAGATCGCGCGCTGGCCCGGCATGAGCACGGAGCGCGCGAGCCGGCTGCTGAACGGGCTGTACCTCGCCGGCAGCCTGCTCGTGACGCGCACCCACCCCTCGCTGCGGCCGCCCGCCGGAACCGGCGGCGGATGGTTCGGGTGGCGGCGCACGAAGCGTTGAACGGCTCTGCGGCGCTTCAGACCACGCGGAAGTTCTTGAACTGCCACGGGTCGTCGCGATCGAGGTCCTCCTCGAACAGCCAGCCGCGTCCGGCGAGCGGCGTCCAGTCGGTGTAGACGCCCACGACGTCGCCGAGGTACGGCTCGATCAGGCGCAGCATCTCCTCGTGCGGCAGGTCGTCGGCCTCGACGACGTCGCGCAGCGGGTTGCGCAGCGCCCAGATCACGCCGGCCACCACGGATGCCGTCACCTGCAGCGTGGTGGCGCTGTTGTACGGCGCGAGCTGCCGCGCTTCGGGCGCGGACAGCTGCGAGCCGTACCAGTACGCGCCGCGCGCGTGGCCCATCACCAGCACCCCCAGCTCGTCGCGCCCGCTCGCGACGTCGGCCTGCATGACGCGCTGGCGCGGCTGCAGGTGCCAGTTCAGCGCGGCGAGCTCGTGCAGCGACAGCACGGCGTCGTCGCAGGGGTGGTAGGCGTAGTGCACCGTCGGGCGATAGCGCGGCGCGGCGGGGTCGCCGAGGGTGAAGTGATCGGCGATCGAGATGGATTCGTTGTGCGTGACGAGGAAGCCGACCACCGGGCCGGCGAGCGGCGTCCACGTGCGCACGCGCGTGGCCGCACCCGGGCGGCCGAGCCAGATGGCCGCGCGCGAGCCGCTCTCGTGGCGCGCGGCGTCGGGCGGGAAGTGCCGCTCGTGCGTGCCCCAGCCGAGCTCGGCGGGCTGCCGGCCCTCGCTCACGAAGCCGTCGACCGACCAGGTGTTGACGAACTCGCCGGGCCGCTTGCGCCGCTCGCTCGCCTGGGTGTCGCGCTCGGCGACGTGGATCACGCGCACGCCGAGCCGCTCGGCGAGCCGGGCCCAGCCCTCGCGCGATCCCGGCGCGGCGAGGTCGTGGCCGACGTGGCGGGCGACGTCGAACAGCGCTCGCTTCAGGAGGTACGACACCATCCCCGGGTTGGCGCCGTGCGCGACCAGCGCGGTGGCGGGCTTGCGCCCGCGGCCGCGCAAAGCGAGCGCCTGCTCGCGCAGCGCGTAGTTCGTGCGCCGCGCGGGCGGCACGGAGCCGTCGACGTACGCGCCCTTCCATGGCTCGATGCAGGTGTCGAGGTAGAGCGCGCCGCGTTCCTGGCACAGCGCGATGAGCGCCGCGCTGCTCACGTCGACCGACAGGTTGAGCAGGAAGTCGCCTTCGCCGATGCGCGGCTCGAGCACCTGGCGGTAGTTGTCCGCTGTGATCGGCGCGACGAGGTGCTTCACGCCCAGCGCGCTCGCCGTCTCCAGGTTCTTCGCGGTGGGCTTGACGACGAGGATCTGCCCGGCGCGCATGTCGATGTGTCGCAGCAGCAGGGGCAGTGTTCCCTGGCCGACGCTGCCGAAGCCGACCATGACGAGCCGGCCGTCGAAACGGATCTCCTTGCGCCACTCGCGCATGAGGGCACCTCTTTCGTCCGGTGAGCTGCAAGCGTCGTGCCCTCGAAGCCGACGCGACGACTCGGCGTTGTCCGACCCCGTCGACGACCGGCCGACGACATCCGAACACCAGGCTGCTGCGTATCTTGTCATCAAGGCCACGGCCGCTCGACCAACGATCACGGAACCGAGGAGACCACGATGAACCCGTCTTCACGCGCCGACGCCGCCTGCTACCGCATCCGCTACCAGCCGCTGTCGGGGCGCGGCCGGGAGCTGTCGTTCCCGTGCGATGCGTGCGGGCGCGTCGAGCTCGATGCGCTGAGCGACCGCGTCCGCAACGACTACTTCTTCGCGCGCGCCGTCGTCGGGCGCGACTACGCGGCGCCGGCGATCCTGCGGTGCGAATTGCACTGACCGGCAAAGGAGACAGGGTGTGAACTCGCTCACGCCTGGGCGTTTTCCCCATCCCCCGCTCGGGGGACGACCGTCCGATCCGTGTCGGCGTTATTCGTACACCGGACATGGAAGTCGACTTGCAGCGCGGTTCGGCCCCCGCCGCTACCGCCCGGCACGTTCGATGCATAGGCTTGAAACAGGACAGGAAGAGTCCAGGGAGAGTGCGATGAAGTCCTCCGCCACCATGACACTGCACGACGCGCCCGGCTACGAGCTGCGATTCCAGTCGCTGTTCGACGAAGGTCGCGCCTACGCCTTCCCGTGCGATGCCGCCGGGCACGTCGACATGGACGCGCTCAGCGACCGGGCGCGCCAGAACTACCTGTACGCGCGCGCCGTCGTCGGCCGCGAGCTCGCCGTGCCTGCAGTGCGCCGCAGCAGCGTCGTCCACTGATCCGCCATGACAGCGCACGCCGGCTTCAGCTTCGGGGGTCGGCGTCACGACCCTTCGATCACGGGGTGCCGCCGTGACGATGCCGGTGCCAGCATGGGGTCCGCATGAAAGCGATCCTTGCGTACCTGCCGAAGTGGCGGGCCCACCGGCCCAACTGGCGACTGCGCGGCACCGCTGCCGCGCTCGCCGCGCTGATCAGCTGCATGGGGCTGGAGACGCACCAGCGCAAGTGGATCTTCCAGCCCGGGCAGCGCGAGGACGAGGCCAGCGAACAGCAGGGCCTCGACCTGCAGGACCGCTGGATCGAATACGTGTCCGAGGAAACCGGCGAGCCCGTGCGCCTGCACGCCTGGTGGCTCGGGCAGGCGCGCCATGACGCCCCGGTGCTGCTCTACCTCCATGGCGCGCGCTTCGACATCCGCGGCAGCCTGCACCGCATCCAGGGCCTGCACGCGCTCGGCTTCGCGGTGCTCGGCATCGACTACCGCGGCTTCGGCAGGAGCACGCCGGGGCTGCCGTCGGAACGCATGGCCTGCGAGGATGCGCGCGCCGCGTGGGCGTGGCTCGCGGGCTGCCAGCCCGCGGCGCGCCGCTACATCTACGGCCACTCGCTAGGCGGCGCCATCGCCGTGCGGCTCGCGACCGAGGTGGAGGATTCGCAGGGCCTCATCGTGGAAGGCACCTTCACCTCGATCCCGGAAGTGTTCGCGACCTTGCCGTGGGGGTGGCTGCCGATCGCGCCGCTCATCACCGAGCGCTTCGACTCGGCGGCCCGCATGCCGGGCATCCGCACGCCGCTGCTCGTCATCCACGGCACGCACGACGAGACCATCCATCCCGACCTGGGACGCGCGCTCTACGAGCGCGCCACGGCGCCCAAGCGCTTCCTGCTGGTCGAGGGCGGGTCCCATCACGACACGCATGTCGTCGGCCATGCGCAATACCGCGAGGCCATGCGCGAACTCTTCGGATTGACGGCGTGAGGAGGCACTGAAGGATTGCCGACGCAATTCTTCAGCCGATCGCGCTCCGGCTGCGATTTACCGGTGCGGTCATTCCTACCGCTGAGGCCGGTGCAATGAAGAAGCCCGGGGACCGCACCACATGCGCGTCTGCCGACGCCGTGGCGGGCCCCCGGGCTCGGGGATCGAAGACGGCGCTTCAGCGTCGATGCGGCATGGCCGCCGCGAACGGTGAAGCGCCCGGGGCGACGGCTCAGCGGGCCTGGCGACGGCGCGCCACGAAGCCCACCACACCCAGGCCGGCCAGCAGCAGCGCGTAGGTCTGCGGCTCGGGGATCGGGGCGGTCGGGTTCAGGCCGACGACGAAGTCGTCCCAGTCGTCGTGATCGGCGCCGTCGTTGTAGCCGAGCACGTAGGCGAAGGTGCCGCGGTTGGTCGCGACGTCCCGGCCCAGCAGCATGAAGCTCGGGTGATCGGAGTCACCGCCGTTCGCGCCGTTCGCGACGGAGGTGCCGTCCGACGCGAAGAACGTGAAGTCGAGGTCCTGGCCGGTGACCATGGGACCGGTGACGAAGTCACCGACGCTGTTCAACTCCGTGAGCGCCCCTCCGTTGATGGAGATGCGCACACCGTTGTCGAAGAGCGACTCCTGCCCGAGGTACGTGAGCGAGAACGTGCCATCCGAGCCGGCCGAGAAGTTGCCGGTTTCGCCCGAGATGAACTGGTTCATCGTGAACACGCCGCCATCCGGGTCGAACGTCCGCTCGAAAGCGAATGCGCCGGTCGGTGTGAAGTTGATGGTTTGAGCCGACACGGCACCTGCCGCGAGGGCCAGTGTTGCCGCTGCAAGCGCAGACTTCCTATCCATTGTTGAGCCTCCTGTTGATCACCACTGAACCACGTGAGCTACTTCCACGGTTCACCGTCGCGTATGGACCTGACTCACGAGATCCATCTGGCAATCGGCTTGCCGCTCGCACCGGGACCCCCCGCATTCGTGGGGGTC
>Ga0075420_100004462_pt1 | contig 12237 bp, 12 predicted proteins | sample SoiMetdeltSBSDD4_FD_75296 | JGI IMG/M metagenome (GOLD analysis project Ga0075420, IMG submission 75296) | Bulk soil microbial communities from a Populus tree surrounding site in Tennessee, USA - Soil MetaG P. deltoides SBSDD4 | ecosystem: Environmental > Terrestrial > Soil > Tree plantation... | reverse complement strand
CCCGAACCAGGTCAACAACTCACTGGCCTTCCCGGGTATCTTCCGCGGTGCTCTCCGCGTCCGGGCGTCGGACATCGACGAGGCAATGAAGCTGGCCGCCGAGGCGATCGCCGCCTCGTCGACGACGCCGACCTCCGCGAGGAGAACGTCATCCCGAGCATGTTCGACCGGCGCGTGGCGCCGGCGGTCGCCAGGCCCGTCCGACGAGCCGCGCGAGCCTCCGGGGTGGCCCGGCACCGATGACGCCGGTTTCCTAGCCGCAGCCGGAGCGGATGATGGTCCAGGCCAGCTGCAGCCCCAGCACGGTGACGACGAGCAGGCCGGCCGCGAAGAGCGTTCGTTTCCATTGCTCCAGCCCGGCCAACCGCGAGGTTGAAAGGAGGACCGCGAGGCCGGCGATGGGCATGCCAACAGGTCCGGCCCTCGTCACCGCTACGGTGTGCGGCCGCGAGCTCGGCGAGCTGGCCACGCCCGCGCGAGGATCGGAGGTCGAGCTCGAGCCGGTCGAGGTCAGTCTGTCGTCGGACCCATCGGAGGAGCTACGCGGACCATCTCGGCCTCGGTGACGCGCTCGCGCCAATCACAGACGGTGACGCTGCTTGGGCATGACCCCACCGGCGAAGGCTGCTCGGTCAGCCGGACGTGGCCCCAAGCGCCCCCTTGGGCAGGCTCGGCGTCAGGGGTGGAGGAATTCGATGGCGAGGATGTTGCCAGTCCGGGGCGGGCTCGAGGTCAGGGTGCTGACGAATCGATACGTCCCGGGCGCGAGCGGCGCGCCAGCACCATCGCGCCAATCCCAGGTCTCCCGCCCCAAGAGGGAGACGCCCGGGGGGAACGATACCGTGGCCTCCTCGTCCACGAAATCGCGTTGAGCCGACCAGCGCCAGACCTCCACGTCGCCGGCCAGCGCCACGATGTCGTAGCGGCGGCCGGAGGGGAACAGCAGCGACACGGCGGCGCCAGTCGGGTTGTCGACGGCGACGGTGAACGTTGTCGTCTCCCCCACTCGGTACGCTGCCTGGTCGCTGGCCAGCATGAGGATCAGCGACGGCTCTCGAGCCGCCAGGACTGCATTCGGCCCAGCGGGAAGGGGGCTCAGACCGAGAACAAGCGCCACAAGCCTGAGCAGACTCATCGTCCTCCTAAGCACGGCCGAGCGAGAACCGCGGGCCATCGACCCGGTTGGTCCTATGATGCCGGCTGGACGTGCCCTTCCCAGCAGTCGTCGGCCTCCACCGCCGTCATCAGGGCGTCGACCAGCTCGCGCGCCTCTCCGTGACTGGTGCACTGCTGCTCGCGAGCGTCGCGGTAGAAGCGCACCCATAGGCGTTTGCCCGTCGCAGCGATGACGATGGCAGGGTGCCCGTCCTCCAGGATCGTGCGACTGTAGCAGGGCACGCCGTCCTTCATGTAGCCGTCTTCGGTCAGATGTTTGAGCGCAGACATGGTTCTCTCCCGCTTGGGCGGCCCGGGTGCGCCCCGGGCCGACTGGCGTCAGGGCCGGGGCTGACGCAGCCCGGCCGGCCTGGGTGAGCGCCGGTAGGGCCGTACCGGGCCTGTGTCCGTGAGGATCCGCGAAGCTCGACGGCCCTCCCATGATGCTCTCCCCTGGAGTCCTGGCTTCCCGCGCTCCGGCTCCTTCGTATCGGCCTGTTCTCAGTTTGAGATCCATCTGTCCAGTCGGCCACCGCCCGGGCGTGTCCGATACTTCCTGGTCGACGATGCCGAATGGCTGCGATCGCGATCAGCTGAAGAAGCGAGGGCCGACGTACAACACGGTGTACGAGGCGATCAGGGTGGCCATCAGCAACGCCATGACGACGGCCATGGCCAAACCTGTCGGCCATCCATCTTCCTCAACGTCAATGCCTGCATAGCGAGCCCGATCGATCGCCGTCCCCATCGCGGTGTACAGGTACGTCGCGGTGCCGCTCCGGAGCAGTCCATGGGCGATCACTCCGATGACGCCGCCGTACGCCAGCCCGGCCAGGGTCGCCAGGAATCCGAGCAGCGCGATCACCACCAGGTGCGCGGCTGCTCGCGACGTCTCTCCCAGCCGCCACCAGTTGATCGCGGCAGGGGTGGCGCCGGCGAGATACCCGAAGACGATCGACAAGCTCCCGACCAGCCGAGGGCTTCAGACCTCGGCGTACGCATACTCCTCTGTCGGCCTCTCCTTGGGTCTCGGTGCTGTACCCGCTATCAAGGCCACCTCTCATCGCCTGGGGTGCGCGGACCATCGTTCACGGTCCCTTCGACCTATTTCATCACTCGTGGACCAGGGTTGCCGGCGGCGTGTATGAGGGTTGCTGTCAGGTCTCGCTTCCGCTTCGCCCCACACGCGGAGTCGATTCCATCCCTCGCAGGGTTCGTCGCCGGGACCTCATCAAGCGGAACGCCTGACGACCCGTCATGTCCCTGGGTCGAGCAGCACGTCCCGGTAGAGAGCACCTCGAAGCGAGCAGCCAGATGGGCGGGAGACAGATCGCTCGCCATGCGTCACTGCCGCCGCCTGACCATGGCGGCGGCGACCGAGACCCGTCAGCGGACCATCGTGCCGCTCCCGCTCACGCGCCCGGAGGAGTCTCGGCGTTGTTCGTCATGATTCCCACGGTCGTGCGACGCGTACGATTGAGCAGTTCTGCAGCCGGTGGCCCGAAAACTCACCGCTTATTCGCCGGCGACGAGCTGCTCGTTCTCGTCGAAGTACGCGATGACATGGATGCAGCGGCCGAACGCCTCCCAGGCCAGCCGGTGCGCCTCCTCAGGCGTGACGTCTCGATAGTCCAGCGTCTGGGTGTCGATGCAGCCCAGGCCGTAATTTCCCCTCATCTGCACGTGCGCGTATGCGCAGCCAGGAACTGGCGGCCCCGCGTCCCTGAGACGTCGGATGTCGGTCGGTTCGAGCCCCGCGATCGCGTGCCCGTGCAGTATGACCTCAGGAGGGTGACCCGCCCGGTCCGTGGGCATCGTTGGGGCATCCAGGGCGCGCCTGCTCGGCCCGATCCACTGGCCGTGATACGTGTCCTCGATCACTGCCCTGGACCTCCAGCTCTTTGGCGAGCCGCCGGCCGCCATCGCATCAGCGGCGGCGTCGCGTCGGGGAGTAACAGGTCCGGTTGCTACAGGGGCGGCGGATACGTGGCGCACGAACCAGTCGCGCGCCAGTCGCGCGACCTCCTCGAGCGTGCCGGGCTCCTCGAACAGGTGCGTGGCACCCGGGATGATCACGAGCTGCTTCTCGCAGCGCAGCTCGGCCAGCGCTTCGCGATTGAGCTCGACCACGGGCTGGTCGAGCCCGCCGACGATCAGCAGCGTCGGCGCCGCCACCATTGGGAGCGCCGCGCCGGCCAGGTCCGGTCGACCTCCACGTGAGACGACCGCGCGGACCGCGTCCGGATCCTCGGCCGCCGCCAGCAGTGCCGCCCCGCCGCCCGTGCTGACGCCGAAGTAGCCGACCGAGAGCCCATGGGTGGCACGCTGCTTCTTCAGCCACTGCGTCGCGCCCACGAGGCGCTCGGCTAGCAGCCCGATATCGAAGCGGAAATAGGCGGTCTGCAGATCGATCTTCTCTTCCTCGGGGGTGAGCAGGTCGATCAGCAGGGTCGCCAGGCCGACCTCCTGGAGTGCTCGCGCCACGGTGCGGTTGCGCGGGCTATGGCGGCTGCTTCCACTGCCATGCGCGAAGATCACGATCCCGATGGCGTTCTCGGGGAGAGCCAGGTCCGCCTCGAGAACGACTCGGCCGGCCGTGACCTGCACCGGCTGGGTCGACACGCGGTTCGTAGCATGTGTGCTCATGGTTCCCTCCCCCAGCACGACGTGACGTTCAGTCTGGTCCTCATTCGAGGAGGCAGGCCTTGTCCGGCCGGAAGTGAAGCTGCCGGACTCCCCACTCCAGGGTCGGACAGCCATGCCGGCCTCACGCAGGCGCGATCGACCGGCACCGCCAGCGTGCTCTCTGAGCCTTGCTCGTCAGGTTGATGGGCGTTGCGCGAACGTTGCCGTTCAAGGCTACCACCGCAGGGCGTCTCGCCGTTCACCGGCCGTTGACGTTGCGTTACCGGAGGCGCAACCCGGGCTGCCTACGCTAGGTACCGTCGGCGGATCCTCGCCGACGACAGCTGTGCCAGGGACGAGTTGGCCGGACCCAAGCGTTCTCGGACGGGACGTCGGAGGCCCAGGAGGTACGGGTCGCCACCTACACCGGCACCTTGGTCACCATTGCTGGAGGAATCATGCGACTTGGAGGCCCCATCTCGATCGTGACGTCCGTCCCGGGCCGACCGACGCGAGCGGCATCCCGTCGGCGCCCGGGGATGTATCGGGACACGATGCCCCCGACAGACGGGACATTCGACCCTCTCCGCGATCCTGCCCTGGTGGGACCATTCGTCTTAGGAAGGCCAACTGCGGGGCGTTTGGGCTGAGCGGAGGTCATCATGAAGATTCTCGTCGTCGATGCAGACGCGAAAGTCTCAGAAGGAGTGGCCACGGCGGTTCAGCTCCAGTGGCACGATGCGACGATCCTGACCGCGACCGCCGGGGAGGCGGGCCTGCGAACGTTTTTTGACCGCGATCCCGACGTCGTCCTGCTCGAAGTCGACCTGCCGGACCTCTCCGGCATCGACGTGCTGCGCCAGATCCGGCGGGTGTCCGACGTGCCGATCCTGATGCACTCGGCCAGGACGGACGACATCGACCAGGTGCGAGCGCTCGAGCTCGGCGCCGACGAGTACGTGACCAAGCCGTGTAGCTACCTCGTCCTCATCGCTCGGATCAAGGCGGCGCTCCGGAGGGCGGAGCTGTTGCCGCCGGCCCGGGCGCTCCCCGACCTGGTCGTCGGCGACGTCGTCATCAATTTCCGAGATCGGCGCGTCGCGGTGCACGGCCAGGCGGTCAAGCTGACGCCGGTCGAATACAAGCTGCTCTACCACCTCGTCCGCAACGCCGGGCGGCTCATGCCCCACGATGCATTGTTGGATCGGGTCTGGGGCGCCGAGTATGGCCATACGCCCGACCACCTGAAGGTGTTCATCAGTCGCCTTCGTTCCAAGATCGAGCATCCGGGCGGGCCGCACTACATCGAGACCGAGCGCGGCGTCGGGTACAGCTTCGTCCACCCGGATGACTGGCGACCGGTCGACGCATCACCTGCCCGCGAGCCCGACCCTCTCAACGGGGCGGCATTCGGCGACTCTCGTGAGCCGGCCCTGGCGGCACGGTAGCCGGGCAGGCCCGAGGAGGAGGAGACCACCATGTTCGCCAGGATTCTCGTCCCCCTGGACGGGTCAAGGCGCTCCGAACGAGCGCTCCCGTACGCCGCCGGGCTGGCGAAAGCGTTCGGGGGCGAGCTCGTCTTGGTCCACGACGAGACGATCGGGTTGGGCGGGGACGACACGCCCGCCGCGGCCGACACGATGGGCAGGATCAAGGATCTGGTCAGCACGCTGGAGGAGTTAGGTCTCCAGGTCCGCCTGCGTGTCGCCTACGGTCCCGCCGCCCAGGCGATCCTCCGTGCCGCCGACGAAGAGCATGCCGACGTGATCGTGATGTCGACGCACGGGCGCGGCGGCCTGGGTCGGTGGCTCTACGGCAGCGTCGCCGACGACGTGCTTCGCCACGCGACCCTGCCGACCGTCCTGATCTCGGCGGCGTGCGACCGGAGCTGGTCGATCGAGGGCCCGTTCCGTCTGCTCGTGCCGCTGGACGGCTCCCCGCTTGCCGAGGCGGCGCTCGGCCCGGCCGGGGAAGTCGCCGATGCTCTCGGGGCGGAGCTGGTGCTGCTGCGGGTGGTCGAGCCGTCCGATGGGTTCGCGGCGCTGGGGACGGCGTATCTCCCGGCCCAGAGCCAGGGCGTGCTCGACGAGGCACAGGGGTATCTTGACGGCATCTCGACCAGCCCGAGTATGGCCGGGCGAACGACCACCCGACGCGTCGCGGCCGGCGACCCGGCGGCGAAGATCACCGCGGTCGCTCGGGACGAGAACGTCGACCTCATCGTCATGTCGACGCACGGATCCGGCGGGCTGGCGCGCTTGATGATGGGGAGCGTCGCGACGTCCGTCCTCCAACTGGCGGCCACGCCGCTGTTGCTGGTTCGGTCCCTCGTGGGCTATCAGTCGTCAACCGTCGACGGGGACGAGGCCGAAGCCACGCCACGCGCGGTGACCGTGATCTAGGCCGGGTTCGGAACGGCAGGGGCGCCCGGCCGGGGGTGGTCGCTCATTGAGACCACCGCCACCGCCCCTCAGGCCCCACCGCCGACGATCGCGACGGAGATCATGAAGTAGAGCAGGATCGACAGCAGGTCCTGAATGACCGTCGCCAGCGGTCCGCTGCCGAAGGCCGGATCGAGCCCGAGGCGTCGTAGCAGCCAGGGCAGGCTCGTGGCGATCACCGTGGCGATCGAGCACGCTGCCAGCAGCGACAGCGCGACCGTCAGTACGACATCTGGTTGCCCCCAGCGCCACAACGCCACCGGCGCGAAGACGAGCGCCAGGGCGAGGCCCATCAGCAGCCCGGTGAGCAGTTCTCGAAAGACGACGCGGCCGATGGGCACGCCCACCGACAGCCCGCGGATCACCAGCGCCTCGGTCTGCGTCCCGACCGCGTCGGCCAGGTACACCACGCCGGGCAGGAAGAAGGCGAGGATCACCCGGTCCTGGAGCTGCCCCTCGAACGTGCCCACGATGTCGGCGGCGACGAACGCGCCCGCGAGCCCCAGAAACAGCCACGGCAACCGGTGCAAGACCCGACGACGCACGGCCTCCTGGCCGGCGGTGCGCGCGGAGGCCGTGTCCCGCAGGAAGCCACCCAGCCGGGCCATGTCCTCGTCGTGTTCCGAGAGCAGGACGGCCAGCAATCGGCCGGGCGGGATCAATCCCACGAAGTTCCCGGCCGCATCGACTACCGCCAGGCTGCTCTCGCCGTGCTGGACCGCCTTCCAGGCCGCCATCTCCTGGTCCAGCCCCGGAGCAACGACCGGCGGATCAGGGTCCATGATCTGACTGGCCAATGTCGCCGCCGGGGCGGCCAGCACGTCCTCGATGTTGAGAAGTCCGACGAGCTTGCCGTCCTCGCAGATCGCGATCTCGGCGACCGTGTCGAAGGCGTGGCCCTCGAGCGATCGACGGATGTCGCCGGCCTGGGCCGTGGGAGCGGCGATCGGTACGCGCGAGGTGAGGTGCTCCGCCGCCGTCTCGAACACCACCTGGGGCAGCGCCTCGAGCGCTTCGGACATCATCGATCACCTCAGCGTTCCTGCCGTCGCATCGCCCGAAGGCCACTCCCGAAGCTCGGTTCATTCAAAGCAGCGACCAGCGTCGTGTCTGCATCGCCCGCGTCACCCGGCCGACCGCCAGCCGGAGCGCTGCCTCGCGCGGGGTGGTCTGCTCGCGACGGGATGTCGTCAGCATCTCGTCGGTGTTCGCCCGGATCTTCTCCGCGATCGTCGCGAACACCTCGCCCTCGGTCGCGCCGTGGTACTCCATTGCCGCGCAGATGACCCCGCCGGCGTTGGCGATGAAGTCCGGCAGGACCATCACGCCGCGCTGGTGCAGGATCCGCTCGGCCTCGTCGGTCAGCGGGATGTTCGCGCCTTCCACGACGAGCCGGGCGCTGAGCCGGTCCACGTTGGCGCGGGTGACGACATCCGGCCGGGCGGCCGGAACCCAGATCTCGCATTCGACGACGATGACCGCGTCCCCCGAGAGCCGCTCGCCCGCCAAGGCGTCCGTCACCGACCGTCCCGCGCGCTTCAGCCCGATCAGCTCGTCGACGTCCAGGCCGCCTCGCCCGTAGAGCGTGCCTCCGGTGTCCGACGCGGCGACGAGGACGGCGCCGAGATCGTGCAGGAAGCGGGCGTAGTGCCGGCCGACGGCGCCGAACCCTTGAACGGCGATGCGAACACCGGAGATGTCGATGCCGAGCATCGGCAGCGCAATCTCGGTGGCGTGACGCATGCCCCAGCCGGTCGCGCCAATCTCGTCCAGCGGGATGCCGCCCAGCTCGCGTGGCAGCCCGACGGATTGTCCGATCTCGTCCTTGATCCAGGCCATGCAGCGCTCGTCCGTCCCCATGTCCGGACCGAAGATGTAGCCCTGCTCGTGGCGCAGCGTGTAGGCCATGCCGCGAATGAGCCGCTCCTTCTGCGTGGCCTCCCTGGAGGGATCGGCGCGCAGCACCGACTTGCCGCCGCCATGGGGGAGTCCGGCCGCCGCGTTCTTGAGCGTCATCGCTCGGGCGAGGCGGAAACACTCCTCCAGGGTGACGTCCGGCGCCATCCGCAGGCCGCCGATCGACGGCCCAATCGCGACGTTGTCGACGACGAGGATGCCTCGAAGGCCAATGGTGGGCTCGGTGACGTGGATGATCCTGGCCGGCCCGAGCTCGTCGGCCAGTGCGAAGGCGTCGGCGTCCACGTGGCGCTCCCGCGCGAGATCTCGGCGGCGCACCGGGTGGGCGCCGCTACCACACTCCGATCATCCAAACGACGGGTTGCCGGCAACGTGCCCGACGGTGAACGCCAGGTCAACGAGAGCCCGGACTTGCTGCCCCAGCCGCGCTCCTTTCGAAGCCCGATCTACCGACGAGCGGCCGGCTCAGGTTGCGACAAGCGCGGGTCGTTCGAATCTTCAGTCGGCAGGTCGGCGATGCGCAGCCGTGCGCGTTCGGGAAAGACGGGGCCTGACTGCGCGGGCGGGTGCGTCGCCACGCTCGTCACGAACGGTCGCCCGTCGCGTTTGCAGAGGCTCTTGACGAGGCCACGCGCGGCCGGCGCTACGGCCGGCAGTCCACCGCCGGAGACCCATTGGCCGGTCATATAGAACCGGTCGAGGCCGGGCAACGTCGTGCGGATTCCGCCGCGCAGGCTCGACAGCAGGTTGCCGCGCGTCGGCAGCCAGGCCTCGTACGCCCCCCGCCAGTTGCCGGTGATGCGCTCCCAGGTCATCGGTGTCGCGACGTCGAGCGCCTCGAGGTCGTGAGCGAGCCCCGGGAAGCGCTGGTCGAGCGCCTGGACGACCGCCTCGGCGGTCCGGTCCTTCTCGCCCTCATACCGCCCACGGTCTCGTGCCAGTCCGGACCACAGGTTGTAGTCGGTCTCCAGTTGCACCTCAAGTACCGACTTGCCGGCCGGCGCGACCGTCGGGTCGTACCCGTAGTGCCGGACGGTCAGTGACTCGCGGACCTCGCCGGCGATCGGGGCCGGGGTGAGCAGGGGGAACGCCAGCGCGTGCGGCTCGGCCGAGAGGTCGCGAGCCACCCCCAGCGAGACCTGCACCAGCGGCCGGAAGATCGGCTGGGTGCGGTACGCCCGGCGGATCGCGGCACTCGCGTACTCCTCCCCAAGCAGGTCGAAGATCGTCGCGTGCCCGTCCGCCGCCGAGATGACGTCGTTCGCCCGGTGCTCGGTCCCATCCGCCAGGCGCACCCCGACGGCACGGTTACCTTCGACCAGGATCTTGTCCACGCGGGCGCCGAAGCTGATCTCTCCGCCCAGGTCCTGATACCGTTGCTCGATCGCCTGGGCGAACGCGAGCGAACCGCCGATCGGGTAGCCGGCGTCCTGGGCGTGCATCCAGACGAGTGGCATCAGGCCGAGCAACGCCGGGAAGTCCGGCACATCGCAGATCGACCGGATGGCGTCCCGCACGAAGCGGTCGGTGAAGCGGGCCGCCAGCTCCTGCCAGGTGATGCCCAGCCACCCGGCCAGGGTCGGCGTGACGGGCAGCAGTCGGACGCCGGCGGCGAGCCAGCTCGTCGCCCTGGCGAGTCCGTGGGCTGAACCGTCGACTCGATCCAGCTCCGCGTACCGGCGGATGACCTCGCACAGCGCGTGGCTGATGGCCGCGTCCGCCGGTGCCAGCTCGCGCAGGTGGCGCTCCAGGCGATCGGCGTCGGAGTAGACGACCAACGTGCGGCCGTCGCGTCCCTCGATGCGGAGGAACTCGTCGTGGTCGACGACCTCGCGGCCGGTGAGGGCGCCGAGCTCGTGCCAGACCCGGTTCAGCGGCGAGCCCGGGCGCGTGCCCATCAGCCACTGCAGGCAGCCGTCGAAGACGTAGCCGTCGCGCCGCCAGGACGTGCAGACCCCACCGGGCAGCCCGTGCATCTCGAAGATGCGGGTCCGGTACCCGTTCATCTGGGCGTAGCAGCCGGCAGCCAGGCCGGCCACGCCGGCCCCGATGATCGCGATCGATCTCTCTCGCATGGTCCCATGCCTTTCCCCGTGCTCTGCGCGTCGCCGAAGCGGGTCGTCATGCTGAAGATCGCATCGTCCGATTGCCGGCCAGGTAGCGCGGGGTAAACGCCGAGTGACCGTTCGACCGTGAGCCGGGGCGCCACGGTCACCCGCCGTTCACGTGCCGCAACGCCGCCCGCAACCGATCGCGCGGAGAATCCACGAGACGACTCGACGAAGAGTCTTCCTGAGGTGCTGACATGAAGAGCTGGTTGTCGCCGTCGACGCTGCGAGAGCTGGCGTCCACGCTGGAGCAAGAACGAGATCGGATCGGTTGGAGCCTACGGGCACTCGCCGAGGCCGAGCGGAGGCTGGGAGCCAGTCAGGCCGAGGAAGGCGCCGCGCTCGGTCCGCCGGCCGACGTCGCGAGCGATCTGGCCGAGCAGGAGCTCGACTTCGGCCTCGAAGAGGCCGCCCGGTGCCGACTGGCCGAGGTCGAGGCGGCCCAACGGCGGATCGGCGACGACCGCTACGGCACGTGTGAGCGATGCGGCAATGGCGTCGAGGTCGCCCGCCTACGAGCGCTGCCCTGGGCCAGGCTTTGCCTCGGGTGCGCGGGCAGAGTGTCCACGCCCGGGCCCGGCCCGGCGGGCCGCGTCGGGCGTGGCTCTGCGGCGGGTACGATGAGCCCACGGCGAGCGGGCCGCGCGCGGCGTCGGGCGCGGCTCGGAACGGTTGGAAGTGCTGTCCAGGGCGGAGCGGGAGGCTGCGACGCTCTCGTCACGCGCTGCCAATGACCCGGCCCATCGCTCGGGTGCCAGGGCCCTGGGACACCCTTCGGTGAACGCACTGCTCGGGCGTGTTCATCAGTTCGGAGAGCGCTCCCAGTCGTGAGGACACGGGGATCCGCGGAGGCACTCGGGATGGGTCAGGACGTGATGGATTGCGAGCCGAATCGCGGGCTCGTGCTGCGGTAGATGTCGACAGAGCGCGTCGATGCCCATGTGGGCCAGGGCCATCATCTCATCCACGGCTGCTTCGATCTCGCGTTCTCTCTCGTGCGACCCGTGTGCCAGCTCGAGCCAGGCGCTCAAGTCGCGGCTGCTGTTCGTCCCCATGGATCTGTCCCTTCCTCTGAGGTCAACACAGGGGCCCCGGGCCTATGTCCGAGCGACCCTCGTGATCACGTCCAGCAGCCGGTCCACGTCACAGGGCTTCGGTACGAACTCAGCCGGGGCCAACCTGCGAGCCTCACCATCGCTCGTAATCGAGGCCGAGAGGACGATGACGGGGATGTCGGCGATCGGTGGCCGACGGCGCTGCTCTTGGCGAAACGTCCACCCGTCCGTGATCGGCATATGGAGGTCGAGCAGGATCACGTGGGGATGCCAGCGGGCCAGCACGCCCAGCGCCTCGCCCCCGTGCGACACCACCATGACCTCGTACCCTTCGCTGGCGAGCAACATCTCCAGTGTCTCGCGAATCGATTCGTCGTCTCCGATGACCAGGACCGCACACGTGACGGTCACCCGATTCCCTCCTCGAGCCTCCGGCTGTGCGCGCAGCGAAAGCCAACCGGATAGGAGCTGGACTCCGGCCACCTGTCGTGTGGCGGCAGGCGGGCCACCGCAACGACCGACCTCATGTTCCCGAGGTTGTGCCACGCGACCGGGCCGGACGTGATCGCGATCCGGCAGGCCGGCGCTACGTTGATCCGTCGCCGTGCCAAGTGGTGCTCGATGGGACCCATACGGCGCGGGGCGACGGCGTGCGGCGTGGCCGAGTCGGGCGCTTCCGACTTTCGGGCGACCCTCCCCACCCGAACGCAGCTCTTCCACGGCGGCGTGGTGCGTAGGTCGGCACGCTGCCTGCTCACTTTCGTTTAGCGGTAGTTTGTTGAACGCGGCCTGAGTCCTGCGGTGGTCTGCAGGCGACGGCCGTGTCATGACCAAGCGCCGGCCGTGCTCGGCCGCACCCGGACCGCTCGAAGCGTACGCCGCGCAGTACGCTGAGCACCTGGGCACGCGCGCCCCACGGCGGGGCTTTCGAGAGTA
>Ga0075420_100004461_pt1 | contig 12238 bp, 9 predicted proteins | sample SoiMetdeltSBSDD4_FD_75296 | JGI IMG/M metagenome (GOLD analysis project Ga0075420, IMG submission 75296) | Bulk soil microbial communities from a Populus tree surrounding site in Tennessee, USA - Soil MetaG P. deltoides SBSDD4 | ecosystem: Environmental > Terrestrial > Soil > Tree plantation... | reverse complement strand
TCGTTTGTCGGCTTTGTGCCGTCACGCAAGCCCGAGTTCACTCTCATCGTTGTCATCGACGCGCCCCACACAAAGGGGCATACGGGCGGCGCGGCGGCTGCGCCGGTCTTCAAACGCATCGCGGAAGCCACGCTGCGCCACACGGCGGTGCCGCCCTCGATCAATCCGATGCCTCCGATTATGGCCAGCAGCAGAGAGGCGGAACGTCTCGCGGTCGTCGCGCCTCCGCTGGTCATGACGCCCGTCAGGGCGGGGGCGCCGGCGGTGATCCCTGACCTGCGGGGCAAGAGCATGCGCGAAGCGGTCGTGACGTTCGCGAGCCTTGGCGTCGAAGTACGAGTCCTCGGCTCTGGTCGGGTTGTGAATCAGGAGCCCGCCGCTGGAACGCCGGTCGACGACGTGGCCACCGCGTTTCTGTGGCTTGGGCGGCAACCAATGCGAACTTCGGGCGCGATCCAATGACAGTTCGGGACCTTCTGTCTGCTGTCGCGACGATGATTTCGGTCGATGGCGCAGCCGCGCTCGGTGGTCAGAGTGTTCTGCTCGATCAGGTATGCCCCGGCGTCACCAGCGATTCCCGCAAAGTGGTCAAAGGCAGTGTTTTCGTTGCGCTCCAAGGCCTGACCTTCGATGGTACGCAGTTCGTTGGTGCGGCAATCGCCGCGGGCGCCGCGGCGATTGTAAGCGAGCGTCCCTCGGTGACTCCCGGTACGGTGTGGCTGCAGGTGCCGAACGCGCGCATGGCTTTGGCATTCCTGGCGGACACCTTTTACGGAAGTCCGAGCCGACAACTCAAGGTGGTCGGCATTACCGGCACAAACGGGAAAACCACCACGAGCTTTCTGGTTCGAGCGATCCTCGAAGCCGCTGGCGTGCGTTGCGGGCTCATGGGCACCGTGGGCCACAGCGTTGGAGGACGCGAGGTGGCCGCGACACGGACGACCCCGGAAGCCGTTGACGTGCAGGAACTGATGCGCGAGATGGTGCAGTCGGGATGCGGCGCGTGCGTCATGGAGGTCTCCTCTCACGCGCTGGCTCTGCACCGCGTTGACGGCGTCCGCTTCGCGGCGGCTGTCTTCACCAATCTGACGCGCGACCATCTGGACTTTCACGGCGATATGGACGCGTACTTCGGCGCCAAGCGTCGATTGTTCGAGATGCTGCCCGCCGAGGCACCTGGCGTCGTGAATATCGACGACCCTCGCGGTGCCACCCTTGCCGGGATCGCCTCACGAACCGTTACCTACGGCATCAATCGTCCCGCCGACATTTCACCAGGACCGCTGTCCTTCACCGTCGAAGGATTGACATTCGATGTGCGCACGCCCCAGGGCGTCGTGCACGTTCGCTCGAAGCTGGTGGGGAAGGTCAATGTCTACAACATCCTCGCGTCGATCGGAACCGCGCTCGCGCTGGATGTGTCGATCGAGGCGATCGAACGCGGTCTTGCCGGGCTTCGGGGCGTGCCAGGGCGATTTGAAGTCGTTTCCAGCCCGAGTGACGGCATCGCGGTCATCGTGGACTATGCCCACACGGATGACGCGCTCCGCAACCTCCTGGAAACCGCCCGTTCGCTCGCGCCCCGACGGTTGATCACCGTCTTCGGTGCGGGCGGTGGCCGCGACCGCACCAAACGTCCGCTGATGGGCATGGTCGCCGCCCGTCTGAGCGACCTCGTCGTGATCACGTCGGACAACCCGCGCAGCGAGGATCCGGAACGGATCATCCACGAGGTTCGACTGGGTGCCGACCCGGAAACAAAGCGCGGAGGACACGTGGAGACGGTTGTGGATCGCGCCGCCGCGATCTCCTTCGCCATTCGACAGGCTTCTGCCGGAGACATGGTGCTCATCGCCGGCAAGGGGCACGAAAAGTCACAGGAAATAGGCGGTCGTCTGCTGCCATTTGATGACGTCGCCGTCGCGAGGGAGGCGCTCGACGCACGACGGATGAAGGCACAGGCCGGGTGAACGAACTGACGGTGACGTTGCGGTGGGTTGCCGATGCCACCGGCGGTCAGGTAGTGGCCGGGAATCCCAGTGCGATCGTCGGCAACGTCACGACGGATACGAGGACGCTTGGCGCGGGCGACTTCTTCGTAGCGCTTCATGGTCCCAGGCACGATGGCCACGACCATGTCGCAGCGGCTCTTGCGGCGGGCGCAGGGGGAGCGGTTGTTGAGCGTGGCTGGTTCGAGCATCAGGCAAGAGTGGTTCCCGAGGGTGACGCAGGAAAGGTGGGGCTGGTGGTCGTGAGCAACACACTTCTCGCGCTGCAGGACATGGCGAGGGTGTTGAGGCAGGCGGCCGAGTCACGAGTGATTGCGATCACAGGGAGTGCTGGCAAGACAACGACGAAGGAAGCCATCGCGGGGATGCTGGCGACACGCCTCCGCGTTGTGAAGAACAAGGGGAACTTGAACAACCACATCGGCCTTCCGCTCTCTCTCATGGAGCTGAGGCGTCGGCCGGACGTGGCAGTGATGGAACTGGGAATGAACCACCAAGGAGAAATCAGCACGCTCGTCGCGATTGCCGATCCGGACGTCCGCGTCTGGACGAACGTTGGTGACGCGCATCTTGGTTTCTTCGCGTCACCCGATGCCATCGCCGACGCCAAGGCGGAGATTCTCGAAGGCGCCGACGCCACGGACGTGCTGGTGTGCAACGCCGATGACCCGCTCGTGATGGCGCGCGTCACCAGGTTTCCCGGACGAATGATCACGTTCGGCTACTCGCCAGACTCGATGGTTCGAGCTGTCGACGTGGAGGATCGCGGTATCTCAGGTATGCGGGCGCGTCTTGTGACGTCGGCCGGAGAGCGGGAACTGAAAACCGGCCTTCTCGGTCGCGGCAACCTGTCGAACGTGTTGGCTGCAACCAGTGTGGCCCTCGAGTTCGATGTGCCGCTCGATTCCATTGTTGAACAGACAGAACGCCTGCGGCCTGCCGATCGTCGAGGAACGGTGCTGGTGTCACGCGGAGTGACGATCATCGATGACTCGTATAACTCGAGCCCCGCCGCGCTGATGCGTGCCCTGGACGTCGTCCGCAGCGAACGAGGCACGTACCGCAAGATTGCTGTACTCGGGGAGATGCTCGAGCTTGGCGAGCATGCCGATGCTCTTCACCGCGAGTGCGGCGCCGCCGCGGCCGCCGCCGGGCTCGCGCTGCTCGTCGCGGTTGGCGGCACTGCCGCCGAGGCTCTCGCGCAGGGCGCGGTGCATGCGGGGATGCCGCCGAGCGCCGTTCACTATCTTGACCGGAGCGCCACGGCGGCGGAGTTTGTCGCACACGAAGTGCGTCCCGGCGATCTCGTGCTCGTCAAAGGCTCACGAGGAATCCGCACGGACGTGGTTGTGGATCGGCTCATGGCGGGGGCGGCCTGATGCTGTACCACCTTCTGTACCCGCTCCACACGACGATTGGTGCGCTCAACGTCACGCGTTACATCACGTTCCGGACCGCCGCCGCCAGTCTTACCGCCCTCGCGCTCAGCCTCCTGCTCGGGCCGTGGATGATTCGGATGCTGCGCGAGTTCCAGATTGGTCAAGTGATTCGTCAGGAGGGACCGCAGTCACATCGCGCAAAGGCGGGAACGCCGACGATGGGCGGTCTCCTTATCCTGACGGCGGCGCTGGTACCCACGATGCTCTGGGCCGATCTGACCAACGCCTACGTTTGGATCGCGGTGCTTTCGACCGCGGCTTTCGGTGGCGTTGGCTTCACTGACGACTACTTGAAGATCGTCCGCCGCTCGCACCACGGGCTCATTCCCCGCTACAAGATTGGTCTCCAGCTTCTCATCGGCATCGCAGTTGGCCTGGCGCTCATGGTTCTGGCGCGCGAAAACCTCTACAACACGCGCCTGATCTTCCCGTTCTTCAAGAACCTGATCCCCGATCTCGGCTGGCTCTACGTCGGGTTCGCCACGCTCGTGCTGGTGGGTGCCACCAACGCGGTGAATCTGACCGACGGTCTGGATGGCTTGGCCATCAGCACGTTCGGCGTCGCGGCCGCCGCATTCACGGCCCTCGCGTACGTCACCGGTCATGCGGTGCTCGCGGAGTATCTGCTGCTCGTCAGGTTTCCTCCCGCAGGCGAGCTGACGGTCTTCTGCGGCGCACTCGTCGGCGCGAGTCTGGGGTTCCTCTGGTACAACTCGTACCCGGCCGACATTTTCATGGGCGACGTCGGATCGCTGGCCCTTGGAGGCGCGCTCGGCACGGTCGCGATCCTGATCAAGCAGGAACTGCTTCTGATCATCGTTGGCGGCGTCTTCGTTCTGGAAGCCGCGTCCGTGATCATCCAGGTCTCCTACTTCAAGATGACGGGACGTCGCGTCTTCAAGATGGCGCCCCTCCACCATCACTTCGAGCTCATCGGGTGGAGCGAACCGAAGGTCATCACGCGCTTTCTCATCATGGCTGTGCTCTTTGCCCTCTTCAGCCTGACGACGCTGAAGCTCAGGTAATGGTGATGACAGCGACTGAATTCTCCGTGCGCGGGCAAAAGGTGGTGGTGGTCGGAGCCGCCCGTAGCGGCGTTGCCGCGGCTGAACTGCTCGTCCGTCGCGGGGCACGCGTGACGCTCACCGAGGCTCGCGAGACCTTCGATGGCGCCAGCCGTTTGCGTTCACAGGGAATCGTTCTCGAGCTTGGTGGACACAAGGCAACCACCTTGGCCGACGCCGACCTGGTGGTCGCCAGCCCGGGAGTCCTGCTCGATCAGGCCGTCTTCGATCTGGCACGCGAGCGAGACGTGGAGATCATCGGTGAGCTCGAACTCGCTTCGCGCTGGCTGAAGGGGCGAATCATCGCCGTCACCGGCACGAAGGGTAAATCCACGACGTCAACGCTCATCGGGCGGATGTTGACAGCCGCGCATCGGACCGCAGCCGTCGGCGGCAACATCGGTGTCCCGCTGAGCACGCAGGTGGACAGTTCGACTCCGGACACGCTCCACGTCGTTGAGGCCAGCAGTTTCCAGCTCGAGACAACGACGACGTTCAAGCCGTGGATGGCCGTCTGGCTGAATCTCGCTGACGACCATCTCGACCGTCATCAGACCTTCGATGCATACGCCGAAGCCAAGGCGCGCGTCTTCGCAAATCAGACCTCCACGGACTGGGCGGTCCTGAACGCAGACGATGCAGTGGTGATGCGGTACGGGCGACGGACCTCGGCGACGTGCGTGCCGTTCTCCCTGGCCGGTTCGATTGTCGACGGGTTTGTTCTCGAAGGTGACTGGATCGTCCGCCGCACGGGGACCGATGTCGAGCGCCTTGTTCCCCTCGACGCGGTGGAACTGACCGGCCGTCACATGCTCAACAACGTCATCGCGGCCACCGCCGTTGCGCACATTGTTGGTGCTCAGCCGAACGAAATGACCGCGGCGCTTGCGGGCTTCCATGGACTCGAGCACGTGATGGAGCCAGTCACCTCAATCGGGGACGTTCGGTTCGTCAACGACTCGAAAGCCACCAACGTAGAGGCCGCCCGTCGATCGATTGAGAGCTTCGACGACGGAGTTGTCGCGATCATCGGTGGACACTTCAAGGGCGGAGACCTTCGCGAGCTCGGAGACGCGTTGCGCGTGCACGGACGCGCGGCCATTGCCATTGGTGATTCGGCGGACGCCGTGATTGAGGCGGTGTCGCCCGCCGTGATCGTCGAGCGTGCGCGGTCCATGCGCGAGGCGGTTGAGCGGGCATATGAGGCGGCCCGTCCTGACGGTGTGGTCCTGCTCGCTCCCGCCTGTGCGAGCTTCGACTGGTTCAGCGATTACGCAGAGCGTGGGCGAGTGTTCAAGGAAGAAGTGGCGCGCCTGAAGGCGCGCATGGAGCAGATGTGACTACCCGTAGAGGCGGACCTTCAGGTCCGCCGAGTGTGAACGGTGAGCTGTTGTCAGCCGGCTTGGCGCGAGTGGGAGCCTACCGCTGGGAACGCAGACTACCCCAGTCTGCGAGGTGGGTGTCCCAATCCTCAAGCCGGCTGATGACTGCTGACCGCTCACGCCGGGGAGCGGCATCTTATTACATCTCTGAGGCAGCCCAAAGGCTCTGTCTCGGATAAGGGAAGAACGTATGGCACGAAAGCTCAAATCTGACAGGGTGCTGTTTACGGCCACTCTCCTCCTGGTCTGTTCCAGCATCGTCATGGTCTACAGCGCCTCGGCGCTCGTGGCCTTTGAGCGTTTCAACCAGCCGTATCTGTTTGTTACCAGACAGGCGATGTGGGCCGCCCTGGGTCTTACCCTGCTCGCCCTCGCCATGCGAGTGGACTACCGCAGCTACCGCAACGAGCAGTTCATCTGGGGGTTGCTTGGCCTCGTGGCGCTGATGCTGGCAGCCGTTCTGTTCAGCTCCCCCGTCAATGGCACGCGTCGATGGTTTGGCATCGGCGGACTCGGCGTGCAGCCGTCGGAGCTGGCGAAGCTGGCATGCGTGCTGTTTACCGCCTTGATGCTCGAGCGACGGCGGCACCGCATCGACGAAGTGTCTTATTCACTCGTCCCTATCGGCCTGGTGTCCGGCGTGCTCGTTGGCCTCATCCTTCTCCAACCCGATTTCGGGACGTCGATGTCGATTCTCGCCATCGTCGCGATCATGGTGTTCGCGGCAGGGCTTCACTACAAGTACCTCATCGGCTCGCTGATGGTGGCGCTGCCGGTGTTGTATCTGGTCCTTATCAGCGCGCCGTACCGCGTGCGGCGGCTTACCGCGTTCTTGAATCCCTGGGCCGATCCTCAAGGCGATGGCTTCCAGATCATCCAGTCACTCATCGCGGTGGGGACTGGCGGCGTCTGGGGGAAGGGCCTGATGGCCGGTGTCCAGAAACTCTTCTATCTGCCCGAACCCCATACCGATTTCATCTACGCCGTGATCGGCGAAGAGCTCGGGTTGATCGGTGCCAGTGGTGTTCTGATTTGCTTCGCGGTGATCGCGTGGCGGGGGTTGCGTATCTCGATGCGCGCCGAGGATACGTTTGGATCGTTCGTTGCCCTGGGCCTGACGGTCATGATTGCCGTGCAGGCGTTCGTGAACATGAGCGTCGTTCTCGGAATGCTGCCGACCAAGGGTATTCCGCTCCCGCTTGTCAGCGCAGGGGGTTCGTCGCTGCTCGTCAACCTGTTGGGGATGGGCGTGCTGCTCAACATCTCGCAGCACGAAGTGTCTGGAGCCTAGGGTGATAACGAAGCAACGTGGCGTGGATGTGCGTGCGAGGTGTCGTGCGTGAGTCTGTCCGTAGTCATCGCGGGCGGGGGAACGGGTGGACATCTGTATCCCGGGCTTGCCGTAGCGCGAGCGCTGCTGACCCGCGTGCCCGGCGCCGTGGTGACCTTCGTCGGAACCTCCGCTGGAATCGAAGCACGCGTGATTCCAAGGGAAGGCCTTCCGCTGGCGCTGATTCGCAGCGCTGGTCTAAAGGGCAAGTCGATCGCCGCGCTCATGCGCGGGCTCGCCCTGCTGCCGCTCAGCGCATGGGACAGTTGGCGGGTGCTGTCGGTCTTGAAACCGGCCGTCGTTGTTGGCGTCGGTGGTTACAGCTCGGGTCCGGTTGTGCTGCTCGCGGCGCTGCGTGGCATTCCTACGCTGCTGATGGAGCAGAACGCGACGCCAGGGTTGACCAACCGCCTGCTGGCGCGGGTCGTCTCGGCCGCGGCCGTGACCTATCCCGAGAGCACGGCGCTGTTTGGCGAACGGGCGTTCGTGTCTGGGAATCCCGTTCGCGCCGAGTTCTTCGAAAGGTCGGAGGCTCGCGTGGCTGAACCGGGTGGCAGCGTGCGAGTGCTCGTCTTTGGCGGGTCCCAGGGGGCCCACGCCATCAATGTGGCGATGGTCGATGCGGCACCGAATCTGGGCCGGGGCGACAACCGACTGGGTGTCACTCATCAGACGGGTGAGAGCGATGTGGAACTCGTTCGGGATGGGTACCGCGAGGCGAACGTTTCTGCCCGAGTCGAGCCGTTTCTGTTCGACATGTCCAAGGAGATGACCGCCGCCGATCTGATCGTCTGTCGGGCGGGCGCCACGACGTTGGCTGAAGTCAGTGCGGCGGGTCGGCCGGCGATCCTGGTGCCTCTTCCTACGGCCACCGACGACCATCAGCGGCGGAACGCCGAAGCGATGGTGGCGCGGGATGCGGCCGTGATGATCGAGCAGCGGGATCTCTCAGGGGAACGGCTCGCGCGTGAAGTCCTGGCCCTCGCCGCTGATGCTGAACGTCGGCAGCGAATCGGTGCAGCGGCGAGGAGCCTTGCGCGCCCGGACGCAGCTCGCGTGATTGTGGACAGGGTTCTTGCTCTTGCTGGGTAAGACGAAGCGGATTCACTTCGTGGGAGTTGGCGGCATAGGGATGAGTGGAATCGCCGAACTGCTGGCAAACCTCGGGTACTCGGTGAGCGGATCCGACGCGAAAGCGTCGGACGTGACCGACCGTCTGCGCGATCGCTGTGGCGTGTCCATTTTCGAGGGCCATGCGGCTTCGAACGTGGGAGATGCCGAGGTGGTTGTGGTTTCCTCCGCCGTCAAACCGACCAACCCGGAGGTCATCGAGGCCAGGGAGCGCGGCATTCCGGTCATTCCGCGCGCCGAGATGCTCGGCGAGCTGATGCGCCTGCGATTCTCGATCGCCGTTGCAGGAGCGCACGGGAAGACGACTACCACGTCGATGATCGCCGTGGTGCTCGAACAGGCCGGGCTCGATCCGACGGCCGTCATCGGCGGACGCCTGAGTGCGTTCGGCAGCAATGCCAGGCTCGGCCGGGGGAATTACATGGTGGCCGAGGCCGACGAAAGCGATCGGTCGTTTCTGGTGCTTTCTCCATCGATCGCGGTGATCACGAACATCGACCGCGAGCACATGGAGAGTTACGGCAGCTTTGAGGACCTCCAGCAGGCCTTTGCCGCCTTCGCGAATCGTGTGCCCTTCTATGGCGCCGTGATCGCGTGTGCGGACGATCCCCATCTGTCGCCGCTCCTGCCGGAACTGAAACGACGCGTGGTGAGCTATGGGCTCGCTACGCCGGACGCCACCTTCGTTGGCACCAACGTGGTGCTCGGCTCGTTCGGTGCGCGGGCGACCGTCCATCGCAACCACAAGGGAACGTTGCTCCGTCTCGGTGAAGTCGAGCTATCGGTGCCGGGACGGCACAATCTGCAGAACGCGCTGGCGGCAATCGCAGCCGCCGATGAGCTCGGCGTGGACTTCGCGACGGCCGCGGCGGCCCTCAAGGGGTTTCAGGGCGCCGAACGCCGATTCGAGCGGCACGGCGAGGCCGACGGCGTTGCGGTCATCGACGACTACGGCCACCATCCAACCGAGATTGCGGCCGTGCTTGCGGCGACGCGCACGATTTACGACAGGCGGATCGTGGTCGTCTTTCAGCCGCATCGGTACTCGCGCACCGCGCAACTGCTCGACGCCTTCGGTCCATCCCTTGGAGCGGCCGATGACATCGTGCTCACGGATATTTACGCGGCCGGCGAGGAGCCCATCGCGGGCATTTCCGTAGACACGCTTGCCGCTGCGATCCGGCATGGTTCGCAGCGCCCCACGCGCGTCGTTCGCACGCTGGACGAGGTCGTGGCGGACTTGATCGTCAGCGTCCGGCCTGGTGACGTCGTGCTGACGCTTGGCGCTGGTTCCATTGGCACGTTGCCGGCACGCCTGCTTGAAGCTCTCAGACAACGGGAAGGACGAGCCTGATGCCTGTCGCCGCCCCAGCAGACAAGCGTTTTCGTCGCGCCCGCGTCAGCCCGCGCCGCAAGCGCGTATTCGATCGTGGCACGTGGACGAAGGTCGGAATCGTGGCCGCAGCGGTGGCTGCCGGAGTGCTGGCGGTGTACATCGGCGTCAGCGCCGTGCTGACGTCGAAGGCACTCACGATCACCACGATCACGGTCGAAGGGACCGTGCGAATGTCCGAAGGCGTCGTGCGTGAAGAGCTTGCGGACCTTGTGGGCAGTCCGATGTTCGGCATGGACCTGGACGAGTGGCGTGACCGGGTGCTGCAACTGTCGTGGGTGGCCGACGCGTCGATGAGACGCGTCATGCCCGGCACGGTGGCCGTCACCATCACCGAGCGCCAGCCAATGGCGATGGGCCGCATCGGTGACACCCTGAATGTCATCGATCGTCGAGGCGTCATCATCGATGCATTCGGTCCAAACTATAAGGATCTCGACCTGCCAATCATCGACGGCCTGGCGTATTCGGACGCCAAGGACATTGGGACTCTCGAGCAGTCGCGCGCGCTCCTCGCCGTACGCCTCCTCGCCGATCTCCAGCGGACGCCAAACCTGGCCGTGCGTGTGTCGCAGGTCGATGTGTCCGACGCCAAAAACGCGGTCGTCGTGCTGAAGGGCGACACGACTCTTCTGTATCTCGGCGACACCGAGTTTGCGGCGCGGCTGCAGTCGTATCTCGACTTGGTGCCGACGCTCCAAGCGGACGTCCCGAACGCCGACACGGTAGACCTCCGGTATGGCTCGCGCATCTTCGTGCGTCCGGGCAGCGGGACCAGCTCGGCGCGGACAAAAGGAATAGGTGGGGAAGAGTGACGCGTAGAGAACGCTATCTCGTCGGTCTCGACATCGGGACCTCGAAGGTGTGCGCGGTCGTCGGTGATGCGCTCGATGACGACTCGCTCGACATCGTGGGCATCGGGATGGCTGAGTCTCGGGGGATCAAACGCGGCGTCGTTGTGAACCTCGAGGCGGCGGTCGAGTCGATCAAGAAGGCGATCGAGGAGGCGGAGCTCATGGCGGGCATCGAGATTGACTCGGTGCACCTGGCCCTTTCGAATCAGCACATCAAGGGCTTCAACAGCCGCGGCGTGGTCGCGGTTGCCGGCCGGAACCGCGAGATCACAAGGGAGGACGTGCGGCGTGCGATTGAAGCCGCGGGTCAGGTGACGCTTCCGAGCGGACGCGAGACGCTCCATGTGCTCCCGCAGGATTTCGTCGTTGACGAGCAGGACGGCATCGGCGCCCCGGTCGGCATGACCGGCGCGCGTCTCGAGGTCAACGTACACGTGGTGACGGGCGCGATTTCCGCGCAGCAGAACATCGTTGCGTGCGTCAATCGGGCAGGCGTGAACGTATCGGGAATGGTGATCGAGCAGTTGGCTGCGGCGGAATCCGTGCTTACCCAGGACGAAAAGGATCTCGGCGTGGCGCTCGTTGATATCGGCGGCGGTACGGCCGACATCGCGATCTTCGAGCGCGGCAGTCTGTGGCACACCGGCGTGGTACCCCTGGGCGGGGATCACTTCACGAGTGACATCGCGGTCGGTCTGCGAACGCCGATGCCTGACGCTGAGAAGCTGAAGCGCAAGCACGGGTGCGCGCTGTCGTCGATGGTGGACGAAGAGGAGACCATCGAGGTCGCCAGCGTCGGCGGCCGTCGACCGCGGTTGATGGCGCGCCGCATCCTCTCGGAAATTCTGCAGCCTCGCGCCGAAGAAGTGTTCCATCAGGTGTGGGACGAAATCTGCAGGGCCGGTTACGAGAAGTCGCTGAATTCCGGCATCGTGCTGACCGGCGGCGGCGCGATCCTCGAGGGCATGCCAGAAATCGCCGAGCAGATTTTCGATTTGCCGATTCGACGCGGAATTCCGTCTGGTGTGGGCGGGCTCTCCGATCACATCGGCACGCCAACCTATGCCACGGCGGTCGGAACGGTGCTCTACGGACACCGCAACCGCCCCGCCGAGCATTCGAAGGGTGGCGTGCTCTGGCGCCAGCTACAGGGTTTGTTCAAAGGATTTTTCGGGGCGTCGTAAGCCGACGGCTTACTGCCTACGAACTGAGAAATACACGTTGTGATGTACCAGGAGGAATCAATGGGACCACGCGCCCAAGAGACAGGCGAATTTCGCATCAAGTACGCCGAGGAAGCGCGACGAGGCGCGAAGATCAAGGTGGTGGGTGTTGGCGGAGGCGGCGGAAACGCCGTCAATCGCATGGTCAGCGTCGGGTTGTGCGGCGTCGAGTTCATCGTCGCGAATACCGACGTGCAGGCACTCGACCACAACAAGGCCGCGCTCAAGCTGCAGATGGGCAGCAAGCTGACGAAGGGCCTTGGGGCCGGCGCGGATCCCAACATCGGGCGTCAGGCGGCACTCGAAGACACCGACTCGATCATCCAGGCGCTCTCCGGCGCCGACATGATCTTCGTGACAACGGGGCTTGGTGGAGGTACCGGCACCGGCGCCGCGCCGGTCATCGCAAGCCT
>Ga0075420_100004460_pt1 | contig 12238 bp, 14 predicted proteins | sample SoiMetdeltSBSDD4_FD_75296 | JGI IMG/M metagenome (GOLD analysis project Ga0075420, IMG submission 75296) | Bulk soil microbial communities from a Populus tree surrounding site in Tennessee, USA - Soil MetaG P. deltoides SBSDD4 | ecosystem: Environmental > Terrestrial > Soil > Tree plantation... | reverse complement strand
GCCATCGCGCAAAAAGTCGGCCGCTTCGAGCTCGCTCATGGCGGAACCTTGTTCCTTGATGAGGTTGGAGATATTCCCCTCGAGCTGCAGTCAAAATTATTGCGAGTCCTGCAGGAGCAGGAGTTCGAGCGCCTGGGGAGCACCAGGACGATTAAGGTCAATGTCCGTCTCGTGGCGGCGACGAACCGTGATCTCACCCAGATGGTGGCCGACAAAGAGTTTCGCAGCGATCTCTATTATCGGCTCAACGTGTTTCCCCTGACGGTGCCGGCGCTTCGCGACCGCCGCGAGGATGTTCCGTTGCTGGTCCGGTATTTTGCGCAGAGGTTTGCTCGGCGGATGAACAAGACGATTGACTCGATCTCAACCGAGGGGATGACGACACTGTCGCGTTATGACTGGCCGGGGAATATCCGTGAATTGGAGAATCTCATCGAGCGCGCCGTCATCCTCTCCAAGAGTTCGGTGCTCCACATCCCCCTGGCCGAATTGAGAGACCGGGCCGAAGAGAGCCCGCAAGCTACCGAAACGTTGGCAGCCGCGGAACGGGACCATATCCTGCGCATTCTCAAGGAAACCAACTGGGTGATCGGCGGCCCGTCCGGCGCCGCTGCTAGGCTCGGGATGAAGCGAACCACGCTCCAGTCGAAAATGCAAAAACTCGATATCTCTCGCCCCTCTTAGCTTCGATCCTTCACCCATCGTCACATTCGTATCTCGTGGAACTAGGCGGGATTATTAGTCCAAGGTAACGCCGACATTTCGGCAGGTGCGCCGATTGATCGGCTTCCAATTCTCGTCACCCCCTCCTATAGGTCCACTCCAACAGCGACCTCTCGCTGCTTTTTCATTTTGTTGCCATCACTTACAAAGCCTTCTTGAACAAAAGGCACACTGGAACGATCTATGCCATGCCTTAGCGACAAGGAACCGGTCATGCCCGTTGATTCGGCATATCAGGAGAAGGAGGCAGCAATGGCCACAGCAGTCGGATTTCCAGCGAAAGACCTGACACAGGAGGATCTCGGAAATTGGACGCGGTTCGCTGCCTCGACGAGATGTTTGCGGTGCAGCGGCCTCATGGTCATCGAGTCGTGCGTTGATTTTCCGGTGTGGCGCTGCGTGCAATGCGGCGAGCGCATCGATCCGGTTATTCTGCAAAATCGCGAGCATATCGGCACACGCTCGGGAGGGGGCAACTCATGAAAAGTCGTGGTTGGATTGGATCCTTTCTGTTACTTGCCATGGTGGTAGCCGCCGGTGTTGGTCTGGCCGGCTGGAAGTATTCGTCCATACAGGAAACTTACGCAGCGTCGGCGAATCAACCAGAGCCGATGGAAACGGTGACGGTGGCCGTCGCGCAGGAGCGCGAACACCGCCAGACCACTACATCCATCGGAACGGTGCTGGCTCTGCGCTCGATCACTCTGCGCAATGAGCTGCCCGGCACGGTCCGTCACGTACGGCTCATCCCAGGCGAGATCGTCGAGGCGGGATTCGTGCTGGTCGTACTTGACGTGTCCGTTGAGGAGGCCGAGTTGAAAGCGCAGGAGGCGCAGGCTGCCCTTGCGAAAGCGGTGCTCTACCGCAGACGAAACTTGAGAGAGGACCTTGCCACGGCAGAGGAGGAGGTGGATCGGGCGCGCGCGGACCTCGATGTTGCACTGGCGCAGATCGCGCGGACCAAAGCAGTCATCGCTCGTAAGACGATCCGTGCGCCGTTCCGCTCACGAGTGGGCATCGCGGACGTGCACCCCGGCCAATACCTGAACGAGGGTACCCAATTGACGACGCTGCAGGGCGTTGACGACGCAGCACACGTAGATTTCACGGTTGCACAGGCCGTCGCGGCCGGCCTGCGTGTGGGTGACACTGTCACTGTTTCCGCCGGCAACGATACAGCGCCGATCGCGGCCAGGGTCGTTGCTGTTGACGCACGCATCGACCCAACCACCCGCAATGCGATGGTGCGTACGAAAATCGAGCGTGGGCCCCACGCTCCGGCACCGGGCGCCTCGGTACGCGTCCAAGTTCCGGTCGGCCCGTCACGCACGGCCGTCGCCGTTCCGGTGAGCGCGCTCCGGAAGGGTCCCAGCGGCGACCAGGTGTTCGTGATTACGCCTGATAAGGACGGCAAGTCCCGAGCCTATGTGCGGCAAGTCGAGAGCGGCGCCATGATCGGCGACGTGGTCGTGCTCCATGCCGGATTGTCCGCCGGCGAGCAAGTGGCCGCCTCGGGGTCTTTCAAACTGCGCGACGCGGCCCTCGTCGTGATCGCCGGCGATTCCGAGAATGCGCATGAACGGGGTCAACTGATCAGCGAACGCTGAGGAACCACGACGACTCGAAAGGGATAGGCCCATGCGCTCATTCACCGACGTGTTTATCAAGCATCCCGTGCTGGCGGTGGTCGTCAACCTCGTGATCCTGCTCGCGGGATGGCGAGCACTGACGGTCCTGCCGGTCCAGCAATACCCGAAAATCGAAAGTTCGTCGGTAGTGATCACGACGATCTACTACGGCGCCAGCGCGGAGACCGTTCGCGGCTTCCTGACGACGCCGATCGAGCGCGTGGTATCGGCGATCGGTGGCGTCGATTATGTCGAGTCGACCAGCCGTGCCGGCGCTAGCACCGTCACGGTGCACCTGAAGTTGAATCACAACAGCACGGCGGCACTTGCCGAGGTCACCGCGCGGCTACAACAGGTGAGGTCGGAGTTGCCGGCGGAAGCCGAGCCTCCGGTGATCGAGGTACAACGTGCAGACCGGCCGTACGCATCGTTCTATCTCAGCTTCACATCCACAGAGCGCAGCGTGCCTGCCATCACTGATTGGCTGGTGCGGACGCTGCAACCGCAGCTCGCGACGCTGGCCGGCGTCCAGCGCGTGACCATCGAGGGCGGGCGTCAGCTCGCCATGCGTGTCTGGATCGATCCTGATCGGCTTGCCGCACTCAACCTCTCGCCCGGCGACGTGCAAGCGGCTCTGCGGCGCAACAACTTTCTGGCGGCCGTCGGCCGGACGAAGGGTCACCTGGTGCAGCTTAACTTGCTCGCGAACACCGATTTGCGGTCGGTTGGCGAGTTCGAGGAGCTGATCGTCGCCGACCGCGCAGGCGCCATTGTGCGTCTGAGAGACGTGGCGCGGGTCGAGCACGGGGCCGAAGAGGCCGACATGGTTGCAAAGTACGGCAAGACGGAAGGCGTCTACCTTGGGGTCTGGCCGCTGGTCGGCTCGAACGAGATTGAGGTCGCCCATCGACTACGCGATGAGATGGAACATATCCGGCCGACGCTACCGAAGGACATCGACATGCGCCTCGTCTGGGACGGCACGATGTTCATGCGGAACGCACTGACGGAGATCACTAAGACGCTCGGCGAGACGATCTTGATCGTCGCCATCGTGGTTTTCCTATTCATGGGCTCGGTGCGCACCGCGCTGGTACCGCTCGTTGCCATGCCAGTCTCACTAGTCGGGGCGGCGATCTTCATGTTCGCATTCGGTTTCAGCCTGAACCTCCTCACTCTCCTCGCAATCGTCCTGTCGGTTGGGCTGGTCGTGGACGATGCGATCGTGGTCGTCGAGAACGTCGAGCGGCACGTGCGCCTGGGCAAATCGCGAATCCAGGCGGCACTGGCCGGCGCGCGCGAGCTGCTGGGCCCGATCATCGCGATGACGATCACCTTGGCCGCCGTCTACGCACCGATCGGTTTCCAGGGCGGCTTGACCGGCTCTCTGTTCCTGGAGTTCGCGATCACGCTCGCCGTAGCGGTCGTCCTGTCGGGTATCGTTGCAGTCACGCTCTCGCCGGTCATGAGCTCGCGGTTCGTGCACCCGCAGGGCAAGGAAGGCCGGCTGACCTCGCTGGTCAACCGTGGCTTCGAGCAGGTGCGCCGTGCGTACGCGAGGCTGCTCGACGGGGCGCTTACGATGCGCTGGGCGATCGTGATGGCTTCGCTACTCATTATGGTCGCGGCCTGGCCACTGTACATGTTCTCGCGCCAGGAGCTCGCGCCGGTGGAGGACCAGAGCCATATCAGCCTGTTCTTCGAGGCTTCGCCCGACTCCACGGTGGCCGCGACAAACCGCGATCATCTGCAGATCGTGCGGGCCATTACCTCGTTTCCCGAAACTGATTTCACGTGGTCGCTGACGTCGGCATGGGGCGGCTTCGGCGGCCTGGTCGCGAAGGACTGGCACGAGCGCGCTCGCTCGACCGAGCAGATGTTCGGCGAGGTGTATGGCGCGGTGTCGCAGGTGCCAGGCCTTCGTGTGTTCCCCCGTCTCGACCCGCCGCTGCCGACCCCTGGTCAGTACGACGTCGAGCTGGTGTTGCAGAGCGACGCACCGGTCGAGCGCATGCTCGAGACGACCGGGGCGGTGCTGGGTGCCGGCTGGCAAAGCGGCAAGTTCTTGTATGTCGACACGGATCTCAAAATCGACCTGCCTGAGGCGCGCGTCGTGCTCGATCGTGAGCGTCTCGCCGACCTCGGGCTCGACCTTGCCGGCGTCGGCCGAGAGCTCGGCACGCTGCTTGGCGGGGCGTACGTGAACCGGTTCAACTTCTTTGACCGCAGCTACAAGGTCATTCCACAAATCGGCGACGAGGACCGGGCCACCGTCGGCCCGCTGCTCGATCTCAAGATCAAGACACCGGGTGGCCAACTCGTGCCGGTGTCGACGTTCACGCACATCGAGACGAGCACCGCGCCGCGCACGTTGAACCGCTTTCAGCAGCGTAATGCGGTGCGGGTCTTTGGCGGTGTCAAACCGGGTGTGACGAAGGAGGAGGGGCTGCGCGTGCTTGAAGCCGCCGCGGCCACGACGGGCGGTCCGCGCGTCGTCCTCGACTACGCAGGCGAGTCACGGCAGATCCGCCACGAAGCATCCGCCCTCACCGTCACGCTCGGGTTTGCAGTCGTGCTCATCTATCTGGTTCTTGCGGCGCAGTTCCAGAGCTTCCGCGACCCGCTGATCGTGCTGCTCGGTTCGGTACCACTCGCCATCTCCGGAGCGCTGGTGTTCAGCTTCCTGGACCTGACCACAATCAACATCTATTCCCAGGTCGGGCTGATTACGCTGGTGGGACTGATTGCGAAGAACGGCATCCTGATCGTGGAGTTCGCGAACACGCTGCAGGCCCGCGGTCTTTCGAAGGCGGCTGCGCTGCGCGAGGCGTCGTTGACGAGACTGCGACCGGTCCTGATGACCTCGGCGGCCACCGTCTTCGGGCACCTCCCGCTGGTTCTGGTGTCCGGGCCGGGAGCTGCGGCCCGCAACAGCATCGGGACGGTGCTGGTCACCGGCATGACTGTCGGGACGCTGTTCACTCTGTTTGTCGTGCCGGTGTTCTATTCGTTGATCGCGGCTCAGCACCAGCCAAGCCCGGCACGTGAGAGGATCGAGCATGAGGGGCTGATTGCAAGGAGCAATGGATCGAATCGAGCATCGGAAAGAGATCGCAGAGGCCTGGGTTTATCTCGCGTCTAATGATTCGCGCTCGGCGGCCGGCCGCATCCTGCCGGTGGACGGTGGGCAATGGCCTGTGCGTAAGCGAATGATCAGGAACTAAAGGAAGGAAACGCTGAGTGGGTAAGCTTCAAGGAATCTACAGCGCCGTTGGAGTCTCGTATGGACGTGCCGCATCTGCGCCGGGCCAAATACACGTTCCTCGCGTCTGACAAACTGCGTCCGTATGTCGAAATAGGAGCTGGACCCGATCTGGCCGATCGCATTCCAGAGAAGGGCTCTCAGTTCAATTTCGATCTGCAGGCCGGGGCTGGGCTCTCTTACTTCGTCCTGCCGACCACCTCGATCAACGTCACCTATCGTTTTCAGCACATCTCGAATGCCGGCACGGCTCAACCGAACAAGGGAATCGATGCCGGCGTGGTGCTGATCGGTATCTCGAAGTTTTTCTGAATGGGAACCGATGGAGGACTCAATGAATGGCCAAAGTCAGGGCGACGAAGGAATCCAAGGTATAGGATGGCTTGCCGGCACGGTCGGCGCGTTGCTCCTCATCAGCACGGGACTTGGTCTCCTTGCGCACCAGATGTTGGGGCAGACCGATGTGGACACTCTGCTCTGGGCTCTCTATCTAGGTTTCTGGACCTCTATCCTGGGCATCGTCGGCTTCCTTGTTCTCTCAATACGGTGGCTTATAGATTGGTGGCGCGTTCGAACGAACCGTGCGGCCATGAAGCGATTGTCCTCTGGTGGGTCGAAACGCCGACACTTCGAGAAGGTCGAGCAGGAACATCCACAGTTTCTGCAGCAGGGTGTGGCTTCTGTTGCTCCGAGTCGACCATTCCGAAGCTGTTGACGACGGGAATGCCACCTCAACGGCAGCACTGAATGGCGCGTTCTTACGAGCGCCACCCGAAATGCGAGAAACGCTCGAACGAACATTCAGGCTGATATTGCTGGAGGCTCCGGAACTCGATGCGGCATTGGCACGGCTGACCACGCAAGCACGGTGACGTCCAAGATTCTATTGGAGCATTGCATCACTGCGATCAACAACGCACAATGCGCTGGGATCTTATTCTTAGGCGATCGCAAAAACAGGAGGCGCGATGAAAGACATGGCCAGAGTGACAGAGATCGCCCCCGATCACTATGCGATTTCGATCTACGTCCGGGAATTCAACCTCCGATTCAACCACTTCCTGATCAAGGACGAAGAGCCGCTGCTGTTTCACACCGGCATGAAACAGATGTTCCCGCTCGTGCGAGACGCAGTCGCGCGCATCATCGATCCCTCCACGATGCGATGGGTCTCGTTCAGCCATTTCGAAGCCGACGAATGCGGAGCGCTGAACGACTGGCTGGCTGTGGCGACACACGCTGAGCCGGTGTGTGGTCTGGTCGGAGCGCTCGTCAGCGTGAACGATTTTTCTATTCGTCAGGCCCGCGTACTCGCGCACGACGACATTCTCAAGACCGGCAAGTACCGTGTGCGTCTCCGCCAAACGCCGCATGTGCCGCATAACTGGGAAGCGAGCCTGCTGTTCGAGGAGGTCACTCGCACGTTGCTGTGCTCGGACCTGTTCACTCATGAAGGAGACGTAGAACCCATCACCGAATCGGATGTGGGCGATCGAGCGAAACAATCCTTGATCGAGGGTCAAAAAGGGCCCTTCGCAAACGCCTATCCCTACACGCCCTTGACTGAATCGATCCTGCACGGGTTGGCGGATCTTCGTCCAAAACAGTTGGCGCTCATGCATGGGTCCACTTTCGTAGGTGACGGCGAACGAGCTCTGCGCGACCTGGCGGTCATCATGCGAGAGGTTCTGGGACAGAGCACTGAGAGACCATAGGAGTTCTTATTCACGACGAGCCGAGCGAGGTGAGCAACACGAGAAGGGAAGAGGTTTGATATGACTATTGAACTCAATCACACCATCGTTCCGGCGCACGATAAGGTTGCATCGGCGAAGTTTCTCGCGAGAATTCTCGGACTGTCATTCGATGAGCGCGCGGTCGAGTATTTCGCTCCCGTGCGAATCAACGACACCCTCACCCTCGATTTCGACGACGATGTCGACCATTTCGACATCCACCACTATGCCTTTCACGTGAGCGACCAGGAGTTCGACGACATTTTGAAACGGGTGCAAGAAACAGGAATCCCATTCGGCAGCGACCCGTGGAATCTTACGAATAAGGAGCTTAATTCTTGGAACGGCGGCAGAGGCGTCTACTTCTGCGATCCCAACGGCCATATCCTCGAGTTGCTCACGCGGGCATCCGCCACAGAGAGCAAGTAAATGACAGAACACATTACGGAAGCGTTGCTATGGCTGTTTATCATGAACCTCGGCATCGCCTTCGGCGCGGGGTTATACGAACATCGAATAATTCTTCCGCAGTGGTTTAACAGATCGCCGGGGTCTGGACTTCGAGTGGACAGCGCGGCAATGCGACGGACCGACGCGGGGCGTGAATTCTGGGCCTATGTCACGACCGTGCCGCTGACTTTGCTCACGCTGGCTAGTCTTATCGTGGCCTACCAGTCGCAAGGCTCGAGACGTGTTTGGTGGCTCAGTGCAGCCGTGATTATTCTCTTCGAACGGATCGGGACTTCTCCTACTCTATTCCCACTGCGCTCAAGCTGATGCGCGCTGAAAGCCTGCCTGACTCGACGGTCGACACGATGGTCTCGCAATGGGTGCACTTGACCTACGTCCGTGCTGCCCTTACGTTGGTGGAATGAATGGTCCCATTGAGAGCCTTATCATTGCCGATATGAGCACGTGGACCAACACGTTCATTACAGATAGGAAAGGAGAGAGTCTATGACGAACAAGGTCAAAGCAATTCCCGCTGGCTATCACACTGTGACGCCGGTTCTGACCATTCATGGGGCGGCGAAGTTGATGGGGTTTCTGCAACAGGCCTTTGATGCCAAAGAAGTCTACCGGCTTCCGGGCCCGGATGGCGCCGTGATCCATGCCGAGGTGAAGATCGGCGATTCGATGGTGATGCTGGGCGAAGCGACCGACGAGTGGAAGCCGATGCCGGCCACAGTCGCCCTGTATGTTGAGGATACGGACGCCTGGTACAAGCGAGCGCTACGCGCCGGAGGCACGTCGCTCAGAGAACCAGCGGATCAGTTTTATGGAGACCGGAGCGCGGGCGTGAAGGATTTTGCCGGCAATAAGTGGTGGATTCACACGCACATCGAAGACGTGCCGCCAGAAGAGATAAAGAAGCGCGCGGAAACCTGGATGAAGCAACAGCAGCGCAGCTGAGTCCTGATGCCCACAATCAACCCTGAAGGAGGCAACGATGCGTCTCACACAGCTTACTTTCACAGGTCTCTGTATGGTTCTGACCGTTTCCATTGCGATGGCCAAGGACAAGAAGCCTGAGAAACAGATGGACATGCAGGCGATGATGGAGACCTATTCGAAGCTCGCCGCGCCCGGGGAACCGCATAAAAAGTTCGCGAGCCTCGCGGGCAGTTGGACGACCAAGACCAAGGCCTGGATGGAACCTAACAAGCCTCCCATGGAGTCCACCGGTTCCTGCGAACACAAGATGTTGCTGGATGGGAGGTTTCTACAACAGGAGTGTACCGGCGACATGATGGGACAGCAATTTACCGGTATCGGAATGAACGGGTACGACAACCATACCAAGAAGTATGTGTCGACCTGGATGGACTCCATGGGCACCGGGATCTACTTCATGGAAGGAACTGCCAGTGCGGATGGTAAGACCATTACGCAGAAAGGCCAATACGATGATCCCATCGAAGGACACATGAAGTTGCGCGGTGTGACCAAGATCGTGGACAGCAATAGCGAGATTTTTGAAATGTACGGCACCGACAAGAGCGGCAAAGAAAGAAAGATGATGGAGATCACCTACACCCGGAAGCCATAAAGAATCGAGCGTCAACCGCTTTAGGTCGAAGTTGTCAGCATAGTGAGGTCAATGAAAATCGCGGGCTGCGTCAAATTACCGGACGGACGCATCGGGAGGGTGCGGGAGCGGGTGGCCAGGGGATACAAAGTTCGTGTCCGGCGCAAGACCAGCCGGACACATGAGTTTGTGGTCGTTGCCGCCACTAAGCTCGAACTGGTTCACTGTCCGAAGGGATGGATGAGCCCTGAGGGCTACAATCGTTATCTCAAGATAACCTTAGCAAAAATGCGCAAGAGGCAAGGCGTTATGCGTCGAGGAAAAGGTTGACGCATGTAAAGACTGCTTATCGAATGGAGTATCGAGGAGTGAAATTTCTCTCGTCCACGGTCCATAGTGACCCGCATCGCGACTCATGCCGGCCAACATTCCACCCGCTGAACCCATAGGACAATCCTTTTGCCGCCACCACAAGGCGGCGAGTGTGTGGGCGACTGTCAAAGACGCCCTCCGCGGCTCGCAGCAAGATTTCACCAAGATCCCTGTCGGGCGGGCGGTCGTGTTGCTGGCGGTGCCGATGGTTCTGGAAATGTCGATGGAGTCGCTGTTCGTCGTCGTCGGTATTTTCTGGGTGTCGAGGCTCGGTGCAGATGCAGTAGCGACCGTCGGTCTCACCGAGTCGCTGCTCGCCACCATCTATGCAGTGGCCGTTGGGCTCTCGATAGCTGCAACGGCAGTGGTTGCCCGGCGAACAGGCGAGAAAGACGCGGAGGGGGCCTCGGTTGCCGCGGTCCAAATCATTGCCGTTTCAGTCCTAGCCGCGCTCGCGATCGCCGTGCCAGGACTCCTGTTCAGTCCGGAACTACTTGGGCTCATGGGCGGCTCTCCTTCCGTCATTGCAACCGGATCGGGCTACACGACGGTCATGTTGGGGGGCAATGTCACGATAATTCTCCTGTTCATTTTGAATGCCATTTTCCGCGGGGCGGGAGATGCGGCCACGGCAATGCGCACGCTCTGGATGGCCAATATCCTGAACATGGTGTTGGGCCCCTGTCTGATCTTCGGCCTTGGTCCCCTGCCAGAAATGGGCGTCACAGGTGCTGCGGTGGCGACCACGATCGGTCGTGGTGTCGGCGTGACGTACCAATGTTTCATGCTTGGACGTGGCGACGGACGCGTGAGCGTTCTGCGGCGACATGTGCGGGTTCGATGGGATGTCATGCAGGGGATGCTACGCGTCGCCGGGCCCGCGACGTTGCAAATGTTGATCGAGACCACCAGCTGGGTGGGACTCGTTCGTATCCTCGCCGATTTCGGGAGTGCGGCACTGGCAGGCTATACCATTGCGATTCGGGTGGCCATCTTTGCGCTCCTGCCGTCGGAGGGCATGGCCAACGCCGCCGCAACGTTAGTCGGACAAAATCTCGGGGCTGGCAGAGCCGACCGGGCCGAGCGATCCGTGTGGGTCGTGGGGCTGTATAACGTGCTGTTTCTCGGGCTGGTGTCCGTCGCGTTCCTTACGCTGTCCGATCCGATCGTGCGGTTCTTTACCGCCGACGTCGCAGTCGTCACCTACGGTGTCGATTGCCTACAAATCATCGCGCTCGGATTCCTGTTTTTTGCGTACGGCATGGTGATCGTGCAAGCGTTCAATGGGACGGGTGATACCAGGACACCGACGGTCCTGTACCTTGCCTGCTTCTGGTTGTTCAAGATTCCTGCAGCCTATGTCCTTGCCGTGCCGGCAGGGTTCGGACCCAATGGAGTGTTTGCCGCCATCACCGCCGCCTACTCGATGCTTGCGGTCACAGGGGTGCTGTTCTTCAGACGAGGCCGATGGAAACTGCAGCGGGTGTGAAAGAATAGTGACAACGGCACGCAAGGTCCGAAGCCGGTGAGAACGTGAAGCGCATGAAGCTTCCACAGCGAATATACCATCTGGCTGAAGCTGCGAATTGGCCGTCTATCCGTCGGAACGGCCTGCTGAGCACGACTGTGCTTCTCGACCGGGCCGGCTTGCGCGGAGAACGACGGAACCGGCTCGAGTGTTGCCAGCGCCTCGAACACACGGAGTTGCCGACCGGCGTGTACCTGCGCGACCAGAAGCCGCTGCCAGCTGCGGCATTGAGAAAGTGCCTGGTCGGCATGACACCTTTTGAATGGTACGCGCTGATCAATAGCAAAGTATTTTTTTGGCTCGATGTGGATCGGCTAAATCGGCAACGAGACGCCTGTGAACCACGACCTCAGGTCGTACTGGAGGTCGATGCCATGCGCCTTGTCGCTCACCACTCCGATCGGATTGCGCTTTCACGGATCAATACGGGAAATGCGCGCCGCCGGCCGGCAACGCGTGGACGCTCCACGTTCGTGCCCTACCGGACGTGGGCGGAATCTGGATGGATCAGCGAGGGAGGGCGCCTTGGTCTTCCCGCGAAACGGCCAAACCATCCTCCAGTTGAACTGACCGTCGCCGAAGGTGTCACGGACATCGTGCGTTTTGTGGTCGGAGTCCATCACCTCGGACCTGGAGAGCAGTTCTCGCACGAAATGCCCTCTTGGAGAGTCGGCACTCTATGAACGAATCCCTGGGGCAATCCTCCGATGGAACGAGGCCTACCGAAAGGCGGGATGTACACTTAGCTTTCCGGGTGATATAGGCAGAAGATCCAACCTGCTCCGAAAAGCGAGATCACCTTCCGCTCGAACCACACGTTCATTGAATCCCTCCTGTGCCGCGCAACGAGTCACAGTGCATCGGTATGCGACAAGATGCTCGACAGCCGTCAGATTGCTTCGCGCTAGAGAGTGTGAGCTGCCGGCTATCTTGTCTGCTCACATCGATGACGCACACGAC
>Ga0075420_100004458_pt1 | contig 12246 bp, 9 predicted proteins | sample SoiMetdeltSBSDD4_FD_75296 | JGI IMG/M metagenome (GOLD analysis project Ga0075420, IMG submission 75296) | Bulk soil microbial communities from a Populus tree surrounding site in Tennessee, USA - Soil MetaG P. deltoides SBSDD4 | ecosystem: Environmental > Terrestrial > Soil > Tree plantation... | reverse complement strand
ACCGCCAGGCGGCGCAAGAAGGCCGCCGGCGAGTAGGCCGGCAGGCGGGCAGCACGAGGAGCGGGCGCCCCGGTCCGGGGCGTCGTTGGGGGGTGACGTGGGGCTCGACCTCTGCCCGTCGACGGCGTTCCGGGACGCGGCCGCGTCCATCCTGGACGGCCTGCCGGCCCGGACCGGCCTGGGCACCTGGATGCTGCTGGGCCTGCGCGCCGACGGCGGGTCGTCGGTGCTGGCCGTCCGCGACCGCACCTACGGCATCGAGGCCGACCAGGAGCTGGCCGACGGCGAGCTGCCGGTGCGGGCCCTGGTCGACGGCCGCGGGCCCCGGGTCGCCCGGGTCGCGGCCGAGGTGCCGGCCTACGCCGGCGCCTCGCTGGGCGGTGGCGGGCCCGTCGGCGCCCTGGCCGGCGTGCCCGTGCTCGCCCCCGACGGGTCGGTGTTCGGCTGCCTGTGCGGGGTCGACCCGGCCGGCGGCCGGCCCGAGCTGGCCGCCGAACTGCCCACCATCGAGCTGCTGGGGCGGCTGCTGGCCGTCCTGCTGGTCCAGGAGCTCGAGCGCCAGGAGCTGCGGCGGCGCGTCGAGCTGGCCGAGGCCGACGCCCTCACCGACCCGCTCACCGGGGTCGGCAACCGCCGCGCCTGGGACCGGCTGCTGGAGGCCGAGGAGGCCCGCTGCCAGCGCTACGGCTCGGTCGCGTCCCTGGTCGCGGTCGACCTGGACGAGCTCAAGCGGGTCAACGACCGCCAGGGGCATGCCGCCGGCGACCGGTTGCTGTGCCGCGCCGCCCAGGTGATCGACTCGACCCGGCGGGCCGCCGACGTGGTCGCCCGTCTCGGCGGCGACGAGTTCGGGGTGCTGGCCGTCGAGTGCGACCAGCCGGCGGCCAAGGTCCTGGCCGACCGCCTGCGGGGCGCCCTTGAGGCCGCCGGCATCCGCGCCTCGGTCGGCCACGCCACCCGCCAGTCCAGCGGCACCCTGGCGCAGGCCTGGTCGGTCGCGGACGCCGAGATGTACGCCCACAAGCGCCGGGCCACCCGCGCCTAGCGATCGGGCGGGTGCTCCCGGCGGCCCAGGTGCACCCGGTGCCCCTCGGCCTCGCGCAGCGAGCGCTCGGCCAGCCGGCGCAGCTCGGCCGCCCTGCGGCGCTCGGTCGTCCCCTGCTCGACCTGGAGCGACAGGTAGGCCAGGGCCCCGAGGGGGATGGGCAGCCAGAAGTTGATCAGCCGGTAGGAGAGGACCCCGAGGGTGGCCGTGCCCCGGTCGGCGCCGAAGAAGGTGAGCATGGCGATCATGGTCGCCTCGACCACGCCCAGGCCGGCCGGGGTGATCGGGATGGCGGCCAGCACATAGGCCAGGGCGAAGGCCACGATCAGCCCGTCGACCCCGGCCCGGTAGCCGAACGCGGCCAGGAACACCCACAGGGAGGCGGCCGAGCACAGCCAGAAGGCCAGGTCCCAGAGCAGGCCGCGGACCAGCCGAGGCCGGTCGGCGACCAGCGTCTGGAGCCGCGCCGCCAGCCGCAGCACCAGCCGGTAGGCGCTCTCCTCGTCCAGGAACGGGACCCGTCGGGTCACCGCCCGCATCGCCTCGGCGGCGCGCCGCTCGCCCCGCATGAGCAGCACCACCACCGCCGAGAGGCCGGCGAACAGCACCACCCCGACCAGGGCGGCGGTGGCGTACAGGGGGTTGTAGCTGCCGCCCACGATCGACCCCACCAGCCCCACCCACAGCAGCAGGTTGAGCACCACCGCCGAGCCGATGCCCTGGGCGGCGATGGCGAAGGCGGCGTCGGTGCCCGACAGCCCGAACCTGGTCAGCAGCCGGAACCCGAGCGCCCCGCCGACCGCCGCCCCGCCGGGGACGACGTGGCTGACGGCCAGGGTGGACAGGTTGATCCGCAGCAGGGTCAGGTAGGGCGGCGGGGTGCCGTGGATCATCGTCCTGGTCAGGTTGGCGTAGCTGAGGATCGAGCAGCTCTCCAGCGCGACCCCGAGGACGATCAGCCACAGGTTGACCCCGGCCAGCAGGTGCGCGGACCGGCGCGCCCCCGCGATCTGCGGCAGCACGAAATAGATCACCACGAAGGCGACCAGCAGGAGCTGAAGGAGGCGCCTGACCGGCGTGACCAGCCGCGCTCGGGTCCTGGCCATGGGTGGGGTCAGTATAGGTGCCTAGCTGCGGGTTCCCCCCGACCCCTCCGATCCCAGCCGGGCCAGGAGCCCGGCCAGCAGGGCGGTGCGGGGGACCACGCTGTCGAGGTCCAGCCACTCGTCGGGTCCGTGGGCCTCGCCGCCCACCGGGGCCAGGCCGTCGATCGTGGGCAGCCCGGCGGCCGCGGTGGTGTTGGCGTCCCCGGCCCCGCCGGTGGCCGCCTCGCCGACCTCGAACCCCAGGTCGCGGGCGACCGCCTGGGCCTCGCCGACCAGGGCGGCCACGGCCGGGGTGCGCTCCATGGGCGGGTGCCGGTGAGCCGGCAGCAGCTCGGCCCGGGCGCCCTCGACCGTGGTCGCGGCGACGATCCGCCCGACCTCGTCCATGGCCTGGTCGAAGGCGGCCGTGGTGGCCGCCCTGACCTCGACCTGCATGACCGCCCGGTCGGCGACCACGTTGGTCCGGTTGCCGCCCCGCAGCACCCCGACGTTGCAGGTCACCCCCGGCCAGCGGCCGTTCAGGGCCTGGAGGGCGACCGTCTTGTGGGCCGCCTCCAGGACCGCGTTGACCCCCTCGGCCGGCCGCACCCCGGCGTGGACGGCCCTGCCCCGCACCTCGATGGTGAACGCCGAGATGCCCTTGCGGGCCGAGACCAGGGCGCCGTTGGTCCGGGCCGCCTCCAGCCCCACGGCGACGTCGTGCTCGCCGGCCAGGGCCTCGATCAGGGGGCGGCTGAACGGCGAGCCGATCTCCTCGTCGGGCGAGCAGACCAGGGTGATGGCGGCGAAGTCGTCGAAGCCGGCCTGGTCGCAGAGGACCTCGACCGCCTCGAACCCGCACACCACCCCGGCCTTGTCGTCGGTGACCCCGGGCCCGTAGGCGCGGCCGTCCCGGGTCCGGAACGGGCGGGCGGCGGCCGCCCCCTCGTCGAACACCGTGTCCATGTGGGCCAGCAGCAGCAGGCGCCGCCCGCCCTCGGCCACCGGACGACGACCCGAGCGCCGGCCCACGACCATGTCGCCAAGCGGCGGGCCGGCCCAGTCCGGGCCCGGGCGGTGCCGGTGGCGCTCCACCGTCCACCCGCCGGCCTCGAAGCGGGCCTGGCACAGGTCGGCGACCCGGTTCACGCCCTCGGCGGTGTAGGAGCCGGAGTCGATGTTGACCAGCCCCTCGATCCCGGCCAGCAGCCGGTCGTAGCGCTCGCGCAACGGGGCCAGCAGGCCAGCAGGCTCGGCCCGCGGGTCGCTCACAGGCCGAGGCGCTTGATGACGCCGCGGACGGTGTCGGCCGACCGGCGCAGGCCCTCGGCCTCGTCCTCCGACAGCGGGCCGGGGAGCACGGTGTCGACGCCGTGGCGGTCCACCACCGACGGCAGCGACAGGCAGACGTCGTGGATCCCGATCCCGGCCCGGCCGTCGAGCAGGGAGCTGACCGGCAGCACCTGGCGCTGGTCGTCGAGGACGGCCTCGATGATCCGGGCCGCGGCCAGCCCGACCGCGTAGTTGGTGGCCCCCTTGCCGCGGATGATCTCCCCGGCGGACCCGATCACCCGGCGGACGATCTGGTCGCGGGTGGCCGCGTCCAGCGGCGGCCGGCCGGGCACGTCCCAGGCCAGCAGCGGCACCGACCCGATGGAGGCGCTGCTCCACAGCGGGGTCTCCGAGTCGCCGTGCTCGCCGGCGATGTAGGCGTGGACGCTCTGCACGGCCACGCCGCAGTGCTCGGCCACCAGCAGCCGCAGCCGGGAGCTGTCCAGGACCGTGCCCGACCCGAACACACGCTGCGGCGACAGGCCCGAGTACTTCAGGGCCGCGTAGGTGACCACGTCGACCGGGTTGGTGACCAGCAGCAGGATGGCGTCGGGGGCGACCGCCAGCAGCCGCGGCACCAGGGTCCGGGACAGGGCGACGTTGGCCTCGGCCAGCTCCAGGCGGGTCTGGCCCGGCTTCTGCTTGGCCCCGGCGGTGATCACCACCAGGTCGGCCCCCCGGCAGACCTCGATGTCGTCGGAGCCGATCACGGTGGCCGGGGGGACGAACTGGAGCCCGTGGTTGAGGTCCAGCACCTCGGCCCGGGTCTTGTCGGCGTCGACGTCGTACAGCGCGATGGTCCGGCCGATCCCCCGGACCAGGCAGGCATAGGCCAACGTGGCCCCCACGCTGCCCGCCCCGACCACCGCGACCTTGGTGGTGCCCGCCGCCGACCCGATCATGGCCGAACCCTACCGGATAATGTCCGGACCATGGCTGAGACCGCGGGGCCAACCCTGGTCGAGCTGCGCGTGCTCGACGGGGCCAACCTGTACTTCCCCCGGCCGGCGATCAAGCTCACCCTGGACGTCCCCGAGCTCCTGTCGCTGCCCGAGGAGCGGGCGGGGGCGGTGGCCGCCGAGGTCGACCTCACGGCCGGGTCGCCGGGGCCGCCCGGCGGCGAGCAGCGGCGCCGCTTCGCCACCAGGCTGCTCGCCCACCTGGTCCGCCGGACCGCGGCCGCGGCCGGGGTGCGGGCGCTGGCCGTGCGCAGCCGGCCCGGTCCCGAGCCGACCCAGGTGGTGGTCGCCTACCCCTGGCGGCGCCAGCACGCCGCCGAGGCCCTGGGCCGGGCGGTGGCCGAGCTGGCCGCCACCCTCGACGTCCCCGGGCTGGACGAGCGGCTGGCCCGGCGCGGGGCGGCCCTGCGCGACGTCGAGCCCGGCCCGGGCCCGTCGCTGCCCGTGCCCCGGATCCCGACGGTGGCGGTGACCGGCACCAACGGCAAGACGACGGTGACCCGCCTGATCGCCCACATGGGCCGGTGCGCGGGCCTGCACGTCGGCTGGTCCAACACCGACGGCATCTACCTGGACGGCGAGCTGGTCGAGGAGGGGGACTGGTCGGGGCCGGGCGGGGCGGCCCGGGTCCTGGCCCAGCCCGGCATCGAGCTGGCCGTGCTCGAGACGGCCAGGGGCGGCATCCTGCGCCGCGGGGTCGGGGTGGCCCACAACGACGTGGCCGTGGTCACCAACATCTCCGCCGACCACCTCGGCCTCGGCGGCATCCACACCCTCGACCAGCTGGCCGAGGTCAAGGCCACGATCGTGCGCATCACCCGCGCCGGCGGCTGGGTGGTGCTCAACGCCGACGACCCGCGCACCCTGGCCATGCGCCGGCTGTCGCGGGCCCGCCCGTTCGTGTTCGGCCTCGACCCGGACGCGCCCGGCCTGCGCGAGGCCCAGACCGAGGGCGGCCGCGCCGCCACCGTGCTCGACGGCGACCTGGTCGTGCTGACCAGGGGCCGGGTCGACCGGCTGCTGCCGGTCCTCGACGTGCCCGTCACCCTGGCCGGCCTGGCCTCCTTCAACGTGGCCAACGCGCTGGCCGCGGCCGCCGCCGGCATCGCCGCCGGCCTGCCGAGGGCGGCGGTGCTGGAGGGCCTGCGCGGCTTCCGCCCCGACCCCGGCCAGAACCCGGGCCGCATGAACATCCTCGACCTGGGCGGCCGGGCGGTGATCGTCGACATGGCCCACAACGAGGCCAGCCTGCTCGCCCTGCTCGAGGTGGCCAGGGGCCTGCGCCTGCCCGGCGGCCGCGTGCTGGCCATGGTCGGCACCGCCGGGGACCGCTCCGACGAGCTGGTCCGCTCCCTGGGCGAGCTGGCGGCCCGGGGCGCCGACCGGGTCGTGATCGGCGAGAAGCACCGCTACCTGCGCGGCCGCGACCCCGAGGAGCTGGTCCGGCTGCTGCGCCAGGGCGCGGCCACGGTCGGCATGACCGACCTGCCGGCCCACCCGAGCGAGCTGGCCGGCCTCCAGGCCCTGGCCGGCTCCTCCGGCCCCGGCGACGTCCTGGCCCTCATGGCCCCGGCCGAGCGGGAGCCGATCCTGGCCTGGCTGACCGCCCAGGGCGCCACCCTGCTCGACCCCGACCAGCTCCGCGCCCGGGTCGTCGAGGCCCGGGCCGGGTAGCCTGGGCCCGACCTCACACCGACCGCGACCCGGAGGACACCGTGCTGGAGGAAGGCGTGCGCCGCCTGGCCTTGGGGAAGAACTTCGCCGCGTTCACCACCCTGCTGCCCGACGGCCAACCGATGACCCACGTCATGTGGGTGGACTGCGACGACGAGCACGTCCTGATCAACACCGAGCGCCACCGGCAGAAGGCCAGGAACGTCCGCCGCGACCCCCGGGTCACGGTCACCATCTGGGACCAGGACGAGCCCTACCGCTACGCCGAGGTGCGCGGCGAGGTCGTCGAGACCGTCGCCGGCCCCGAGGCCAGGGCCCACATCGACGCGCTGTCGATGAAGTACCACGGCCACGAGTACCGCAACCCGATCCAGTCCGAGCGGCTGCTGCTGCGGATCAAGCCCCTGCGCCAGCGGTTCCGGGAGGCCTAGTCCGGGACTGGAGCTCGTCCACGATGCTGTCGACCCGGTCGGCGCACAGCACCACCAGGTCGCCCGGGTTGGCCCGGTCGAGGGCCAGGCGGGAGGCCTCCAGCTCGTCCAGGACGACCTCCAGGCTGCGGCAGCGGGCCCCGTCGCCGGCCGAGGCCCGGGCCCCGGCGGCGACCAGCTCGGCCACCTCGCCCGGCCGGCGGCCGCGCAGGTTGCGGTCCTCGCGCACGATCAGGGCGTCGAAGTGGCGGGCGGCGACCTCGCCCAGCTCCCGGATGTCCTTGTCGCGGCGGTCACCCGGGCTGGCGATGACCCCGGTGCGCCGGCGGGCCATGACGTCGCCGCCCTTGGGCTGGGCGGCCAGGCGGTCGACGAAGTCGCCGAGCATGCGCATGCCGGCCGCGTTGTGGCAGTAGTCGACGATCACCCGGTAGCCGTCCACCTCGAACAGGTTGAGCCGCCCCGGGGCCACCTCGTAGGAGGTGGTGAACGAGCGCAGCCCGGCCCGGATGTCGTGGACGTGGGCGCCGGCGGCCATGGCGGCGGCGGCCGCGGCCATGGCGTTGGCCACGTTCATGCGGGCCCGGCCGCCGAAGGTCGCCGGGACCGCCCCGGTGGGGGCGATCAGGGTCGAGCGCCGGCCCTGGCGCAGCACGATCCCCTCGCCCAGGCGGCCGCCCTCGAGCACGATGGCCCGCCCGCCCCGGCGGGTGTGGGCGTCGACCAGCTCGTTGCCGTCCTGCATGGAGAAGTACACCAGCTCGCCCGAGCAGTGCCGGCGCATCCCGGCGACCAGCGGGTCGTCGGCGTTGAGGACCCCGTGGCCGTCGCGGGGCACGGCCTCGATCACCACCTGCTTGACCGCGGCCAACTGCTTGAGGGTGTCGATGCCGCGCAGGCCCAGGTGGTCGGCGCCGATGTTGAGGACCACGCCGACGTCGTTGCGCTCATAGCCGAGGCCCTCGCGCAGGATCCCGCCCCTGGCCACCTCGAACACCGCGAAGTCGACCCGCGGGTTCTGCAGCACCATCCGGGCCGAGCGCGGCCCCGAGGCGTCGGCCGTCACCACCAGCCGCTCGTCGATCAGGATGCCGTCGGTCGAGGTCAGGCCGACCTGGCGGCCCATCCCCTTGAAGATGTGGGCGATCATCCGGGCCGTGGTCGTCTTGCCGTTGGTGCCGGTCACGGCCACGATCGGGATGCGGGACGGGGTGCCGGGCGGGAAGAGGAGATCCACCACCGGCTTGGCCACGTACTGGGGCTCGCCCACGGTCGGGTGGGTGTGCATGCGGAACCCGGGGGCCGCGTTGACCTCGACGATCGCCCCCCCGGTCTCGCGGACGGGCTCGGCCAGGTCGGGGGCGATGAAGTCGATCCCGGCCACGTCCAGGCCGACCACCCGGGCCGCCTCCTCGGCGATCTCGACGTTGTCGGGATGGGCCTCGTCGGTGCGGTCGATCGAGATCCCGCCGGTCGACATGTTGCCGGTCAGGGTCAGCTTGACCATCGTGCCCTCGGGCGGCACGTCCTCCAGCTCGAACCCCTGGGCGCGGACCAGGTCGACCGCGGCCTGGTCGACCCGGATGCGGGTCAGGACCTTCTCGTGGCCGACGCCGCGGCGGGGGTCGGCGTTGGTCAGCTCGACCAGCTGGGCCACGGTGCGCTCGCCGTCGCCGACCACGTGGGCCGGGACCCGCTCGGCGATCGCCACCATCCTCCCCCCGACCACCAGCACCCGGTAGTCGTCGCCGGCCACATAGCTCTCGACCAGGACCCAGCCCCGCCTGGCCTCGGCCTGGGCGGCCGGGAAGGCGGCGGCCACCTCCTCCTCGGTCATGAGCTTCAGGTGGACCCCGCGGCCGTGGTTGCCGTCCAGCGGCTTGACCACCAGCGGGAAGCCAAGGCGGCGGGCCGCGGTGCGCGCGTCCTCCACCGACCGCACCGGGGACGAGCGGGGCACGGGCAGGCCGGCGGCGGCCAGCAGCCGGGTCGTCAGCTCCTTGTCGCCGGCCACGTCCACCGCCAGCGAGCTGGTCTTGGAGGTCATGGTGGCCCGGATGCGCTGCTGGTAGATGCCCTGGCCGAGCTGGACCAGCGAGTAGTCGTTGAGCCGCAGCCAGGGGATGTCGCGGGCCGCCGCCTCCTCGAGGATCGCCTGGGTCGAGGGGCCGAAGGCGGTCCGCTCGGCCCGCAGGATGAACCGCTCCAGCTCGGCCTCGAAGTCGAAGCCGGGCTCGCGCTCGACCAGGTGGTTGACCAGCCGCACGGCCAGGCGGCCGGCGGCCAGCCCGACCTGCTCGTCGCCGTAGCCGTAGATCACGTTGTACTGGCCAGGTCTGCCGGCCCCGCGGGTCTTGCCCCGCCGCTGCTCGCCGCCCGCCTCCCGCTGGAGCTGGAGGGCGACGTGCTCGGCGACATGCCCCAGCCAGGTGCCCTCGCGCAGCCGCTCCACGAACCCGCCCCGGCGGCCGACCCCGCAGGTGTGGTCGACCAGCCCCGGGAGCAGGGCGAGCAGGTCGTCGGTGAACGACGGGATCGTGTTCGAGGGGAAGGCCTCCAGCGACCCGAGGTCGACCAGCAGGTGGATGGCCTTGTCGTACGACCAGTAGTTGGGCCCGCGGTAGACCCGGGACTCCAGGATCGTCAGGTCGGGCCGGGGGCTGTCGTCGGCCTGGGGATGGGGAGGCTGGGGGCTGTGGACAGCCGCCGCATGGGCGCCGGCCAGGTCCTCACTCATTGCGACGCCTCCTGCTCCTGGCCGCCGCGGGCGCGGCGCCGCCGGGCCGGCCGGCCGGCCGGCCACTCCTCGGCCGCCTCCTGGCGGGCCTGCCGCCTCGGGGTCGCGAGCGCCTGGAGCCGGGGCAGCAGGACCCGGGCGCCGAGGTCGAAGCGGTAGCCGGGCGGCAGGGAGTGCAGGACCACGCCCGACACCAGCACCGGCCGCCTGGCCCTGACCTCGAACGCGTCCGACTGGGCCCTGGACCCGTCGACCACCGTGACCGCGCCCTTGCCCAGCACCTCGAGCACGCCGTCGGGGCCGATCACCGCGGCCGTGTCCTCGTCGATCCCGATGCCGACCTGGCTGGGCGACTCGGCCACCAGCAGCAGCAGCCGGCCCAGCCGGTTGCGCTGGCTGAAGTGCTGGTCGATGACCGCGCCGGGCAGCAGGCCCAGGCCCGCCGACATGTGGGCCAGGCGCTGCTTGGGGACCTCGCCGGGGCCACCGAAGGCCACCATGTGGGCGCTGAGGGCGCTCGCCCCGGCCGAGGTGCCGCCCACGACCGCACCCCGCCGGTGCGCCTCCAGCAGGGCCTCCCCGAGGCGGGTCCCGGCCACCACCATCGACAGCCGCAGCTGGTTGCCGCCGGTCATGAACACCCCGCTGGCCCGGGCCACGGTCTCGGCCGGGCCGGGCGCCTCGGCGTCCTCGCGGGTCGCCGGCCGCAGGGCCATGACCTCGGCCGCCCCAAGGTCGGTGAACACCTGCCGGTACAGGCCCAGGATCTCGTCGCCGAGCGAGGAGGCGGTCGCGATCACCGCGATCCGCGCCCCCCGGCCGCCGGCCAGCTGGACGAAGTGGTTGAGGATGGTCCGGTGGCCGAGCTTGTCCTCCGCACCGCCGATGGCCACGAGGACGCCGGCTCCGGCCCGGTGGGTGTCGGAGGCCATGTCGCAGTCTAACAAGCAGCCCCCTTACGCCTGCTTGATGGCTGGCGACTACCATTCCTGGCATGCGGGTGCTGGTCGTCGAGGACGAGGCCGACCTGGCCGATGCGATCGCGCGCGGCCTGCGTCGGGAGGGCTACGCCGTCGACGTCGCCTACGACGGTGACGAAGCCGTCGAGAAGGTGAGCGTCAACGACTACGACGTGGTCTGCCTCGACCTGAACCTGCCCCGCCTCGACGGCATGGAGGTGGTGCGGCGCATCCGGGCCGACGACCCGGGCCAGCCGACGCGGGTGCTGATGCTGACCGCCCGCGACTCCACCCGCGACCGGATCATCGGGCTCGACGAGGGCGCCGACGACTACCTGGTCAAGCCGTTCGACTTCGACGAGCTGAAGGCGCGGGTGCGGGCCCTGCTGCGCCGCGACGCCGGCCGCTCCGGGGCCGTGCTGCGGGTCGGGGACATCGAGCTGGACAGCTCCAGGCACGACGCCCGCCGCGCCGACCACCCCCTCCCCCTGACGCCCAAGGAGTTCGCGCTGCTGCGCTACTTCATGTCGCGGCCCGGGCAGGTGCTCAGCCAGGAGGAGCTGCTCGAGCACGTCTGGGACGAGAACGCCGACCCCTTCACCAACACCGTCCGGGTCACCGTGATGACGCTGCGCCGCAAGCTGGCCGACGCGGGCGACAGCCAGCCCATCGAGACCGTCGTGGGCCGCGGCTACCGCCTGCGCGAGCTGCCGTGAACCCGCCCGGCTGGCTGGTCGACCGCCTCCCCGAATGGGCCCGGTCGATCCGCTTCCGCTACACCCTGCTGTACTCGGCGGTGCTGTTCGGCCTGGCCGCGGTGGTGGTGGCGGCCATCTACCTGGTGCTGGTGATGTCGCTGCGCAACGAGCCCTACACCACGGGCTACCAGAAGCTCATCTGCTTCACCAACGACCAGTGCTACAAGCCCATCACCTTCCGGGAGCTGGAGCGGGTGGTCAACTCCCGCACCCTGACCAAGCTGCGCAACTACTCCTTCGGCGCCCTCGGGGTGCTGTTCGTGGCCAGCCTCGGCGTCGGCTGGGTGGTGGCCGGGCGGGTGCTGCGGCCGATCGGGCGCATCACCGCCGTGGCCCGCGACATCCAGGCCACCGACCTGTCGCGCCGCATCGAGCTGCCCGGTCCCGACGACGAGCTCAAGCAGCTCGGCGACACCTTCGACGCCATGCTGGCCCGCCTGGACGCCGCCTTCGCCGCCCAGCGTCAGTTCGTCGCCGACGCCTCCCACGAGCTGCGCAACCCGCTGGCCATCATCCGCACCAACGTCGACGTCGCCCTGGCCGACCCGCGCGCCGACCCCGAGGACCTGCGCCACACCATCACGGTCGTCAAGCGGGCCAGCGACCGCATGGCCCGCCTCGTCGACGACCTGCTCGCCCTGGCCAGGCGCCAGGAGCCGATCCTGGAGCACGAGCCGGTCGACCTGGGCGCGGCCGTCGCCGAGGCCAGCGACGACTTCGTGGTCCCGGCCGCCGCCCGCAACATCGTCCTGGACCGGGCCATCGCCCCCGGCGTGGTCGTCATCGGCGACCGCGACGCCCTCAAGCGGGCCGTGGCCAACCTGCTCGAGAACGCCGTCCGCCTCGCCCCCGAAGGCTCCCGCATCCGCCTGGCCACCGGCAGCGAGGGCGACCAGGCCTGGATCGCCGTGGCCGACGAGGGCCCGGGCATCGCCCCCGAGGACCAGCCCCACGTCTTCGACCGCTTCTGGCGGGCCGACAAGGGCCGTTCCCGGGCCGACGGCGGCACCGGCCTCGGCCTGGCCATCGTCCGCCAGATCGCCGAGGGCCACGGCGGCCAGGTCCGGCTCCGGTCCAAGGTCGGGGTCGGCTCCTCCTTCGTCATCTGGCTCCCGGTGGCCGCCAGCTCCTCGCCCGAGCCGGCGCCGCGGCCGCCCGCCTCACCGGCCCCCACGCCGGTCGCCACCCCGGCCGAGCGCGCCCGCACCCGCCCCTCGTTCGGGCCGCCGGCGGAGTAGCCGCCGGGCCTTCCCGGCGCCCCCGCCC
>Ga0075420_100004457_pt1 | contig 12248 bp, 12 predicted proteins | sample SoiMetdeltSBSDD4_FD_75296 | JGI IMG/M metagenome (GOLD analysis project Ga0075420, IMG submission 75296) | Bulk soil microbial communities from a Populus tree surrounding site in Tennessee, USA - Soil MetaG P. deltoides SBSDD4 | ecosystem: Environmental > Terrestrial > Soil > Tree plantation... | reverse complement strand
ACGGTGGCCTCGACGCGGTTGCGGACGCGCATCTTGCGGAAAACCTGGGTCAGGTAGTGCTTCACGGTCCTCACGTTCATGCCGAGGCTCCGCGCGATCTCCTGATTGGTGAGCCCCTTTGCGAGATATCCCAGGATGCGCTTGTCGCGCGCCGTGAGGCCCACGTCCTCGCTCCGTTGCGGCACCAGCGGCCGGCCCTTGCTGCGCATCAGCAGCCGCGAGGCGAGCGCGGGCGTGACGTAGGGCTCGCCGCGGTAGATGGCCTCGATGGCGCTCACCAGGTCGGGGCCGGTCACCTCCTTCAGGATGTAGCCGTGCACCCCCATCCGCAGGGCGTCCGCCACGTCATCCTCGCCGTCGGAGGCCGTGAGAACGACCACCTTGAGGTTGGCGCGAAGGCGCAGGGCCTCCTGCGCCGCGCCCATGCCGTCGCCCGGCACCGCAATGTCCAGCAGCAGAACGTCGGGTTTTCCCTTCTGCACCGCGCGCTGCGCGTCCTCGGCCGTTCCGCCCTCCGCCACCACCACAAGCCGCGAGCCCGCCAGGGCGTTGACGAGCCCGTGCCGATAGAGCGGATGTGCGTCGACCACGGCCACCTTGATGCGGTCAGCCACAAGCGCGGACGGGGGGGCGCGCGGACGGGCGCGGATGGGCTCAGCCATTGCATCTGCGCCGCCGGCGGAGCCCGCGACTGCCGCCCGCGTCGACCCGTTCTGTGACCGAGGCGCCGAAGCCCGCTCCATCTCTTCTCACCGAAGTCCCATCCGCCCCAATGCCCCTGCGGCTGCGCGCTCGCAGGCGGCACCGCGCTCGCCGCACCGAGTCGATACCTGCACGGCCGGGGGAAACAGGTCCGTTGCGCCGCTGACAAACCTAACCGCAGCGCGAGGCGGTGAAAAGTAGCACGAGGTCTGATCGTCCCCACTGGACCAAAGGGCAAGGAGGTCCGAGCCGTTGGCGTCAGGCTCGTGGGGCAGGAACGCAACACCGAGCGCGCTCCCTCTCCCCGCCGCCCTCAGCCTATCCACGAGGGCAGCGCTTCCACAAGGCGCCGAGGGCGACGGGGAGAGGGTAGGGTGAGAGGCAGCAAAGGGCGCAGACCTGTGAGCGCGGGGCGTCGAAGTGACGACGGCGCCGGGCAAGATCTGAGCATCCCCGTGGATAGCGTTGATCTTGTGGCTGCCCCTGGCCCGCTCCCCGCAAGCGGGGAGAGGGGCCCTTGGCGCCACCACCTTCGTGCCTATCGCGCGCCGGCCTGAAGCCGTAGGCCGATTGTCAGTGCGACAGTGCCGCCCTCGTTCTCGTCACGCACGATGGCAATCTCCACCAGGTTGGGCAGGGCGTCGGTGCGCGGCCAGGCCGCGTGCCACGCCGGGTCGGCCCGCAGGTCGCCGCGGCCGAAGTAGCGGAACGACACGGACCGGATGTTGCGCATGAGCTCGTAGCGGTCGGGTGGGCTGTCGGCGGGACGCTCGAGCGCGGAATCGTTGAGCACCGGCAGATGCGGCACCAGTTCCACGACCAGCGCGCGCCGCCCAGTTCCCGACCTGGGGACCGCACCCCCGGCGGCTTCGAGCGTGTAGCGGTAGAGGCCTGCGCCGGCCGGGCCGTTCGGGGCCGGGCCCACGAAGCTCATGCTGTCGCCGTCGCCGCGGAAGAGCGCGCGCACGGTGCCGGCCTTGCGCTGCTCGTAAAGCGGCATCGCCTCCGCCAGGCGCGCCCGCAGGAACGTCTCGGCCATGTCGGCGCCGGCCAGCTGGTCGAGCCTGGCTGCGGCATCCCAGGTGCTCCGCGCATAGCGCAGGCCGCCCGCGAGCAGGGCGAGAAGGAGCGCCAGCAGGACGAGCGAGACCAGCACCTCGATGAGGGTGAAGCCGGCCTCGGGGCGATGGCGCCCGCGGCGCTGCAACCGCACCGCCGTCATGGCCGGGCCGCGAGCTTCAGCGTCTTGAGCTCCAGCGAACGGGCCGATTGCAGGATGCCGCCTCGCCACCTCACGGTGACGGTCACCCAGTATCCCGCAATCCTGCTGGCCGCGCCGGCCTCGTCGGCGCCGGGGGGCGGGCGATAGAGCTCGACCCGCCTCGTCCAGCGGAAACCGTCCGGCGTCTCGCCTCGCTCCTCTCCCTCCTGCAGGCGTGTCTCCACGCCGGCAGCGGTCAGATGCGACTGCGCGAGCCGCACAGCCGCGCCCTCGGCCCAGGCCACCTGCGCGCCGCGCCAGGCGAGCATCACGCTCTGGTGCACAACCACGTAGCCGGCGACAAAGATGGTGAGCGCCACCAGGGTCTCGATCAGTGTGAATCCGGAGGCGGTTTCGCCTTCGCGCATGCCCTACCTCGCCTGCATCCGAACGTCGCCCGTGAGCCAGTCGACGCGGATGGCTGCGCTCATTCGCCCGTCGTCGAGGACCACTCTGGCCCCGCTGGTGCTGCCGTCGGGGAAGAAGCGCACACGCGCCATGCCCACCCCGACACGCTCGCTCGCCGGCACCGTCAGGTCCACGGCGATGCTTTGGGGGAGCTGCCGCGGCGCCACGATGCCCTCGGCCCAGTAGCGGCGGCCCTCAACGTCGATGGTGAGCACGCGCTCCTCGTTGGTCTCGCGGGCGGCGGCGCGGGCGGAGCGCAGGTGCGCGGCCAGCTCGTAGGCGGCGCTGCGGGCTGCCATCCCCAGCCTGGCGGAGTTGAGCGAGGGCGCCACCAGTGCGAGGGCCAGGGCCAGCATGCCCATCACCACGATGAGCTCCAGCAGGGTGAAGCCGTCCGCGCCGCCTCGGCGCCGCTGGTGGGGGGTGCTCGTCATCGCAGTGCCAGGTCGTTGACGCTGGCGATCGCCCCCATCACCGACAGCAGGAGGCCGCCCACCAGCGCGCCCATGGCCAGGGTGAGGATGGGCGTCAGCAGGTTGGTGAGGCGCCCCAGCTGGCGCTGCAGGGCCAGCTCGTAGATGCTGCCGACGCGGTCCAGCATGGTATCCAGCTGCCCGGTCTGCTCGCCGACCCCGGTGAGCCGGAGCGCCAGCTCCGGGAAGAGCCCGGCGCGGGCGAGCGCGCCGCTCAGCGTGGCGCCCTCCTTGACCTCGGCGGCACTCGCACGCAGCGCCCCCGCCATGGCTCGGTTGCTGAGCACATCGCCGGCGATCTCCAGCGCCTGCAGCATGGGAACGCCGTTGCGGAGCAGGGTGGCCAGGGTGCGCGTCACGATGGCGGTCTGGCTGTTCTCGACCAAACCGGCGACCAGGGGCAGGCGCAAGAGCTGGCGGTCGCGCCACAGGCGCCAGCCGGCATTGCGGGTGAGGGCCAGGAAACCGATGGCGACCGCAGCCGCGAACGAAAGCGCAAGCGGCCAATGGGCCGCCAGCGCCCCCTGCAGGCCGAGCAGGAAGCCGATGATGAACGGCGGCTCCACGCCGGCATCGGTGAACAGCGGGGCGATGGTGGGGATCAGCACGGACATGATGACCGCCACCGCCACCACCGCAGCCACCAGCAGCATGGCCGGGTAGAGCAGCGCCGAGCCGACGCGTCCCCGGAACTCGGCCGACCGCTCCAGGAAGCCCGCCAGCTCCTCGAGCGTCTGCCCCAGCGTGCCGGCCGCCTCGCCGGCGCGGACGACATGGACGTAGTAGGCGGGGAAGGCCCGGCCCTCCGCCTGGAAGGCCTCCGACAGCGACGCCCCCTCCAGCACGCGGCCGAGCACCCTGGCGATGGTCTGGCGCACCCGGCCCGGGATCAGCGGCTGCACGTGGGCGATGCGCAGGGCCTCGTCCACTGCCAGATCGGCCTTGACCAGGGTGGCCAGCTCGCGCGTGAGGAGCGCGAGGCCCCGGCCTAGCGAGCCGCCCGAGAGGAGGATCTCGCGCTCCCACCAGCGCGGAGCCGCGATGCGCCCGCCTTCCACCAGGTCCAGCGGATAGCGACCCTGGCGGAACAGCGCCTCTACGGCCGCCTCGCGCGTCTCCGCCTCGATCACGCCGGCGGCGCGCGCGCCCCCCTCGTCATAGGCGGTGTAGGAAAAACGCGGCATCAGCCCATCCTCGTGACCCGCAACACCTCCTCGATGGTGGTCTCGCCGTTGAGGGCCTTGGCCACCCCGTCGTCGAGCATCGCGACCATGCCGCCCTCCACGGCCGCCGCTTCCAGGGCGCTCTCGCTGCTCCGCTCAAGCACCTTGCGCCGCAGCGCGTCGGTCATCGGCAGCAGCTCGCTGATGGTGGTGCGGCCCTGGTAGCCGGTGTTGCGGCAGGCCGGGCAGCCCACCTTCCGGCGCAGGCCCCTCAGGTCGCGCCCCCTGCCGCCGAGCCGGCCGAGCAGTGGCGGCAGCGTGTCGGCCGGCGCTGAGCAGCGCGCACAGAGGCGGCGCACCAGGCGCTGGGCCAGAACGCCGGTCAGCGTGGAGGCCAGCAGGTAGTCGTCCACCCCCATGTCCACGAGGCGGGTGATGGAGGCCGCGGCGCTGTTGGTATGAAGGGTGGAGAGCACCAGATGGCCGGTCAGGGAGGCCTGGATCGCCATCTGGGCCGTCTCCAGGTCGCGGATCTCGCCGACCATGATGATGTCCGGGTCCTGGCGCAGGATCGACCGCAGGGCATGGGCGAAGGTCAGCCCGATCCGCGGCTGCACCTGGATCTGGTTGATGCCGGCGAGCTGATACTCGATCGGGTCCTCGACCGTGAAGAGCTTGCTCTCCGCCCGGTTGAGCAGGTTGAGCGCGGTATAAAGCGTGGTGGTCTTGCCGCTGCCCGTGGGCCCCGTCACCAGCACGATGCCGTTCGGCTGCGTCAGCAGCTCGACCAGCCTGTCCAGCGCCGGCCCATGGAAGCCCAGCGGTGCGAAGTCGAGCTGCACGCTGGAGCGGTCGAGGATGCGCAGCACCACGCTCTCGCCCAGCATTGTGGGCATGGTGGAGATACGCAGGTCGATGGGCTTGCCCCGCACCGTCGCCTTGACACGGCCGTCCTGCGGCAGCCGGCGCTCGGCAATGTTGAGATGCGCCATGATCTTGATGCGCGAGGTCACCGCCGCCCGCAGCGCCAAGGGCAGTGTCTCCACGGTCGTGAGCACGCCGTCGATCCGATAGCGCACCCTGACGCTGTCCTCGCGCGGCTCGACGTGGATGTCGGAAGCCTGCGCCTCCACCGCCCGGGTGACGAGGTCGTGCACGAGGCGGATCACCGGTGCCTCGCTCGCCATGTCCTCCAGGCGGCGCACATCGTCCTCGCTGGCCTGGCCCGACTCCCCGCCCAACTCTGCGGCGCCCGCCTCTGCGGCAGCCGTCTCGCCCCGGCCGTAGAGCCGCTCCAGCGCCCGCTCGATGTCGCCCGCGGGCATCACCCCGCATTCGACCGGCCGGTCCAGCAGGTAGCTCAGCGCGGCAGCGGCCTCGGTGTTGAAGGGGTCCGCGATGGCCACCAGCAGGCTGTCGCCCCGGTCGGCGACGGGCACGATCCGGTTGCCCTTGAGAAACTGCAGCTGCAGCCGGTCGGCCATCAGCGGCGCCTCGGGCAGCTGGCCGGGGTCCAGCAGCGGCAGGCCCAGGAACTCGGCCAGCAGGCGGGCCAGATCGGCCTCCGCGATCAGCCCGAGCCGGGTCAGCACCAGATCGAAGCGCTCGCCGGACTGGCGCTGCGCCCTGAGCGCCCGGTGCAGGGTCAATTCGTCGACCACGCCGCGACTGGCGAGGAAGGCCGCGAGCCTCTCGATCAGACCTTGGTCGGATGGATCGACGCTTCCGTGCTGCGCCGCAGCGTCCTGATCGATCATCGCTCCCCCCGGAGGGCAATGACATGCGTGGAAAATCTCAGGGACCAAACTATAGTACGTTGTGGCTTTGTCCACTGGTGCAGTGGCGGATTCTGAAGTGGCAGCTTGAGTTGGGGACTCGATGGCGAGCGTAGCACCGGGGCGGCAGTCGCTCACCGACAGCACCGCGCGCTTCCTCGAGTGGTGGGGCGAGGAGCTGCTGGGGCTGGTGCCTCATTGGCTGCGCCGCCTGCTCGCGGATGCCGAGACCGGCGTCGTGCTCGCCCAGGTAGACGGCGGTTTCCAGATCGTCGCCGCATCCTCATCCCGCGGCCGCAAGGAGGACACCTCGCCGGTCCTGTCCCGCGCACAGGCCCTCGCGGCCCTGGCCGACATGGCCTCGTCGAGCAAGGCGGGCAGCATCGGCCTGCGGCTGCCCTTCAGCCAATGCTTTGAGCGCCGGGTGGAGCTGCCCAAGGCGGCGCGCGACGATCTCAGGCGGATGCTCAATTTCGACCTGGAGCGGGCCACGCCGTTCCGGCTCGGCGATGTCTATACGGCCTGCCTCCCGACCGGCGAGGCCGGCGCCAAGGGCAGGCAGCGGGTGCGCCAGCTGATCGTCAAGCGCGAGGCCGTCGATCCCCTCATCGCCGACGTGAAGGCAGCCGGGCTCGTGCCGGCGTTCGTGGACTGCTGGCAGACCACCGCCGCCTCCGGCCTGCCCGTCAACTTCCTGGAGGCCGACGCGCCACCGCGCTCGGGGCTCGCCCGGCACGTCACCGCGCCCAGGGCTCTCGCGATGCTGGTCTTGCTGCTGGCCGGCGTCGCCGCTGTGCTTTCGCTGTCCCGCTACGAGGCGGCGCTGGGGGAGGTCAGAGCCGAGACGGCGCGGCTGCGCATCCAGGCCGCTGGCGTCCGCGATGCCATGGAGCGGTCCGCTGCCGCCGTAGCCGACCTCGCACGGCTGCAGCGGATGAAGCTCGGCCAGGTGCCGGCCGTCGAGGTGCTGGAGGAGCTGTCGCGGCTGCTGCCGGACAGCGTGTGGCTCACCGACCTGCGCATCGAAGGCGATGTCGTCGACGTGACCGGCCTCGCCAAGTCCGGGGCCGCGCTGCCTCCGCTGTTCGTCGGCTCGGCGCTGTTCACCGATGCCGCGTTGACCGCGCCCGTCACCCTCGATCAGCGCGAGGACAAGGAGCGGTTCAGCCTGCGCATCCGCATCAGGCCGCCAACAGCCCCGCAGCCCGCGGCCACAGCCGCCCCCACCACCAGGGAGCGCTCGTGATGCCGACGCTGCCGCAACCGCTCAGGCCGTTGGCCGCCGTGGCGCTGCTCGTCCTCGTCGTCGCCGGCCTGGCCGCCACGACGGTCCTGCCACTGACCGCGCGCGTCGCCGAGCTGCGCGGGGAGATCGAGGTGGAGCGCGTCATCCTGGGCCGGCTCGCGGCGGTCGCCGCCCGCGCCGACGAGACGGCGGAGCACGAGCGCATCGGCCGCGCCGCACTGGAAAGCGGCGCCTACCTCAAGGGCGACAGCGAGGCGCTGATGGCGGCCGGCCTGCAGACCACGCTGGCCCAGCTCGCCGCCGCCAACCGCGTGCGCTTCGCCAGCACGCGGGCGCTACCGCCGCGCGAGCGCGATGCCACGCAGCTGATCGGAGTGAGCGTGCAGTTCAAGGCCGAGATCGAGCAGCTGCGTGGGCTCCTGTTCCGCATCGAGAGCCACAAGCCGTTCCTGTTCGTGGAGGGGCTGCAGGTGCGTCCGGTCTCGCCCTTCTCGCAGAGCTCGCCCGAGCTGAACGGCCTCCTGGACGTGCGCCTCGATGTGTTCGGCGCCTTGCCGGGCAAGAAGGGCTGAGCGCCATGGGCAACCGAAGGGGCAGAAGACTGGCTGTCGCGGCCCTTCTCGGCGCCGCCGGTGTGCTGGCCTGGCTCGACCTCAACCTGCTCCAGGGCGCGGTGGACATCTCGCCCGTCGCTCCGCCGGCGGGCAAGGTCGTGGTGCGTCCTCAACCCACCCCGCCCCCGGCCACCGCCCTGGACAAACGGAGGCCCGAGCAGCTCCAGGAGACCGTCGGCCGGCCGCTGTTCAACCCGACCCGCCGGCCGGTGCAGCGGACCGAGACGGCGGCCGTGCGCGCCCCCAAGGTGGAGCCCGCCAGGCTGCGCCTGGTCGGCGTGATGAAGCCGGACGACGGACCGCCACGCGCCCTGATCCGCTTTGCCGACGAGCCGGCGGGCCGCTGGATCGCCGAAGGCAGCGAGTATCACGGCTGGACCCTGACCAAGGTCAACGAGGGCAGCGTGATCGTCGAGGCCGGCGGGCGCACCCAGGAGCTCATGCTCTTCGTCCCCCCTCCACCGCAGAAGGTCGCCCCCGCGCCACCTCCCGCTCCCCCGCCAGGCCCGCAGGAGGCGTCCGGCGCCAGCGCGGATGCAAAGCGGCAGCCGTAGTGCTCGACGGAGAACCCCGGGCAGCGAATCCACGGCGTGCAAGGCCAACGTTCCGCCGGCCGCTCAGCTCGGCCTGACGAAACCCACGTTGTCCGCGATCACCGTCGTCGGGCCGATCGGCACGGGTGCAGGATTGGCGATGTTCAGCTTTACGAACTCGATCCTCTCCTTCCACACCTTGCGCAGGAAGTCCTCGAAGACGTTGATGGTGAGCTGCTCGCCCGGGCACCGACGATATCCGAACCCGAACGGGGCGAAGCCGGCGTAGTCGCAGACCGGCATCGGCTTGTCACCCGCCGCCCCGTAGACCGTACCGAAGGCACTGTTGTTCAACGTAGCGTTGCGCCCGTCCTTGACGGGGAACCGCTCCCTTTCGAACGGGCAGCGCGCGAATCCGAGCCGCCGGGACTGGGCCTCGTCGACATCATGGCTCGTTGGCACGCCGCGATAGCGCGTCGGATCGAACTTCTCCGGATGCTCCCAATGCCGTGGGTCCATGCTGGTGGCGGTATGCGGCGTGATGATGTAGCCGTGGCGCGGGAAGGGCGGCGTTCTCGTCTCCTTGAGCGCGGAGATGCTTCCGCCGTTCGGCGAGATCGTGCGGAACAGCTCCATGACGAAGCATTCGAGCGGCGGGAAGGCGGTGCCGACGGCCTGGTCGAGGTTCCCCTCCATTGTCTTCCTGAACGAGGCCTGCACGTCGGGGTCGCCGCCGCTCCTGGAGAGCTTCAGCATGACATTGTAGAGGCTGTTGCCCCATTGGCTGAAGGCGACGAAGTTGTGAAAGCACTCGAACACGACGTCCTTTTGATTGAAATGCTCGCCGTCTCCGCCGTTCTTGATCCAATAGTAGGCAAACGCTTTTTCCGCGTTCGCGGTGCGACCGGCCCTGAGGTCCTCGACCTTCTTGTCGATCCACGATTTCAGGAACGGCAGGCCGGACCGTACGGTCATGTAGTTGTCGTAGACGATCCGCTGGGTGGGATCGCGATACGCCAGGACCGTATTGAAGCTCTCTCCGATCTGCCGCACCTGTTGCGGGACCGCGTCGCCTTTGGCGCCCAGGTGGAGGTCCCAGTACAGGTCCCAATAGGCGTCCAGGTAGGGTCGCATGAGTGGCTTGCCGGCATTCTTGCCGTCCAGCAGCCGGTCGAAGAACTGGGTCACCTTCTCCCGGTACATGGGACCATAGAGATCCGGAGTGACCGCCGACATGTAGATCCGCTTGCGGCGGTTGGCGGGGCCGCGGTTCTCCAGCGCCTGGAGAAACACGGTGACACCATCCGCAGGATTGGGCCCCCAGGTCTCGCTCAGCATTCCCCACAAATCCTGCGGCAGGGCATTCTCCTTGGTGAGCGTCGTGTCGATCATGGGCAGCGCCGGCCGCTCGCCTTCGTACATGCTCACCAGGAAATGCGGAAGGATGACGCGATCGACGTAGGCCGCATCGAAACTGGCGAGAAACTGGTTGCGCAGCCTGACGACGGCCGCGCCCAGATCATCCAGACTCGTAGGCGGATTGGCCGATTGATAGTGAGCGAGAACGGGATGGGTCGTAGCGCCGGCCGCGCTGGCAGCGCCAAGCTTCAAAAAGGTTCGCCGCTTCATGCCGGGCCTCTGCTCATTTGGGTCTGGACCACCCATCGCGATGCCGAGCAGGATGCTTTGCGCGCCGCACGGCGGTATCCGTACGATGCCCGATACCGCGACGGGAGAATGCGGGTGGCGCGAGCTTGGGCGGTCTTTCCACCCGTCATCCCGGCCCTGGATTCCTTTGGGCGATGCGAGCCCGCGGGCGAGCGGCGCTCCGAACCGGGATCTCGTGAGGTGGATCACCGACACCCTTCACCAGGTCCCAGATAGCCTCGCTGCGCTCGGCTTCCGGGATGACGAGGTGGACGCTTTGGCTCGGCGGTCCGACCGCGAGACCTTGCTCACGAGACGAGAAGCCTCAACAAACCTTCGCCATCGCCGGCGCGGCGCGGCGCGCAATCGGCTGACCCAGGTCCCATCCTCAATAGCCACAGCCGCGCCGCCTCAGTTGACGGCGCCCGGCTCCAGCGCATGCCGCGCCACACGAGCGTGCGCGGAGAGCACCGGCACCTCCTCGATGGGGGCGGTGTCCGGGCCGTACAGCGTGTCGAGCGTGTCGAGGAAGGTTGCCACCAGGTCGAGCAGCGGGCCGAGGCCGATGCGGGCGGCAACCTGGTAGTCCTCGCCCACCGCCAGGCGCGAGACCAGCTCCAGCCCGGCGGCGTCAGGGGCGAGCATGCCGCGGCGGCGCAGGAAGGTGAGCGCGGCGTCGTCGCAGTCGAAGTCGCGCGCATCGGTGTCGCCCAGCTCGGCGGCGGCATCCACCAGCGGCGCCGTTCCGGCGACGAACAGGGCAATCAGCGGCTTGAGACGGGCGTCGCTGCGCCTCAGGTCCTCGGCCCACTTGCGGGCCTGCAGGAGCCGCGCCGTCATGGCGTACTCCAGGGTGCGCAGAGAGCCCAGGAGCTCCTCGAGGTCGCTCGTCTGCCGGATCCAGTCGCGCAGGCCGGGCCGGTCGCAGGCGGGCAGCGTGAGCTCCGCGGCCAGGAGGTCCTCACCCAGCGCCAGAGTGGCCTCCAGGTGGTCCCTCAGGAGATACAAGCTGGGATTGCGTTCCGGCGCGATCAGGGCCATGGCTTTGCTCTCGCTTGGGAATTGGCGAGGGGCCAAGAACACTGATTCGTTGGGCAAACTTGTGATGCGTCCACCGTGATACGCGGCGCCAGCCGCGCTCCACAGTGGACGGCTCGGCGTCAGCCGGGCTGCACGGTGGGGGGTGCCGCTGCCGCGCGCTGCGGCGTGGCACCGGCAAGGCGGAGCAGCACGCTCTGCGCCTCCTGCTCGCTGGTGTAGGCACCGATCACGTCGCGCGGCCCCGAGGAGGGGACCCCGCTGGCGGTCATCGCTACGCGGGTGATGACGAGCTGACCCGACGGATAGCGGATGAGCTCGTAATTCGACGGCTCCATGGACCTGCCCCCTGCAAAGAGATCCGAACCTGCGAATTCAACGCGAACGGCTGCGCGCCGCCGGACCGGCCGATATCCGGCAGGCGGCGCTTCACATAATTGTCACAACTCCTAACGTCAATGCGTCAATCACGCTGCTTTGGTCTTATTCCGCTACGATTCCCGCCGCCCTGATGATCGGCCACCACGCTTCGATTTCCACCTTGTGAAAAGCGGCCAATCCCTCGGGCGTCTGCAGCGCGCCGGGAGCCACATCGAGGCCCAGCTGGGCGAAGCGCGTGCGCGTGGCTGGTCTGGTATGGCCGTCGGGCGCGGCCCGCGAGTTGCCCCAGGGCAATGCTCCCGCCCGCACCACCGACGCGTCATCTGGGAACGGCAGCAGGGACAACGAGCCGGGAGCGAACGGTTCAGGGACTATCGGCTACTTGGTTTCTCGTCATCCGGCGCCGATTGGCAGCGAAGCGAGCAAGCGGGAAAGGCCGGGCGCCATGCGCCTCCAGCTTGCTCTCTCGTCGGATAATGCGCCATGATACGAGCCGGCTCTGTCGGAGAACCGTCATGGCGTATCGAGAGAGGACACCGGCTGTTTACATCCTGGCGAGCAAGCGCAACGGCACGATCTACACCGGCGTGACAAGTGATCTCTACGTCCGCATGCCCCGGCACAAACAGGGCCTGATCGAGGGCTTCACCAAAAAATACCATGTGCACATGCTCGTCTACTACGAGATGCATCACCTGATGACGGATGCCATCCAGCGCGAGCATCGGGTCAAGGAATGGCGCCGACAATGGAAGATCCGGCTCATCGAGAGTATGAACCCCGAGTGGATCGATCTGTTCGACGAGCAGACCGGAGAAATCCTGGAAGGCCCCGCAGACGTCGCGCGTCGTAAAGGCTAAGGCGCCTTGCAGTGATATGGATCGGAGCAGTCCGCAAACCGCGTTAGCGGCCAATGAAAACACTCTCCCCTTTCGTCATCCCGGCGCAGGCCGGGACCCATGCACCTCGCAGCTTGCTCTCGGAACGGACAACTGACGCGACGATGC
>Ga0075420_100004456_pt1 | contig 12249 bp, 10 predicted proteins | sample SoiMetdeltSBSDD4_FD_75296 | JGI IMG/M metagenome (GOLD analysis project Ga0075420, IMG submission 75296) | Bulk soil microbial communities from a Populus tree surrounding site in Tennessee, USA - Soil MetaG P. deltoides SBSDD4 | ecosystem: Environmental > Terrestrial > Soil > Tree plantation... | reverse complement strand
CGCTCCCCGCTCCTCCTCGCCCGCCTCGCCGCCGCCCTCCAGCACCTCGACCCCACCCGCGATGGCCACGCCACGCCAACACTCGCCCAGCTCCCCCTACCGGGCTTCGACCTCCCGCCACACGCACCTACCTAGCCCCGTCGACCTCCCGTCGCACAGAATTCAAGACGGCATTGGACTTCAGTCCACGGCCCCGGTTGACGCTCGCCGCCCACGGCTCCTAATGACACGGATCTCACCCGACGGTCCCGGATTGAAACAGATTTCACCCTGCGGACCGGTCGCAACGAAAAGGAGCGCGGTCCGGAAACCTCCGGACCGCGCCTTTCTGACTCCCGCCTCGCCGTTACGGTCGGCCCGGTGGGAGCTGCCCCTGCTGCCGCGCGGCCTTCAGCTCACGGAGCTGCCGGTCGACCTCGCTCTCGGACTCGAGCGCCTCGAACTTCGAGTCCAGCGTGTCGGTGCTCAGTTCGGTGTACGCCTGCGCGCGCGCCTCCTGCTGCTCGACCTTCCGCTCCAGCCGGTCGAACTCGCCCATCGAGCCCATGCCCTGGACGCCGGTCAGCGTCTTGTGCATCTGCTCCTGAGCCTTCGCCGAGCGGTGCCGCGCGATCAACAGCTCCTGCTTCGAGTTGGCTTCGGAGATCTTGCTTTCGAGCTTGCGCAGCCCGTCCTTGAGCATCTGGACCTGCGCGCTCTGCGCCTTCCACTGCTCCTCGAGGCCGGCCGCGGAGTTGGCGTAGTTGATCCGGCGCTGGAGGGCTTCCTTCGCCAGATCCTCCTCGCCCCGGTCGATCGCCAGCTCGGCCTTGCGCTGCCACTCGTCGGCCTGGCGCTGCGCGTTCTCGTAGGTCGAGCGGAGCCGCTTCTCGTCGGCAATGGCGGAAGCGACCTGCGTCTTGACCTGAATCATCTGGCTGTTCATGTCCAGGAGCAGCTGCTTGATCGCCTTTTCCGGGTCCTCCGCCCTGTCGATCGCGTCGTTGACGTTCGAGCGCACCAGCAGTGAGATTCTATCGAGCAAGCCCACGTGACATCCTCCTCAGTGATCTGGTCCACGTCCCCCAGGGGGGCCTGATCGTCCTCGTGCGTCACTTATCGCCTCAAAGGCCAGGGGAGCGCAACAAATCGGCCGACCCGCCGGCCGGCCCAGCCGCGAGGTCAGCCGGCCGAAACCGCGAGCCAGTTACGGCCCGCGGCTCCCGCTCGATCTCGGATGCTGTCTACGATCGGTCGGCTGAGCTGCCGCCGGCAGACGGCGATCGACCGGGCTGCGACCCGTTCCCGGTCTCAGGCGGGACCAGATCGGCCAGCGCCGGCACCCGCTGCATCAGGTCGGAGACCTTCTGGCCCGTCAGCGACTCGAAGAGGGCCGGCGCCTGCGCGATCATCTGGATGACGTCCCCGGTGATCTGGCTGGCGCCGAGGCCGTTGCCTCCGTTCGAGATGATCGTGATCTTGTCCACCTTCGAGAGCGGCTCGGCGAACGCCCGCGCCAGCTCCGGCATCGCGCTGAGCATCTTGTCCAGCAGCGCCGCCTGGGTATATTCCTTGAACGCGGTCGCCCGGACCTCCATCGCGCCGGCTTCCGCCTCACCCTTGGCCCGGATGACCTCCGCTTCCGCCTGACCTTCCAGGCGCGTAACGTCCGCCCGGGACGCACCCTCGGCCCGGTTCGCCTCGGCAACACCCTGGGCCTCCAGCACGCGACGCTGGCGCTCGGCCTCGGCATGGATCTCGACGCGCCGCTTCTCGGCCTCGGCGGCCTTCAGCACCGTCGCCTCCAACTCGCGCTCGCGCCGCTGGATCTCGGCCTCCTGGACCTTGATCTGCTCCTCGCGCCTCACGCGCTCGACGCGGACTTCCTCGGCGACGATCTGCTGCTGCATCACGTTCGCCTGGATCTCGTACGCCTTGTCGGCCTGGGCCTGCGAGGTCTTGATCGAGCGCTCGTACTCGGCTCGCTTCATCGAGAGGTCGCGCTCGGCCTCGGCCTGGCGTGTCTGGGAGGCCATCTCGGCGATCACCCGCTCCTGGTCGGCCGCCGCCCGGGCGATCGCCGATTCGCGCATTGTGTCCGCCTCGCGGATCGCCGTGTCCCGGGCCGCCTCGGCGGTCGCGATGTCGGCGTTCCGCTTTACCCGAGCGATGTCGGGCCGCCCCATGTTGGCGATGTACTCGTTCTTGTCCTTGACGTCCTTGATCGTGAAGGAGATGACTTCCAGCCCCATCTTGTCCATGTCGCCGGCGACGTTCTCGCGCATCCGGCCGGCCACCATCTCTGGCTGCTTGACGATCTCCTCGACGGTCAACTGGCCGACGATGCCGCGCAAGTGGCCTTCCATCGAGAGGCGGATCAGGTTCTGGCGATCGTCAGCCGATTTCCGCAGGAACTGCTCGGCAGCAGTGAGGATGCTCTCGGTGTCGGACTTGACCTTGATCTGCGCGACCGCCTCGACGGTAACCGCGACGCCCTGCTGGGTGTACAGGTCCTGCGGCGGCGCCACGTCAAACGACATCAGCTCGAGCGACAGTTCGTCAGCGCTCTGGACCATCGGCCAGACGATCGCGCCGCCACCCTTCACCACCTTCGGGCTGCCCATGCCGTAGACGATCAATCCCTGGTTCGGTCCGACCCGCCGGTACAGCCCCGCCAGGATTCTCAGGAAGATCAGGAGCACGACGGCCAGGACGATGGCCATGATGACCGGCGCACTTGCGAAGAAGCTCAAGGCGTCCAAGGTTCAGTCCTCCCCCGCGTATGACGCCCACGGTTCCACGTAGGCGAGTCCCCGTTCGTAGCGCACGACCACGACCTCAGTCCCGGCCCCAATCGGCGCACCAGTAGCGCTCCGTGCCCCCTCGCTCCGACGAGCTCCATCACGTGAGAACACGATCTCACCGGTCCCGTCCGCGCGAATGGCCATCGACACGCGGGCAACGGTGCCCTCCATGCGTGACGACGCAGGATCCATAAATCGCTGGCTGGCCAACAACACTTTGACCAGGAACAGAAAGACGACCGCCCCGCCAGCCACCCCGATGACGGTAGCGGCGATCAGCGCAACCGCCGGCGCCAGGCCCGCCGAGCTGTACAGCACCCAGCCCGAGCCGCCGAAGAACGCCAGAAACGTGGTGATCGTCTGAAGGTTGAACGGCGAGACCTGCCCGCCGTGGCCTTCTGCCAGGTCCACGTGCAGGTCTTCTCCGCCCGAAGCCCCGCCGGCGTGCGCCAGTGCGTGACCGCCGTCGCCGCCGCCATCACCGCTCAAGTGCAGGCCGCCGTGGTCGCCGCCGACCGCGTGTCCGCTGTCCCCGCCTCCGCCATGGAGCGCGCCAAGCGCGAGCGATAGCAGGCTCGTGGCGACGCCGAAGACGAAGCAGAAGACGAACACGGCCGCGAGTGGGTCCATTGTCCGACGCCTCCGTCGTGGTACCTCGTGGATCTGCGAGCGTGTGCGGCGCGGCGCCCTCCTGGCGTGCCGGCCACCATTCTACTTCAAGAATGACGGCGCCGGACCGCTCCGCGTTCCCAGTGTCGGCACGCTGACATCATGCGTTCATGTTGCGGGCGGGGCGAGTGGGCGGCGACTTCGCGCACAAGGATGCGCTGCCGCGCCACCGCCCGATTTTGCTTGCATGATTCGCGCTCGGCAGCGTGGAGAGCGCAACGGTGAACTGCGCCGTGCCGCCAGCCTCCGTCGTCGTCAGGCCGCTCACTGGCGTTACCAGCACCGCGGCCGTCGTCACCGCCTTGCAGGCCGAGAACTTGGACGTCTCTTGTGCCGGATGCGAGGCCGTCGCCGTCACCACGTGGCCGTCAGGGACCGTTGGAACGGTCATGGTGAACGTCCCGAGCCCCGCAGGGTTCGTCGTGACGTCGATCCCGCCCAGGAACGTCCGGCCCTCGCCGTGGCCGACCGGCGGTGGATTGGCCGGCGGATCGCAGCTCGGAATGGAGAACAGCTCCACGCGGTAGATGAGATTCTCCTCGCTCTCGAGCCGGCCGGTGATGACCGTGCCGACGACGGACGTCGCAGCGGTGTCGATGATCGGATGGTTCTGAATCTGGTCGTCGTCGGGCAATGTATCGTTCGGGGTGATGCCGTCACCGGTCCAATCGGCGGGATCCTTGTCGAGCGTGAACGACATGTCGATGCCGGGGCCCTGGTTGTTGTAGATCGAGTTCGTGATGATCAGGTCACCGGGGCCGAGGCAACCGCAGGCTGAGGAATCCTCCCGAGCGACGAGGACGCCAGCCCGGCCGTTATGCGCAATGAAGTTCTCGAAGATGACGGTTTCGTTCGTCTCCTCGAGCAGGACGCCGACACGGCCGTTCCTGAGCGGCTCGCCGTTGACGTTCACGCCGATGACGTTGTGGATGACGAGCGACTCACTAAAGATGATCGGGTCGAAGATCGTGTACGCGAGGTAGACGCCGTGCCGGCCGTTGCCGGAAATGATGTTTCCGGCGCCCGGAGTGTCATGGCCGACCGTCATGCCGGCCGGCCCGAACGTAATTTCCGTACACGAAGACGCCATCCCCGTCACTGATGTAGACGCCGACGTCGAACTGTCCGATCGCCAGCGCAATGACGGTGATGACCTCGGTGCCGGTCGAGCCGAGGATGTCCAGACCGATGGTGCTGGGGAAACCGGGGTCAGAAGAGGTGATGGGCAGTTCAGAAGACACGGCCGCGATGAGCGGCGGGTCGCCGATTGCGCCGCCCTGGCTCCGTCCGTTGATCGTCAGCGACACCGAGATTTGCGGCAGATTGCCAAGGTTGGTCTGATCGACGACGATCATCTTCTGGCCGCTGGGTGGTATCTGAAATACGATCTCGTCGATCGCGGAGGCTGGCACGTCGCGAATACAGCCGTTGTAATCGCTCACAGTATTGGCGGCGACGATCGCCTCGCGGAGGGAACAGCCGGCCCCGCCGCCGTCGAGATTCTCGTCAACGTCCGTCGTGACCGTGATTCGCTCGGCGAGCGCGTCCCGCGCTGGCAGCAGGGCCAACCCCATGACCGCGACCAGCACCGCGAGCGCCCAGATGAATGGAAGCCGCTGCCAGCTCAGGCGCGCGCGAGCCGTGCGCGACCGGTCAGTGGTCGGGATGGTCGGCTCATCGTGCCCCATGAACGTGAGCTCCCCGGGCGCCATGTTCAGTTACGTGACGCGAATGATTCGCGGGCCAGAGTGTAGCGAAAGTGTGGCAGTCGGTCTAGGCCAGAGCGGCCCTTTTAGCGCACTGCAACAGTTCTGTCACCATTCCGTCATCTCGACGTCGGCGAATCTACGATATCGGGCGGCAGCAGTCCAACTCACAGCCGGCCTCCGATCTCTGGGATACTGCTGGTCGCAACTACCGCGAGGAGCAGGCGTCTATGGCAGCCAAGGTTCGCCTGGGATTTGTCGGAGCCAATGTTCGCTCGAACTGGTCGACCCAATCGCACTTCCCGGCCCTGCTGGCCAGCCCCGACGTCGAGATGACGGCCGTCTGCACCACCCGGCCCGAGAGTGCCGAGGAGGCGCGCGAAGCGTTCGGCGCGAAGCTCGCCTTCCACGACTACCGCGAGATGGTCGCCTCGCCCGAGATCGACGCCGTCGCCGTAGTGGTGAAGGTCCCCGAGCACTACGGGCCGACGAAGGCCGCTATCGAGGCTGGCAAGCACGTCTACACCGAGTGGCCGCTTGGCCGAAACACCGCCGAAGCCGAGGAACTGGCCGACCTGGCCCGTGCCCGGGGCGTCCAGACGGCGGTCGGGCTGCAATCGCGGGTCAGCCCGACGCTGTTGCACGTGAAGGAGCTGATCGAGAGTGGATACGTGGGCGAGGTGCTCGCCATCCACGTCAGCTGCATCCGAGACGGTGCGCTCTCCCGGCCGTCGAGCCGCACCTGGCAGCGCGATTTCAGCCTCGGCGCCAACACGCTGACAATCGCCAACGGCCACGTCATCGACGCGCTGCGCTTCGTCGCGGGCAACTTCACGCGGGTCTCCTGTGTGGTCACGACCCAGGCCCCCCAGTGGTACGAGACCGACACGAAGCAGCTGGTGAACGTCACCTCGCCGGACAACGTGTTGGTCAGCGGTACGCTCACCAGCGGCGCGGTCGCTTCGTCGCACGTCGCCGCCGCCCCGTGGGCCGGCAGCGGCTTCCGGATGGAGATCTACGGCCGGGACGGGACGATGATCGTGACCGGCGACGTCTCGTCGCAGCGCGGGCAGACGCTACGCTTGCAGGCGGCGCAAGGCGGTCACGACCTGCGCGACCTCGACATCCCGGACCGCTTCGTCTTCGTCCCGGCCGACTTCCCGCGCGGCGACCCGTTCAACGTCGGGCAGATGTACGCGCTGTTCGCCGAGGCGGTCCGGACCGGTCAGAACCGCCTGCCGACGTTTGACACGGCCGTCGAGCTGCACCGCTTCCTCGACACCATCAAAGCGTCGTCGGACGCGGGACGAGCCCTCGACGTCACCTGAGGGGCTCCTCTTCGACGACGTGGTATCTACAGGATGCGCCCGACCGGCATGTTCACCCAGGCGCTCATCTCGTGCGGGAGCGTCACCGGCTCGGCCGGGCAGACGAACTTCGGCGTCAGGTCGGCGAGGCTCGGCAGGCCGGCCAGGGCCATCGCACAGACCATCTCGTCCTCCAGGATCTCGAGCATCCGAACCACACCCGCCTGGCCGCCGGCTGCCAGACCCCAGCCTTGCATCCGCCCGAGCGCGACGGCGTCCGCTCCCAGCGCGACCGCTTTCAGGATGTCACTGCCCCGCTGCACGCCGCCGTCCACGATGATCTTCGCCTTCCCCTTCGCCACCGAGACGACCTCGGGCAAGACATCAAGGCTACCCTGGCCGTGGTCGATCTGGCGGCCGCCGTGGTTCGAGACCCAGAGCACGTCCACGCCTCGAGCTACCGCGATCTCGGCGTCCTCGGCCGTCTGGATCCCCTTCACCATGAACGGCAGGCCGGCCAGCTCGCGGATCTGCTCCATCGTGTCCCAGGTCAACTGTGCCTGGTACTCGCGGCTCGGCGCGGCGCGCCGGGAGGGCGGCAGGTAGCGGGTGAGCATCGGGCGCTCACGTCGGCTGTAGTGGGCGACGTCGACGGTCAGCGCCAGCGCCGCGTAGCCGGCCTCCTTTGCCCGCCCGATGATCGCCTTGACCCAGTCCATGTCGCCGTGGACGTAGAGCTGGAAGATCTTTGGCGTTTCGGTGGCAGCGGCCGTCTCTTCGAGCGCCGGCTGGGTCACCGAGCTCACCGAGTGCATGATCCCGAACTCGGTCGCCGCCTTCGTTGAGGCGACAGCGCCCTCAGGGTGGAACGTCTGCAACGAGCCGATCGGCGCCAGGATGGCGGGGATACGGAGCTTCTGCCCCAGAAACGAGGTCGAGGGATCGACCTTCGAGACATCCACCAGGATCCGCGGCCGGAACGCGACCTTGTCGAACGCCAGGCGGTTCCTTCTAAGCGTCGTCTCAGACTCGGAGCCGCCGACCAGATAGTCCCACGCCCCCTGCTCCAGTCGCCGCCGCGCCTCCTGCACGATCTCTTCGTTGCTGACGATATCCCGCATCTGCCGTTCTCCCCACGGAAGAGTCCTCTTACTGTCGGGGAGACTAGCGCACCGCCCGCCGAATATCCAGGCCGCCCGTCCGCCTCGGTTCGGCGCGTCTGCTACCATCGCGGCCAGTCTGCTCAAAGGGGGACTCCTGTGGGCTTGATCTGGCACAGCGACGGGCGCCCGGACAGTCCGGCGCCAGGCGTCTCGCGGATCACGATCGTCGAGAAGGCGACCGGCGCAGGGGCGCTGACGACCCGCCTCGTCACCATCCAGCCCGGGGTGACCACGCCGCCACACTGGCACCGAGTCGAGGAGGCGATGATGGTGCTGGAGGGCGAGGGCAAGGCGGTCCTCGGCGACGAGGTCATGGACATCCGCGCCGGCGCGACGCTCCTTGGCCCGGCCGGCATCCCACACGGCTTCATCAACACGGGCACCGCGCCGATGGTGCTGGCCGTCGCGTTCCCAGCCATTGAGGTCGAGACCTTCCCCGCCTGAGGCGCGGGCGCTTGCGCCAGCGGAACCGTTGGAACGCCCGGAACGAAGACGCCCCCTGACCTATCTGGTCAGGGGGCTTGCTGGAGCCGATGGTGAACTCCTCGGATCGGGAGTGGCGCGCGACTTGCTCAGCACACCGGACGCTACCGACCGACCGCGAGACGTTGCTGTGTCCGATACCTGGCTCAGTACCGAGAACCACCTGGTGGCCCTGGCACGACGAGCCAGCCGCCTCCCGCGCCTCTGGCTGACGCTCGTGGTCGGGACCGCGATGATCGTCCTCGGCGCGCTGCTGTTCGGGCTGCCGGTTTTCCTCGCGACCTACGCTCTGACCGGCCAGCCGCCCCGGTCGTGGAGCGAATCCTTCGCGGACTCGGCCGTGCGCTCGGGTCTCTACCAGACCGTCGCGCTCGTCGTCTCGTTCGCGGGCGTGTACGTGATCGTCTGGGTCTGGCTGCGGTGGTACGAGCGCCGGCCGTTCTGGACGGTGGGCTTTGAACGCGATGGCGCGATCCGGAAGGCGCTCCGAGGCGGCGTCGTGGGCCTGCTGATGCTCGGCGGCGCGGTCGCCCTGATGGCGGCCGTCGGCTACGCCGCCCCCGAGGACGGGCCGCCGCAGCTCCAGGGGCCACCGGCCGTGCCGGGGGTCCTCATCGCCCTCCTCGGCTGGGCGGTGCAAGGTCCGGCCGAGGAGCTGGTATGCCGTGGGTGGATGCTGCCGGTCCTCGCCGCCCGCTACCGTCTCTGGGTCGGCGTGCTGGTCTCGTCCGTCTTCTTCGCCGTCTTCCACGGCGTGAACCCCAACCTGACGCCGATCGCCGGCCTCAACCTCGTCCTGTACGGCGTGTTCGCGGCCCTGTATGCGCTGCGCGAGGGCGGCCTGTGGGGGATCGGCGCCCAGCACGCGGCCTGGAACTGGGCGCAGGGCAACCTGTTCGGGCTCGAGGTGAGCGGCATCGAGCCCGCCGGCGGGATGCTCATCAATCTCATGGAGACCGGCCCGGACGAGGTCACCGGCGGCGCGTTCGGCCCTGAGGGTGGCCTGGCGATTACGCTCGTATTGCTGGCCGGCATCGTGGTCCTGCTCGCCGTCGACCGCTCAGGAGTGGCGCCGTCACGAACCGGCTCGTTCGAAGCGTGATCCCGAGCTGCCCCGAATCCAGGATTTCGCCGATCGGATCGCGAAGGTCATCGTCGTGCCCATAGCCCTCGCCCGAACGAGCAGCTCGGTGCGGGTCCCAGACGGCCGTCGCCGGTCACCAACCTCCCGGAACAGAGCCAAACGCCGGCGCGTTATTGGCCGGTAGCTGCTCTTCGAGGGCGTAGGCGATGGCCTGCTCCAGGGTCATCGCCCGGCCCTCGGCCGATGCAGCCTCGAAGGCCGACTCGCCGAGCGCCGATCGCACAGAGGAAGTGCCTCGCTCGGTGATGGGGCGTCGGTGTGGCAGTCTCGGCGTGCCGACAATCTCCCGCAAGTGTGCCGCCGCGCTGAACAGCCGTGCGGCCCGAGCTGGCTGCCCTTGACCGCCAGCCACGATGGCCAGTCCCTCCAGGCACTGGGCCATCTGACGCTTCTCGTCGTACTGTTGCCGGAACTCCAGCTCCTCCGTGTAGAGGGCTTTCGCTCGCGCATACTCGCCTCGGCGACAGGCAAGATCCGCCAGGGGTGAGAGCGCGTAGGCAATGCCACCCGGGCCGCCCAGTGTTCGGAACAGTGCAAGGCTCTCTTCGCAGAGCGTCGCGGCGGCCTCGAGGTCCCCACGAGCCAGTGTCATCTGCCCCAGGTTTCCGAGGCACCAGGCGACGCCCCAGCTGTCGGCCACGTCCTGGAAGAGTGGGAGAGCCTCCTCGAAGAGCGTCCCTGCCCGGCCATAGTCACCCTGGTGTCGCGCGGTGGTACCCAGCCCGCCGAGTCCAAGCGCGACGGACCACGTGTCGTCCTGGGCGCGCGATACGGCAACAGCCTCCTCGTGGAGTGCCGTTGCCTGTGGGTAATCGCCCTGGCGGCGAGCATGGTTGCCCAGCCCGATGAGCACTTTCACTCTGGCGGTCGTCGACGCCGCATCGTTTGCTGTGAGTGCCCATGCCAGCCACTGCCGGCCCTCGCCGAGGTGTCCGTGATCGTGCCAGAACCAGGAGAGTGCTCCCGCGAGTCGCACGCCGATTCCAGCGTCGCCGGACTCAGTCTGACACCATGCTAGCGCCGCCCGAACGTTATCGTGCTCCGTTTCCAGCCTGGCCAGCCAATCTCGTTGCTCCGCGCTACTCCTGATGCGCCTCTCCGCCTCTTCTGCCAAGGCCAGGTAGTACTCGGCTTGCGCGCGGCGGGTCGGCGCCGCCTCCCCGCTCGCCTCCAAACAATCGAGCGCATACTCGCGGATCGTCTCCAGCATCCCGATGCGCAGCTCACCGTCCGGACCCTCGTCCTGACGTAGCAGGCTCTTGGCCACCAGCGAGGCGACTCCGTCCAGCACGTCGAGGCCGAGATCGCCGTCCGGATCGCAGACGGCCGCGATGGCCTCCAGCGTGCAGCCGCCGACAAAGACTGCCAGGCGTCGAAAGAGGACGCGCTCGCCCTCGTCCAGCAGGTCGTAGCTCCAGGCGATGGTGCCGCGCAGTGTCTGCTGTCGGGTCGGAAGGTCCCGCGCGCCGCCTGTCAGCAGCGGCAGCCGCCGCTCCAGCCTGGACAGCATCGCCCGGGGCGAGAGCAGCCTGATCCGCGCCGCCGCCAGCTCGATCGCCAGAGGCAGACCGTCCAGGCGTGCGCAGACCTCGGCGACGGCGGGGGCGTTCTCGTCGGTCAGCGAGAAGTCGGCCCGGACTGCGTGTGCTCGCTGGACGAAGAGGGCGACCGCGGGCGAGTGGGAGACGACCTCCGCCGTGGTCGTCTGACGAGCATCCGGGAGCGCCAGCGGCGGGACGGCGTACTCGTGCTCGCCGCGCAGACGGAGCGGCTCGCGACTCGTCGCCAGGACCGAGAGGCCGGGGCAGGCCGCCAGCAGGTCGGCCACGACCGATGCGGCGGGCAGGACCTGCTCGAAGTTGTCGAGCAGCATCAAGACGGACCGCGACCGCAGGTGCTCCTTCAAGGCGTTCACGATCGGACGGTTGCCGATGTCCCGGACGCCGAGCGCCTGCGCCACGGTCGACGGCACGAGCGCGTGGTCCGAGATCGGGGCCAGCTCGGCCAGAAAGACGCCGTGCTCCAATCCGTCCATGAGATCGGCGGCCACCTGGAGCGCCAGGCGCGTCTTCCCTGTTCCGCCCGGCCCTGCGAGTGTCACGAGCCGCGCGCCCTCCGCGAACAGCCGGTGGACCTCGGCCAGCTCGCGCTCGCGCCCGAGCAGGGCGGTCGGGTGGGTCGGGAGGTTGTGGCGGCGAGCGTCGAGCGAGGCCAGCGGCGGGAAGTCGGTGGCCAGCTCCGGGGGAACGACCTGGGAGACGCGCTCCGGCTCGGTCAGATCCTTGAGCCGATGCTGCCCGAGATCGAGCAAGCTCGCGCCGCTCGGCATGTCTTCACGGACGAGTGCAGCCGTCGCCTCACTGAGCAGTACCTGCCCCCCGTGGCCAATCCCGCGCAAACGGGCGCAGCGATTGACCGCCGGCCCGTAGTAGTCCCTGTCCCGCAGCTCGGCCTCGCCGGTGTGGACGCCGATCCGCACCTTGATCGGGCGTGGCGTCGCCCAGTCCTCGGCCGCGAACGCCCGCTGGATCGCCACGCCGGCGGCAACGGCATCTGGCGCCGAGGAGAACACCGCGAAGCGGGAGTCGCCCTCACCTCTCGGGCGGATGTGCACACCGCCGTGCTGGCGAACGGCTTCATCGAACAGCGCGTCGTGCCGGGCCAGCGCGGCCCGCATCGCCTCGGGGGCCTCCTCCCACAGCGCGGTGCTGCCCTCCACGTCGGTCAGGAGGAACGTCACCGTCCCGCTCGGCAGTTCGGCCATGGCATCGACCCTCGACCTCGATGGAGCGACGACCAAAAAGCGCGTCAGTCGGTAGCGTAGCGGCCCGCCCTACGGCGGTCAATCCTACGACGGGATCGGTGCGTGCGGGTGGACCTAGAAGCCCGGCCGACAACCGGGCCTGATGAACGCGGTCGGCAGCGCACGCGACGGCCGACCGCGTGAGGTAGTTCGAGGAGAGCCGAAGGCAGTCGGAGCGTCGACGGGCCAGG
>Ga0075420_100004455_pt1 | contig 12250 bp, 8 predicted proteins | sample SoiMetdeltSBSDD4_FD_75296 | JGI IMG/M metagenome (GOLD analysis project Ga0075420, IMG submission 75296) | Bulk soil microbial communities from a Populus tree surrounding site in Tennessee, USA - Soil MetaG P. deltoides SBSDD4 | ecosystem: Environmental > Terrestrial > Soil > Tree plantation... | reverse complement strand
GCCGCGCCCGGGCCCACAGCCCGGCCGGCCGGGCTGACCGGCCTGACCGGGCCGGCCGGCCCGGTCAGGCCGGTCAGCCCGGCCGGCCGGGCTGTGGGCCCGGGCGCGGCCGGTAGGCGGTGACCCGTACCGACGCGGTGACCTCGAACGGCTCGGCCAGTGCCGCCACCCGCCGGGACAGCTCGGCCGGGTCCAGGTGCCATGCTGACGGGCCCATGCCGACCAGCGCCGCGACATCGGCGCGGTCCAGCTCCAGCCGTGCGGTGCGCACCTCCTCGGCGAGCGGCGCGAACCAGCCACCGAGGCTCGCCTCGACCCGGCCCTGCTTGGCCGGGTCGACGTGCAGCAGGTCCAGCCGGGACACCAGCTCCGCCAGGTGCCCGGCCGTTGGCGTGGCGACCACGAGGACGCCGCTGGGGTGCATGATGCGGTGGAACTCCGGGCCGTTGCGCGGGGCGAACACCGACAGGACGAGCCGGGCGCACCCGTCGGCCAGCGGCAGCCGGGACCACGCGTCGCAGACCACCGCGGCGCACCGGGGATGCGCCCGCGCCGCCCGGCGGGCCGCCGCCGTCGACGCGTCCAGCACCAGCCCGACCAGCGCCGGCTCCGCCGCCAGCACGGTGGCGAGGTGGTAACCGGTGCCCCCGCCGACGTCCACAGCCAGCCGGCTCACGCCGGGCGCTGGCGGTGCGGTGCCGGGCGTGGTCGGTGGAGTGTCGGGCGCTGGCGGTGCGGTGCCGGGCGCTGGCGGTGCGGCGTACCCGTGCTGTAGCGCCGCGGCGGCGATGGCCTCGGCCAGGAACCGGTAGTGCCCGGCGGCGAGGAACTGCACCCGGGCCGCGACCATCGCGGGGCTGTCGCCTGGATGGCGGGAGTGTCCGGTGAGCAGGCTCACATATCCTTGGCGCGCGACGTCGAAGGCGTGGCCCGCCGGGCAGCGCAGGGCTCGACCGGCGCGGGCCAGCCCGGCTGTGCAGACCGGGCAGCAAAGGTACGGCAGAGCCTCGACTCTCAAAGGCTCTCCGGCACTAAGGTCTGCACATGTCACAACCTACCTACGACGAGATCGTCAAGGCCCCGAAGGCGCTCCTGCACGACCATCTGGACGGTGGCCTTCGCCCGGCGACGATCGTCGAGCTCGCCGCGGCGGTAGGGCACGTGCTGCCCAGCACCGACGCTGCCGAGCTGGGGCGGTGGTTCGTGGATGCGGCCAGCTCCGGGTCGCTCGAGCGTTATCTGGAGACGTTCGCGCACACTGTCGCGGTCATGCAGACGCCCGAGGCGCTGCACCGCGTGGCGGCCGAGTGCGCGGTCGACCTGGCGGCGGACGGGGTTGCCTACGCCGAGGTCCGGTTCGCCCCGGAGCAGCACTGCGCCGCCGGGCTCACCCTGCCGGAGGTGGTCGAGGCGGTGCTGGCCGGCTTCGCGTACGGGGCCGCCGAGGCGGCTGCGCAGGGGTTGACGATCCGGGTGGGCACGCTGCTGACCGCGATGCGGCACGCGGCCCGCTCGATGGAGATCGCCGAGCTGGCGGTGCGCTACCGCGACCACGGCGTGGTGGGCTTCGACATCGCCGGCGCCGAGGCCGGCTACCCGCCAACCCGGCACCTGGACGCCTTCGAGTACCTCCAGCGGGAGAACTTCCACTTCACCATCCACGCCGGGGAGGCCTTCGGCCTGCCGTCGATCTGGCAGGCGATCCAGTGGTGCGGAGCCGACCGGCTGGGGCACGGGGTACGGATCGTGGACGACATCGCCCTCGGCGACGGGCGGCCGGTCATCGGCCGGCTCGCGGCCTACGTACGGGACAAGCGCATCCCGCTGGAGCTCTGCCCGTCCTCGAACATCCAGACCGGGGCCGCCGCCTCGATCGCGGAGCACCCCATCGGGCTGCTGCGTGACCTGCGCTTCCGGGTCACCGTGAACACCGACAACCGGCTGATGAGCGGCACCTCGATGAGCCGGGAGATGGCGCTGCTCGTGGCGGCGTTCGGGTACGGCTGGGCCGAGCTGCAGTGGTTCACCATCAACGCGATGAAGAGCGCGTTCATCCCGTTCGACGAGCGGTTGGCGATCATCAACGAGGTGATCAAGCCCGCGTACGGGAAGCTGCTGGCTGCGTCCTGATACCCGCCCTGGCCTCGGGGTGACCCGGCTGGCCTCGGCTGGTCTGGCTGGTCTCGGGTGCCTCGGCTGGTCTTGTCCTGACCGGTGCTGTCTGGTGTCCCGCGGGTGCGGATACGCCTATCCACGCCCAGCGCATACAAGGGCACATCGGTCGCGTGACACGAGGACGGCCGCCGCCTCGCGACGCAACGTCGCCCTGTGGCGCACAGGGCGGCTCGTCTCCCGGCCGACCAGCCGACCGATCCGCCTCCTGCGGCCGACCAGCCGACCGATCCGCTTTCTGGCGCAACCAAGGTCCAGCTACTGGCTGTCGCGCGGCGCACGCGGATGGCTGCCCATAGTGGAGGCGGAGCCCCCGAGTGGACCGCCTGGCGGGCCGAGATTTACTGTTGGTTACTCCGCGCAAACTTTTCGCGTTCGAATGCTGTCTCCATCGCATCACAGTCGCGTTAGGTGCCAACCCGGGCTTTCTTCTTGACACGCGGCGTGATGGAATCTCGGGGGTCCGGCCCGCCCGGGTCGGCCGGTTAGGGTGCCTGTGTCGATGTCCGCGCACCCGTACGGAGGGCGGTGACGTGAGCAAGCGGCCAAGGACGGCGACGGGGATGGTGTCGCGTCTCCACCGGCCGGTTGGCCGGCTCCGCGACCTGCCCATCTGGTCGAAGCTGGGGCTGATCATGATCGTGCCGACGCTGGCGACGATCGTGGTGGGCACCAATGGGCTGGTTGACCACATCGCGACCGCGAACAACGCGGACCGAGCGCGCACCCTGTCGAGCCTGTCGGCCGATGTCGGGCTGCTCGTGCACCGCCTGCAGGACGAGCGGGCGGCGGCGACGCTGCTGCTCAACACGCGCGACCCGGCGGCGGTGCAGAAGAACACCGGGGACTACCAGAAGCGCTTCGGCGAGACCGACCAGGCCAAGAGCAGCTACCAGCTGCGTCGCACCGGCCTGGCCGACCTGCCGACGAGCTTCAAGACGCTCCTCGAGCGCATCGACACCCAGATCTCCGAGCTGCCGAACCTGCGCCAGGACGTGGCGACCCGCAAGGACGTGTCGCTCTCGTACGCCGCATTCTTCTACCGGGTGCTCATCGCCGACCTGCTCGCGATCCGCGACTCGTCGGCGCAGCTGGCCGGCGAGACCAGCCTGAACGACCGGATGCGCGCCGCGGCGGCGATCTCGAGTATGAAGGAGTACCTGTCCCAGGAGCGGATCGTGGTGCTCCGTGCCTTCGGTGACGAGCAGAAGGAGCCGCTGCCGGACGCCCGGCGCCGTGACTTCGTCGCTGCCCTCACCGGCCAGGAGCAGGCATTCGCGAGCTTCCTCGTGGTGGCCACGTCACCCGAGCGCACGCTCTTCGACCAGGAGATGTCAGGTGACGACCTGCGCCTGGCCGAGAAGTACGAAGGCGCGTTCGAGAGCATTCTGAACGGCGGCAAGCTGGAGGACCTCAAGTCGGAGTTCGACGCTCCGAAGTGGGACGCGGCCATGCGCGACCGTGCGGACCTGCTCCGCAAGGTGGAGAGCGCGCTCGACCGCGAGATGGAGGAGCAGGCGACCATCCTGCGCGACGATGTCCAGCGGCAGGTGCTCGTCGAGACCGGCCTGCTGCTCGGCATGCTCCTGCTCGCGATCCTCTTCGCCTGGCTGGTGGCCCGGTCGATGGCCCGCTCGCTGCGCGAGCTCCGGCACGGTGCGCTTTCGGTAGCCCAGTACGGCCTGCCGCAGGCGGTCAACCGGCTGCGGGACCCGGCGCTGACCACCCAGCTCTCGCCGATGCAGATCGCCACCCAGATCGCCGAGCCGCTGCCGGTGCGCAGCCGCGACGAGTTCGGCCAGGTGACCGAGGCGTTCAACCGGGTCCACATGGAGGCGGTGCGGACCGCGGCCGAGCAGGCGGCGCTGCGCTCCTCCGTCGCGACCATGTTCGTCAACCTGGCTCGCCGTTCCCAGCTGCTGGTCGACCGCCTGATCGGTCACCTGGACCGGCTGGAGCGCGGTGAGGAAGACCCGGACCGGCTCGCCGAGCTGTTCCAGCTCGACCACCTCGCCACCCGGATGCGCCGTAACGACGAGAACCTGCTCGTGCTCGCCGGGGCCGACTCGACCCGGGTGCAGCGGGAGCCGGCCGCCCTCAGCGACGTGCTGCGCGCCGCGCAGTCCGAGGTGGAGCACTACACCCGCATCGAGTTCGGCGTCATCGACCGGGACATCGAGGTCGGCGCGCACGCCGTCAACGATGTCGTACACCTCGTCGCCGAGCTGCTGGACAACGCCACCTCGTTCTCCCCACCGGACTCGTCGGTCTTCGTTGAGGCGCGCCGGGTCGGCGACCGGGCCGTGCTGCTCGTCGAGGACCGCGGCATCGGCATCATGCCGGAGCAGCTCAGCGACCTCAACGAGCGGCTGTCCACGCCGCCGACGGTGGACGTGGCGGTGTCCCGGATGATGGGCCTCGTGGTGGTCGCCCGGTTGGCCAGCCGGCACGGCATCCGGGTGGAGCTGCGCTCCGCCCCGGAGCGCGGGACGATCGCCGACGTCATGCTGCCGCCGACGGTCCTCGTCCCCCGGGCACTCGCCGGGCGCCTGCGCGGCGGAAGCATCGACATGCTGGGCCGGGGCGGCTCCGGGCAGTCCCGGAACCCGGTCGGCCCACCGCTCGCCCTGGAGAGTGGGCCGTCCGCTGGTGCACGACCGCCGGAGCAGCCGGCCCGCGCGTTCGATAGCGGGCCGTTCGACCGGACCCCGCCGCTCTCCCAGCGCCCGATGGACGATCCTCGTGGTCCGACCGGCCCGACGGGCCCAGGGGCGGGCTCCCGCCCGCCGATGCCCGCCTGGTCGGATCTGACGGGGGCGTCCGGTGCCAACGGCGCCAGCGCTGGCCCGCTCAGTCCCCCGGCGCAGGACCCGCTGCCCCAGCGCAAGCCTGGCGACAGCCGTATCTTCGACGGCGAGGTGATGGCCGGCTCTCCGCCGCCACCAGAGAGCCGGACCAACGGTGCCCGGTCCTCCGGCCGCGAAGATTTCGGCCCACCCCCGGCCTCCGCCCCATCCGGTGGCCTGCGATCCGGTGGCGCACCGCCGCCGCCAGCCTGGCCGCCACCTCCGCCCTCCGCGGAGACGTCCGACAACGGCGGCCCGCCCGCCGTACCGGAGCAGTTTGCCGCCGCTCTCGACATGACGGCCGAGATTCCTCGGGTCCGCGGCGAGGACGGCGCGGCAGCGGCGGAGCAAACCACAGGGTACGGATCGGCGCCGGACAGCCGGCCCCGGTTCGTGGACGAGACGATGGAGCTGCCGATCTTCCGAGAGCTGGAGTCCGCTTGGTTCCGCACCCGGCGGTCGGTGCCAGAAGAGGGTGCGTCCTCGGCGGCATCACCGCGTACCCAGCCGGGTGGCGACCGTGGGCCAGTTTCCGCCGGCCGAGGCCCTTCGGCGCGCACCGAGGCGCCGGCCGGTACCGACTACCACACAGAGGCGGCCGGGCGCGAAGCAGCGTCGGCCGGAGTGCGGCGGGTCCCCGCACAGGACTATGCAAGCTGGGAAAGCGCCGCTGACGACGGGTGGCGGGCGGCTACCGCAGCCGCGGAGTCCCGGGCGTCCGACGTGACCGGCGCCGGCCTGCCCAAGCGGGTGCCGATGGCACAGCTGGTGCCCGGCGGCGTGGACAAGAACGCGAACACTTCGCACCGGCGTACGCCGGAAGCAGTGCGAGGCCTACTGTCGGCGTACCACCGGGGGGTGCAGCGAGGCCGTTCGCAACCCAGGGGCTTAGCGCCGGACGGCGCCATCAGGGGCTCAGCGCCGGACGGGGGTACGGCGGCGGAAGGCAGGCGTCCTGACCTGAAGACGCCAGAGCGCACAACGACCGGGTCGCAATCTTCGCAGGCCGGCAAGGAGCAGGACGGATGACTACAACGCAAGATCTCGGCTGGCTACTGGCCAACTTCGCCGACCGTGTCCCAGGTGTTGCACACGCGGTCGCCGTCTCCGCGGACGGCCTGCTTCTCGCGTCGTCCCGGGACCTGCCGCGCGACCGCGCCGACCAGCTGAGCGCCATCTCCTCCGGTCTGGTCAGCCTCACCCAGGGTGCGGCTCGCTGCTTCGAGGGGGGTGCGGTGCTGCAGACGGTGGTGGAGATGGACAACGGGTTCCTCTTCCTCATGTCCATCTCGGACGGTTCGTCATTTGCGGTGCTGGCCGCCCGGAGCTGCGACGTAGGCCAGGTCGGCTACGAGATGGCGCTCCTGGTGGACCGCGTGGGCGACGCCCTGACGCCACCAGCCCGGGCCGCGGCCCCGATGCTGCGCTGACCGGCCGGCTGTCGACCGACCGAGATGTGTCGACCAGACGCGATGACAGTGCCTGGAGTTTCCAGTGAGGGGGTGAACGGCGATGACCGATCGCGATGAACCGACCGGTGCGCTGGTCCGCCCGTACGCCGTCACCCGTGGACGGACCAGGCCTCGGCTGGAGATCGCGTTGGAGGCCCTGGTTGAGACCACTGTGCGTGGCCGAACCGCTGGCGGCCGGGACGGCGCAGGAAACGGTCGGGAGCAGCAGTTCATCGCCGCTCTTTGCGATGGCCGGTTGCAGTCACTCGCCGAGATCGCCGCGCGGATGCAGCTGCCGCTCGGCGTGGCGCGGGTGCTCATCGCCGACATGGCAGCGGACGGCCTGGTTGCGGTGTACGAGCCGACCTCGTTCGAAGATAACGACGCGGTAGGCACAGAACTGTTGGAGAGGGTGCTGAGTGGACTTCGGAGGCTCTGAGATGGCGCCCCGCTCGATGGTTGGACGGGTGACGTCTGCGAAGATCGTCATCGCTGGCGGTTTTGGCGTCGGCAAGACGACGCTGGTCGGCTCGGTCTCGGAGATCACGCCGTTGACCACCGAGGCGATCATGACGTCGGCCGGTGAGGGCGTGGACGACAACCGCCAGGTGCCGGGCAAGACAACCACGACGGTCGCCATGGACTTCGGCCGGATCACGATCGACCGCGATCTGATCCTCTACCTGTTCGGCACCCCGGGCCAGACGCGGTTCTGGTTCATGTGGGACGAGCTGGTCCGAGGCGCCATCGGGGCGGTCGTGCTCGTTGACACACGCCGGCTCGCGGACTGCTTTGCTGCGATCGACTTCTTCGAGCACCGGCAGCTGCCGTACCTCGTTGCGATCAACTGCTTCGACGGGGTCCAGTACCACGGCGCGGACGACGTACGTGACGCTCTGGCGATCTCGCCGGAAGTGCCGGTCGTGACCTGTGACGCCCGGGGCCGCGAGTCGACCAAGCATGTGCTCATCTCGCTGGTCGAGTATGTGCTGTCGATGCGCCGCCAGCGCACCGCGGCACGCGCCTGACCGGAGCACGTCTCTCCGTAGCACGCCTTCCGACCCAGCGACCCTGGTCCGGACGCCGCCCCTGACGGGCGCGCCTGGGCCAGGGTCGCTCGGCTTGTCCGAGGGCGCGGATCCGAGGGCGCGGGTCCGGAGGGCGCGGGTCCGGAGGGCGCAGGTAGGCCTGATCTCGCGAGCGTGCGGTCACAGCAGCCGCGCGGTCACAACAGCGGGGTGTGCAGCTCAGATGCACACCCCGCTGCTCTGCTACCAGCTACAGACTTGGCCGCCGCTCAGGACCGGTACGCCGCCTGGCGGTACTCGTACTGCGGCTGTTCGTACTCGCCGCTGTCGGGGTCCCGGGAGAAGTCCCAGCCGTGCGCGCTGTCCCGGCCTGGCCGCCCCCCCACCGCGTACCCACCGATCTCGCGGCCGCGCCGCCAGCCCCGGAAGTATCCGTTGGTGTGCTCAGCGATGCTGCCTGGGTCACGGACGATCCGCAGTGGACGGTCGGGCAGCTCCGGCGAGCCCGGCACCAGGTTGGCCTGAGGCACCCGGCGGGGCAGCCCGGCGGTGTTGGAGTCGCCGATCGACGGCTCGGCCGCCTGCTCGGCTGCCCGCCATCCGTAGTCGGCAGAGGTCGTCTCCCAGGACGGCACATCCTCCTCGCTCCGTCCGGTGAACCACGCCGACCGTGCCGCCGCGAAGATCAGCAGGTCGTTGTCGTCGTTGCCGGAGGCGGACGGTTCGGGCGACTGGTCGACCAAGGCGTTGCGCCGGCCCCGAGGTACCGACCGGCCGTTGCCCTCGCCCTCGACGAGCCGCAGCGACGGCGGGTCCAGCCGTACGTCGGTCGGCAGCTCGCCCCCGAAGCCGCCGGCGAACGGGTCGCGCAGCGCAGGGTCGGCCAGTGGCGGCGGCTCCACCAGCCGCAGCATCGGCGGCTCGGCCGGTATGTCGTCGGACTGCCACGGCGGCTTGACCCGGCCTTCCCGGCGATCCGGCGGCGGGTCCAGGCTGGTAGCCGGTGGTGCTGCCTCCGCCTCGCCGTACGGGCTCACCAGCGGCCAGTTGGCCCGGGAGCCGGGCTGCTGCGGCGGCTCCGCCGCGTGGTGGCCGGCGTCGCCGCCCCACCGGGGCTCGTCATGGCCGGGCCGCGGAGCCGGCATCGGTGGCGAGTAGTCGGTGATGCCGAAGCCTGCGGCCCGCCCCGACCGTCCCACCGGCGCCGCTGCGGCGGCAGGCGCCGCTGCCGGCGGTGGGGGCGGGGGCGGGAGTGGCGCGGCGGCCGGCTCCGGCACCGGGGCGGCCATGGGGCGCCGGGGTGGCGGCCCATAGGCAGGAGGGGCAGAGGCTGGGGGTGCGGAGGCGGGTCGCGCAGCGGCCGGTCGGGTCGACCCGGACGTCGCGGGCCGCCGGGGAATGGGGGTGATGCCCGGCGGTGGCGGCGGGACGGACCTGCCGTGTGCTGCTGCCGGTGCGCCGGAGACCGGTGGGCCGGACACGGGCCACACCTGTGCTGGAGCGCCGGAGACCGGTGGGCCGGACACGGGCCACACCTGTGCTGGAGCGCCGGAGACCGGTGGGCCGGACACGGGCCACACCTGTGCTGGAGCGCCGGAGACTGGCTGGGGCGACGCCAGGTGGGCGGCGGCCGGGTACTCCGGGGGGCTGGAGACTGGGCGTACCGGGAGCGGACTGGGGGGCGGGTACGGCGCCGCCGAGGCGGCTGGAGCGGCGGAGACCGGACCCGCGGCCGGCGAGACCGGGCGGGCCCGCCGCGGCACCGGGACCCGGACCTGCCCGGGTTCGGCTGCCGGCCCGTGTGCCGGCGGCCGGTCGGTCGCCCGTACGGGGGCCTGGGCGTCTGTTTGGGCGGTGAGCCGGTTGACCCGGGGACGGCTCGCGGGCGGGTTCGCCCGTTCGGCCAGCGCGCCGATCAGGGCGCCGCCTGCGGCGTCAAAGGCCCGGACAGCTGCGACCGCCTGCCGTACCGTCTCCGCCGCAGTCGCGGTGACCGACCTGCTGACCCCGCCACGATGGGGTGTCTCCGCCACGGCGACCCGCAGCGCGGTGATCACCTCCGCCACCGACCGGCTGTCCGCCACTCCCGCAGCGGTCAGCGCGGCGGCGATGCTCTCTAGAGGCTCGCCGTTGCCGCGTGCGTGCCCGGAGGACCCACCAGGACTGGAGGCGGCGGCCACCCGGCCAGGCTCGGGCAGGGCGTCCAGCACGGCCAGGCACACCCGCTCCGCCGGGTCTGGATAGGCACGCAGCGCTGCCGGGTAGAGCTCGCGGAGCACCTCACGCAGGGCGACCGCAGCCGCGTGCCGGCCGACGGCGACCGCGGAGTGGGCGGAGAGCACCGGCTTGAGCACGGCCAGGTCGCGCGGTGCCGGCAGGGCGACCGCGGACATCACGCCGGCCTGAAGGGCCCGGGCCAGGCCTATCGCGCGGCGCACCGCAGCCGGCGACTCGATCTCCTCCATGGACTCGTCGTCGGCGAACCGCTCGGCGAAGTCGTCGACCAGGTCGTCGTCGGCGAACGCCAGGGGGCGGCCGGCGGCGGTGAGGAGCATGGTCACGAGGTGGTCGTCACTGTCCGCGGCGATACAGACGCCGGTCGGTCCGCCGGACCGCTCCGCCAGCAAGGTGCCGAGACGGGCGTAACCGGCCGCGTCGTCGCTGACCTCGCAGACGTCGAGCAGCCGGCCAGCGTCGTCAACGACCGCGACCGTAAGCCATGCGCCCGCGGTCGTCGGCTGAGCCCTCAGCTCAGCCGATGCGAGACCGCAGTACACCCGCACGAGCGCCACGGCAGTGTCCTCCTCCCGGGACTGCAGCATCGTTCCCCACGGCCGAGCCACTTTGCCCGTGGCTACCGGTGTGGGCGAGCGCCGAACAACACCCGCAGTCGTGTGCCAAGGTTTGATGCTCCCTGGTCGTGCTCACTCGCGCCAGACCGCAGCGCTGGATATCTTCCCGATGATGGTGCGCCACCCTAGGGTTGCCTGTTGTGCCCCGATTTTGCGGAGCCGGCGGCGGGCGAGGAAGCCACCGAGACCCCCACCGGCACCGGCGCGCAGCGCCTCGTCGAGGTCGTCCAGGGGCGAGCCGGGCGCCAGCGCGGTCTGGATCGCCTCCAGGCGCAGGGCGTACGCCAGGTCGCGCGCAATCTCACCAGCCTCGATGAGCAGGTCGGCGTCCCAGGTGTCGTGGCCGCCGCGCAGGTTGTCCACCACGAGGTCCAGCTCGTAGGTGTCCTCCTCCAGCGGGACCACGTCCTCGGGCCGCAGCCGCGCAGCAACGTCCGACCAGGTGTCGAGCTGGGCCAGGTCGTGCTCGGCGCCGGAGCGGACGAACTCCACCAGCGACTCGGGCGTACGGAAGAGCAGTAGCTTCCCGCGGTGGCTGAGGAAGATCGGCACCTCCTCAGCGTCAGCCTCGTCGGCCTCGTCCTGCTCGGCGAGGTCCTCGGGTTCGTCCTGCCCGTCGGCCTCGCCCGCGGCCCGCTCGTCGACCTCGGGTTCGTCCTGCGCGCCGGCCTTGCCGGCGCCCCGGCGGCGCCGCCCGCGCCCGGCGGGCGCCTCCTCGCTCTCCTCGGCGGCCAGCTCGGCGAACTCGTCGTCGAGGATGATGACCTCGTCCTCGTCGACCGTTCGCGGCCCGGCGAGCCGGGCGAACGGGTCGTCCTCGTCCACCTCTGCGGTCGTGGGGGTCAGCTCGGCCGCGGGCCGGTATGCCCGCAGCGTGTAACCGGTGCCCCGGGGCAGGGCTATCTCGATCGGGTCGATACGCGCCCGCGCCCACAGGTCGGTGGTCGCGGGGTCCCGCCCCACCGTGCCTACCCCATCCGGCTCGGCGCCGTCGGGCAGGTAGTCCGCCGACAGGCCGCCGCCGGTCAGATCCCCGTCCCCCGCCCCGGAGCCGCCCGCCGGGACCGTGCCGCCGGTGCCGGGGCCGCCGGCCTGCGCGGCGCCCGCTCCGTCGGTGTCCTCGGTGTTGCGCCGGCCGGATGACTGGCGGGCCACGGCGACCTCCGTACGCGAGTGGGATCTACAGCTGCGGGACCCACCCTAGTTGGCCGGGTGTCCAGGCGATGCCCGTACCCCGCCGTCCGGCCCCATCACACCCCCTTGGGGTGCCAGACCGTCTTCGTCTCCAGCAGCGCGGTCATCCGCTCGATGCCGGGCTCGGCCGCCCAGTCCACCGTGTGCGGCGCCGGACGCAGCACCCGCTTGAGGTTCTCCGCCGCCGCCTCCTCCAGCTGCCGAGCCAGCTCGGGGTCGTCCACCCCGGACAGGTCAAGGGCGTTGACGTCCATATGGGACGCGAGCCACGGTGCGGTCTCGGCCACCCGGCCGGTCAGCACGTTCACCACCCCGCCGGGCAGGTCCGAGGTGGCGAGCACCTCGGCGAGGCTGACCGCCGGCAGCGGGCGCGGCTCGGATGCGAGCACCACCACGGTGCTGCCGCCCACGATCGCCGGGGCGACGACGCTGACCAGGCCGAGCAGGGACGGCTGGGCCGGGGCCACCACACCCACCACGCCGGTGGGCTCCGGGGCGGAGAGGTTGAAGTACGGGCCGGCGACGGGGTTGGCGCCGCCGTACACCTGGGCGATCTTGTCGGACCACCCCGCATACCAGACCCAGCGGTCCACCGCCGCATCCACTGTGGACTCGTCCTCGCCGAACGCGGTGACCTCGTCGACGAACTGGGCCCGCCGCCCCTCCATCAGCTCGGCGACCCGGTAGAGGATCTGCCCCCGGTTGTA
>Ga0075420_100004448_pt1 | contig 12261 bp, 9 predicted proteins | sample SoiMetdeltSBSDD4_FD_75296 | JGI IMG/M metagenome (GOLD analysis project Ga0075420, IMG submission 75296) | Bulk soil microbial communities from a Populus tree surrounding site in Tennessee, USA - Soil MetaG P. deltoides SBSDD4 | ecosystem: Environmental > Terrestrial > Soil > Tree plantation... | reverse complement strand
GGCGTGTCGAGCACGAGCACATCCGGCTGTCGTGTCGTGAGGAGTGCGTGCTCGAAGACCAGCGTTGTCACGGCGATCACGCCGTGACCGCACATCGTGCTATAGCCTTCGTTGTGCATGAACAGAACGCCGGCATCGGAATCCGGGCGTTCGGGAGGAGTGAGCAGCGCACCATACATGTCGGCGTGGCCTCGAGGCTCGAGCATGATCGCGGTGCGAAGATCGTCGTTATGCTCACGTAGCCACTCGCGGCGCTCCAGCATGGTGGCGCCTTGCGGCTGGGGAAAGCCGCTGATAATGAGTCGAAGCGGCTCGCCCCCGGTGTGGGCGTCGAGCGTCTGAATCCTCAACACCACAATGCCTCTCCTCCTCGACGAACGGGACGTCCGGTCGGTTCTGACGATGCCGGACCTGATCGACTCGATGCGCGCAGTGCTCGCTGATTACTCGCGGGGCCGGACGCAGCAGCCGCTGCGTACCGTTCTGGAACTCGGCGAACAGCGCTCGTTCTTCGGCATTATGCCTGCCTCGCTCGCCGACCCTCGCGCCGTTGGAACCAAGCTCGTGACCGTGTTCCCATCGAATCACGACAGAGGCCTGCCTTCTCACCTGGCCACGATCGTCCTACTCGATCCGGACACCGGTGCGCTGCTCGCTCTCCTCGACGGCCGATACATCACCGAGGCGCGAACCGCCGCGGTCTCCGCCGTCTCCGCTGACCTCCTCGCGCTGCCAGACGCGGGCACACTCGCAATCATCGGCACCGGTGTCCAGGCGCGCAGCCATCTCGAGGCTCTCGCATGTGTACGACCGCTGACCGAGGTTCGCGTGTGGAGCCCGACTGAATCGCACCGCTCGGCGTTCGTCAAGGACGCGGCGCGTCACGGGATGCACGTCCGGGCGGCTGCCTCCGCGCGCGATGCCGTCGACGACGCAGATCTGATCGCCGTCGCTACGTCGTCTACCACGCCCGTGCTCGAGAGCGCGTGGGTCCGGGATGGGGCCCACATCTGCGCGGTCGGAGCGTGCCGGCCGACGCACCGCGAACTGGAAACCGCCCTCGTCGCCAGGAGCCGCCTCTTCGTCGACTCGGCCATCGGAGCCCTGGCGGAGGCAGGCGACGTCGTCCTGGCGATTCAGGACGGCGCCGTCACGGCGGCTCACATTGCCGGCGAGCTGGGAGCAGTGGTGTCCGGACTGGTACCGGGCCGGCAGAACCCGGACCAGATCACACTCTTCAAGTCGCTCGGAATGGCGGTCGAGGATGTTGCCGCGGCGAACCTGGCTTACACGCGCGCCCAGACCCGTGGGGTAGGAACCAAGCTGGCGATGTAAGCGGGGCATCGCCAATTGCACGCCTGTTTGAGAGCTATCATACATGCCATGATCCAGCGCCGGCCTCACCCGGCAGCGGTTCTGGCGCTGTTCCTGACCGGCGTCTGCGCGACGGCGGACGCGGCTGGAGTCCGCGATTCCTCTTCTCTCAGGCGGCAGGCCTTCGAGCTCGCCTACAACCTCGATCACGAGGCCGCTGTGGCCTTGCTGCGGCAGGCGACGAAAGAAAACCCGTCGGACGCATCGGCGCATCGCGCCCTTGCGTCGGTGCTCTGGTTGAACATGCTGTTCAGCCGCGGCGCGGTGACCGTCGACCACTACCTCGGGTCGTTCAGCCGCACCCAGGTGGAGTTGAGCAAGCCGCCGGCGGATCTCGACGCGGAGTTCCGGCGTCATGTAACACAAGCGATCGAGCTGGCTGACGCGCGCACGCGGTCGGCGCCCGGCGACCCCCAGGCCCACTACGACCTCGGAGCGGCCGTGGGACTGCAGGCATCGCACATCGCGACGGTCGAAGGAAAGATGTTCGCGGGATTCAAGGCGGCACGCCGCGCTTATGACGAACATGAGAAGGTGCTCGAGCTGGACGGCTCGCGCAAGGATGCGGGGCTCGTGGTCGGCACGTATCGCTACGTCGTGTCCACGTTGTCTCTGCCGTTGCGCATGATGGCCTACGTCGTGGGATTCGGTGGCGGACGCGAGCGCGGCATCGCCACGCTGCAGCAGACGGCTGCCGCGGACGGAGAGGCTCGGACCGACGCGTTGTTCGCTCTCGTGCTCATCTTCAACCGCGAACGGCGCTACGACGACGCGCTTCAGGCGCTGCAGCAGCTTCGGCAGCTCTATCCAAAGAACCGGCTGGTGGTGCTCGAGCAGGGCTCGACCGCGCTGCGCGCCGGCCGCGCCGCGCAGGCGGACGCGGTGCTGTCAGAAGGACTGACGGCACTCGCCCGCGAGCAGCGGCCGAAGATGCCGGGAGAAGAAGCGCTCTGGCGGTACAAGCGGGGCGCAGCGCGGGCCGCGTTGAATCGAGTCGAGGAGGCCCGCGCCGACTTGAAGGCCGCCACTTCGCCCGCCGCCCAGGACTGGGTGCGCGGACGCGCGAAGGTCGAGCTCGCTCGGCTCGCTGCCCGCACCGGCGACACCGGCTCCGCCCGCGACCTCGCCCTTCAAGCCCAGAGTCTGTGTGAGAAGGGAAGCGACCCCGCGTGCGTCAGCGATGCGCGCAATGTCGTGAGGAACCCCGGTGGCCGGTAAGGTCAAGACCTGGGTCTGGGTCGTCATCGGCGTGGCGGTGATGTGCATTCTCGGCCTGGTCGCGATGGCCGCTATCGGCTTTTACTTCGTCTCCCAGCACGTCGAGACCAAGCCGGCAACCGTCGCCACCGCAGCCACCGAGTTCGAGGCCGTGAAGGCGGGCTTTGCCGGACAGAAGCCGCTGATCGAGCTCGACCGGAACGGACGATTTCTCCGCGCTCACACCGACCGGCCCGCGCCAGTAAACGCGACAACCCCGAACGACCTCCATCTCCTCGCCTTCGATCCTTCCGACGGCCGAATCGTTCGTTTCAGCATTCCATTCTGGCTGCTTCGACGAAGGCCGGCCAACGCCACGATCGACCTGAACGGCAATCGCATGGATCTCGAGGATCTCCGATTGACCGTCGATGACCTCGAGCGCTACGGGCCGGCGGTGATCGTCGACCACTCGGCTCCCGACGGGCAACGCATCCTGGTCTGGTCGAAATAGCGGCCGTCCTTTGCGTGTCACACCGGCTGTCCTCTCGGCGCGACGCCCTGGCTCGAGGACCCCGCATTTCGCGGCAATTCTTTGAGATTCCGCCAGGCGTACTTCTTGCCCTGAGGCCTGGCAGAGGTACCGAACCATGCTGAGACGTTTCGGCGCGCCGCTCGCTGCCGCAGTCGTGCTCCTTCCCGCGTCAGGGTTCGCCCAGACCGAGGCGTGGCGGCTGCCGTCGGCGACGGCCGTCTATAGAACCGCCGATGACGCGCAGGTGTCGTACTACGATGCGCGACGCGCTGCCTATGATCAGGGTTACCGCGAAGGCCTCAAGGAAGGTGAGAAGGACGGCCGTCGAGGCGATCGCTACAGCTATCAGGACGAGCGCGAGTTCCAGCGCGCCGATCGCGGCTACCACCGCAGTTTCGGGGACCGCGAGCGGTACCGGCAGATCTTCCGCGACGGTTATACGGCAGGCTACTCGGAAGCATTCGGTCGGTACTCGCGTGTTGCCCGCAACGACGGATGGTATCGGCAGGCTCCTGCACCGAGAGGTCCTTACGGCCAGCAGGGATCCTATCCATCACGCGGCGTTTACGCTCCTGGTGGCATCTATCGTAATGGGACTTATTACAGCCCCGCCTTCGACAACGGCCTGAGAGACGGAGTCGAGAAGGGCCGGGAGGATGGGCGGAAGAATCGCAGCTTCGATCCGCTGCGACACTCGTGGTACCGCTCGGGTGATCGTCACTACGACGATGACTACGGCTCCAAACAGCAGTACAAGGACACCTATCGTCAGGGATTCCAGCAAGGGTACGAACAGGGATTCCGTGAGGGTCGCTACAGCCGCTAGGTCTGCCACTAGAGGCGGAGAAATCGCTTCATGCGTGCCAGGAAGGTTGCAGGGGCGTCGGCAAGATCGGCGCCCCGCGCCGCCGTTCTGGCGCGCTCGAGCTGTTCGCGGCGCGTGATCGCCGCGAGACCCACGTGTTCCAGCGCGACCGGATTCTCTTCCCCGAGGCGCCTGAAGAGCGCAGCATCAAGTTCCAGAACGACCGCTTCACCTCGCGCGACGACCGTCGCAGTGCGCGGCTCTCCGGTCAGGAGCGACATCTCTCCGAAGTAGCCACCCGGCTCGATGACAGCGACTTCCTGCCGGCCGGGCTCCAGCAGCACCGCAACACGGCCCGAACACAGAACGTACATCGAATCGCCGGGCTCGCCCTGCCGCACGATCGTCTCGCCGTCACCGAAGGTGTGGGCGACGGTTGAAGCGGCGAGATCGGAGCGTTGAGCCTCCGACAGATTGGCGAACAAGTCGACGTGCGCGAGAACCCGCTCACGATTGCCCTGCTCGGCGACCGGATCCGGGGATGGCCACTCACGTGAGTACTCGACCTGAACCGGATAGGGGATCTCGATTCCTCGCCGCGCAAACGTGTAATGGATCGCCACCCTGACCTGATCCTTCGCAATCTGATCGTTCTCGTAATCGTCGACCCAGAATCGCGCGCGATAGTTCATCGACGATGCGTCGAACCCGACGAGCAGAACATCAGGGGCCGGCACCTGGAGCACGTGCGAGACCTGCGTTATCGCCTCCAGGATCGCTCGCTTGACCGCGAACGGCGACGAGTTGTAGCTGACGCCGACTTCGAGATCCAGCCGCGTCGGGGCCGCCGGCTCCGAATAGTTCGTGATCGCTTCTTTCGCGATGATGTTGTTCGGGACGATCACGAAGTTCCCCGCCTTCGTTCGGAGCTTCGTCGCCCGCCACGTGATTTCCGCAACCCGCCCTTCGAAGTCCCCGACTTTGATCCAGTGGCTGACCTTGAAGGGCCGCTCGCTCTGGATCGCGAGGCCCGCGAACGCGTTGCCGAGCGTGTCCTGGAGCGCGAACCCCACGACCACGGCGCCCACCGCCGACGTCGTGAGCAGCTGTTCCTGGAACACGAACGTCGCAACGATCAGCAGCATGCCGATGACGATCGCGTCCTGGACGATCGCCGGGAACCGATCGCGCACGCGGTCGGAAGCAAGCGGGTTGATCAGCGAGATGACGAGCAAATTGACCACTGCCGCGGTCAACGCCAGGCGCTCGAACGGCCGGGTCGGCGACGTGAGGTCGGTGGTCCCGCCTCCGAGCTCAGGCCGGACCAGGAACACGAGGTGGACAGCGATGTAGCCGGCCAGGATGAAAATTGAAAGCTGGAGCTTCCTCTTGACCAGCCGGTTGACCGTCAGGCCCCAGATCAGAAGCGTCGCGGCAAGAGCCGCGACGCCTATGTAGAAGTGTGTGGGATAGTGTGGCATCAACTGCCGATCGCGCAGTCTGTCAGGCGATGCCCTTCCTGAATGCCTCGATCTCGGCGGGTGTCACCGTCACATTCAGTTTGTTCGGATTCCCGCCGCCGGCCGCGTAACGGTCCGGGCGGTTGGGATCGAGCGCACGGCCACCGGCGGAGGCCGACGCCTGCTGCCCCTCTTTCTGTTTACCGCCCGACAATGCGCTGCCGAGCCCCCCGAACATGCCGCCGCCCTTTTTTTCTTCCTTCGCGGGCGGCTTCTGTTCGGTCTTTGCCGTCGAACCAGACGACCCGGCGCCGGCAACACCCTTGGCCTCGCTGCTGCTCAAGGTGATCGCGGTCGTCGGCTTCGCGTCGTACTTCACGTTTGCCGCGTAGCGTGCCTGGCCCATGGCCGTGCCGGTCAGCTTCTCCGCCTTGATCTGTCGGCTCTGTTTGTCGATGCGTGCCTGGGTATCGGGATGCGTCGCAAACAGGCCGTTCGGCTTGGCGCCACTCAACCCCTTGTTGCGCTCCATCAGCTTCCCGAGAAAGGAGCCAAGAGCGGCGGGGTTGTAGCCGCCCTTGTTGGCGAGCCGCAAACCCTCCTGATCGGCATCGTCCTCGTCGCCGCGATCGAATCCGCGTTCGACGATGTTGTCGTAGGCGGCGTTGGCCAGCTTCGAGTAGTAGACGCTGCCCTTCGCGCCCACTTCCTCGGTCGTCATCTTGATCGCCTTGTTCTTCTGAATCGCGTTCACCGTGTGCTTCTTCGTGATGTGCGCGATCTCGTGGCCGAGCACGCCGGCAAGCTCCGCCTCGCTCTTGATCAGGCCAAGGGCGCCCCTGGTGATGTGCACGATACCGCCAGGCGCGGCAAATGCATTCACACCCTCGGTATCGAGCACGATGAATTCCCATCTCAGACCGGGACGCGAGCTGGCCTTCGCGAGCAGATTACCGAGAAGCGAAACGTACTTCGTGACGGCAGGATCCTGGACAACGCCGAACTCGGTCCGGACGGTCGCGCTCACACGTTCTCCGAGCTCCCGTTCCTCCTGATCCGAGATGTTCATCTCGGTCGCGAGCTTGCCCGCTTTGCCGGCGAGATCGCCGAGCTTCCCGAACTGTGCGAAAGCGGGCGTCGCTGCAGCGAGCAGCACGATCGCAAACGGCGCTGTTTTCATGACTGCCTGACCTCTGAAGGGTTCTGGATCGGGGATGGAACGACGACTTCGAAAATGGCCACCGGTCGGGTCTTCCCCTTGACGGTCACGTCCCCGAGAGCCCGGACGGTGTAGTCGTTCTGCAGTCGGGTCCGGGTGGCGTCGCTAATGATAATCCGCGTACGAAAATCCTTGTTCAGCGACTCCAGCCTCGACCCCAGGTTCACGTTGTCGCCGATTACCGTGTAGCTCATGATCGATCTCGAGCCGATGTTGCCGGCGATCATCTCTCCCGAATTCACGCCGATACCGATATCGAAAGGGACTTTCCCTTCGCCCTGCCATTTACGGTTGAGTTGACCCAGAACGTCGACCATCTCCACCGCCGCCGCCACCGCGTGCTCGGCGTGCGCCGGGTCTTCGACAGGCGCGCCGAAAAGGGCCATCACCATGTCGCCGACGAACTTATCGACCGTGCCGTGATGCCGGAATACCACCTCCACCATCCGGGAGAAGTATTCGTTCAGCTGCGCGACCAGGGCTTCGGCGTCGCCCTTCTCGGTGACGGTCGTGAATCCCCTGATGTCGGAGAACAGCACCGTCATCTCTCGCCGCTTGCCGCCAAGCACAGCGAGCTCCGGATGTTCGATCAGCTGGTGATACACGTCGCGCGAGACGTATCGGCCGAACAGCGCCTTCACGATCCGCTTCTCGCGTCCTTCGACGAAGTACTGATAGGCCGTCCCGGCAAAGAGCGCGATTCCCATCGCGGCCAGCGGCTGCGTCATGTCGAGCCACAGGCCGTTCCTGAACGATGAGAGCGCGAACCACGTCCAGCCGCCGATCGCGAGCAACGCTGCCAGGGCGAGGGGAGTGAACGGCAGGAAGGCGGCGAAGCAGCCGATCACGAGGCCAGCGACAATGACGCTCCCCACCCGGACTCGACTCGATGCAGGGCGGATGAAACGGTTCGATAGCAAGTTATCCGCCATCGTCGCGTGCAGCTGAATCCCGGGCATGTTGCCGCTATTGGCGCCAAACGGCGTGCTGAAGACGTCCACGATGCCCGACGCGTTGAGACCGACGAAAACGATTTTGTCCTTGAAAAGACCCGGATCGACGAGCGGCTTCTGACCGTTCTGCAGCTGCTCCTCCGAGGCCAGCAGGTGCCGGACCTCGAAGCTGGCGTAGGGCCGTTCCCCGCCGACCAGGGAGGGCGCCTGGTAGTTGATCAATGTTGTGAGCTGGTCGCTCAGCCCCCCGGCATCGTTCGCGGTGTCCGGGGTCGCCACCAGCGGCATGACACGATCGCGAAACTGGAGGGCGTGACCGCGAAGCGTGATTTCGTCGGGCTGAAACCCGCCGGCGACGATTGCGGCGCCGACACCCAGTGACGGCAGGAACCGGCTACCCTCCCTGATGAATGGCGGCATCCGCCGTGCCGTGCCGTCGGGGTCGAGAGGGAGGTAGTTGTGACCCAGCAAGGTGGCCGACTTCAGGAGCGCGGGATAGGGCGGCAGAACGATGCCTGGCTGATCGATTGCCTGGCCGAGACGAAACGGGAGGGTCCGCGCGCTCCAGTCCGCCGGCTTGTTGCGTTGATCCCCTTCGGTGCCCTGGTATCGCGCGTCGGCGAGCAGCACCGACGCGCGGGCCCGGGCGACGGCGTCGGCAAAGGCTTGATCGGAGTCGGCGGCGAGCCACTCGGTCCCGCCAATCCGCGAACCGAGTGTGCCGTCGGGTTCCGCAAACGTGAAGTCGATCGCGATCACACGAGCCGGACCGCGATTCAGGTAGTTCACGAGCCACGAGAACACCACTCTCGGCCATGGCCACCGCCCCACGAACGGGGCGAGGTCGCGAATCGAGGTTTCGTTGACCTCGACGAGAACGATTTCCTTGCTGACAGTGGCGGGCGCCGCCGCCTGACGAATGCGCCAGTCGTAGGTTACGAGTTCGATTTCATCGAGGACGCCCGCCCAGGACAGGGCGAGCGTGATGACCGCGGCGGTCAAGCCGATCGCAATACCAGCAGCCAGTTTCCGAGTCACGTCGAGAGGCCTCGCGGCAGCTTAGCATCGCGCGGGCCGACCTCACGCGGACGGACCCTGCCGACCAGTCTGCAAGATGATCCGGTGACGCGGGCTGCGAGCTCAGATCTCGCGCAGGACCTCGGTCGGGTCCAACCGGGAGGCCCGGTTCGCCGGAAGCCATCCGGCAAGGGCGCTGACAAAGGCCAGTGCTGCTACTGACGCCAGCAGCGTGGCCGGATCGCCCGGCTCGAGGCCATAGAGGAGGGTCGCCACGAAGCGCGAGGCCCAGACGCCGATGGCCACGCCCACGACAATGCCACCGCCGATCAGGAGCGACACGCGAGCGAGGACGAGACGGATCACCGATGCCCGCGTCGCGCCGAGCGCCATGCGAATACCGATCTCGACGCGCCGCAGGTTCACCGCATACGAGGTGACGCCGTAGAGGCCGATGGCCGCCAGTAACAACGCGAGCGCTCCGAACGACGCCGACAACATGGCGAGCAGTCGTTCACGCATGAGTGTGTCAGCGAGCTGGCTGTCGAGCGTTCGAAACGTGACCGCGAGCGTCGGGTTGATGTCGTCAATCGCCGCAGCGACGCCCTTCGTGAGCAGGCCCGGCCGCGACGAGGCGCGCACGCTGAGCGTCACAACGGCGGGCCCGTCAGGCGGGGCCTGTTCGGATGACTGCGCCAGGGGCAGATACGCGGTAGGCAGGGTTGGTTCCCTCACGTCGCGGTACACGGCATCGGCGAGCAGTCCGACGATCTCGATCGCCGGCGTTCCCGGCTCTCTCGTCAGCTGCATCGTGTGACCGACCGGGTTCACGCCGTTGAGAAACTTGCGGGCAAAGGCCTGATTGACCAGCGCCACACGGGGCGAGCCCCAACCATCATTCGCCGAGATGTCGCGGCCGGCGAGCAGCGGCGTCCCGAAGGTGGCAATCCAGCCCGGCGTGATGCCGTTGAACACCGCGAGCGGCGAATTCTCTGGAATTGGACGGTCGGTGAACCCGAACCCTTCAGGGCCGTCCACGGAGCTGCTGCCTCGAAGCGGCGAACCGGACACCTCGATGCGCCGGCTCCACATGGCGCCGCTGAGCGGTGCGACGATCGAGACGCCCGCCGCTTCGACCCCGGGAACCGCGAGGACATTCTGGCGAATGCGCTCGTAGGCCGCGAGTCGGGTCGCGGGCGCGAGGTCGGCCCGGCGTGTACTGATTTCGGCGAGCAGCACGCGGTCCCGATCGAACCCGAGCGGCACATGGGTCAACCCTCCGAACGATCGCAGGAACAAGCCGGCGCAGACGACGAGCACCAGCGAGAGGACGACCTGGCTCACGACCAGTGCGTTGGCGATCGTCAGCCGTCCCGAGCCGGCATTGCTCCGGCCTCGATCCTTCATCGCGTCGATGGGGGCACCGCGAGCCGCCCGCCATGCCGGCGCGACACCGAACACGACCGCCGCGGCAAGTGCAATTGACGCGGTGAATGCAAGCACACGCCGGTCGAGCGGCAGCTCGAGATAAGCCGTATCTCTCGAGAGCTGCGAAACCAGGAGCTCGCTGACCCATCGGGCGACGAGCAGACCCGCCGCCGCGCCCATCGCCGCGAGCAGCACGCTCTCGATCAGCAGCTGGCGCGCCAGACGCCCTCTCGACGCGCCGAGCGCGAGACGCACGCTCCACTCGTGCCCTCGCGCGGTGGCACGAGCGAGCAGCAGGTTAGCGATGTTGGCGCAGGCAATCAGCAGTACCGTACCGACGACCACCATCATGATCAGCAGTGGCCGGCCGTACTCGTCGCGGAGACCGGACTGACCGCGCGCTGCGCTGACGAACGTGAACGGTTCGGACAGGTATCGATTCGATGCCTCTCCCGGGCGCGGCGGCGGAACCGTCGCCTCTCGAATCGCCGGTTGCAGCGTGCGGATCACCGCCGTTGCGTCCTCGATCGACTGCCCGCGCTTGAGGCGCACCATCACCGAGAGCCACCACGACGTTCGCCGGTTCAGGCGCGACTCGCTGGCCCCCCGGATGAGCGGCTCGACACCGAACGGGATCGCGACCTCGAACGACCGCCCCACGTTCAGTCCGAAGAACCCCGGCGGGGTCACGCCTACGATCGTCAACGGAATGCGTTCGACCGTCAGCGTGCGGCCAACGACGTCCGGTGCGCCGCCGAAGTGCTGCTGCCAGAACGCATGGCTGATCACCGCGACCGGGCCTCCCTTCCCACCGCCAGGCCGGTCATCCGTTGAAACGAAGAGGCGGCCGAGCGCAGGCTTCACGCCGAGCACGTCGAAGCTGCCGGCGCTGGCCCACACGCCGTTCGCGAACCGGGTCTCGCCTCCCTGCGTCAAGTTGAACTGCGCGTCGAACCGGGTCCATGCCAACGCACCGTCGAACTGATCGGCGTGGCGTTGGATCTCGAGCCAGATCGGATATGTCCACGACCGCTGTCCAGAGGGTGGCGCGTCCACGAGGAGCGCAAGCCGCTCGGGATCATCAATCGGCAGCGGGCGAAGCAGCAGACTGTCGATAACCGAGAAGAACGCGGTGTTGGCGCCGATCCCCAGCGCCAGCGTTGCGGCAATGACGGCGGCAAACATGGGCTGCCGGCCAAAGAGGCGAAGCGCGTAGCGAACATCGCGGCCCACGTCGTCGAGCAGGGCGCCGTGGCGGCCGGTGCGAACTCTCTCCTTCACCTGGTCGACGCCGCCGAGCTCGAGCAGCGCAAGGCGTCGGGCTTCAGCCGCGGGAATACCGTCCCGGACTTTGTCCGCGATCGCCATCTCGACGAACGAACGGATTTCGTTGTCGAGACGCTGTTCCGCTCGATCCCGGCGCACGATCCACAACAGCATGGACGCGAGACGATGGAAGAGGCTCATGCGCCCTCCAGGACGCTGGCGATCGCAAACGAGATGCGATCCCAGCGGCGCTTGTGCTGCTCGAGCTGCCTGCGGCCGGACGCCGTCAGCGCGTAGTACTTGGCGTTGCGATTGTTGTCGCTCGGACGCCACTCCGCCTTCAGCTTGCCGTCCTGCTCGAGCCGATACAGCGAAGGGAACAGCGAGCCAGGATTGACCTGGAAGTGGTTGTGGCTGAGGGTGGCGAGCCGCTGCGAGATGCCGTAGCCGTGCAGCGGCTCACGGGCGAGGATCGTCAGGATCATCAGATCGAGCGTCCCTTGAGGGACGTCGAGCTTGCCGAGGTCGTCTGGGTCGTTCTTCGGCACCGCCACCTCTCATTTAGGCAACCTAGATGAGTGGCCCAGCATGGCACGCGACCTTTAGGGTGTCAAGAGGAAGAGGACCGGGGCAGAGGTGCGGCGCCTGCCGCGGTTGACGGTCCGGCGGACGGCCTGTAAACTTGGAAGTTCCTGCGTTCAGTGCCGGTATCGTCTAGGGGTTAGGACGGGTGGTTCTCAGCCATCAAACCGGGGTTCGAATCCCCGTACCGGTATACCCTCGATCCGTCGGTTGTTGCAAATCCCTGACTGTCCTGGGTTACTGCGCCGCTCGACAATCGCGCGGCGTTTCGCTCAGACAGGAATGAGACACGCCGGTGAATTCCGACGGCGTGCCCAAAGCTCGTCTTGTTCATTCTCACGCCTCCAGCCGGCCGTTGAGCGCGGGCGGAAGTGTCTCGGTCCATAGGCAGGTCTGGCTGCGGCGTCCCCATCTGACCCGCGCCT
>Ga0075420_100004443_pt1 | contig 12272 bp, 10 predicted proteins | sample SoiMetdeltSBSDD4_FD_75296 | JGI IMG/M metagenome (GOLD analysis project Ga0075420, IMG submission 75296) | Bulk soil microbial communities from a Populus tree surrounding site in Tennessee, USA - Soil MetaG P. deltoides SBSDD4 | ecosystem: Environmental > Terrestrial > Soil > Tree plantation... | reverse complement strand
GAGATCGCCCGGCCGAAGCGGACGTGGTCGCCCACGGTGATGGTGTCCTGGTCGCCGCGCAGGACGGTGCGGGCGCCGATCCTGACGCCGCGTCCGAGCGTGACCTTGCCGATCACGAACCCTTCCGGGTCGATCTCGACCCCCTCGCCGACCGTCGGCTGCATCCCGAGGTATGGCACCAGCGGCATAGATCCTCCTTATGAGAACCCCCCACCCCCCGCCCCCCTCCCCCATGCGCGAGAGACGGGGAGTCCAGGCGGATCTTGCTCCCCCTCTCCATCGCAATGGGGAGGGGGCGGGGGGGTGGGGCTTTTCGTCGCAGCTACAATCGCCGCGGCGGTCGTGTGCGGGTCGATCCGGCCGTCGCGGGCCTCGGCCAGCAGCCGTGCGACCTCGCCGCCGCCCTCGACCAGCCGGCGCAGGCCGAGGCGCAGCGCGCGGTCGACCAGCTCCAGCACCTCGGTTTCGATGCGGCGTCGCCGGCGCGCCTCCAGCTCGCCGCGCGATTCCAGGTGGATGCGGTGGCGCTCCAGCGCGGCCCAGAGGTCTTCGACGCCGCGGCCCTCGGTGGCGACCGTCTCGACGATCGGCGGCGCCCAACGGTCCGGACGCTCGCCGCCGAGCTGGATCATGGCCAGTAATTCGGCGACGGTCCGCTCCGAGCCCGGCCGGTCCGCCATGTTGACCACGAACAGGTCCGCGACCTCCAGGATGCCGGCCTTGAGCGTCTGGACGGCGTCGCCCAGGCCGGGCACGGCGATCACGGCGACGGTGTCGGCGACCTTGACGACGTCGAGCTCGCTCTGGCCGACGCCGACCGTCTCCAGCAGCACGACGGCGAAGCCGTAGGCGTCCAGCAGGCGGGCGACGTCGCGGGTGGCGGAGGCCAGGCCACCCAGGCTGTCGCGGGCGGCCATGCTGCGGATGAAGACGCCGGAATCGCGGCTGTGCCCGACCATCCGCACGCGGTCGCCGAGGATCGCGCCGCCGGAGAACGGGCTGGACGGGTCGACGGCGACCACCCCGACGGTCATGTCGACGCTTCGGGCGACGGCGATCAGGCGGTCCACCAGGGTGCTCTTGCCGGATCCCGGCGGTCCGGTGATGCCGATGGTCCAGGCCCGGAGCGGGCGCGGCCCGAGCCGGCGCATCAGCGCCTCGGCGGCCGGCCCGCCGCGCTCGACGACGGAGATGGCGCGAGCGAGCGCGCGCGGCGTGCTCAGGTCGACGGGCTCGTCGCGCGGCTCGGCGTCGCTGGCGGGCATGGCGCGAGAGGATACCATCAGCCCGGCGGTGTCCCGGGCGTCTCTCCTGCCCCAGGCGACGGCTGGCGGCTGGCCTGGACGGCCTCCCAGGCCGCCTCGTCGACGACCTCGCCGCCCTCGACGCTGCTCTCGATCTCGCGGCGGCGCCCGTCGAACAGGATCGTCAGCCGCATCGGGCGGAAGCACTTCGCGTCGACGACGCCCTTCGTGATGGCGTACCGCGCGGCCCGGTTGTCGGGCCGGCGCACGCTGCCGTCCTCGTCCGGCTCGTCGCTGATCTCGCTGACCTCGTTCGCCATGTTGATCCGGACCCGGACCACGTCTCCGCAGCGGTTGCAGCGGACGTAGCGGTAGAGGCCGCGATCGACGGACTGCCCGGCCCCGCCGCCGAGCCCGAGCATCGACTTGAGTGCATCCACGAGGCCCACGGCCACGCCCTCCCTGGGGACCACTGCCCTCTTGGCAGCAATTCTACGCCAGAGAGCCTCAACGAGAGCCCACGCCCGTGTGCCACAATGCGGCCATGCCCCTGCTCCCTGCCCGCGACAACCCGTTCGACGCCCTGGCCCGCTACTACGACTGGGAGCACGCCGATTACGACGTCGACGTGCCGCTCTACCAGGACTTCGCCCGCCGGACCGGCGGCCCGATCCTGGAGCTGGCCTGCGGGAGCGGCCGGCTGATGGCCCCCCTGCTGGACCTTGGCGAGCGTGTCGTGGGGATCGACAGCTCCGGCCCGATGCTGGAGCGGGCTCGGCGTGCGCTCGGCGGGGCCGGGCTGCTCGGCCGGGCGGCGCTCCACCAGGCCGACGTCCGGAGCTTCACCCTGGACGAGCGGTTCAGGCTCGCGATCTACGGGCTCGACTCGTTCGGGCTGCTGCTCGCGATCGAGGATCAGCTCGCGGCGCTCCGGCGGATCCGCCAGCACCTCGCGCCCGGCGGCCTGCTGATCCTGGACCTCTCGAACGGCAACGGGCGGGGTGCGGAGCCCACGGACGAGCTGGTGCTCCAGTACGAGGGCCACGAGCCGGCGACCGGCCTGCCGCTCAGCAAGTGGACGTCGCGCAGCACCGACCACGGCGAGCAGGTCGATCACTACACGTACTTTTATGACGAGGTCGGCGAGGACCGCCTCGTGCGGCGGGCGACCGTCCGGCTCGACCTGCGCTACTACGGGCGGTACGAGCTGGAGCTGCTGCTGATGGCGGCCGAGCTCGTGCCGGAGGCGTTCTACGGCTCGTACGACCTGGCGCCGTTCGCGGTCGGGTGCGAGCGGCTGATCGCCGTCGCGGCCCGCGCCGAGCGCTGATGGGCATGAGCGGGGCACGGATCCCGCGATTGCGTGGGCCGATGATCGCCGAGATCGCGGCCCTACCACGGAAGAAAGCCCGAAGCACCACCGATTGGGAAGCCTCACCTGTTGGCAAGGTCGAGCAACCTGTGTATAGTGACGGTGGCTCGGGTGAGTCGACACGAACGGAGCGGCTGGCAGGGGCGACCCCGCAATTCCCCAGAGGAGCAATCCCGAGGGGAGCCACCAGCAGCACCGCTCACGTCCGAAAGGACGCGAGGCGTAGAGTCGCAACGCAGAGGGTACCGCGGATGGGTCGCAAGGTTCGTCCGCAGTCCAGTCGGTACCACCCGAGCTTCTTTGTGTCCTCCGCCGTGCCCGTCGAGCGTCGCTCCGGGCGGCTGGCCGGCCGATGACGGCGCCCGACCCGCCTGATGCCGCCGGGCCGCCGGGAACGGCGTCAGGGCAGGCGTCCGCGCCGGCGCGTTCCGCCCTGTTGATCCTCAACCCGCGGGCCGGCATCCGCGCGCACTCGCGGACTGTCGAGCGGGTGATGGAGGCCGCCGCCGAGCTTGGCTGGCGCCTCGACGTCGTGGAGACGCTCGGGGCCGGCGACGCCACCAGACTGGCGGCCGACGCCGCGCAGGCCGGCCAGCCGATCGTGCTGGCCGGCGGCGGAGACGGCACGCTCAACGAGGTGATCCAGGCGCTGGCCGGCACCAACACCGCCGTGGGAGCCGTGCCGCTCGGCACCGTCAACGTCTGGGCCCGCGAGCTGGGCCTCTCGCTCGATCCGACCGAGGCCACCCGTCAGCTCCTCGGCGGCCAGGTGCGGCGGCTGGACCTCGGGCGGGCGAACGGGCGCTACTTCCTGCTAATGGCCGGGATCGGCTTCGACGCCGTGGCGGTCCACGCCGTCGAGGGCAGCGCGCAGAAGCGGCGCTTCGGGCCGCTCGCCTTCCTGGCGGCCGGCGCCGTCGAGGCGCTGCGCACCCGGGGTGAGCGCCTGCGCCTGCGCGCCGATGGACACGTGTTCCAGACGAACGCCGCCCTCGTCACGATCGGGAACACGCGGCTGTGGGCCGGCGCCGTCAAGATCACCCACCACGCCACGGCGGCGGACGGCCTGCTCGACGTCTGCATCTTCCCGGGGCGCTCGCTCTTGACCAAGCTGCGGCACCTGTTCCTGGTGCTGATCGGCCGGCACGACGCCGACCCGGAGGTCACGTACCTCCAGGTGCGCCAGCTGCAGGTGGTAGGCCGGCGGGCGCTTCCGCTCCAGCTCGACGGCGAGCCGTACGGCACCACGCCCGCGCGCTTCGAGGTCGTGCCGGGGGCGGTGCTGGCGCTCGTCGGGCCGGGCACCGCGCCGACCCTGGCCGATGCCCCGATCGAAGACCTCGCGCTGGGAGACGATGACCACCTGGCGTAGCGGCCTCGATCCCGCCGCCTTATCGCCGGGCGCCTATCATGTTGAGCGCAGCGAAACATCTCCCAGCCACGCCGTGGTGGGTCTGGGAGATCCTTCGCTACGCTCAGGATGACAGGGGGCGCCGCGTTTTAGCCCATCTTCCGGCTGGCGGCCAGCGCCTCGGCGGCCACCTCGTACGGGTCGCGGGCGAAGGCGGCCGGATGGAGCGCCTCGTAGCTCAGCGGCCCAGTGTACCCCTTCGCGGCGACGATCGGCAGGATCTCGGCGAACGGGACCACGCCCTGGCCGGGCGGCAGCCGCTCCTGGGTGTTGCCGGGCGGGTTCATCGGGCCGTCCGGGACGTCCGAGTACTGGAAATAGGCGATCTCGCCGGGCTTCAGGCTCTCGTACGTCGCCAGGCCGCCGTCGGTGCGCTCGACGTGGTAAGTGTCGACCAGCAGGCCGACGTTCGGGTGGCCGGCCAGCGCCAGCAGGTCTCGAACCTGCTGCAGCCGCTTGAACTGCACCAGGCTGACGTTCAGCTCGAGGGCAATCGTCTTGCCGCGCGCCGCCGCGATGTCCCCGGCCTCCCGCAGGCTGGCCGCCGCCTGGTCGATGTCGCCCGGCTGGGGGTCGCAGGGGCTCATGATGATCGGGGCGCCCAGCTCGTCGGCCCAGCGGACGACCTCGCGGATGATGTCCAGCAGGCGCGCGCGCTCCTCGCCGGTGGCGTAGAACCAGCCGCGCTCGACGCCGACCGCCGCGACCGGCAGGCCGCTCGCCTTGACCAGCGCCAGCGATTCCTCAATCGAGGTGCCGGCCTCCTGCATCCGCGTGAAGTCGACGTAGCGCAGCTCCACGGCGTCCCAGCCCGTCTCGCGTGCCACCCGTAGCGCCGCGTCGAGCGGCAGCGTCCCCAGCGAGCCGGTGTGCAGCGCCAGCTTCCAACCCATTGCCCCCTCCAGATCGAGCGCACCCGCTGCTGAACGACCGGTCCTCGCCCGGCCGGCGCGCGGCCAGCAACCTGGCCACGCCCGACGATCAGCGCCGCGTGCCCCCCGCCCTTCCGAGTCCGTCCGCCGCCTCCGGTGCCCCGCCGGACGCTTCGGCGGCCTCGCGCCGGCGCTCGTGGCGCTGGCGGCTCCGCTCCCGCTGGGCGTCCAGGTGGCGGTGGTAGTAGGCCCATTGCCGACATTTCTCGGAACAGTACTTGCGGCGCATCGTGCCGGCCACCTCGCGGCCACAGGCGGCGCACTGGACCCGCGCACGTCGCATGCGGGGAGCCGAGGCGCGGGCGGTCGACTCCAGCGGCGCCGTGATCATCAGGAACCCGCTCAGCTCGCCGTCCTCGGAGCGGATCGCCGAGCAGGTGACCAGCGCCTCGTACGCCTCGTCGTCCGGTGGGTGGATCGTCAGCCGGCTGGTCCACTCGTCGCGCTCGACGTGCGCGCTCATCAGCGATTCGACGTGCGCCCGATCCTCTTCGTTGCGGGCCAGGTCCAGCACCCGACGGCCGACGGTCTCGTGGGCCTCCAGCCGGAAGTGCTCGGCGGCGCCGGCGTTCCAGGATGTCACCACCCCCTCGCGGTCGAGCGTGACGACGCCCAGGCCGGTCCGGTCGATGCTCTTGAGCCGCTCGGTGGCGCCCGGATCGACCGCCGCACCGGACAGCAGGCCGTCCCCGACGACCCGGAAGATTCCCTGGGAGGCGACGCGGCCGTCGACGACGCGGCGCGAGATCGTCATCTCGGTGTGGACGGTCGCGCCGCCTTTCTGGAGCAGCCGCCACGGGCGCCGCACCCAGCCGTCGCGATCGGCCTGCGCCAGGACGTCGGGGATCTCGGGCGCGTCGTCCGGATGGGAGAGATCGATCGGCCGGAGCACCACGAGCTCATCGCGTCGATAGCCGAGCAGGCCCTCGGCCGCCCGGTTCACGAGCAGGAAGCGCTCGCGGTCCTCGTCGTAGAGGAACACCGCGTCCGGCCAGTCGTCGAGAAGACGTTCCAACGAAGGGAGATCGCTCGCGCGGGAGGGGGTCGGGAGCTCCGCCATGCCCTGGACCTCACAGCCGACGCCAGCACGTCGGCGCGTTAGCACCTGCCAACGGGTGCATCATGCCACGTTCGACGGTGGCTCGGCATCATGGCCGATGATGCGTCGAGGTGGACGGGAGGCGGGCAGGCGCCCGAGGCCGCCCCGCGCACCGGGTCGAGGATAGGCTTCGGGATCGTACGCTGCATGTGCCCGCGAGATCGCCGTTTCGAGAGACGGTGTCAGCGTGACGGCCGACTGGCCGGGGCCGGCCGCTCGCCGAGCGTCACCTGGACGTCGCGCTGCTGGCCGTCCCGCAGGATGGTCAGCGTTACGTTTTCGCCAGCCTTTTTGTTGAGCTCCAGGTAGGCGATGAAGTCCTCGGGGCGGCGGACCTTCTGGCCGTCGATCGTCACCACGACGTCGCCGCCGGTGGCGAATTGTCGTGCGCCGACCTCGCGCGGCTGCGAGCCGCCGCGCAGCCCGGCCCGCGCGGCGCCGGAGTTGGGCTCGACGGACTGCACCAGCAGCCCCTCCTGGACCGGCAGGCTCAGGGTGCTCGCGATCTGGGGCGTGATCTCGGCCGAGGAGATCCCGACGAACGGGTGGGCGTACGAGCCTCTGGCGAGCAAGTCCGGCAGGACTCGCTTCGCGTTGTTGATCGGGACCGCGAAGTTGAGGCCGGCCGGGGCGCCCCTCGACGTCAGGCGCCCGACGGTGTTGACGCCGATCACCTCGCCGCGGCTGTTCAGGAGCGGGCCGCCGGAGTTGCCCGGGTTGACGGCCGCGTCGGTCTGGATCGCGTTCACGAGGATGCCGTCGCCCTCCGGCTCCGGCACGAACGGGCGCCGGCCGCTGACGATGCCGGTCGTGACGGTCCCCTCCAGGCCGTACGGGTTGCCGATGGCGATGGCCTGCTCGCCGACCTGGACCTGGTCCGAGTCGGCGAGCGTCATCACCCGCAGCTGGTCGGGCGGGATGTTCGCCTTGATGACGGCGAGGTCGAAGCGCGGATCGCGGCCGACTAGCTCGGCGCGCATCGTCTGCCCGCTCGCCAGCGTGATCTCCAGGCGGCTGGCGTCCGCCACGACGTGGTTGTTGGTCAGGATGTGGCCCTGGTCGTCGATCATGAACCCCGAGCCGGTCCCAGTCGCCTCCGGCTTGGCGCGGAAGTCCGGCGAGACGACCGTGCTGAGCACCGTCACCACCGAGGGGCGCCAGTCGCGGTAGACGCGGATCACCGTGTCGTACAGGCTGCCGGCCTGAGCCGCCGGGGCCGCCTGCGCGACCGGCGCCGCCGAGACCGGCGTGGCGTTGGCCGGGCCCTGGGCGGCCGTGGCCGGCTTCGCGGCCGTGGTCGGCGACGCGGCCGGCGCGCTGGCCTGCGCGGCGGTGGGCGACGGGGCGGGCTGGGTGGCGACCGGCGGCTGCGCGGCGGCGGCCGTTGGGGTGGGCGCCGGCGGCGCGGCCGTCGGCGTGGCCGAGGAGGTCAGGTCGGAGCGCACGGCGTCGCAGCCGGCCGCGAGGATGCTCACGGAGCTGATGATGGCGATCAGGGCGAGGCGGAAGGTCGGCATCCGATGACCTCCTGGGAACGCCGAGCGGGGAGGGCATACTGCGCCGGGGCGCGGCGACGGGGCCGCGGGTCTCGGGCGCACCCGTGCTCTGGATGCAGGAAGTTTGCCAGGGGATCCGTTCGCACTCCACCGTTTTTCGGGCGGGACCGGCGGTCCGCTCCGGTGGCGCTCGGGGCGTGTCGTCCGTCCGCTATAGTGCCGGCGCGTCCAGAGGGTCACGCAAGGAGGAGCTAGAGATGGGCAAGAGACTGGCGTTCATGGGTGCGGGCGCTGTCGGCAGCTACGTCGGCGGCCACCTGTCTCGGGCCGGCGCGGACGTCACGCTGATCGATCCGTGGCCGGACCACATCGAGGCGATCAAGCGCGACGGCCTGAAGCTGGAAGGGACCCAGGGCGAGCACCTGGTGCACCCGAACGCGCTGCACCTCCACGAGGTCCAGAGCCTGTTCAAGGACCCGGTCGAGATCGCCTTCGTCTGCACGAAGTCGTACGACACGGTCTGGGCCACCACGATGATCAGCCAGTACCTGGCGCCCGGCGGCTTCATCGTCTCGCTCCAGAACAGCATCAACGAGGAGCGGATCGCCAGCGTGGTCGGCTGGGGGCGGGTGGTCGGCTGCATCGCGAGCAGCATCAGCGTCAACGCGTACGCGCCGGGCCACGTCACGCGGACGGTCCAGCCGGGCGGGCCGGGCTACACCGTCTTCCGGATCGGCGAGGTCCACGGGCGGATCACGCCGCGCGTGGAAGAGATCGCCGAGATGCTGGGGGCGATCGACAGCGCCAAGGCGACCACCAACCTCTGGGGGGAGCGTTGGAGCAAGCTGGTGACGAACTCGTCGAGCAACGGCGTCTCGGCGATCACGGGGCTGGGCGGCAAGGACATGGCCCAGAACCCCGAGACGCGCCGACTCTCGATCCAGCTCGCCGGCGAGGCGATCGCGGTCGGGGAGGCGCTCGGGTTCCAGATCGAGAACGTCCGTGGGCTTCCGCCATCGGTGCTGCGCCGGGCGTCCCAGGGCGACCGCGAGGCGTTCGAGCAGGTCGAGGCGAACACGCTCAAGAGCATCGCGCGGATGACGGACGAGGGGCGCCCGTCGACCGGCCAGGACATTCAGAAGGGCCGCCGGACCGAGATCGACTTCCTGAACGGCCTGGTCGCGGACAAGGGCGACGAGGCGGGGATCGTGGCGCCGACGCACCGGGCGCTGGTCCAGGTGGTCAAGGAGGTCGAGCGGCAGGAAGTGGCGCCATCGCCGGGGCTGGTAGACCGGGTCTGGGAGCTATCGGGCGTCCGGCCGGTGGCGGTTGCGCAGGTAGCCCGGTAGGAGCCCCTACCCCCACCCCCTCCCATCATGCCTACCAAGGGGCCCCCTCCCCCACGCATGCCGTGGGGGAGGGGGAGCAGGAAAGCCCCTCCCCCGCGCACGGGGAGGGGTTGGGGTGGGGGCCTCCTCGTTAGCGGCCGGGGATCGGGAACGGGAGCGTCGGACGCTGGCCCTGGGCCGGCTGGCGGCGTGACGGCTGCTGGCTCGGGGCCTGCTGCTGGGCGGCTGGCCGCTCGCCGAGGGTCACCGTCACGTCCTGCTGCTGCCCGTTCCGGACGATCGTCAGCGTCACGGCGTCGCCGGCCTTCTTGTTCAGCTCCAGGTAGGAGGCGAAGTCTTCCGGGCGCTTCGTCGGCTTGCCGTCAACCGCGACGATGATGTCGCCGCCGGGCGCGAGCTGACGGGCGCCGGCCTGCTGCTGCTGCTGCGAGGCGCCCTTGAGGCCGGCCTTCGCCGCCCCACTATTCGGGTCGATGCTCTGGATCAGCAGCCCCTCCTTGACCGGCAACTGGAGCTGCTCGGCGACCGTCGAGGTGATCTCGGCCGATCCGATGCCGGCGAACGGGTGGGCGTACGAGCCGTTCGCCAGCAGGTCGTTCAGGATCTGCCTGGCGTTGTTGATCGGGATGGCGAAGTTGAGGCCGGCCTGGCCGCCGTTCAGCATCAGGCCCAGCGTCGTCACGCCGACGACCTCGCCGCGGCCATTCAGGAGCGGGCCGCCGGAGTTGCCGGGGTTGATCGACGTGTCGGTCTGGATCGCGTTCACCAGCACGCCGTCGCCCTCCGGCTCGGAGACGAGGGGACGCCGGCCGCTGACGATGCCGGTCGTGACGGTGCCGTCCAGGCCGTACGGGTTGCCGATCGCCACGACCTGCTCGCCGACCGCGAGCTGGTCGGAGTCGCCGAGCGTGACGGCGCGCAGCTTGTCGGCCGGGATGTCGGCCTGGATCACGGCCAGGTCGAAGCGGGAGTCGCGCCCGACGAGCTTGGCCGGGAAGGTGGTGCCGTCCGAGAGGGCGACCTCCAGGCGGTCGGCGTCGGCGACGACGTGGTTGTTGGTCAGGATGTGGCCCTGATCGTCGATCATGAAGCCCGAGCCGGTCCCGGCCGGCTGCGGGTCGGAGCGGAAGCCCGGCTGGACCACCGAGCTGATGACGGTGACGACGGACGGACGGTTGTCCTGGTAGACCTTCACGGTCAGGTCGGCCGAGGCCTGGGCAGTTGCCTGCTGCGTCTGCTGGCCGAACGCGGGGGCCGGAGCGATGGCGGGCGCGCCGGGCACGGTGACCGCCGGCGCCGGCAGCTGCCAGGTGGTCGATCCGGTCCCGCCGGTCGCGCGGGCGGCGGTCTGCTCGACGGTCGAGACGACGGGCGCGACGGCCTGCCGGACGGTCGTGCCGAGATTGCCCGGCCCCGAGACGACGAGCAGGGTCAGCGCCGAGCCGACGATGGCGGCGGATCCGAGTTTGAGCAAGCCCATGAGTGGCACCTTCTACATGAGGGCCGGGATCGCGGTCCGGCGCATCGCGTCAGCGCCCTGCGGGGCCTGCTTGCGCGGCTCGGGCCGATGATCCTGGTCGACCTGAGTGACAAGGGAATCGTGCCACAAGCGCGACGCTAGTTGTCGACTTTTTATCCACGATTTAGATTGGCCTTAGTTTTCCCTTAACATTCCGAATGCGGTTGCACCAGTATGACCCTGGGGCCCCGTCAGTCGTCTGCACCGGCGTGGCAGGCCCTCCGTACCGCGAGCGTCAGCGAGCCGGACCTTTGGCGCCAAAGGTCCGGCTCGCTGACGCTCGCGGTACGGACAAGGCGCTCCACACTTCGCCAACGTGTGGTTGACGCATGCCTGCTGCCTGGCTGGAACATGAGGTGAGCCGGGCTGCGGCGCACAGGCTGACGCCTGGAGCCAGGGCTCCCTTCACATCCGGCGTCACAATCGCCGTCAGTTGGTTGCCTGGCGGCTCGCGACCCCCAGGAGCGCCGTTGCCACGACGTGGACACCATCTGGACGCGCATACGCTCGGAATCGCTCGGCGAGAGCGGCTCGTGCACGCTCAATTTGGGAGGCGTCCAGGGCGTCAACGGTGCGGCGTGGCCCCATACCTCGGATGCTGGCCCAATATTCCTCAACATCGGCGTAGACGGAGGTGAGCGAGTCCGCGATCACCCGAACATCGGTGAAGCCAGCGGCGACTAATGCACGCTCCAGGTCGTCGGGTTCGGTAATCCAGCCTGGTGGCCTCTGCTCGCTGCTCCCCGTCACGAGGCCCATCTCGTCCAGGACCACCTGGAGATCCTCAGGGAGGGATACTCGCCACGTCGAGACGCCGAGTCGTCCTCCTGGCTCGAGCACGCGCCGAAACTCGCCCAACGCCTGTTCCAGGTGGGGGAAGAACATGACGCCGAACCCGCACAGGACGCGGTCGAAGGCGGCATCGGGAAAGTCGAGCTGCTCAGCATCCATAGCGCGGACATGCAGGCTCAACCCTCGCCGCTCAGCTTCCTCATTCGCAGCCTGGACCATGCCCTCTGCGAGATCGACGCCGACGGCTTCACCCGATGCCCCGACGCGCTCCATGGCTGGAAAAAGAACGGCGCCCCGACCAGTCGCCACGTCGAGCACACGCTGGCCAGACTCGATCCCGACGATCTCTACGAGGCGCTCCCCGAAGTGGGCAAACGCACCTTGCGGATCGAAGTCACTCGCCATTCGAGTGAAGCGGTCTGCCGTCTCCGTCTTACGTGCGAGGGCATCGTCGCCCATGGTCCGTTCTCCTGCCATGTCCTGGGGACCCACTATCGCGCTCACAGGGTAGGTGGTCTGCCACCGATGGTGCCACGATGAGGTTTGAGGCACGCACAGCCCGTACTAGAGTGCCGCGCCGCCGTCCACCGTGATCATCGAGCCGGTGATCATCTCGGCGTCGTCCGAGACCACGAACAGCACCGTCTTGGCGATGTCCTCCGGCGTCTGGAGCCGCCCGAGCGGCGTCCCGCGCAGGCGGCGCTCGTAGTTCTCCGGGTTGTCGATGCTGGTCGAGGCGTCGTTCGGGCTGTACGGGTTGTTGCCGCGAATAAACGGCGTGTCGACGTGGCCCGGCGAGACCAGGACGCAGCGGATCTTGTCGGCGGCGTAGGAGGCCGCCGCCGAGCGGGTCAGGCCGATCAGCCCGGTCTTGCCGACCGCGTAGCCGGGCTGCCCGGCCCCGTGCCGAATCGAGGAGAGCGAACCGAGGTTGGTGATGACGCCGCCGCCGGCCTTGCGCATCGACGGCACGACCGCCTTAATGCCAAGGAACGAGCCCACGAGCATCGAGTCGATCACGATGCGGAACTGCTCCTCCGTCTGGTCGTCGAAGCTGA
>Ga0075420_100004440_pt1 | contig 12273 bp, 13 predicted proteins | sample SoiMetdeltSBSDD4_FD_75296 | JGI IMG/M metagenome (GOLD analysis project Ga0075420, IMG submission 75296) | Bulk soil microbial communities from a Populus tree surrounding site in Tennessee, USA - Soil MetaG P. deltoides SBSDD4 | ecosystem: Environmental > Terrestrial > Soil > Tree plantation... | reverse complement strand
GGAAACTCAAGTCGCTCGCGATCACCAGCGCGCAGCGCGCGCCCTCGCTGCCCGAGGTCGCCACCACGACGGAGCTCAACTATCCGAACGTGAATTCGGACAACTGGTACGGGCTGGTCATGGCCGCGGCGACGCCGGCGGACGTCCAGCGCCGCGTGCACGGCGCCGCCGTCGCCGCGCTCAAGTCGAAAGCGGTCAGCGAGCAGTTCGACAAGGTCGGCGGCATCGCGTCGCCCGGAACGCCGCAGGAGTACGCCGCGTTCATCGCCGCCGAGCAGGCAAAATGGTCGAAGATCGTGCAGGCGATCGGCTTCAAGGAGTAAGCAGCGCTTCGAGCCTGGCGCGCACGTCCTCGGGAATCGGCACCCCTTTGCGTTCGTTGGTGTCGAAGCACACCTCCACCGCCTTCTCGGTCGCGCAGTGCGTCATCGAGTCGGCTTCATACAGCCTCAGCTCGTAGCCGAAGCTCTTGGTGCCGATCTTGGTCACCGCGCCTCGCACCAACGCGAGCTGGCCCGCCACGATCTCGTGGTGGAAGTCGATGGTGAGCGTGACCACCACCGTGCCGAGGCCGCGGCGCTTCACGTCCGCGAGCGAGATGCCCGCCATCGCGAGCACGTGCCAGCCGGCGTCGTCGAAGAACGCGGCGTAGTTGCGCACGTTCATGTGGCCGTAGCCGTCGCAGTGCGCGGGAAGCACGACGGTGCGAGAGAGGTCAAACCATTTCATGGACGGGAAAGATCCAGCGCAGCCCGCGCCAGCACTCGAACGCCGACCGGAATCGCAAGCTCGTTGCAATCGTAGTTGGCGCGGTGGATCGCGGTGTCGAGGCCGTCGATCTTGGAGCCGATGCGCAGGTGCGCCGCCGGCACCTCCTCGGCGAACCAGGCGAAGTCCTCGCTGCCCATCGACGGCTCGGGCAGCTCCAGCACATTGCTTTCACCGAGCGCCTTCCGCGCCGACTCCAGGAGCGGCTCGAGGATCGTCCGGTCGTTGCGCAAGGGCGGCGCCATGCGCTTCCAGTCGAGCGTGTAGTCCACCCGCATGCCGGTCTTGATGCCCTCGAGCATGCGGCGAACTGCCGCCTCGATCTTCTCCGACAGGCCGGGCTCCATCGTGCGCACGATGCCTTTGAGCTCGGCGGCGCCGGCAATGATGTTGCGCGCCCGGCCCGCGTGGAACTCGCCGATCGTGACCACCGCGGGCGAGATCGGCTTTACCTCGCGGCTCACCACCGTCTGCAGCTGCGACACGAAGTGCGCGCCGGCGGCGAGCGCGTCGATCGCCAGGTGCGGATGCGCGCCGTGGCCGTCGCGTCCCTTGAGCGTGATGTCGAAGGCGTCCGCCGCCGACATCACCGCGCCGGCGTTGTACCCCACCTTGCCCGCCTGCACCGCGGGCCAGTTGTGGTAGCCGAGGATGAGGTCGAGCTTCGGATCCTCCAGCACGCCGTCCGCGATCATGGCGCGCGCGCCGCTCAGCGTCTCCTCGGCTGGCTGGAAGATGAACTTCACCGTGCCGCTGAGCGAGCTTTTCAGCTCTGCCAGCGTGGCGGCCACGCCGAGGGCGATCACCGTGTGCACGTCGTGCCCGCACGCGTGCATCTTGCCCTGCAGCTTCGACGCGAACGGCAGACCGGTCTGCTCGTGGATCGGCAGCGCGTCCATGTCGGCTCGGATGCCGACCGTCCGGCCGGGCTTCGCCCCTGTCAGCACCGCGACCACGCCGGTTTTCCCAATGCCGGTACGGCACTCGAGGTTCAGCTTGGACAGGAACTCGACGACGGCGGCGGCGGTGCGGTGCTCCTCGAACGCGAGCTCCGGGTGCTGGTGCAGTTGCTTGCGCAGCGCCACCAGCCCGGGAGTGAGGCGCGCGGCGATCTCGTCGATGCGGGGATTCAGATCCATGCCGGCCTAAGGATACCGGCCTTGACAGCGTGCGCCCGCGCGCCTACGCTTTTTCCACAATGCAGCAATGTTTTGCGAATAGCGCAAAACTACCCACAGCAGGGAGGAGACCGTGAAGAGGCTGCTGGTGGTGCTCGCCGCCTGCCTGTGCAACGCCGCGCAGGCGCAAACCTATCCCAACCGCCCGATCAAGTTCGTCGTTCCGTTCCCGCCCGGCGGCAACCTCGACTTCGTCGCCCGCAACCTGCAGCCGAAGATGCAGGAGGTACTCGGCCAGCCGGTGTTGATCGACAATAAGGGCGGCGCGGCCGGGATGATCGGCCTGGAGTACGCCTCGAAGCAGCCCGGCGACGGCTACACCATCGTGCTGGGCAACACTGGCACCATCGCCATCAACGTGTCGGTCTACGCCAAGATGCCGTACGACCCGGTGAAGGACTTCGTCCCCATCGGCATCACCACAACCAACGCGCTTTTGGCCACCATCGCCGGCAACGTGCCGGCGAGCAACCTGAAGGACTTCATCGTCTACGCCAAGGCGAACCCGGGCAAGCTCAACTTCGCGATCTCCGGCGCGGGCTCCGGCCCGCACTTCGGCGCGGAGATGTTCAAGCGCGCCGCCGGGCTCGACATCCCGATTGTCTTCTACAAGGGCAGCGGGCCGGCGGTCACCGACCTGCTCGGAGGGCAGGTCCAGGTCCTGATGGACGCGCCCTCGGTCACCATGGCCCACATCAAGGCGGGCAAGCTGAAGGCGCTCGCGGTCACCGGGAAGGCCCGGCTCGCGTCGCTGCCCGACGTCCCGACCTTCGAGCAGGCTGGCCTCTCCGGGGTGGATGCGAGCGGCTTTCAGGGCGTGCTCGCGCCCGCCGGGACCCCGCCGGAGGTGGTGGCGAAGCTTTCGGACGCGCTCAACAAGGCGCTCGCGCAGCCAGAGCTCAGGGAGCGTTTCGCCGCCGCCGGCCTCGACGTCGCATCCTCCACGCCCGCGGAATTCGCCGCCTTCATCAAGAGCGAGATCGCGAAGTGGGGCCGCGTGGCGAAGGAAGCCAACATCAAATTGGATTAACCCAGAGGAGGCAACATGAACTGCACCAGGCTATTTGCCACATTACTCGCCCTGGCGGGCATCGCAGCGGCAGCGCCGGCCGCGGCGCAGAAGGCGATCCGCATCGGCTACCCGGTGATCCTGTCCGGGCCCGGCGCGCTGATCGGCGAGCCCTCGCTCAAGGGCGCGCAGATGTTCGTCGAGGAGCAGAACGCGAAGGGCGGCGTGCTCGGCCGCAAGCTGGAGCTGGTGGTGCGCGACACCAAGGGCAACGCCGACGAGGCGGTGCGCATCGCGCGCGACCTGATCCTGCGCGAGAACGTCGACTTCCTGGTCGGCACCCTCACCTCGGCCGAAGGCCCCGCGGTCTCGCCGGTGGCGAAGGAGAACAAGATCGTATTCGTGGTCCCGGTGGTGAAGACCGACCAGCTGGTCACGCCCGCGAACCTGCATCCCTACGTCTTCCGTACCGCCTCCAACACCACCATCGAAGGCCGTTCTGCGGCCGAGATCATGGCCAAGTGGACGCACGTGAAGCGCGTGGCGACGATGAGCCAGGACTACGCGTTCGGGCAGGACGTGACGCGCGCCTTCGTCGCGCACCTGAAGAAGATCCGGCCCGACATCGAGATCATCGACCAACAGTGGCCGAAGCTGGGAGAGGCGGATTACACGCCGTTCATCAACGCGCAGATGGCCAAGAAGGCCGACGCGGTGTTCACCAGCCTGTGGGGCGGGCACTTCGTCACCTTCGTCAAGCAGGCGAAGCCGCTGCGCTACTTCGAGTCGGTGAAGAACAACGTGGTTGCCGCGGGCGAGGCCGGCGCGATCGAGACCGCCAAGGCCGCGGGTGACGACTACCCGGTCGGGGTCATCGCCAACTCGTACGACGCGTTCAACTGGGACGCCGGCCCACCGGCGCACCGCGAATACATCCAGCGCCTGCGCAAGTACATGAAGGAGGAGCACCCCTCTTCCTGGCCGATCACCGGCTACATGGGCATGCAGACGCTGACCGCGGCGATCCAGAAGGCCGGCAGCACCGACTCAGAGAAAGTCGCCAAAGCGATGCTCAACCTCAGCGTCGACACGCCGATCGGCAAGCAGGTCATCCGCAGCAAGGACCAACAGGCGAACCGGGCGCAGTTCTGGGGCAAGATGACCAAGGACCCCAAGTATCCTTTCGCGGTGATGAGCCCGCCGACCTACGTCGACCCGACGCCGTTCATGGACTGATGCCAGGCGGACGACCGAAGACCAAAGCCCGGCCCGATGCGGTCAAAAGCGTCTCCAAGGTGCTCGACATCATCGAGCACCTGGCGGCCGCGCGCGGACCGGTCAGCGTCTCGGACATCGCGCGCGCCACCGGCTTCAACGTCAGCACGGCATTCCGCCTGGTGCAGACGCTGGTGGCGCGCGGCTACGTCGAGCAGCAGGCAGGGCACCGCAGCTACGTCCTCGGGCCGCGCGTCTACCAGCTCGCCAGCGCCTACCTCAAGGGCAGCGACCTGGCGGCGCTAGCGCGCCCGCACCTGGAAGCGTTGCGCGACGTGGTCGGCGAGACTGTGTACCTCGTGATCCTGGCCAACGGCGAGATCGTGCAGCTCTGCAAGGCCGACGGCCACCACGTGGTCAGCGCCTCGATCCGCACCGCGCAGCGCGAGCCGGCGTATTGCACCGCCACCGGCAAGGTGTTGCTCTCCGGCCTCGAGCCCGAAGCCTTCCGCAGGTACCTCGCGAGCACCAAGCTGCACGCCTTTACGTCGCAGACCATCACCAACCGGGCGAAGCTCGAGCGCGAGATCGCGGCGGTGCGCGAGGAAGGCTGCGCGGTCGACGTCGAGGAATACGCAGAAAACCTGTGCTGCGTGAGCGTGCCGGTACGCGAGCCGAACGGCAGCGCGATCGCCGCCGCGGTGAGCATCGCCATGCCCAAGATCCGCTTCAAGCGCAGCCTGGTGCCCCAGTGGCGCCGGCAGCTCGAAGAGAAAGCCGCCCTCATCTCGCCGCAGCTCGGCCTGGTCGGCGCCTAGCGCCGTGCTCGAGCCGTCCTTCCTCGTCGGCCAGGCGCTGAGCGGTCTGACCGCGGCGATGTTCCTGTTCATCGTCGCCTCCGGCCTGTCGCTGGTGTTCGGCGTGTTGCGGGTGCTGAACTTCGCGCACGGCTCGTTCTACATGCTTGGCGCGTATCTCTCCTGGCAGATGACGCAGTGGATCGGCGCCGCGAGCGGAAGCTTTTGGCTGGCGGCGCTTGCCGCGGCAGCCGGCGTGGCGCTGCTCGGCGGCGTGATCGAGCGGCTGCTGTTGCGCTACCTCTACGGCAAGGAGGACCTATACCAGTTGCTGCTGACCTATGCGCTGGTGCTGCTCCTCGGCGACGCCGCCAAGCTGCTGTGGGGCACGCAGCAGAAGGCGATGCCGCGGCCGGCGGGCCTAACCGGCAGCTTCGAGATCGCCGGCGCGGTGGTGCCGCACTACAACTTCTTCATCATCGTGCTCGGCCCGCTGCTCGCCGCGGGTTGCTGGCTGCTCCTCAGCCGCACCGGCATCGGGCGCATGATCCGCGCCGCCGCCTACGACCGCGAGATGCTCGCGGCGCTCGGCGCGAACGTCGGCCGCCTCTACACGCTGATGTTCATGGCGGGGGCGTTCCTCGCCGGCCTGGGCGGCGCCCTGGTGACGCCGGTGCGCAGCATCGTGCCCGGCATGGACGTCGACATCATCGTCGAGGCGTTCATCGTGGTGGTGATCGGCGGCCTGGGCTCGTTCTGGGGCACGTTCCTCGGCGCGCTGATCTTCGGTCAGGTGCTCGCCTTCGGCATCCTGATCCTGCCCGGATTCTCCATCTTCGCGGTGTTCGCGCTGATGGCGGTGGTGCTGATCGTGCGTCCGGCGGGGCTGCTGGGACGGCCGCTGTCGTGAAAAGAATTCCCTGGGCCGCCCTGGTCTGGCTCGCGCTGGTGTGCGTGCCCTTCCTCGGCTCGCGCTTTTACACCTTCCTCGCCACCGAGATCGTGATCCTGGCGCTGTTCGCGCTCAGCCTGAACCTGCTGCTCGGCTACGCCGGCCTGGTGTCGTTCGGCCACGCGGCGTACTTCGGCATCGGGGCGTACACCTGCGCCATCCTGATGAAAACGCACGGCGTGCCGTTTCCGCTCGCGTTCCTCACGGCCGGCGCGGCCGGCGCGGCCTTCGCGCTGCTGTTCGGCTTCTTCTGCGTGCGCTCGACGAAGATCTATTTCGCCATGCTCACGCTCGCCTTCGCGCAGATCGTGTGGGCAGTGTGCTTCAAGTGGAACGCGGTGACCGGCGGCGAGCAGGGCTTCAACAACGTGCCCTACCCCGACCTCGGCTGGATGGCGGCGCTGCCATTGCTCGGCGGCCTGCGCACCGCCGACCACTACTTCCTGGTGGTGATGGGGCTCGCCGGCCTCTGCTTCCTCGCGCTGCGCCGCATCGCACAATCGCCGTTTGGCCGGATGCTCACCGCGATCCGCGAGAACCCCGAGCGCGCGGAGTTCGTCGGCCTGAACGTGCGCCTCTATCAAATGGCGGCATTCACTCTCGCCGGAGCGTTCGCGGGCTTCGCCGGCGCTCTGTTCGGCATCTTCAACCGCGGCGTGTTTCCGGACTTCGCGCACTGGGCGAAATCGGCGGAAGTGCTGATCATGGTGATCCTCGGCGGCATGGGCAGCTTCTGGGGCCCGGCGGTCGGCGCCGCGGCGCTCGCGCTCCTTAGTCACCAGATCAACGCGGTCACGCAGTACTGGCCCTTGGTGCTGGGCGCGGTCCTGCTGCTCCTGCTGTTCGTTTTCCCGGGCGGGATCATGGGACTGCGTGGCAAGCGCCGTGCTTGAGGCGTGCGACCTGCGCCGCACCTTCGGCGGGGTGACTGCGATCGACGGTGTCAGCCTCGCGGTCGCGCCGCGCGAGATCGTCGCAATCATCGGGCCGAACGGCGCCGGCAAGTCCACGCTGTTCAACCTGCTCACTGGCCACTTGCGGCCGGACGCCGGCAGCGTGCGGCTCGGCGGCCGCGAGGTCACCGGCCTTGCGCCGCACCGCCTGTGCGCGCTCGGCGTCGGGCGCTCGTTCCAGCGCACCAACATCTTCCCCAAGCTCTCGGTGCTCGAGAACGTGCAGGCCGCGATCATCGCCCACCGCGGCCGCGGCCGCGACCTGTGGTCGCGCGCCGAAGGCCTGTTCCGCGACGAGGCGGAGACCCTGCTGCGCGATGTCAACCTGCTGGACAAGGCTGCGCTCGCCGGCGGCGCGCTGTCGCACGGCAACCAGAAGCAGCTCGAGCTCGGCATTGCGCTCGCCGGCCGGCCGGAGCTGCTGCTGCTCGACGAGCCGACCGCCGGCATGTCGGCGGCCGAGACGCACGACTCGATGGCGCTGCTGCGGCGCATCGCGGCCGAGCGGGCCCTGACGCTGCTCTTCACCGAGCACGACATGGGCGTGGTGTTCTCGACTGCGCAACGCATCGCGGTGCTGCACCAGGGACGACTGATCGCGGCGGGCACGCCGGAAGAAATCCGTGCGCACCCCGAGGTGCGGCGCGTCTATCTCGGCCAGAAGAAGTGATTCTGACTCTAGAAAACGTCCACACCTACTACGGCCTTTCGCAGGCGCTGTTCGGCATCTCGCTGGAAGTCGAGGCCGGGCAGTGCGTGTGCCTGCTCGGGCGCAACGGCGTCGGCAAGAGCACCACGATGCGCTCGATCATGGGGCTCACGCCGCCGGCGAGCGGGCGGGTGCTATGGAAAGGCACGCCGATCGCCGGCTGGCGCCCGGACCGCGTGGCCCGCGCGGGCATCGGCTTCGTGCCCGAGGACCGGCGCGTGTTCGGCGAGCTCACCGTGCTCGAGAACCTCGACGTCGCGCGCCGTGCCGCCGGCCGTCGCCCGGGGCGTTGGACGGTGGACGGGGTGTGCACCCTCTTCCCCAACCTGGTCGAGCTGCGCGATCGCCGCGCCGGACTGCTGTCGGGCGGCGAGCAGCAGATGCTGACCATCGCGCGCACCCTCATGGGCAACCCCGAGCTGCTGCTGCTCGACGAGCCTTCCGAAGGCCTGGCGCCGCTGGTGGTCGAGAGCCTGCTTGAGCAGGTGCGCCGCCTCAAACAGCAAGGGCTGACCATCCTCCTCGCCGAGCAGGGCGTGGAATTTTCGCTTTCGCTTGCCGACCGCGTCTACGTGCTGGAAAAGGGCGCGGTCGTCCATCAAGGGCCGGCCGCGGCGCTGCGCGAGGACGCGGCGCTGCGCGACCGGCTGCTTACGCTGTGATCACCGGGAGAAGACCATGCCATTCGTCACCATCCGCATCCTCGAAGGCCATCCGCAGGCGCGTAAGGACGAGATGTCGCGCCGCGTCACCGAGGCGATCGCCGAGCTCGCCAAGCTGCCGAAGGAGGCCGTCTGGGTCGTGTTCGAGGACGTCAAGGCCGAGGACTGGTACGTCGGCGCCGCCACTGTCGCCTCGCTGAAGAAAGCCGGCAAGCTGTGAACTTCGCCACTACCGAGCTCGAGAAGCTGGCCGACGGGTTCCTGTTCACGGAAGGTCCGCTGTGGGATCGGCGCGCGCAGCGGCTGCTGTTCAGCGACATCCCCGGCAACCGCATCGTTCAATGGAGCCGCGCCGCGGGCGCGCGCGACTTCCGCGCGCCGAGCAACATGGCGAACGGCCTCGCGTGGGATCGCGCGGGGCGCCTGCTCTGCTGCGAGCACGCCACGAGCAGCCTGACGCGCACCGAGCCCGACGGGCGCATCACGGTGCTCGCTCGCGCCTACAAGGGCAAGGAGCTGAACAGTCCGAACGATGTCGTCGTAAAGGGCGACGGCGCAATCTACTTCACCGACCCGACCTACGGCCGCAACGAGTACTACGGCGTGCCGCGCACGCCGCAGCTCGGCTTTCGCGGCGTCTACCGCCTCGCGCCCGGCGGCGAGCTCACGCTGCTTGCCGACGACTTCGCCCAGCCGAATGGCCTTTGCTTTTCAGCCGACGAGAAGCGCCTGTTCGTGAACGACACCGAGCGCGGCCACATCCGCGCGTTCGACGTCCTCGCCGACGGCACGCTCGGCAAGGGAAAGCTGTGGGCGGAGCTTTCCGGCGACGGCCCGGGCGCGCCCGACGGGATGAAGCTCGACAGCGCGGGGAACCTCTACTGCTGCGGACCGGGCGGGATTCATGTGCTCGGCGCCGCAGGGCGCGGGACCGGCTTGATCCGCGTTCCGGGCGGCGCGGCGAACTTCGCGTGGGGCGAGGACGACCTGAAGAGCCTGTTCATCACCGCCGGCGCGGTGCTCTACCGGCTGCGCGTGGAAATTCCCGGCCGAGGCTGAGCGCCTACGCGTTCAGCTCGAGCCACTCGGCCTCGACCTGCTCGATCTCGCGCGCCACGTAAGCCTGGTCTTGGAGGAGCGCCTTCACTTTCTCCGCGTCCTGGTAGACCGCTGGGTCGCTGAGTTGCTGCTCGATCGATGCTTTCTGCGCGTTCAACCGGCTCATGAGCTCCTCGAGCCGCTTGACGCGCACCTCGATCGGTTTTCGGTTGACCGGCTTGGGTTTCGCGACAACGGGCTTTTTTTCCTTCTCCCTCTTCGGCGCCGGATCCCGTTTCAATAGCCAGTCGCGGTAGTCGTCGAGGTCGCCGTCGAACTCGCGCAGCGTGCCGTCGGCGACGATGAGGAGCTTCTCGGCGGTCGCGCGCAGCAGGTGGCGGTCGTGCGACACGAGCACCAGCGTGCCCTCGAATTGCGCGAGCGCCACGGTCAGCGCCTCGCGCGTCTCGAGGTCGAGGTGGTTGGTCGGCTCGTCGAGCAGCAGCAGGTTCGGGCGCTGCCACACGATGAGCGCGAGCGAGAGGCGCGCCTTCTCGCCGCCGGAGAAGTTGCCCACCGGGTCGAGCGCCATGTCGCCGGGGAAATTGAAGCTCCCGAGGTAATTGCGCAGATCCTGTTCCCTCGCCTGCGGCGCAAGCCGCCGCAGGTGCCAGAGCGGCGATTCGTCGTCGCGGAGCATCTCGAGCTGGTGCTGCGCGAAGTAGCCGATCTCGAGGCCCTTGTTGAAGGTGGCGGTCCCCGCCAGCGCGGGGATGACCCCGGCGATCGTCTTCACCAGCGTCGACTTGCCGGCGCCGTTCACGCCAAGCAGGCCGATGCGCTCGCCCGCGCGCAGGGAAAGTTTCACATCCTGCAGCACCACCTTTTCGCCGTATCCGGCCCGGACGTCATCCAGAACGAGCAATGGATCGGGCGAGCGCTCGGGGTCGAGGAACTCGAAGGAGAACGGCGCGGCCACGTGCAGCGGCGCGAGGTCCTCCATCTTCGCCAGCATCTTCATGCGGCTCTGCGCCTGGCGCGCCTTGGTCGCCTTGGCGCGGAAGCGGTCGATGAACGACTGCAGGTGGGCCCGCTCCCGCACCTGCTTTTCCATGAGGTGCTGGGTCAGCACGACGGCCTGCGCGCGCTGCTGCTCGAAGCTCGAGTAGTCGCCGCTGTAGCGCCTGAGCTTGCGCTGGTCGATGTGCACGATGCTCTTCACCACGCCGTCGAGGAAGTCGCGGTCGTGCGAGATCACCATCAGCGTCCCGGCATAGCGCCGCAGCCAGTCCTCGAGCCAGATGATGGCGTCGAGGTCGAGGTGGTTGGTCGGCTCGTCGAGCAGCAGCACCTCCGAGGGCGTCATCAGCGCCTGCGCGAGGTTGAGCCGCATGCGCCAGCCCCCGGAGAAGCTCGATACCGGGTTCTCGAGCTCGCCGAGCTTGAAGCCCAGCCCGAGGAGCAAGGCTTCGGCGCGCGGCCGCGCGGTGTAGGCGTCGGCATCGCCGAGCGCGGCGTGCAGCTCACCGATGCGGTTCCCGTCGTGCGTGTGCTCGAGCTCCGCTTGCAGCGCTCGCAGCCCGATATCGCCGTCGATCGCGTATTCGACCGCGGGACGCTCGAGCGCCGGCGTCTCCTGCGCGACATGCGCGATGCGCCAGTGCTTCGGCAGGTCGACGTCGCCCTTGTCGGCGTGCAGCTCGTCGCGCAGCAGCGCGAACAGGCTCGACTTGCCCGAGCCGTTGGCGCCGATCAGGCCGACATGCTCGCCGGGATTGAGCGCGAGGTCGGCCTGCTCGAGGAGCAGCTTGGCGCCGCGCCGCAGCGCGACCTGCGAGAGGCGGATCACCTAGCCCGGGAGCCGGAGCGCCGCGCCGTCGATCGACAACCCCGCGAAGCGCGAACGCGCGCTGTCGAGCGCTGACTGGAGCGCGCGTTTCTGCGCGGCGAACGTCGCCATCCCGAAACCCGCGCCGGCCGCCGCGTCGATGGCTTCCGCCACGTCGCGCGCATATTGGCTGTATCCGGGCACCATCAGCCCGCTGCCGTAGAAGCGCTCGAGCATTTCCTGGGCGCGCCGCGCGATGGCGCGCGCATCCAGGTCCGACTTCCTTTGATCGAGGTAGAGCCAGCCGAACTGCGCGTGCCGCTTCTTGTCGCGCAGCATGAGCTCGAGCGCCTGCGCCATCACCGGCTCGGTGGTTGCCGTGCGCGCGGACTCCAGCAGCGCTGCTTCAAGGTGCTCGCGCAGTGCCACGTAGGCACCGATGTACGCGTCCAATCCGAGCTCCGCGTCGAGCACCTCGCGGTGCAGGGTCTGGTTGAAGCGCTCGGCGTAGCCGGGATCCCCGGGCTGGGCGACGAATCCCCCGAGGCGCTCGGCGAAGCCGTGGCTCGCGTCGAGGTGCCAAGCCTCGTCAGCGCCGCGCAGCGACAGGAAGTACTTCGGGTCGCTCTCGCGCTGGCGCTCCAGGCAGAACCGCACGAGGAGCGAAGGCGTCTCCGACAGCCGGCCGAACAGCAGCCAGGCGCGGTGGCTCCAGGCGAGGCGCGCCGCTTCGCGCGCGCGCGGTTCGAGGCGCGCGGCGTCGAAACGCGCCCAGTCGATCGAGCGCGAGGGGTCCCAGCGCTCAGCCTTCGCGCGGTTGTAGAGATCCCAGATGCTCTCGACCGACGGCTCGAGGTGCAGCGGGAACCGGTACTCCTGAAGGATGCGTGCGCTCAGAAGGTTCCGAGCTTGGGGTGCGTGAACATCGGGATGTCGATGCCGAGGCCCGCGAAGCGCGCGCGCACGCGCTGCACGCAGGCGATAAACACCGGCTTCTCTTCCTCCTCGCGCTGCGCGCCCAGCCCCGCCTCGTAGGTCAGGCGGTCGATGCGTCCTTCCTCCTCGGTCATCGGCGACTCGGGCGCGAGCCACGGCACGCGGTAGCCGGCGAGCTCGACGTTGATCGTGGTATCGATGAACGCCTGGCGCATGCGCGCGACCTCT
>Ga0075420_100004439_pt1 | contig 12274 bp, 12 predicted proteins | sample SoiMetdeltSBSDD4_FD_75296 | JGI IMG/M metagenome (GOLD analysis project Ga0075420, IMG submission 75296) | Bulk soil microbial communities from a Populus tree surrounding site in Tennessee, USA - Soil MetaG P. deltoides SBSDD4 | ecosystem: Environmental > Terrestrial > Soil > Tree plantation... | reverse complement strand
TTCAAGTCCTAGTGGGCCCACCAATGATCCGGGTCCGAGAGTGGTGGCGGCTCACCGTACACGACACGGTATGGGTCATCTGAACGAGGAAACCTATTGAACAGCAATCTCATCCCTCTCATCGAGCTTCAGAAATTTGACTTGCGCATCGCCGAGGTCAAGGAGCAGCGCCGAAAAATTCCCGAACGGCTCGAGGCGACCGAGTTTCCCTTGCGTGAGACAAAACGCATCGTGCAAGAGGCGTCCGCCGCTGTTGAGATGTTCACGAAAGAGCGACGCAGTCATGAAAAGGATCTGGATGCGCATGAAGATCGCATCGGCAAAATGAAGGATCGCGCCTCGCAGTTGAAGACCAATCAGGAGTATCAGGCCCACTTGTTTGAAATCGATCTGGCCCTTAAGAAGAGAGGCGAGATAGAAGAGAAGATTCTAGTCGCCATGGAAAAAATCGATCAGACGCAACGTACTCTGGCCGATGCGCAAAGTAAGGTCAAAGAGGCGGATCGAGTCTTCATCCAGGAGAAGAAGACGCTGGACGAAGTGGATCGCCAACTGGCGGGGGAGTTGGAAGATCTGGAAGGGAAGCAGAAGGACCTGGTGACAAAAATCGACAAACCGTTGTTGGACCGCTATAACCGGCTGAAGTCAGCGCGAAAGGATCAAGCGCTTGCCGCCGTCAAAGACGGCATTTGCGTAGGGTGTCGACTGCAACTTCCGCCGCAATTGATAGCCGAAGTGAAGCGCATGCAAGAATTGCATACCTGCCCCTATTGTTATCGCATCTTGTATTGGGAGGAGCCGGCCACCGAGACCAAGCTGAGTGGAGAAAAGACGCAGAACCTCGAGGTCGGTAAGCCGACCTAAGTTCCTCCGGTCACGTTTTTCGTTGTTTTGAAGTGAAGTTTCGCCACAGATTCCAATCGATCGTGTCCGTGCTTCTTCACAATCATCCGTGCCGCCAGTTCAACGGCCGGTGATGCGCCTTTGGGCAAGGTCGTCCCGACTTCATGCGAGAGACGTTGCAGCCGCAGAAGGAATTCTGCGCGCGCGACAATCGACGCTGCAGCCACTGCTATATCCGCTTCGGCCCTGGTGCGCTGAACCAGTTGGATGCGTTTGCCCTTTTCTTGAAGCGCGTTCACGATGAGCCGCTCATTGCCGAATTGATCCGAAATTGCCAGGGTACAGTCCACCTGCTTTAGTAGGTTTTCAAGCGCCCGCGCATGACCCCATGCGAGTAGATGATTGAGATTCTTGATCTTGGCGTAGAGTTCATTGTACCGCTGGGGTCCGATGGCCACGAGACTGTGACGGCAGACCTGGCGTATATCCGGTGCGAGTTCTAGAATGCGACCGTCGGAGACTTTTTTGCTGTCCCGAACCTGCATCAGCCTCAGGTCAGCCTCCGTGGCGGGATCCACGAAGACCGCTGCGATAACGAGGGGGCCAAAGTAGTCGCCCTTACCGGATTCGTCGATGCCGATCCGGGCGATGGAAGTGAAGTCCGTCGACGTGGCCACGTGGTGAGACTCCGGATCACGAACCGGGCGTTAATCTAACAAAGCGAATAGAACCGGTCAATTTTTGATCGTTGGGTCGACGTTCCTTGCGTTGCCTTGTGTTTCTTTGACACTCGGTTGAAACTTCGATCGTTCGAACCTATACTCATCCTGCGCGCTGGGGGAGCACGGGTGCTCGCTCGTTGAGTTTGCTTAACGAGAGGAAAGTCCGGACTCCATGGGTAGGACGCTGGGTAACGCCCAGGCGGAGCAATCCGACACCTGCACCACAGAAAACAAACCGCCGATGGCCAAAGCGAAGGGACCCCATCTACTCGCAGCGGCTCAGGTAAGGGTGAAACGGCGGGGTAAGAGCCCACCGCATTGATGGTGACATCAATGGCACGGTAAGCGTCGTCCGGAGCAAGACCAAATAGGGGGACGGCTGCCACGCTTATTCTAGAGTGCGGCAGAAAGGCTGACCCGGCCGAGGTCCTCGGGTAGGTCGCTTGAGGCTTGAGGTGACTCGAGTCCCAGAGAAATGATCACCCCCGTGTAAGCGCAAGCTTAATGCGGGACAGAATCCGGCTTACAGGGCTTCTCCAACGCGCTTTTTTGATCGCCCTTCGCAACTGACCCTCGGTCAGGGTTCCGGAGAATCTTTCTGTGTGATCGATGAGCACCACCGGCACCCTGTCCGCATACGCGGCAAACAACTTTTCGTCAGTGGCGACGTCAATTTTCTGGAGTTCGAAGGGCAACTCTTTTTGCAGATGGCAAGCCATACGATGAATGACGCCACAGAGATGACAGCTGGGGCGAGAATAAATGATGACGCTGACAAGCATCTTATCCTGCTCTATTCCGATCTCTGGAGGCTGCAGCCCCGCATGGTATTTTTTGGGCGTGTTCCCGATTTTTGAGAGCGTCGGTCGATCGAGCTCACTCTTGACCTCTCTTGAACCCCGGTGGTACCATCTGAAAATTCTTACCCATTGAATTTTCAGTAGGAAAGCATCAGTCTGCCAGAAAATAGCAGGCTATCATCCAGTCTCTCAACCCTTCTGTCTGATTCTCAAGACAGTGCACGAAGGGGAAGGTCACTATGAAGCTTACGGGCTCCGAAATTTTTATTGAGTGTCTCAGGCGGGAGGGCGTGAAGACGATTTTTGCCCTCCCCGGTGGCGTGGTGCTCAAAATATTTGACATGTTGCATCAGCAGAAGGATATCGAGGTGATTTTGACCCGCCATGAACAGGGGGCAGGCCACATGGCGGAAGGCTATGCCAAGGCCACTGGAAGGGCGGGTGTCGCCCTGGTGACCTCCGGGCCCGGGATGACGAATGTTATTACGGCGTTGGCGGATGCTTATATGGATTCGGTGCCGCTTGTGTGTTTCACCGGCCAAGTGCCCACGAGTCTGATCGGAAACGACGCGTTTCAAGAAGCCGACAATATCGGGTTGAGCCGGCCTTGCACGAAGTACAATTTTCTCGTGAAAGATGCGAACGACCTCGCAACCACGATCAAGGAAGCATTTTACATTGCGACGACCGGAAGGCCGGGGCCGGTGTTGGTGGATATTCCGAAGGACGTCTCCATGAACAAGGCCGAGTTTACCTATCCCAACTCGGTGTCCATTCGCGGATACAATCCGACTTACGAAGGAAACAAGTGGCAGATCAAGCAAGCAGCCGAAGCGATTACGAAAGCCAAGAAGCCGGTTCTCTACGTCGGTGGCGGCGTTGTGTTTTCCGGCGCCTCCAAGGAGCTGCTGGAACTGGCGGAAATAACGCAAATCCCCGTCGATATGACGCTGATGGGTCTCGGGGCATTCCCCGGTGAACATCCCCTGTCGATGGGCATGATGGGCATGCATGGAACGTATTGTGCCAATATGGCCGTCCACTATGCCGACCTTGTCGTGGCGATCGGAGCGCGCTTCGACGATCGGGTGACCGGCAAGGTTTCTGAATTTTGCCCCTATGCCAAGATCATCCACATCGATATCGACCCGACCTCCATTCGGAAGAACATTCACGTCGACATCCCAATTGTGGGCGACTGTAAATCAGTCCTGCGCGAGCTGAATCAAATTCTCAAGATGACGGTCAACGGGGATCAGAAGGAGCTCCGAAAACCGTGGTTGGATCAGGTGCGCGAATGGCAAAGGGCTCATCCGCTGTCTTACCAGCAGGAACCTGATGGTCCGATCAAGCCGCAGCACGTCATCAAGCGCTTGTACGACCTGACGAAGGACCGCGATCCTATCGTATCCACCGATGTGGGACAGCACCAAATGTGGGCCGCGCAATACTTCAAGTTGGCCCAACCGAATCGGTGGCTGACCTCCGGGGGGTTGGGCACAATGGGGTTCGGATTTCCGGCAGCGATGGGTGCTCAGGCAGCCTACCGTGGTCGGCTCGTTCTGTGCGTGGCCGGGGACGGCAGCGTGCAGATGAACATGCAGGAAATGGCCACTGCGGTGGTGCATAAGTTACCCGTGAAAGTGATTATTCTGAACAACCGTTTTCATGGCATGGTGCGACAGTGGCAGGATCTTTTTTATGAAGGGCGGTACGCCTCTAGCTATCTGGATACGACGCCGGACTTCGTGAAATTGGCCGATGCCTACGGGGCCCTGGGCTTAAGGGCAAACAAGGTCGGAGACCTTGATGCAGTTCTGAAAGAGGCAATCGACACCGACAGACCGGTCGTCGTCGATGTGCCGACATATCCATACGAGAATTGCTATCCGATGATTCCAGCCGGGGGTTGTAATCACGAGATGATTCTGGAAGATCCGCCGGAATTAAAGAAAAAACAGGCCGGCGGGACGTCCACGACTGAAGATAAAGATACGATACTGACGGCATAAGGAAAGAGCTGATGGGTTATGGCGTATAGGCGTATAGCTGATAGCAGGGACGTACGCACTCGGTCGTTATCAGCCACGGCTAGATAACTCTGTGCATGTCTATGGAACACATTATTTCTGTAACGGTCGAGAATAAGTTTGGTGTGTTGTCGCGAGTGGCAGGTTTGTTCAGCGGGCGCGGCTTCAACATCGAGAGCCTGTCGGTTGCGCCGACACTGGATGCGTCGATGTCTCAAATGACGATTGTGACTTCGGGGGATGACCGTATCGTCGAACAAATCGTCAAGCAGCTCAACAAGCTCATCGATGTCATCAAAGTGGTCGATCTGAACGAAAGTGAATTTGTGTCGCGGGAAACCGCTCTGATCAAGGTCCATACGCGAGCGGAGGACCGAGCGGAGGCGCTTCGCATCGCCGATATTTTTCGGGCCAATGTCATCGATTCGACTCCCTCGACTTATACGATCGAAGTGACGGGTGATCCCAAGAAAATTGAAGCAATCATCAACCTGCTGCAGCCGCTCGGAATCAAAGAACTGATCCGGACCGGTCGCGTGGCGATCGCTCGAGAGCCTGCGAGGCCCGCGATCACCCAACCGAAGAAGGTCGCGAGAGAATAGCTCACGCAGCGATCCTTGATCGGCCTATCTGTCTGACGATTCATCGCTTACCCAGGAGTTCACGCATGAAGATTTACTACGACAAAGATGCCGATACACAGTTAATCCGCGGCAAAACTGTCGCCGTGATCGGATATGGCAGCCAGGGCCATGCACATTCGCTCAACCTGAAGGAGAGCGGGATCAATGTCCTGGTAGGCCTGCGAGAAGGGAGTTCATGGCGCAAAGCCGAGGCCAGTGGCTTGAAGGTGATGCCGGTGGCGGATGCGGTGAAAGGCGCCGATGTGATTATGATCCTTGCCCCGGATGAAGCGCAGCCTGCCATCTATCGCCAGGAGATCGCCACCCACTTGAGGCCCGGCGCGTACGTCGCGTTCGGACATGGGTTCAATATCCACTTCGGCCAGATCGTTCCCCCAGCCAACATCAATGTGTTTATGGTAGCGCCGAAGGGGCCGGGACATCTGGTCCGTTCCGAATATACCAAGGGAAGCGGTGTCCCCTGTCTGTTGGCCATTCATCAGGATCCAAGCGGAAACACGCGTCAGGTCGGACTCGCGTATGCGAGCGCGATCGGGGGAGGGCGTGCGGGGGTCATTGAGACAAACTTTCGAGAGGAAACGGAAACCGATTTGTTCGGAGAGCAAGTCGTCCTCTGCGGTGGATTGACGTCCCTGATTCAAGCAGGGTTCGAAACCCTCGTTGAAGCCGGATACTCGCCGGAAATGGCGTATTTTGAGTGCCTGCATGAAGTGAAACTTATCGTGGATCTGATCTATCAAGGTGGAATTGCCAACATGCGGTACTCGATCAGCACTACGGCCAAATTCGGCGATATCACGCGGGGGCCGCGCGTCGTCACCGATGAGACGAAACAAGAAATGAAACGAATCCTGACGGAAATTCAGAACGGGCAGTTTGCCAAGGAGTGGGTCTTGGAGAACCAAGCCAATCGTCCGGTTTACAATGCGTTGCTGAAGAAGGGCGAGGCACACCCGATCGAGGAGGTCGGCGCCCGCTTGCGGGCGATGATGCCGTGGTTGAAGAAGGATCAATTGGTTGATAAGAATAAAAATTAGCGTGGAGACTTCACAGTTCGTGGTAGCATGCATGAAGGAGAGAGCGTACAGGTATGGCTGATCGCGCCGTCGGAATCCCCATCGTCAAAGAGGGACTCCCATTCGTTGGAATCCTCGGTGGCGCTGCATTAGGGACCGGCTTCTTAGGCTGGGTTATTCCCACGGCATTGCTAGGTGGTTTGACAGCCTTTACGGCCTGGTTTTTTAGAAATCCGAACCGCACGATTCCCACCGGGACCGGCGCGGTGGTCGCACCGGGTGATGGTAAGGTGATTGCCATTGAGGAAGAATTCGAGCCTCGCTACCTAAAGGACAAGAGCATCCGGTTGAGCATTTTTCTCAATGTGTTCGATGTCCATGTGAATCGAATCCCTTGTGCAGGCGTTATTGATGGGGTGCTATACCAGCCCGGCTGTTTCGTGCCCGCCAACAAACCAGACGCTTGTCTTCGGAACGAGCAAAATGCGGTGATGATTCACACGACCTCCGGTGCCAAGGTTCTGTGCGTGCAAGTCGCGGGACTCATTGCCAGGCGAATCGTCTGTTGGGTGTCCCCAGGCGATCCAGTGCAGCTGGGAGAGCGATTCGGTCTGATCCGTTTTGGTTCCAGGATGGATACCTACCTGCCGGCTGGCACGCCAGTACTGGTAGCCGTGGGTGACCGGGTCAAAGGGGGAGAAACGATACTAGGAGAACTCCGATGAAAGTTGTAGGCATGCGAGGAGCACTTGCCAAGGGAAGTCGGAAACGCCAGGCTATGTATCTCATTCCCAACTTGTGCACGACCGGCAATCTCTTCTGCGGCGTGTTCTCAATTCTGTCGGTATTCAATGGAAATCACCTGTCTGCAGCCGTCGCAATTCTCGTGGCGATGGTCTTCGATATGTTGGACGGCAAGTTGGCCCGGTTGACCAACAGCACCGGCCAATTTGGGGTGGAGTTTGATTCTCTCGCCGATGTAGTGTCATTCGGAGTTGCACCGGGTCTCCTCATCTACTCGTTCGCGCTGAATGGGCAGGGGATGTTCGGCGTGGCCGTCATGTTCGCGTATGTGGCGATGGGGGCTGTCAGGCTTGCTCGGTTCAATGCGACCGTTGCCTCGTCGGACAGCAAGTACTTCACGGGGTTGGCGATTCCGGCTGCAGCCGGTGTCGTGGCCTCACTGGTGATTTTTGATCTCCACATCACGAAGATGGGGTCAGAACTCAAACCGATCCTGATCCTGATTATTACCCTGGGCCTGGCATTCCTGATGGTCAGCACGATCAAATATCGGAGTTTTAAGGACCTGAAGTTCCGCCGAGGTCAACATTTTACCTATCTCGTCTGGGGAATCCTGGCGCTGATGCTGATTGTCGCATGGCCGCAGGTTATGATATTTGTTATCTTCACCGGATACGCAGTGTCTGGTCCGTTGACCCGCGTTGTCACGACGATGTTGAAATCGGGGGGCAAACAGGGAACCAAGACCGAAACACCGGTCTTCGGTACAAAGGAATAACGGCGCCGACGAGGAATAGTACGCGGATGTGACCGAACAGAGAGAGCTGGTGGACGGTGCAAATCAGCCGGTCGCTCGCCGAACTCGCCTCTGAGCCGGGCTCGTGAAGCTCCCTAGCGTAATGAGCTCCGTTTCATCCACGTGACGGATGATGATGAAGGGTGACACATCCCGTGTGGGATGGTCGCCGAATCAGGGTGGTACCACGGAGCGCGCAAGCCTTCGTCCCTGGCTGAAGGGGAGGAAGGCTTTTTTATTTTGGTCGAAGCCCCCACGAGGGTCTCACCTTCGCGGCTCGACCGGAATGATGTTCTCAGTCACGTGGTTCTCCAGAGGAGGTGAGCTATGACCCGCATGATAAAAATCTTCGACACCACCTTGCGAGATGGCGAGCAATCGCCGGGCGCCAGCATGAATGTGGAAGAAAAGCTCATGATTGCGAAACAGCTGGCTCGCCTTGGCGTCGATATTATCGAGGCGGGATTTGCATACAGTTCCCGCGGTGATTTCGAAGCCGTGCGGAGAATCGCACTAGAGGTCGAAGGGCCCACCGTGTGCAGTCTGGCGAGAGCGCGGCAGGAGGATATTGTTCGTGCTTGGGAAGCGCTGCAGGGAGCGAGGAAAGTGCGGATCCATACGTTCCTTTCCACCTCGGATATCCATCTGAAGTACCAGTTCAGAATGACGCGCGAGGAGGCAAAAAAACGGGCTGTAGAAATGGTTCAATTGGCCAAGACGTATGTCGAAGACGTGGAATTTTCGCCGATGGATGCCAGTAGGTCCGATCCTGCCTATCTCTACGAAGTCATTGAAGCGGTCATTGCGGCAGGAGCGGGGACGGTGAACATTCCCGACACGGTCGGCTACGCGATTCCACAAGAATTCGGCGCGCTGATTCGCGGCATCCGGGAGCGTGTCCCCAACAGCTCGCAGGCCGTCATTTCTGTGCATTGTCATAATGATCTCGGTCTTGCGGTCGCGAACAGCCTGGCGGCGGTGCTCGAAGGGGCCGGACAGGTGGAATGTACGGTGAACGGTATTGGCGAGCGCGCGGGAAATACCTCGCTCGAAGAAGTTGCGATGGGATTGCGGACGAGGAAGGATTGTTATGGAGCGGATACGGGAATCCGCACGGAAGAGATCTCCAAAACCAGCCGTCTCGTGAGTAAGACGACGGGTATGGTGGTGCAGCCCAACAAAGCGATTGTAGGAGCGAATGCGTTTGCCCATACATCGGGAATTCACCAAGATGGTCTTCTCAAGGAGAAAACCACCTATGAGATCATGCGGCCAGAATCCATCGGCCTGGAGCAGAACAAACTGGTGATGGGGAAACTGTCCGGCCGCCATGCCTTCCGCCAGCGGCTAGAGGAACTCGGCTACAAGCTGAGCGAGGAAGAAGTGAATCATGCATTCGAACGGTTCAAACGGCTGGCGGACCAGAAAAAGGAGATCTACGAAGAGGATCTCGAAGTCATCGTGTCCGAAGAAGTCGCCAAAATGTCGGAACGGGTGGTATTGCAATCGTTCCAGGTCGAGAGCGGGACGAACAAGGTTCCGACCGCCACGGTCGAACTCCGGATCGATGGCCATACGGTGACACATACCGGGACCGGCGATGGTCCGGTAGATGCCGTGTATCGCACCATTGCAGCGATGACCAATACGAAGAGCAAGGTGCTCATGTTCGGGGTCAATGCCATCACGAGCGGGACCGATGCGCAGGGAGAAGTGTCCGTCCGGGTTGAAGAGGATGGACGGACGGTGTCGGGACATGGGGCCGATACCGACATTATTACTGCGGCCGCTCGAGCCTATCTGAATGCGTTGAACAAGCTCGCCTACCTCGCCATGAAACAGGGGGATGGGGTGCAGAGGGTCAGCTTGATTTGATCGACACCTGCGCGGTAGATTCCTGACTTGGCCCGCGTATCATGCGAGGCAAGACCGGTTCTCTGCAGACGTATGTTCTCCACCCACGTGAACGAGTGTGAGGAATTCCTGGCGGGCGACCACACCCGTCTCAGGGAGCTGTTTCACCCCGGCAAAGCTTCCTTAAGGGTTGGGTACAGCCTCGCTCATGGGTATCTCGATCCCGGTAAACGGTCTCTCTGGCATCGGTTGCAATCCTCGGAGGTCTACTATTTTATCGGAGGACAAGGGATCATTACCGTGGGTGAACATCTTGTAGAGGTCAAGGCCGGTGCAGTGGTGTACGTGCCTCCCGGCACGAAACAGTCGCTAACGAATACGAGCACCGAGATGATGGAGTTCCTCTGCCTGGTCGACCCGGCATGGAGAATGGAAGACGAAGAGGTGCTGGAATAGCCTCGCCGAATGGTTCCTGCGGAAGTGAGATGAAAGGGTAGACGCGTGAAGGCAAGAATTGCGGTGCTGACAGGTGATGGCGTCGGTCGCGAAATTATTCCGGAAGCGGTCAAAATTTTACAACAGGTCGCCACACGCTACCATCATACCTTTGAATTCACACGCGGAGATATCGGTGGGCATGCGATCGATAAAGTGGGAGTTCCGCTCCCACAGCAAACGCTATTGCTGGCTAAGCAGAGTGACGCCGTTCTCCTCGGCGCAGTCGGCGGCCCCAAGTGGGAGGGGTTGGAGTATAGCCTTCGACCTGAACGTGCCCTTCTCGGGATCCGGGAGGAGCTCGGACTCTATGCCAACCTGCGCCCCGCAAAACTCTATTCTGCGCTCATTGCTGCATCCACCCTACGACCAGAAGTGGTGGAAGGAATCGATATCTTGGTGATTCGTGAGTTGACCGGAGGGATCTATTTCGGAAAGCCGAAAGGAATCGAGAAAATGCCTTCCGGTGGCGAGCGTGGTGTCAACACAGAGGTGTATACGACCGACGAAATCCGGCGCATCGCGCATGTGGCATTCGAAGCGGCGCGCAAGCGGCGAAGGAAGGTCACTTCGGTCGACAAGGCGAATGTGTTGGAATCCTCAGAGCTCTGGCGGCGCGTGGTGAGTGATCTGCATCGCGAATATCCCGACGTAGAACTCAATCATATCTATGTCGACAATTGTGCCATGCAGTTGGTGAGAAATCCGAAGCAATTCGACGTGCTCCTCTGCAATAACATGTTCGGTGACATTTTGAGTGATGAGGCGGCCATGCTCACGGGATCCATCGGTATGCTGCCCTCCGCAAGTGTAGGGGCGAAAGTTGGGTTGTTTGAACCTATTCATGGGAGTGCGCCTGATATTGCAGGCAAGAATATCGCCAATCCAATCGCGACCATCGCCTCGGCAGGGATGATGCTGTCGTATGCATTTCAGCTGGAGAAGGAAGCCGAGGCGGTTGAGCTGGCTATTGTCAACACTCTGGCTCAAGGGTATCGCACCAAGGATATCCATGCAGATGGCATGAAACTCGTCGGCACCGCCGAGATGGGCGATGCCATCCTGAAGCATCTGCTCTAGTGGAGTGAGTATGAGTATCGCAGCAAAATCTCAGATTATTGAGACCATCGCCGGCAGTGGCCAGCCTGGTTATGGCGGAGATGGAGGACCTGCGACGGGCGCCTTATTGAATGAACCAAAAGGGGTTGCAGTTGACGCGCAGGGGAATCTCTACATCGCAGATTCGGAGAATCACCTGATTCGAAAGGTGGATCGGCATAGCGGATTTGTCACGACGATTGCGGGGACGACGGGGAACGTTTCTCAGACTCCATCGTCGAATGAGGAAGACCCTCGTTCGACCCATCATGAGGACGATCCATTTGCCGACACCTCAGCCGAACAATCCCATCCGTTCTTGCAAGTCGCCGATCTCAGCGGGACGGTTCGATTTGTGACCAATGGGGCAGCAGGCGCGACGCGCTTTGCAGGGGATGGGGGGGCAGCCACACGCGCGTCCCTCAATTTTCCGTCGGCGGTTGCGGTCGATGCGGATGGAAATGTCTATATTGCGGACACGATGAATCACCGCGTGAGAATGGTGGAGGCAGCAACCGGGTTCATCCGGACCATTGCAGGCACCGGGCATCCGCGGTTTTCTGGAGATGGAGGACCGGCTGTGGCTGCCGGTTTGCATGATCCTTCCGGCATTGTGATCGGCCAGGGTCATCTGCTCTATATCGCTGACCAGAGCAACAACCGGATACGAGTCGTCGATCTGAAGACCGGTGTGATTTCCACCCTGTCCGGAAATGGAATCGCGGCTTATAACGGCGATCGGATACCGGCCCTGGAAGCCAGTCTTGCAGGGCCAAGTGGTCTCGCTTTGGGACCCGACGATCAGTTGTATGTTGCAGACACCTTTAATGGCAGAATACGTGCTGTCGATCTCAAAACCGGGACTATTGAGACCGTGGCAGGAGATGGAGGGGAGTATCGGTTTCAGGACGGTGATGATTCACCGAGTCTCGCTCGTCCCTACGGCATCGCATTCGATCGGCATCAGGGGATTCTTATAACGGATTCGGATAGTCATCTCCTGCGATCGTATGATCGCAGCCGGCATCGCATCAGCCGGCTGGTCGGGACCGGTACGGCCGAATTTTCTGGGGACGGAGCTCCCGCCAGGCAGGCCGGTCTGAACTATCCGTTTGGTGTAGCGGTGGATGGGGAAGGAACGATTTTCATCGCGGACACGTTCAATCATCGTATCAGGCGTGTAGGCTCGTAACGCCTGATACGATCATGGACCGCATGACGGTCTCTCTACG
>Ga0075420_100004437_pt1 | contig 12276 bp, 12 predicted proteins | sample SoiMetdeltSBSDD4_FD_75296 | JGI IMG/M metagenome (GOLD analysis project Ga0075420, IMG submission 75296) | Bulk soil microbial communities from a Populus tree surrounding site in Tennessee, USA - Soil MetaG P. deltoides SBSDD4 | ecosystem: Environmental > Terrestrial > Soil > Tree plantation... | reverse complement strand
ACTGATCGAGTTCCTGAATCTTGTCCCAATGCTCGGGTTTGTAAATGGGATGACCCATGAGGCCAAACCGCCAGGGCGAGAGCCACTCGTAGTCCACCCAGAAGTTGTCCATCGGGATGTTGCAGTTGACCTTCGACTGCGTCGGACCACAGCGGCGGGTTCCACCACCGGTGATTGGGTTATAGAAGCCCCCCCAGACTCCTGTCAGGTCCGGCTTCCCATTGGCCGCCCGCGGCGTTGCGGCGGCTGCAACCGGCGCCGGCGGTGGGTTGTTTGGCGTGATCGTCCAGTTGGGAGGCTGAGTCGTCGGCTTGATCGCCGCCTTGACGCTCGCCGGAACAGGGACGACAACATACATCTGTCCCGTTTCCGTCAGCGTCGTCGTGATGTCGCGGACGACAGTACCGTTCTTCTTCTCCGTCATCCGGCCCGCATACATCGCTTCGGCCGGATTGAGCGGATTGTTCCAGTCCTTGTAGTCGCTGTACGTGAACTCGTACGTGTTCGCGCCATGTTTCACCACGACATTCTCGGCCATGAATTTTTCGTCGAGTGTGGCCGTCGCAGTGGCCTTGGGGACGCCCGGGATCGGGTACGTCAACACCGGCTTGTTGCCTGTCCATGCGACAGACGTCTTGCCGATCGTCATCACATCGGCTGCCAGCTTTTGCGGTCTGGGGGTCATGGACGGTGGATCCGACGTCCCCGCAAATGCGGCCTTGAACGCACCCTGCGGGCCTGACCACAGGCGAATCATCCGCTCCTCGACGGTGGCCGCCATCGGAGTGGCTTTGCCCTGGCCCGGGACGAGCTCGGCGCCCTGAATGTCTTCGTTCCAGGCGTACGCGCCGCTGACGACTTCGATCGTGGAACAACTCTGGCCGTTGGGCCGAGTGCCGGTGATCCGGATCCGCTCACCGGATGCCCGATAGCTGATGTCGCTTCGGTACATCGTCACGTTGCAGGGCTGTCCGTTCACTTGCATGGTGCCCTTGCCCTGATAGTCGAGCGTCATGAGGACGTCGTATTCCTCGCTGCTCCGCAGCATGCCCATGTACCAGGCCCAGTTGAACAGGACTGCCTTCAGATCCTTCGCACCGGCCGCCGGGGTGTACGGCGGCGCACCGCCTCGGCCGCCGCCGCGACCTCCACCTCCACCTTGTGCGGGAGCCTGGGCGCCTGCCGGCCCTGCGCCTTGAGCTTGGGCGCTGGACAGGGACGGCAGGCTGACCATGAGCGTCGTCACGATCGCGACACACGTCCACATCAGTCTTTTTCGAGAAGCCATAGTGATCTCCCGTTCTCGGTTAGTCTGCCGCGCTACCGGTGGAGATATTCAAGACGGTGCCGTCCGCCCGCGTAATCGACTTGAGGAATCCCAATGGATTCCCGTTCCGTGCCGGGATGAACTTCGCTGTCACCGGTTCGCCGCTCTTGAGCGCATTCGGACCGACTTTGCTGATCCCGCGATCGGCGAGCGTCGTGGCCGAGCCGGTCGTGAACACCCAGTCGGTCGTCGTGCCGTCGGGGTTTTTCACCGTGACCGTCAACGATCCGTGCGGATTCACGAACTTGATCGCGGTCAGCGTGCCCGCGACCTCTTTCTCCGCCTTCATGTCGTAGACGCCGGCGAGGGAATGATGCGCCTGGAGCGAGGCACCAGCCATCAGACACCCGCACACGACGACACATCCCAAAGCTCGTCCAATCATCTGTGCCTCCGCGAAGTTGTGATCGCACCAGGTGCCATCACATAGCCACCGAAAAGAAGCCGGGCAACCGTCCGCCAGAGCGCCGCAGCGTGCCGCGCGCCCGGGCTCAAATCAAGGCTCTGATTATAGCGGGGAGCCTACCGTCAAAGATTATGGTTAGCCTGGCTGCCTGATTCTGGTGCGGAGTTTATGAGATGGCTTCTAGTTTCGACAAACAAAAGGCCGACGTGTTCGCCGGTCGCCTGCTGACCGCGCTCAACCATGGTGCACTCTGTCTAATGTTCTCGATCGGACACCGGACCGGACTCTTCGACGCGATGCGCGATCAGCCGCCGCAAACTTCGAGCGAGATCGCGTCACGCGCCGGGCTCAACGAGCGCTATGTACGCGAATGGCTCGGCGCGATGGTCACCTCACGGGTCGTCAGCGTCGATGCGCAGGGGCCCCGCTATCTTCTGACGCCGGAGCACGCCGCGTATCTGACGCGGAAGGCCGGAGTCGACAACTTCGCTGCGCTCACGCAGTACGTGGCCATCCTCGGCCAGGTCGAAGACGCCATCATCGCGTGTTTCAGGAACGGCGGCGGAGTGCCATATGAGCAGTACCCGCGATTTCACGAGGTGATGGCGGAGGACAGTGGTCAGTCCTGAGAATGGACTTGTCGAAGGACGGTATTCGTGTCGCGCGAGAGGAGGCGTCGGCAAGCGGCTCGAAGAACGTCGAGTTCGTTCACATCGACCTCAGCGAATTCGATCGAGACGCAGAGCCGAAGTCGTTCGACATCATCACGACGTTCGATGCCATTCACGATCAGGGCAAGCCGCTCAACGTGCTGAAGGGGATTCACCGCGCGCTGAAAAGCGACGGCGTCTATCTGGTGCAGGACATCAAAGGTTCGAGCCACGTCCACAAGAACCTCGAACATCCGATCGGCACATTCCTCTACACGGTCTCCTGCATGCACTGTATGACCGTGTCACTGGCGCAGGGAGGCGAAGGGCTGGGCGCGATGTGGGGCGAGGAAAAGACGCGGGAGTATCTCCAGCGGGCGGGATTTCGATCGATCGTAACGCACGAAGTCGCTCACGACATCCAGAACAACTGGTATGTCGTGAGGAAGTGACGATGAGAACAACTTCCGAGCATCCATCAATGCGACAGATCGCTCTGACAGGCCTTCTCGCGGCGGTCATGGCCATGGCGGGTCGTGCGCGGACGCCGTCTCGGTTGACAGAACCGAACGACGATCTGATAAAGCCTTCCGACGTCGGGTTCCGAAGAATATCCCTCCGCCGTTTGTTGTGGTCTTCGAGACGGAGAAGTAGGATGACGGCAATGTTGAGGGCGTGCTGCGTCACGTTCGTTGCACTCGTTGTGATCGCCACCGTGCGAACCGAGCGGAGTCATGCGCAGTCGGACGTCAGCCGCGTGTCCGGCATCGTCGTGGATCCACTCGGAAACCCTGCGCAGCAGCTGTTCGTGACGCTCGCCGGCGGCGCGCCAGACCGTGAGCAGTCCACGAGGACCGATGACCGCGGTCAATTCAGCTTCTCGAACGTACCGGCAGGAGACTATTGGCTGGTGACGCCGGCGACCGATGTGCTTCGTAATAACGAGGTGGCGGTGTCAGCGGGATCGGAACTGCGGGTCGACGTGCAGCTGCAGCAGGACGAGACTGTTATCGAGCTGGCCATCTGTCGCGACTGCCGATCTGACGCCGCCGTGCCACGTCGCCGCGGGGCACAGCAGCCCCGCGACGAGCTCTCAGCGGCCGTGATGGCCGCCGCCGAGCCCGAGGAAGGTTGGGAGCAATTCAATCGACGCACATTCGCCTATCCCGCCGAGTTGAAAACAGCCGGCGTTCGCGGGACCGTCGTCATTCAAGGGACTGTAGACGCCGAAGGCGCGACACGGGACATTGTCGTGGTCTCATCTAGCGATGAGCGGTTGACCAGCCCTGCGCTACGTACGGTCTCTCCGCTTCGATGGACCCCGGCAATGATTCACTCGAAGCCGGTTGATTCGCCGTTGCGCGTCACCATGGAGTACAGCCTTCGCGGTATTCAGTAGTCGGGCCGCGCTGGATTACTTTGCCTGCGTGACCGAGAAGCCCTCGATCTGCAGGTCGAGACCGTGCCCGACGCGCAATCCGGAAATGCCGACGACATCAACCGACTTCGCAGGTTGAGTGGCCACCGTCTGGCCGTTCGCCAGGAACGTCACCGTATCGCGACCCACTTGAATGGCTAGCTCGTTGGTCTGGCTGCCCTGAGCGTTCGGCTTTTGAATCGCCGCGTGATCGGCCCAGTCGCCGGCGACGTTCGCGACCGTCGCGCCGGTGCGCTTCCGGATCAGGTATTTGCCGTCCTGCCGGATCACGAAATAGGTGTAGCGCTGCTTGTCGTTATCGAGGTCCTGGCCGCCCACGAACAAGCCGTACGCCACCTCGTGACTGGCAAGCTTGGTCATCGTGAAGGTGGCCTTCGTCGTGTACGGTCCTTCCCAGTCTTCGTCGGCGTCGAAGAGGATCATGTTCGGACCCGTCGTCGCGTGGAGACCTGTGCCCATCGTGACAAACTTGAGTCCCGTTCGGCCTTCCTTTGGGTCGTCGAGGCGGCCAAACCAGCCGCCGACTTCGATCCCGTTTCCGGCCGCCGGACGTGGTGGCGCACCGCGCCCGCCAGCGGGGCCGGCGCCGCGGCCCTGCGCTCCATCACCGCCGCCGCGACCCGGCGCGCCGCCGCCGCGATCCTGAGCGATTGCGGGAAGAGAGAGCGCAAGTACAACAATTGCCAAAAGCCACCTGGGCATGGATCGTCGTGCCTCCCTGACGAGGAAGCGGTATCGTACCTCAAAGCGCGAGGACCCACTGTAAGATCACCCGCGAAGGAGCAGGCCATGATGAGGCGAGTTCTTGTGTCAGGCGGTATTGCAGGAGTGGTCGCTGTGCTGACCACGCTGCCGGTGTCCACCCAGGGTCCGAGTCGGGGCAGCATCGCGGCTTCGACGCCGGCGCTGGTAGTTACTGCCTTCAACGGCGAACCCGCGCCTGCAAACTGGACTGCTCCCAAGACACCGTGGGGCGAGCCCGACCTCCAGGGGGTGTGGAGCAGCGACGACGCGACGTTCGGGGTGTCGCGCGGCGGCGGCCGGGGCGGCGGCGCGGCGCCCACCGGACTGTACCTGAACGATGAACAATGGGCGGCGCGACAGAAGCAGATTCAGCAGGGGGTCGCCGCCGGTGAGAGCGCGGTCGGCTCATTCCGTGGTGACTTTGCCCGGCGCTCCTTCCGCCAGACGTCGTACATCGTCGATCCGCCCGACGGCATCCAGCCGCAGCCGCTGCCGCAGGCGTTCAAGCGCGCGCGCATCGGCGACCGTGGGACGTTCGGCGATGGCCCGTTCAACACCTTCGACGACTTCACCAATTACGATCGCTGCATCACGCGCGGAATCTGGGGGTCGGTCATCCGCGTGATCTATGGCAACGGCAATCGTATCGTGCAGGCGCCGGGCATGGTGGCGATCAGCTACGAGATGATTCACGATACGCGAGTCATTTATACCGACGGACGTCCGCATATCAACAACGGCATTCGTCAGTACCTCGGTGACTCCCGCGGTTGGTGGGAGGGTGACACGCTGGTCGTCGAGACAACCAACCTGACGGGCGAGACCAGCATTGGCGCGAACGGCAACGGCCTGCGGCACAGCGACAAGATGACAATGGTCGAGCGTATCCGTCGCGTCGCCGACGGGATCGTGCAGTATCAGTTGACGGTGATCGACCCCGAGACCTATCCGCGGCCGTTCACGATCTCGATTCCGCTCACACCACTCGACGGCGGCGTGCTCCTGCCGTACGAGTGCCACGAAGGCAACGGCGCCGTGAAGAACGCACTCACCGGCGAGCGGGCGGAAGAACGGGCACTCGCTGCGGATCTCGAGCGCGGCTTTATCCGTCCCCGGCGTGGCCCACAGGACGATGGTCTTGGTGCCGGTGCGTTCGGCGGCCAGCCTCGCCCGCGTAAGGGTAGCCCGCAGGCGGCGCGTGGCGGCGGTCCCGGCGGCCGCGCGGGTGGTCCTCCGGCCGGCGGCGATCAAGAGCGATAACCGTAGGGCCGGTCCTCGCCGAAGCTCGAAGAGCGGAGGCGGTCGGACCGGCCAAGCATCATACTGTCGCGGAAGACGCCTGATCGTTCTGACCCAGGAGCCAGACTCCTGGCGCTATCTGAACCCCCCGCCACGTCTCCGAAGTGGCCTTTGTCGATGCGAACGGCCGCGAAGCCGCGGCAGTCTCCGTACGTGGGGCGGGAGGACTCGAACTGACAAGGACAGGCGCAGTCGCAGTTGCAATTGCTGACTTCGACGCCTTCGATGTACCAGTCAATCCGTGCCACGGGTCCTCCTTCGGTCGACTGAACGAGACTCCAGGGCCCTGCTTCGGGTTGGTCGTAGGATCGGGCCGGCAGTGGCGAAGCACAAGCTCGGCTGGCGCGAGGAAATGCTAGCTGGTTCAGACCGTTTCGGCCCGAGGAGTCGCGGCGGGCACGATCGTCGTTGCTGTGATCCGATCCGCCGCCAGCGCGACGAGATACAACGCGGCCGCGACGAGCAGCGCGCCGCTGAACCCTAACGTCATGGTGAGCCCGATGGCGAGTACCGATCCGGCCACCGACGCGAGGCCGTTCACGACCCAGGCCCACGGCACCAGCATGACGTCAGCGCCCTCGAAGCTACGCACCTTGAGCGGAAACGGCATGCCCATGAAAAAGCTGCCGGGCGCGAGCAAAGCAAGACAGAGCACGACGCGCCCGGCGAGGCTGGCTGGCGCGATCTGCGCGACGCGCGGCACGACTACGGCATAGAGCGCGATGGCGACCGCTGACGCCGTGAGCGCGACGGCACGTACGGTCGCCGGCCTTCGGCGCGCCGCGACGCCTGCGACCAGGCTGCCGACCCCGCACGCGATCAGCATGCCGGCAAGCGTGACGCTCAGCGAGTACGCGGGATGTCCGAGCACGAGCGAGAGCTGCTGCAAGACGGCGATCTCGACCAGCATGAAGCCGAGCCCGAGACAACCGAAGTAGAGGAAGTGGCCGGCAAGGAGACGGTTCTTATCGGGCAGCTGAATCCGGAGCAGCGGCACTAAAACGAGGATGATGCCGACGCCGACGAGCAGGAAGAGCAACACCGCGAGCACCTGCGATGCCACTGAGCCGAAGAACGACGGCTCGACCTGGTAGAAATACGGCTCATCGTCGGTCGCCGGGTCAGTGCGTACGCGATGCCGCTCTTCGAAGTCGCCGAGCTTCCTTGCACCGAGCGCGGCGAAGTAGTCGCTCGCGAGATTCGAGCCGAGCTCGAGCCCTGGGGCATAGACGAGCGTGGCGTCGAGCGCACCCGCTCGCACTTGTTCCTCGAACGTCGCCACCTGCGCCGCGGTCAGCGGGTCGACGTAGATCGCCGCCGAGAACAGCTCGCTGTCCTCGAGTACGACGATATGCCGGCCGACATCGGTGACACCGCGCTCCCGGAGCGCGTCGACTGCGGCGGTGACCGCGCGGAGGAGCTGCGCGCGCGGTCGGGTCAGAAAGATCACACCGCCGGGACGCAGCACGTGGAGATAACGTTGGAAGGCCTCGGTTGTGTAGAGAAAGTTCGTGGACAGAAGCGACGACTGCGTCGCCGCCGTGTCGACCGCGTTCAGAGTGACCACGTCGAAGCGGCGCTCGGTCGTGTTGACGAAGGTGCGGGCATCGACCTCGTGCACCGACACGTTCGGCCGCTTCCAGAGACCGTCCCAATCCTCGCGATACCAACGGGTCGCGGCTTCGATCATGAGCCCGTTGATGTCGATGGCGGTCGCGCTGCGGGCGCCGTTCTTGACGGCGAGGTAGACGTCCGCTCCGCCGCCGCTTCCGAGGTTCAACACCTCGGGCGCGTTCGTGAACAAGTACGGCACGCGCTGCACCCAGCGATCGAAGATCGGATGCACCTCGTCGGCATGACCGCGAAAGTCGACGCTGAAGGTCCAGTTGTAGCCGTTGATGAAGAGCAGCCGGAAGGCAGAGCCCGCCTGCATGATATCCACGGCCTTGCGCGCGAACTCGTACTCGCCGATCGCTGGTCCGACGTCGAAGGCGTCGACGCGGCCGAGGAAGTTCCAGTCGTGGCGCACGACCCAGCCGCCGCGCTCGCCCTTGGCGAGCAGCTGCCCGTAGAACTTCTCGGGTCCGGGGCCGAAGGCGAAGAGCTGGCCGTCCATGCGGAACGCCACCAACGACGCGACCAGCACGAGTCCGGCCAGTGCGACACGCCGCGACGCAAGCGCTGCGCTCACGAGCACCGCGGCCAACGCGGACGCGATGGTGAGCGCGATCGTCACGGCGCCCGCGTCCGCCAGGCGGTCGAGCAACCCGACGATGGCGGCGCAGCCGACGCCCGCGCCGAGCAGGTCGGCGAAATAGATCTCGGTCGCGCGCTCCCGCCACACCGCAAAGAGCAGCGACAAGAAGAGCCCGGCGAAGACGTAGGGAAGCGCGCTCAAGAGGATGAGCGGCAGCAATGCGTGCAGGCGGCTGGTAACGACCATCGCGCCCAGCATCGCCATGGGGAAGCCGAGCGCCGACCAGAGCAGCGGACCCGCGAGATCCGCGGTCGGAAGACGACGCGTCAGCACGGTTGCGAGCGAACCACCGCAGCCCAGGCCCAGCATCGAGAGCGAGACCACGAGGAACGCGGCCTCGGGAAAGAGCTGCAGGCCGAGCACGACGACCTGCAGGACCTGGTACGCCAACATCGCGCCCGAGACCAGGAAGACCGCGATGAGTACTGCGGCCCGCACGGATGGAGAGGGAACCAGCGTCCGCCGCAGCACCGCATTGATCGTAAGGCATCGGGTGCCTCAAAGGATCGACGACGTGCTGCATTAGAATCCGGCAATGCGCGCCATTGCACTCGTTCTGTCCGCCGTTGTCTTGATGGCCGTGGCCAGTGGAGCGCAGGCGCCAGTCCAACTGACGGGACCCACCGACGAACAGATCAAGCTGTCCGACATCGAAGTCCGCCGGCTCGTGAGCCTCCTCAAACTGCAGCCGGGGATGCGTATCGCCGACGTGGGTGCAGGCCTCGGCGCGTGGACCATCCAATTCGCGCGTTGGACCGGGACGTCAGGGCACGTCTACGCCACGGACATCAGTGACGAGGCGCTGTCGATCCTCCCGTCGGTTGTCGCGCGCGAGGGTCTCTCCAACGTCACGATCCTGACCGGTGCCAATGACTCGACGAACTTGCCTGCCGAGTGCTGCGACGCGATTCTGACGCGCAACGTCTATCACTATCTGATTGAGCCTGCGGCGATGAACCGCAGCTTCGCCGCTGCGTTGAAACCTGGTGGGCGTCTGGCGGTGGTGGACTTCCCGCCGCGTCCCAACACGACGCCGCCACCTGGTGTGCCGGCGAACCGCGGGGGTCAGGGCGTGCCGCCTGAAATCGTCGAGGCCGAGGTCGGAGTCGTGCTCCGGCACGTCACCACCGTGCCCAACTGGGCGCCGGAGGGCGTGCCGGATTGGGTGCCGAAGACGGTTGCCCCGCCCTTCGTGGCGATCTTCGAGAAGGTGAAATAGGTCGTCAGTTCATCTTCTTGGACTTCGCGTCCCAGTTCGAGTTCTTGCAAAGCTCGCAGTCCTTCCCGACGAACATCTTCGCCGCGGCCTTGTCGTTCTTGAACTGCCAACGAAGCCAGTTCGACGCGACATTCGCGAACTCGCCGCCGCCGGGGTGATCGACGGTTGCGGTATGCCCAGCGCCATGGCGCGCGCCGTAGAACACGGGAACGTTGGTGATCGCCTCGAAGTTGGCCAGCGACGTCGCCATCATGAAGTCGCGCTCGTGCCCGTTGATTAGCAGCACGGGTCCATGCAGCTTCGCGAGCGAGTCGGTCGTTGGAAACGGGCCCGCTGGTGCATTCGGGTTGGCGGGCTGCACGCCAGAGTTGAACACGCCGATCGTCTTGACGCGAGGCTCGACGCCGAGCGCCACCGACAGGAAGCCGCCGCACGATTGACCCATCACCGCCATCCTGTCGAGGGCGATCTTGCCCTTCAGCGGTGAGCCGTCACGCTTTGCTTCAGCCTCGGCCCAGTTCAGGGCCGCGCGCATGTCATCGGCGTTGGACTGCCGCTTCTCGCCTTCCTTGGCGGCCGTGGCGATGACGAGGAACCCATGCGACGCGATGGTGGAGAGGAACCCTCCATAGCGCGTGCTGTTGATCGCGCATCCGCCATTGCCCCACGCCATCACCGGCAGCGTGTCCTTCGCCGGGAACGCACTGAGATCGGCTGGACGGAACACGACATGGCCCGGCGAGCCGAATGCCGGCTCCGACATGACCTTGTACGGTCCGGGCACAGCCAGCGGGGCACCTTCAACCGGCAGCGCTGTCGCGATCATCTCGCGCGTAATGCCGGGCGGCTGCGCATAACTGGCTCCGGCGACACTCAGGACGGCGACGATTGCGTAGACCACGGAAATGATCATTTTCATGACGTCAGCCCTCTCCACGGGCGTGCGTATGGTCGCCGATTGTCTTCGGGTGTGCAAGGCCTGCTCATCCTTCTGGTGACCTGTATCGCGCCACGATCAACGTCACATCGTCGCGCAGCTGATCGTCGCCGCTGAACCGTCGTACTTCCTCGAAGCTACCGGCTCATGTCTCTCTGCGGGGCCCGAAGCGTGTCGGCCGCAGCTGTCGCGCTGGTGCCTCCGGCGCATGGTGCGCCAAACTCCGGTGTGGTGGCGGGGTTGCTCTTGTACCGATCGATGAACGGTCGCAGCCTGGAGTCTCCCGCGCCATCGAGCCTGATCTGGTGATTCCACGCGCTCGCAACCACCGGGCTCGCTAAACGCGGATACGGGCTGAGCAGCATGAAATCGTCGGATGCCGTGCTCTTGAGACTCTGCACCTGATCCGGCGGCAGATCGGGGCGATAGGTGATCCACACCGCGCCGTGCTCCATCGAGTGCACGGCGTGCTCGTTGTGAATCGGCACGTCGTAGATGCCGCAGTTCTGCCAGACGACGTTGTGTTGGCCGCCGACCGGCGGGCTTTCCCTGTAGTCGATCGGGCCTGCCACGTGCAGGCCGGCTGGATAGCTGGCCGTCGTCACGGCGTCGAGTAAGTGGCGCTGCGTGTAGAGACGATAGGCGTAGGCTGCTGCGCCCAGTACCGCGACGACAAGAACACCGCGCAACACGAGAGCATTGCGGCGTTTGCGGCGCTCGGCGGCCTCGCGCTGGACGGCTTTCCGCTCTTGCCGTTCCTTTCGCTCGATCCGGTCCTTCTTCATCAGTCACCCTCGCGCGTCTGACGTGCGCAGACGCGCCGGATCAAAACGGGCTGTGTGCAGAGCGTAGTATAGAACTGCGATGGCGCCTCTCCCTGAACTGTCGCGCGCGTCTGCGCGCGCCGCGTCCGCGCGCGCCGCGTCCGCGCGCCGAGACGCCGGCATGGTGGTGGCGGCCCTTGTGGGTGCCATTGCCGCCCTGCTGTTCGCGTGGCGCTCGGATGCGCCGCGCGATGATTCAGCCGACGCCGGATTCGCCCGGGACATGGCGACACACCACGCGCAAGCCGTGGAGATGTCGTTGGTCATCCGCGACAAGTCCTCGGACGAGGAGCTTCGCACGCTCGCCTACGACATCACCGTCACGCAAAGCACACAGCGCGGCGTCTTCATGGGCTGGCTTCAACAGTGGGGATTGCCGCAGGCATCCTCGGCGCCGCGAATGATGTGGATGCCAGGTCACGCGCACGTGGAGCGCGGGGTGGAAGGAGGTACGCCGCTGATGCATGGCATGGCCAGCGACGATGAACTGCGGCGGCTGCGGGTCGCGGAGGGGACCGACGTCGAGATCCTGTTTCTCCAGTTGATGATCCGCCATCATGAAGGCGGCGTGATCATGGCACGCGCGGTGGGCAGGCTCTCGCGTCGTGCCGAAGTCGTCGCGATGGCGAAGAGCATCGACGATGGTCAGCGCGCGGAGATCGTCGAGATGACGGGGATGCTGTCGAAGCGGAGCGCGCAGCCGTACGCGTCGCTGCTGGAGTGAGTCAATCCACGAATTGATACCATGTCGAGAAATGATCCTGCGGCTCGTGAAGAAGAGCTGATTCGGCGACCCCGATCGATGAAGAGCCTCGGGACCACGTTCGCTGCGCTCGGTCTGGCGATATGCGCCGTGGCGTACGCGCACGCGCAGCAGATCGGCGCGACCGATCTGTTGCGTGGGCTCTCGGCTCCATCCCGCTGGCTGACGCACTCGGGCGACTACACCAGCAAACGTCACAGCCCTCTCACCCAGATCACGCCGGAGAACGTCGCGCGTCTGACGCCTCTGTGGACGTTCGAGACCGGTCTTGGCTCCGGTCGCCAGGCGAAGTTCGAGGCCACGCCAATCACGATCGATGGCACGCTGTACATCACCGGGCTCCTCAACCACGCGTGGGCGATCGACGGCCGCACCGGCGCGCTCATCTGGCACTACCAGCGGAAGCTGCCTC
>Ga0075420_100004436_pt1 | contig 12277 bp, 11 predicted proteins | sample SoiMetdeltSBSDD4_FD_75296 | JGI IMG/M metagenome (GOLD analysis project Ga0075420, IMG submission 75296) | Bulk soil microbial communities from a Populus tree surrounding site in Tennessee, USA - Soil MetaG P. deltoides SBSDD4 | ecosystem: Environmental > Terrestrial > Soil > Tree plantation... | reverse complement strand
TCCTCGTCGGGCTGCGACCAGTCCAGCCAGGAGACCTCGTTGTCCTGGCAGTAGGCGTTGTTGTTGCCGCCCTGGGTGCGGCCGAGCTCGTCGCCACCCAGCAGCAACGGCACCCCGAACGACAGCAGCAGGGTGGTGAGCAGGGCCCGGGACTGGCGGGCGCGGAGCTCGACCACCTCGGGGTCCCCGGTGGGCCCTTCGACCCCGCAGTTCCAGGAACGGTTGTCGTCGGTGCCGTCCCGGTTGGCCTCGCCGTTGGCCTCGTTGTGCTTGTGGTCGTAGGACACCAGGTCGCGCAGGGTGAACCCGTCGTGCACGGTGATCAGGTTGACCGAGGCGGTGGGCCGCCGGCGGGAACCCCCGTACAGGTCCGACGAGCCGCTGAAGCGGGTCGCGAACTCCCCGATGAGCCCGCCCTGGCGGCGCCAGAAGTCCCGCATGGTGTCGCGGTAGCGGCCGTTCCACTCGCTCCACCCGGGCGGGAAGCGACCCACGTCGTAGCTGTCGGGCTGGCCGACGTCCCACGGCTCGGCGATCACCTTGGCCCGGGACACGACCGGGTCCTGGGCGACGAGGTCGAAGAACGCCGACAGGCGGTCGAACCCGCCGTCCTGGCGAGCCAGGGTCGGGGCGAGGTCGAAGCGGAACCCGTCCACGCCCATCTCGGTGAGCCAGTAGCGCAGCGAATCCATGATCAACCGCAGGCAGACCGGGTCGCCGGCGTTGAGGGCGTTGCCGGTGCCGGTGGTGTCGAGATAGCGGCGGCGGTCGGCGGGGTCGAGCCGGTAGTAAGCGGGGTTGTCCAGGCCGCGGTGGCACAGCGTCGGCCCGCCCTCGCCGCCCTCGGCGGTGTGGTTGAACACCACGTCGAGCACCACCTCGAGCCCGGCGGCGTGCAACGCGGCCACCATGGCCTGGAACTCGGCCACCTGGCCGCCGGGCCGGCCGGCCCGGACGGCGGCCGAGTAGCCGTCGTGGGGCGCGAAGAACCCGATGGTGTTGTAGCCCCAGTAGTTCGTGAGCCCCCGGTCCAGCAGGAACGCCTCGGGCACGTGCTGGTGCACCGGCAGCAGCTCCACCGCGGTCACCCCGAGGTCGACGAGATGGGCGACCGTGGCCGGGTGGCCCAGTCCGGCGTAGGTGCCGCGCAGCTCCGGGGGCACCCCGGGGTGGCGCATGGTGAACCCCTTGACGTGCACCTCGTAGACCACGGTGTCGGCGTAGCGGTGCCGCGGGCGGGGGCTGTCGGGCCAGTCGAAGGCCGGGTCGACGACCAGGCCGCGGGGGACGTGGCCGGCCGAGTCGAGCTGGCTCGCCCGGTCGGCATCGGCGACGTCGTGGCCGAGGACCTCCGGTCCGAACCGCACCGGCCCGGCGGTGGCCCGGCCATACGGGTCGAGCAGCAGCTTGGCCGGGTTGCAGCGCAGGCCGCGGGCCGGGTCCCAGGGGCCGGCGGCGCGGTAGCCGTACGCCTGGCCGACGCCCACGCCTTCGACGAAGCCGTGCCAGACCCCGGCGTCGTACTCCGGCAGGGCGACCTGCGTCTCGGCGCCGGCGTCGTCGAACAGGCACAGCAGCATCCCGTCGGCAACCCCCGACGACACCGCGAAGTTGGTCCCTCCCGGGCCCGGGGTGGCGCCCAGCGGGAAGCGGCTGCCCGGCCGCACCCGGACCGGGTCGGGGGCGCCGGTCATGGCCGGGTCCGTTCGTCGACGACCCGGCCGAGGTCGCCGATGGTGTAGACCCCGTCGCCCGACCGTCCGCGGATGAGGTCGGCGACCAGCCCCGTCCACCCCGTCTGGTGCGAGGCGCCGAGCCCGGCCCCGTTGTCGCCGTGGAAGTACTCGTTGAACACCAGGTTGCCGTTCCAGGCGGGGTCGCGCTGGAGGCGGTCGACCCACCCGAAGCAGGGCCGCCGTCCGTCCGGCCCGACCAGGAACAGGTCGATGAGCCGCTGGCGCAGCCCGGCGGCGACCTCGTCGAGGGTGACCCGCGGGCCCCCCGTCGGGAACTCCACCGTGAGGTCGTCGCCGAAGAACCGGTGGTAGCGCTCGAGCGCGCTGATCAGCAGGTAGTTGAGCGGGAACCAGACCGGCCCGCGCCAGTTGGAGTTGCCGCCGAACATGTCCGTGGTCGACTCGGCCGGCTCGTAGTCGATCGCGGCCCGCACGCCGTCGACGCGCAGCTCGTAGGGGTGGTCGCGATGGTAGGCGGACAGGGCCCGCAGCCCGTACGGTGACAGGAACTCCCGCTCGTCCAGCAGGGTGGCCAGCAGCTTGGCCAGGTGGTCGACCCCGACCACACCCAGCAGCAGCCGCCGGTCGCCGGGCTCGCCCCGGAGCAGGCCCTGCGCGGTCAGGTGCTCGGGGCCGCCGAGCCGGTCCAGCAGCCGGGCCGACGCCCTCCCCAGCGCCCTGGCGCGCACCAGCGCCTCCTCGTCGACCACCACGGCGGCGAGCAGCGGGATGACCCCGACCATGGACCGGACCTTGACCGGCACCGCGGTCCCGTCCGGGGCGACCAGCTTGTCGAAGTAGAAGCCGTCGGCGTCGTCCCACACGCCCAAGGTGTCCATGGCCTGGCGGATCTGGGCGAAGTGCTCCAGGAACTTGAGCACCAGGTCGAGCGTGGGCCGCCGGCCGGAGCGGTTCAGGATCGAGGCGATCCCGGCCATGGACAGCGCGTAGAAGGCCATCCACCCGGTGGCGTCGGACTGCTCGAGCGTGCCGCCGACCGGGAGATGGGACCGGTCGATCGGGCCGATGTTGTCCAGGCCGAGGAAGCCTCCCTCGAACAGGTTGGAGCCGTTGGCGTCCTCGCGGTTCACCCACCAGGTGAAGTTGACCAGCAGCTTGTCGAACACCCGGCTGAGGAAGTCGAGGTCGCGGGCGCCGTCGATGGCGAAGACCTCGAGCGCCGCCCAGGCCTGCACCGGCGGGTTCACGTCCCCGAAGTCCCACTCGTAGGCCGGCAGGGCCCCGCTGGGATGCTGGAACCACTCCCGGCACAACAGCAGCAGCTGGTACTTGGCGAACGCCGGGTCGAGGTGGGCGAGGGCGACGCAGTGGAAGGCCAGGTCCCAGGCCGCGAACCAGGGGTACTCCCACTTGTCCGGCATCGACATGAGGTCGAACGCGTCGAAGCTGGTCCAGTGGGCGTTGCGTCCGCCATCGCGGGACGCCGGCGGGGCCGGCTGGGTCGGGTCGCCCCGCAGCCAGCGCGCCACGTCGTAGGCGTACAGCTGCTTGCTCCACAGCATCCCGGCGAACGCCTGCCGCATGACCGCCGCCTGGTCGTCCGGGCAGCCGGGCGGGGTGAGCTGGCCGTAGAACGCGTCCGCCTCCTGCCGGCGCCGGGCCACGACCTGCTCGAAGTCGGCGCCGAGCGCGGCCGCGGCCTCCAGCCCGGGGCGGTCCCCCGGTGGGTCGGCGCCGTCCGGCCGCAGGCGGAGCCGCAGCTCGACCGTTGCCGCCGGCCCGACCTCGAGTCGGTACCACAGCGCCGCCTTGGTGCCGTGCCGGTCCGGGTTGACGGTGGCCGCCCCACCCACGACGTGGTCGTTGATCCCGTCCTTGGGATACGGGGTCGTGCCGGCCACGCCGAACAGGCGCCGGGTATTGGTCTCGTTCTCACAGAACAGGGAGGTCGGGGCGACCCCGTCCGGCCCAGGGCCGGCCAGCAGCTCCAGGCCGCCCAGGAAGGGGTGGTCGACGGCGACCGAGCCGTCGGCCCGGCCCCGCAGCCGAGGCCTGGACGCGTCCGCCTCCCAGGACCAGGTGTTGCGGAACCACGCGGTCGGGAGCACGTGCAGCGTCGCCTCCTCGGGACCGGCGTTGGTGACCCGGACCACCATGAGCAGGTCGGTGGGGTCGGCCTTGGCGTAGTCGACCTCGACGATCCAGTACCGGTCCTCGTCGAACACGCCGGTGTCGAGCAGCTCGTACTCCGGGTCGAGCTTGCCCCGCCGGCCGTTGCCGGCGAGCAGGTCGTCATAGGGGAAGGCGGCCTGCGGGTAGTGGTAGCGCCAGCGGTTCCAGGCGTGGCTGGGGACGGCGTCCAGGTACCACCAGTACTCCTTGACGTCCTCCCCGTGGTTGGCCTCGGCGCCGGTCAGGCCGAACATCCGCTCCTTGAGGATGGGGTCGCGTCCGTTCCACAGCGCCAGACCCAGGCAGAGCCGCTGCTCCACGTCGGAGAAGCCGGCCATGCCGTCCTCGCCCCACCGGTAGGCGCGGGAGCGGGCATGGTCGTGGGGGAAGAAGGTCCAGGCGTCACCGTCGGCGCTGTAGTCCTCCCGCACGGTGCCCCACTGGCGCTCGCTCAGGTACGGGCCCCACAGGTACCAGTCGCCGGCCTGGCGCAACCCGTCCTCCAGCCGCCCGAACCCTTCGACCCGCTCCCGCTCGGCGTTCGTCATGGTCGCTCCATTCCATCGCGCTCCACCCGACCATAACGGCCTCCAGCGGCCGGGGCCTCCCCCCAGATGGATGAATCCGGACCGGACCCTCGGCCGATCGTGTGCGGCAGAACGGCGGAGGACGGGCGGCCTCGGGCTCGCTGCACCTCGGCCGCGAACGTCGTGCCGCCACCGAGTTCGGGTCAAGGCGGTGACAGGTGGATCGCCTGGTCGCTTCATAGACGGTCGCCCCTGAGGTTCTGAGCGTCTGGGGCTGTGCCCCCTCGGGGGAGTGGAGCGGCCGCGCCGAACCCAGGTCGCAAAACGGCAGTCGTGGCCCAACAGAGACCAACCGGTCGCAAGGTCGAGGCCGATCGGCGCCTGGGCTGTGACCGGCCAGAGCGATCGTAGACAGCAGCATCACCTAAGGAGGTTGCCATGCGACCGATCCGGACCCTCGCCCTCCTCGCCCTCGGCCTTGTCGCCCTGGCGGTGGCGGGCTGCCAGCGCCCCAGCGATTCCACGACCATGACGGCGCCGACCCAGGTCGAGCGGGTCACGCCCACGACAGCCCCGACCCGCCACACCCTGCCTAACCGGCCCCCCACCAGCCCGGCGCCCAAGCCCACACCGGACCCGGGCTCGGAGACCATCATTGGCCTGTGGCCGGTCAAGACCCTTGCCCAGGCCCGGGAGCTCCAGGACAGCGTCGATGCCGGCCACCAGCCCTGGCTGCTGTCGGCCGAGTCGGTCTCGACCGCCTATGCCCAGGGCGAGCTGCACCTGTTCGGGCCCTATGCGCAGCAGGTGGGTCCGGCCGCCTACCAGGTCCGCTCTCACCACGGTGAGTGGGAGGCCACCTTGTACCTGGCCCAGCCCATCCGCCACACCAACGGCATCTGGGTCGTGACCCGGGTCGGGGAGCCCGTGAGCTAGCTGCCAGAGCCGCTTGCTTTGCTCGGTCAACGATGCGGTCAATGTTCTGCCTTGTGCTACCTGCGCCGACCTTCACGGCAGGCCCGTTCGAACCCGGCCTGCCTTGCCAGGGCGACGCTGGCTTTCCGGCTCCCGCCAGACCAGGGGATCTGGTGGTAGGCGCACCATTGGTCGATGCCCATCGGGCGGCCGCAGCCGGTCCCGGCGGGGCCTGGCAGGATGGGCTGTCGGAGGGAGGCCGTGCCGCGCATACTCTCTGGCATCCGCGGCCATGCCGGGAGCCGCGCCAGCGGACAGGAGGTCGGCCCATGGACCGCGCTCGAACCCTGGCGGTGGTATCGGCCGCCCAACTCGGCGCGGGCGTCGCCGGCATGGTGGTGGCGCTGCGGCGGGTGCATCCCTACGACGTGTTCTGGATGCATGGACAACCGGATGCGATCGCCCGCGACACCCTGTTCAAAGGGACCGCCCTGTCGGCCCCGGTGTCCACGCTGGTCACCCAGGCGGCGCTGACCGCCGTCATGGTCGGTCGCCCGAGTCGGCGTGCGGCGCGGGGGCTCGGCATCGTTGGCCTCACCATGGTGGCCGGGTATCTGGGCGAGCGGCTGGTGCGGCAACGGCTTCGCCCCGCTGGTTGGGACACGCTGGAGTCGCCCCTGGTCATTGCTGCGCTCGGGCTGTCGGTGGGGATGGCCGTGCTCGGCAACACGACGCCCGCCACAGCGCCAGTGAGGCTTGTCCACCCGTAGATCTCGCCTCCTTGGCGGCTTCGATCGTGTGCATGTCAGCGCCCGGCCGGCCGGACGGGGTGGGTGGAAATGATCACCTGGTCGGGGTCGTACCTGGCCTTGATCTCCCGTAGGCGCTGGTAGGAGGCGCGCGGGAACGCGACGTGCGCCTCGGCCGGTGTCTCGACGAAGTTGTAGTAGTCATGGTCGGCGCGCCACAACCCGAGCGCGTCCTCAAGGGCCTGCGCGTGGGCGCGGACGGCGTTCCTCAACTCGGATGTGGGGGTGACGCCGGTGGCTTGGCGTGCGAGCGCCCCGCCGAGGTGTCGGACCTCGATGCTGGGCAGGGGCGTGTCGGCGTCCGGGCCGGCCAGCGCGACCAAGGCATCGAGTGCGCCGGGGGGGAGCTCGGCGAGGAGCGCACCGTCGCCCTCGGCGGGCACCGGCTGGTCGGGGTCCATGTGGAGTTGCTGGAGCGCGGGGGCGGGGATCGTCGCGAAGGTGTCCAGCTCCGGGCCGAGTGCGCGCAGTGTCCCCGTGGTCCTAGGACCCGTGGGGACAGCCTCGCCGACGCACGCCTTGGCGCGACCGGCTCGTCCCCGGACTAGGGCGTGGGCCTCCTGGGTCCGACGGGGACACTCGCCGCGGCGAGATCAGCCAGGCGGAGAAGGGCGCGCTCGGACGGGCTGCCGGGGTCGGCGTGATGGACGATCAGGAGCTGTCCTTCGGTGCTGATGATCCCAAACCGCTCGACGTTCACCCTGATCAAGCCCACCAGTGGATGGTTGAAGGTGTAGGCGGGAGTACCGCCAACCTCGACGTCATGGCGTGCCCACAGGCTCCGGAACCGGCCAGTGCCCGCAGGCGTGCGACGGCGTTGTGGGTGATGGTGTCCCAGTCATCGCCCACGAGCCTGCGCACCTCTGGATCCAAGAATGTGGCCTGCACGATGTTGACGCCGGGGCTGAAGACGGGCGAGACCGCCGATGCCAACGCGTTGGCAGCGAGGACGTCCATGTGGCGGCCCTGGACGAACGCCGGTGTGTTGGACCACGACGCGATCAGCCGGGTGACCGACTCCGGGGCGCGCTCGGACTCGCCGGTTCGGCGCCTGGCCACGGTCGGCTGCGAGAGCGAATGCAGATGGGCGGTGGCGTGCTCGTCGAGTTGCAGCGCCCGCGCGAGCGCGTTGAGAACATGTGCCGAGGGGTGATGGTCGCGGCCCTGCTCCAACCGCAGGTAGTAGTACGAGCTGATGCCGGCGAGCATCGCCAGCTCCTCACGCCGTAGCCCCGGAACGCGCCGACGGCCGACGTTCGGCAGGCTCACGTCCTCGGGCCGCACCAGCTCACGTCGTGCCCGCAGGTGCTCACCCAGCGCTGTGCTCGACGCCATGCCGCAACGATACGCCGCCGGTCGCCCAGCCACTTCAGTCATGGTCGTCCAGAGCTGAGCGTGGTGTGACAGCAGCTAGTGGGTGAGGGTTCCCGCTGGCCCGATGGCCCGTCGTAGGGTCACGCGGGTGCCGAGCTTGACGCGCTCAAGGCGGACCTCATCCACCAGCTCGCGCAGCAGCCACAGGCCCCGCCCGCCAGCGCGCAGCTCGTCGGTGTCGCTCTCTGCTGGGAAGCCGGATGGCGGCTGCGGGCCATGATCCAGCACCGAGGCCTCGACCCAGTCATCGTTGACGTGGACGACCACCTGGATCGGTCGGCCTCCGCTTGAGCCGTGCAGCACCGCATTGGTCGCCGCCTCGCTGAGGGCCAGGACGACGTCGTCGGCGACCTCGTCCGACACCCCGCGCAGGTCGGCCCGAACGGCTCGCCGGAGTCCGGCCAACCGGGACGGGGAGGCAGGAACGGAGACCTCCATCGCGCACCCCCTTCCGGGTACGGCATCGGTCTACCCATCGACAGGGTCATTCCTAACATGCGAAAGCCACGCGCGATCGGCGGACGGTGGGGGTCGTCGTCGAGCCCGGAAGGTCGAAGGACGAATTGCCGTGCCTCGCGCCCGCACCTAGAGTCATCGCATGGCTGAGTTCCCACTGCCGGGCATGGGGCCTGCCGTGGTCGCGGTCCCAGCCCCAGGCGACGGACCGGGCTACTGGGCCGGCGCCTCCTGTGCCCTGCTGGACACAGACGGCAGCTTCGTCGTCGGCTACCGAGTCCGCAACGGCCACGACGGGATCGACCAGAACGTCATCGCCCGCTCCCGGGACGGGAAGACCCTCACCGCGGTGGCGACCCTGGACCAGACCCGCTTCGGCGCCCAGTGGATGGAACGGCCGGCGCTCGTGCGCACCGAGCAGGGCCGCTGGCGGCTGTACGTCTGCTGCGGCACTCCGGAGACCAAGCGCTGGTGGATCGAGGTCCTGGAGGTCGACGACCCCGCCGGGTTCGAGACGGCCGAGGCCCGCCCGGCCTTCCCTGGCGACGATCGGACAGGGGTCAAGGACCCGATCGTGAAGCTGGTCGACGGCCGCTGGCACGCCTGGATCTGCTGCCACCCCCTGGACGTCCCCGGCGCCGAGGACCGGATGAGCAGCGCCTATGCGACCAGCGAGGACGGCTGGACCTGGGACTGGCACGGCAGCGTCCTGAGCGGGCGGCCGGGGACCTGGGACGCGCGCGGAGCCCGCCTCACCAGCGTGCTGGCTGACGGCCGCGCCGCCTACGACGGCCGGGCCTCGGCCGAGGAGAACTGGTTCGAACGCACCGGCCTGGCCGTGCGCACCGGACAGGGCGGACGCTTCACCCAGGTCGAGGACTCGCCCGTTGTCGATGTCCGCTACCTGGACGTGCTGCCGCTGCCCGAGGGCGGCTACCGCATCTGGTACGAGGCCCGACTGGCTGACGAGAGCCACGAGCTGCGCACCGAGCACATCCGGCCCTGACGCCTGTCCCGGACTGCCCGACCTGCGGCTTGCACAACCTTCAGACGCTTGAAATCCGCGCACTCCCAGCAATTGGCCCCCCTGTGAGGGCGCCCGCCGCTGACCGCGACGTTCCAGCTCGCAGAACCTAGCGAGCCTGCAGAACCTAGCGAGCCTGCAGAACCTAGCGAGCCTGCAGAACCAAGCGAATTGGACAAGGCCGCCCTGGTCGGGGTAGCCTCCTCTCCGCCCTCCGAACCCCCCTACCGGAGAGGAACCCCCCATGCGCTGCAAGTTGCTCATGGTCGCTCTCGTGGCGGCCACGTTCACCGTCGCCAGCCAGGTCGCCGCCGCTCCTCCCGCGGCGGCGGCCGCGATCAACGTGTCGGACGCCGCAGAGCACCGGATCAGGACCGCCGTAAAGAAGTACGCGGCGATTCAGGTGGCTCAGCGTGAGCCCTACTGCTACGGAGGTACTGGACCGAACTGCTTTGACTGCTCGGGCCTTGTGGTTGCGGCCTACCGCTATGCGGGGATCAACCTTCCCGCTCGGGGTGTCCGCACCTCGACCCAGATGCGCAGGTGGACCACGGCGATCTCGCTGGGCAGGATCCATTCGGGCGACCTGCTGTTCTACAGCGGTCACGTGGAGATGGCCTACCGGTCACGTTCGGGGAGGATGGTGGCAGTCGCGGCGACCCACACGGGTGGGCCTCCGGTGAACTTCCACTCGATCAGGAGGAGCGGCCTGCTGAAGGTCGGCCAGGTGGTGACCTAGGGGCGGTGGTGGCGGCGCGGCTGGTCGATCAACCAGGACCGTACCGTCGCCCGTCTTCCACGCCCGCCGGCGGGCCTCATGTCGTGCTCCCTACTGCCGGGGTGCGCGCCACCTGGATCGCCAGTGCGCGACCTCGACCGGGTCGAGGACCTGGCCGCCGCCCTCGCCGCCGGCGAGCTGGCCGGCGCCCCGGCCACCCTCGCGGCCGCCACCGAACTCCTGGCCGCACGCGGGGTCGTGACGGCGTGACCGCCGCGCGCTCGGCCGACCTGCTCGGCGCGGTCAGGAGCGGCTGCCCGGGCCCTCCGACAGCGCCTCGATCGGCGGAGCCGCCTCCTCCCGGTAATCGGCCTCGGCGGTCTCGTCGCTGCCCCTGCCGGCCCCGGCGGCGTCCAGCAGCGGGGTGGCGACGGCCGCGACCAGGAGGTTGACCACCAGCGCGACAAGCGCCGGGTAGACGGTGGTGTCCAGGCCGAACAGGGTGAACGGGGCGACCGACTTGAAGGCGGCCGACCAGGCCATCCAGGTCCCCACCAGGATCCCGGCGGCCCAGCCCAGCAGCAGCGCGCCGCGGTGGAACCAGCGGGTGTACAGCCCCAGGACCACCGCCGGCAGCGTCTGCAGGATCCACACTCCGCCGAGCAGCTGCAGGTTGATGGCGTATTCGGTCTTGAGGAACAGGACGAAGGCGAGCGCGCCGAACTTGACGACCAGCGAGACGAGCCTGGCCATGTCCGCCTCCTGCTTGGGGGTGGCGTCCGGCCGCAGCCACTCGCGGTAGACGTTGCGGGTGAACAGGTTCGCCGCCGCGATCGACATGATCGCCGCCGGCACCAGCGCGCCGATGGCGATGGCGGCGAAGGCGAAGCCGACAAACCAGTCGGGGAACATCTTGTCGAACAGCTGCGGGATCGCCAAGTTGTTGGTAGACGGATTGAGCCCGGCCGCGATCGCCATGAAGCCGAGCAGGGCGAGCAGCCCGAGCAGGAAGCTGTAGGCGGGCAGGATGGCCGCGTTGCGCCTGACGACGTTGCGGCCGCCCGACGCCAGGACCGCCGTGATCGAGTGCGGGTACAGGAACAGCGCCAAGGCGGAGCCGAGGGCCAGGGTGGAATAGGCGACGAACTGCTTGTCGGCCAGGATCAGCGCGCCCGGCGGCGTGTGCTTGGGCAGGGTCTGGCCGGCCGCGTCGAAGATGTGGCCCCAGCCGCCCAGCTTGGCTGGGATGTAGACGACGGCGACCAGCACGGTGATGTAGATCATCGTGTCCTTGACGAAGGCGATCAGGGCCGGCGCCCGCAGGCCGCTCTGGTAGGTGTAGGCGGCCAGGATGGCGAAGGCGATGAACAGCGGCAGGTCGCGCTCGAGGGCGCTGGCGGCGCTGCCGCCGATGCCCATGCCCTGCAGCACGACCTGGATGCCGACCAGCTGCAGGGCGATGTAGGGCATGGTGGCCAGGATGCCGGTCGCGGCCACCGCCAGCGACAGCCCGCGGCTACCGTAGCGGCCGCGCACGAAGTCCGACGGGGTCACGTACTGGTGCTTGTGCGCCACCGACCACAGCCGCGGCATCACCAGGAACACGAACGGGTAGACGATGATGGTGTAAGGCAGCGCGAAGAACCCGAGCGCGCCCACACCGAACACCAGCGCCGGCACCGCGATGAAGGTGTAGGCGGTGTACAGGTCGCCGCCGAGCAGGAACCAGGTGATGATCGTGCCGAAGCTGCGGCCGCCCAGCCCCCACTCATTGAGGTGGCCCAGGTCGGCGGAGCGCCAGCGGGCGGCCACGAAGCCGATCACGGTGACCAGCCCGAAGAAGAAGACGAAGACAGCCAGGGCGACGCCGTTCATCGCCGCCCGCCTCTCCGGGGCGTGGTCGCCCAGTAGACGATCGCGGTCAGCGCCGCGCCCAGCAGCACCCAGAGGAACTGGTACCAGTAGAAGAACGGGAAGCCGCCCAGCCGAGGCGTGTCCTTGGCGTAGAACGGCGGCCACAGCAATCCGATGAAGGGAAGCAGCAGCAACAGGTACCACGCGCGCGACACGGTCGAGTGCTCCCCAGGACGCCGGTCGGACATGGGGCCTCCTGTGGGACGACGTAGGTCAACACCAACTGCCTTCCCCGGCTGAGCGCAACGCCAAACCGGTCCAAGGAGGCCTCAACGGCCAAGCGGCCGGCTGCTGCTCGGGGTCGTGGGTGACCGGAACATGATCTGGGGCACGCCAGGCGTCCGCAGCATCCGGGGCGCGCCCTGCAAGCGGGTGAGGTCTTCGGTGTAGGTCACCTTGCAGCCGCCCGCCTCGGGCGCGATCGCGTAGCGGTGGACGGCCGTGAACAGTCACCGCCGGCGGCCGGGCTTTCCCTGCCGACGCCCGTCGGTGACGAACTCGAACACCTCAGGGCGCGTGGCCTCGGTGACCACCGAGCGGTCCGACCATCGGGCGACCTTGCCGTCTGACCCACGCCGTCCGGCGCCCGTCCTGCTCGATATCGGTCTTTGCCATCTCCCTCGCCTCCTCTAGTGGGAACGTGAGCCGAGCGTGGCAGGGGAGGACGGCAC
>Ga0075420_100004434_pt1 | contig 12279 bp, 6 predicted proteins | sample SoiMetdeltSBSDD4_FD_75296 | JGI IMG/M metagenome (GOLD analysis project Ga0075420, IMG submission 75296) | Bulk soil microbial communities from a Populus tree surrounding site in Tennessee, USA - Soil MetaG P. deltoides SBSDD4 | ecosystem: Environmental > Terrestrial > Soil > Tree plantation... | reverse complement strand
GAGCGTGGGCGTGTCCGTATCGAGCCAGATCGGCGCGAGGCTGTCTTCGGGAATCGGTTCGAGGGCGAGGATGTAGCGATCGATGAGTCGCTGCTGGCCGGAGCCCGCCCACTCGACGACAATGTCCGTCACTCGGCGCGTGAACGTCGGCCGCGTTATGAGGCAACCGAGAAACTGCTCGATCTTGAGATCCCCGTGCGTGCTTCCAATGAACACGAACCGGTGTGCGTCGAACCTCGCTGCCAGGGAATCCGCCGGCGCGCGCGTCGCAGAGTCGGCACACAACCGCTCGATGCTCACCTGGGAGCCCCAGACGACAACATCGTCGGCGGTGCGCAATGCCCGGTCTGCACCTGGAGACGTCACCTTAAACGATGCCGGGCCGAACGGCTCGTAGAGCACCGGTGTCCCCCACAGGTCGACGGTCCAGCCAGCCACGGATGCGCGCTCTTCAGTCCGGATCCAACGGATGAGCGTCTGCAGGTCGGAGGGGAACTTCCCATCATGGGCGCCGGCATAGCCTTGAATGGCGTTACGGAGCGACTGGAGGCGGAAGCCCTCGCGTTCGCGAGGGTCCGGAAAGAGGTCTTCCTCGCTGTCGACATTGGCGCCCGACGACATCACGATGAGCCTGCCCAGGGCGGGCGCCGCCAGACTGATTAGAGTGAATCCTACCCAGAGGGCTTTCCTCACGACGCTCATACTCATACCGCCTTCGTCGCCCGCAACCGACGTACCCTAACGCTTTGCCCGCGTGTCCCCGATTGTGCTAGGACCAGCGCTCCACCGCAAGGCACCCCAGACGGAGGATATCCATGTCGCGGCGATTAGCGCTTGACTGCCGGCCAACACGATAGCTCACGCCGCTCGATCGTGTCCGTGGCGTCCACCGAATGTATCGCCACGAACGACGCGTCGCCCATCGAGCAATGGTGTGTGGCGCGAACCGACTCCTTTGGTTCGACATCCGCTGCCGTTCGCAGTATTCTCGACGCTAACGTCTCCAACCAAGGTCCCGTCTCGTGACGCTACGCATCGCCTCCCTGCTGCTCTCGCTGGTCGCCACCACGCTGCCCGCTCAGGAGCGCGACATCGTCGTCACGGGCGGCTGGGTCTTCACCTCGACCGGCAACGACCGCGTTCGCAATCCTGGCATCGTGATTCGCGCCGGCAAGATCCTCCGCGTCGGCGGCGACGCCTCGATCGCTTCGCCAGACGCCGAGCGAATCGTGGTGGCGGATAGCGAGACCGTGATCCCCGGCCTGTTCGACCTCCACGCCCACTACGCCATCGAGCTCTTCGGCGCCGGGCGGAAGGACGAAACCGCCGCCTACCCGTCGCTGTTTCTGGCGAACGGCGTCACGTCGACGTTCCCGGCTGGCGAGATGGATCCTAACGTGATGCGCGATCTGCGCGTTCGCATCGAGAACGGCGTCGAGCCCGGACCGCGACTGCTCAACTCCGGACCGTACTTCGGCACGGCGCGGCCCGACTGGGATCGCAACATCACCGCGCAGCAGATCTATGCCGAAGTCGATCACTGGGCGGCTCTTGGAGCCAGGGGATTCAAGGCGAAGGGGATCACGCCCGACCAGCTCCGCGCGCTCATCGAGCGGGCACACTTCCACGGCCTGACGGTCACCGGGCATCTGGATTCCGGCAATCGCAACAGCGTGAATCCGCGCGACGCGATCCTGATGGGCATCGATCGGATCGAGCACTTCATGGGCGGCGACGCGTTCACGGCCGACAAGTCGGCCTACGCGTCGTACGAGCACATGACGTTCGACACGCCGGAGTTCAAGCGGATCGCCGAGTCGTACAAGCGAGCGCACACGAACTTCGATGCGACGCTCAGTGCGTACGGCTACTATGGGAAGAAGGATCCCGACGTCTTCACGTATTTCGTCGACGAGAAGAAGTTCCTCACGCCGTACATGCGCTCCGTGATCGACGCGCGTGCGCCGCGGCGGGTCAACGAGCAGTTCGAGAACATCTACTGGACGAAACGAAAGGAGATCAAAGCCTTCTACGACGCCGGCGGCGGTGACCTCATCACGTTAGGCACCGACCATCCGAGCTGGGGCGAGTACTTCACGCCATTCTCGGTCCACCGGGAGCTCCAGTCGCTCTCACGCTCTGGGATTCCCGCCGCCGCCGTGCTTCGCATCGCGACGATCAACAGCGCACGCGCCATGGGGCTCGGCGATCGGCTCGGGTCGATCGAGGCGGGCAAGTGGGCGGACCTGGTGGTGGTTCGCGGCAATCCCCTCGCGGACATTCGTCGCACCCGTCAGCCGCGTGTCATCATCAAGGCGGGCCGAGTGTACGATCCGGCGGCTCTCATGAAGTCCGTGGAGGGAAAGATCGGACCGGCGAGCGCTGCCGACACCGCCGCCTGGGCTCCAACGCCGCGCGGAGTCCGCGCAGGAGTGCCGTGAGCGGGCACCGAGCACTAGACCCGCGTCAGCACACGGTAATCAGCAGGCGCGACGCGATGGGCTCCAGCCGGCGACGCGTCTGAACGCACGGCACACGCAGCGTGTCCGCGTCGTGTCCGACGAGCCGCAGACCAGTCCGAAACGCCGCCGGTATCTTACTGCCGGTTCTCCCACAGCACGTTGAGGATGACCCAGCGACCGTTCCACTTCGCGATGTGCAAGTAATCGATCCAGGAGCCGGCATCGACGCGAACGCTGGCGGTATTCTGGAAGATGTCGAGAATGCGGACGTCGGTGCGCTGCTCCGCGGGAGGCGTCTCCTTGCCGCCGCCTCGCCGCGTGTTTTGCACCAGCGTCATCGCGCTCTGATGACCGAGTACGCTGCGTCCTCGCTCGTTGGTGTTCACGATGCGTTTGGCGAGATCGGGATGCACCGCGCGCTCCATCCGCTCGGCGTTTCCCTGGTACCAGCCTTCGATATAGTCGAGCGCCGTGGCCTTGATCGCGGTGCTGTCGCCGGCAGTTTGAGCCCACGCGGGCGTTGCCGCGCCGAGCGCCGCGGCAACGAGGAACGCGAGTGCACGCTTCATGGCATTTCCCCCTCGAGTCGTCGTGGTCTACAGTATAGCCACGGTGGCTATAGTGTCAAACGTCGGCATCAGGATGTCGGGAAATCGTCGGAGGCCGTTACGGTCGCGCGGTCGTTGAGGATGACTCGAACTGGTGCTACGCGGACGCCTTCAGTCGAATTCTGCTCGAAGGCGGAACGCCGGCCCACGCGGTCGACGACTTTGCCCGGGTAGTCACCGAGCTGTGACCTAACGTGGGACGCGCGCACTACTGCTGCGGTAGGACGCTATCACCCATCGATATCAATCAGGCGTCACCCGGGGCCTAGCGAAGGATCGTGGTCGCCCCGACCTACCACTGGCCGTCCCCCGGGAGCTCGAGGTAGGCGCCGAGAAAGGCTCGTGCCTGTGGGGTGTCCACCCGGTAGAACGTGGTAAAGGTGGCGCAGTCGGCGGAATGGGCTACCCCCAATACCATCGTCGCTCCCCCCTTCCCCTGCCCGGTATGCGGGGGCCCGAAGAGCAGCGGGCCGCCCGAGTCGCCGACGCAGCCTGCAGCGGGGTCGGGCGTGGTCCCAACGACCGGAGCGAACACGGAGCCGAGCCGCACCGACCCGGCGCGGCGCGTACCGCGCTCGCCGAAGCTCGCGTCCGCGCGCGGGATGCCGTAGCCGACGAACGTGAGCGGGCCGGAGCGCGCCGCAACGCGGTCGAGGAAGCCAGGCGGCGGCAGGTGCGCTGGGACGAGGCCCACCGGCTCGTCCAGGATGAGCAGCGCGAGGTCGGACAGGTCGACTGGGTCGTTCGGGAGGGGCGTCGGAAATCGGAAGGTGTAGTCCGGATGAACCTGCGCGGTGGCGCGAACGACGCGCGAGGCCGGCGCGAACACCGGGTCGAACGTGACCCCGAACTCCGTGAACCCCTCGAAGAGCCTGCCGAATGCGACGCAGTGGCCTGCCGTCAGCACGACGTCGGGCGCGACCAGCGTGCCGGTACATGCCGGCACCCAGGGAGCGTCCGCAGCCACTCGCCCGACCATGAGCGCGACGTTCGAGTAGCGGTCGCCGGTCGCTTCCGCCGCTATGAGCAGGTTGGGCGGCGTGCCTGGACCGGAGCGGGGGCCGGCCGGGGAATCTGCGCATCCGAACAGTGTGCCAGCCAATGCGAGGAGGCAGCTCGGTCGCGTGGCTCGCCTGACACGCGCGCTGAATGGCCTGCTGGATGAACGGCGTGACGATTTCGCGGGAACGACCGGTCGCGCGGGTCGCATCGGTCGCATAACGATTGGTTGCATACGCCCTCCTGATGAAGACACGACGTGGCATCGCGGACGTCGATGCCTCACTCGAGCATGCGGAAACGACGCACGGATTGGCTCACGCGACTGGCGTCGCCGATGGTGATCGCGATTGCTTCGGCACCGGCTCAGGCGTATCGTGGGGCGACGCCAATACGCACGAATACGCGGCGGGTAGCATGTCAGCGTCCTCGCAACCGCAGTCGCCCGGCCCGTCGGACGTTACCGCGCTGCTCCTGGCCTTGGCGGGCGGAGACCGTGCGGCGCTCGACGCGCTGCTGCCTGCCGTCTACGCTGACCTCCACGCCCAGGCCGTGCGCGCCCTTCGGCGTGAGGCTACCGGGCATACGCTCCAGGCTACCGCGCTCGTCCACGAGGCTTACCTGCGCCTGGTCGACCAGGAACGTGTACCGGCCAGCAGCCGTTCGCAGTTTTTCGGGATTGCTGCACGGGTCATGCGCCAGATCCTCGTCGATCACGCGCGGACTCGAAGCGCCGCGAAGCGAGGTGGCGCTGGACAGCAAGTGACGCTCACCGACTCGGTCGCCGCGACGGAGCTGCCCGCAGTCGAGGTCCTTGCCGTGCACGAAGCCCTCGAGCGGCTCGAGCTACTCGACCCCGAGCGGGCGCGGTTGGTGGAGCTCCGCTACTTCGCCGGGCTCACGATTGCCGAAACGGCCGCCGTGCTCGGAATGTCTCCCGCCACGGCCAAACGGGACTGGGCCGTTGCGAGCGCGTGGCTCCGGCGGGAGCTCGAGACGTGAGACCGCACCTCCGTGACGCTGAGCGGCTGCGGTGTCGCTGACTCCCGAGCGCTGGCGAGCAGCCAGCGCCGTGCTCGGCGCGGCGCTCGAGCGGGCGCCTAACGAGCGATCGGCCCTCATCACCGAGGCGTGTGGAGCCGACGTGGAGCTCCGCGCCGAAGTCGAGGCGATGCTCGCTGCCGCTGAGCGGACGGACGGCAGTTTGGGTGTGCCGAGCGCCTGGCGGGCCGAGGCGCTCGAGGCCGCCGGCGCGACGCCAACCATCACGGTCCGCCTGGCGTCCGCGCTGCGTGGGCGGTACGTCGTCGAGCGGGAGCTCGGTTCCGGCGGCATGGCGACCGTCTACCTGGCCCGGGACCTCCGCCACCGTCGTCCCGTCGCGCTCAAGGTGCTCCATCCGGACCTCGGGGCGCTGCTCGGCGCCCGCCGCTTTCGCCGGGAGATCGAGACAGCCGCGAACCTGAGTCACCCGCACATCCTGCCGCTCTTCGACTCGGGGGAGGCAGACGGCCTGATCTACTACACGATGCCGTACGTGGCCGGAGAGACGCTCCGCGCGCGGCTCCTCCGCGACGGCGCACTTCCGATATCGGCCGCGGTGAGCGTGATCCGCGACGTCGCGAAGGCGCTGGCCTATGCGCACAAGCATGGCGTCGTGCACCGCGACATCAAACCGGCGAACATCCTGCTCGACGATGAGCGCGCGCTGGTGGCGGATTTCGGAATTGCGCGTGCCGTGCATCAGGCACAGGAACGGCAGGCCCCCGACGCGGTCCGGGACCCAGGGAGCGTCGCGCCCGAGACGCTCACGCAAACGGGAAATTCGCCGGGAACACCCGGCTACATGGCGCCGGAACAGGCGCACGGCGACGCCGACACCGACCACCGGGCCGACCTGTACGCGTTAGGCGTGGTCGCCTACGAGGCGCTCGCCGGGATACACCCGTTCGGTGCGCGCACGCCGGAGGAGCTCGTCGCCGCTCACCGCACCGAGATTCCGGCACCAATCGCCGGGCGCCGCCCGGACGTACCGGCCGCGCTGGCCGCGCTCGTCATGAAGGCGCTGGAGAAGGCGCCCGCAGACCGGCCTCATTCAGCGGACGATATCCTCCGCGGGCTGGACGCGTTAGGCACCACAGCTGGCCTCACGGTCGGTGCCGCCACGCCGCTCGGTGAGCCCTCCGCCAACGCGCCCGCGCGGGCGGCACGCATGCTCGGCCCGCGCGCAGTCACGCTCGTCGGGGCCACAGTGCTGGTGCTCGCGGCCGCTGGCGGCGCGCTGTGGTACCTCCTCGGCCGCGGAGGCGACGCGACGTCGAACCGGGTGCTGGTCGTCCCGTTCGAGAACGCCACTGGCGATTCGACGCTCGCGCCGCTTGGCCGCATGGCGGCCGACTGGGTTGCGCAGGGACTCGCCCAGAGCAGCACCGTGCAGGTGACGGCCGACCTGGCCCGGGTCGTCACCGGCGAAACGGACCTCAAAGCCGCAGCTGCGGAGAACGGGGCAGGGACGGTCGTTGGTGGCTCCTACTATCTCGATGGCGACTCCTTGCGTGTCCAGGCCCGTGTCACGGACGTGGCGCGATGGACGCTGGTGGGGCCTGTTCCACCCGTCAGCGCCTCTCGACGGGAACGCACGGCGATGCTCGAGCCCCTCCGCCAGCGAGTGATGGCGGTAGTGCTCGTGGCGCACGATCTACGGTCGGCCGAGTGGAACATCGGTGCCCCGCCACCCACGTACGTCGCATACGAACAGTTTCTCGAGGGCATGGACCTCTTCGCCCGGGGCGAGTGGCGCGATGCGATTCCGTCCTGGGACCGTGCCGCCGCGCTCGATTCAGCGTACGCCCTGCCCGTGCTGCACGTGATTCAGGCGTACCTGAACATGAACGATGTCGCGGCGGCGGACTCGGTGGCTCGTCGGTTCGACCGGGGCCAGACGCTTCACCGTTTCGACCGGGCAATGCTGGACTACCTACGTGGTCTCATCGACGGAAACAGCATGGCGGCACTCCAGGGCGCGCGCGCGATGGCGCGCGCGGCACCGGGCGTTTCGCTTTCTCACTTCCTGCAGGCCTATACCGCAGTTGCCGCCGGGCGACCGAGCGAAGCCCTCGATGCGGCGTCTCATGTGGCGTATCAGTTCGGCCAGTGGCGGATCGGCTGGTCTGCCCAGGTTTACTGGCAGCGTGTCACGGACGCCCACCATCTGCTCGGCAATTACGAAGAAGAGCTCGATGCGGCGCGGACGGGGCGCGCGATCATTCCCGAGAACACCGAGGCGAGGTCATACGAGCTCCGGGCGCTGGCGGCGCTCGGGCGGGTGGACGAGATCAAGCAGGAGCTCGAGGGGTTCGAGGCGCTGCAACCCGCGACGGGTGCCCGATCGCAATCCGTGCTGCTCGTGTCGCTCGCCGACGAGTTGCTCACGCACGGGCATGCCGAGGCTGGGCGGTACGTGCTGCAACGGGCGGTAGCGTGGCAACGTGGCCGTCCACTCGAGGAGCAGCGGCGTGTCGCGGAGCGCGAGCAGCTCGCTATGACCCTCGTCAGGCTCGGTGACCGGGCGGCAGCCGAAACCCTGTTCGTCGCGCTCGGCGCCGAACGCCCCGCGAGCCGACTGGCCGGCCTGGCCTTGCTCGCCGCGCAACGTGGCGATCGACTCCGGGCCGCACAGCTGGCCGAGCAGCTACGCGCGCTCACGGGGCCGTACGATCGCGGACGAACGACTTACGCCCTGGCGCAGATCTACGGCGCGCTGGCGGACACGGTGGCGATTACGCTCCTGGAAGAGGCGCTGGCCCAAGGGTTCTCCTACGCGCCGGAGGTGCACAGCGACGCGCACTTCGCGCGGTTCCACGGCGATCGACGGTTTCAGGAGCTCATGAAACCGCGCGGGTGAGCGATGACGCGAGATTGGACGCCCAGCCGGCCGGCGGCGCTCGGGCGCTTCGACTCACCCGTCAGGGCCGCAGCCGCACAGTCGCCCCGTGCCCCCTTCTCCTTGACAGCTTAGGAGACCACTCCTAACCTGCCTAGGAGAAGTGGACCAACCAAGTCGACCGCAGGGGACCTGATGTTCTTCCGTCTCATCGCGCGCGTGCGCTCGCTCGTCAGCGGCATCAGGAACGATCCGGATACCGACATGCAGGCCGAGTTCGCGCACCACATGGAGCTGCGTGCTCGCGACCTCGTTAGGTCGGGGCTTTCGCCGGAAGACGCCAGGCGCCAGGCGCGGGTGGAGTTCGGCGGCACCTACAACTACAAGGAGGCTGGACGAGAGGCCCGCGGCCTCCGCTGGTTCGATACCCTGCGCATCTCGTGGCTCGACATCAAGCTCGGCGCTCGGATGATCTACCGCTATCCGGGGCTGACACTCGTCGCCGGCGTCGCGATGGGAGTCGCCATCGCACTCGGCGCAGGCGTCATGGGCGTCATCGCCTTGATGCGGGATCCGCACATCCCCCTCGACGAGGGCGAACGCATCGTCGGTATCCAGCTGTGGACCACCTCCTTCAACGCCGAGCGCCGCATCGCCTTCGATCTGGCAACCTGGAAGGCCGAGTTGAAGACGGTCCGAGACCTCGGCGCATTTCGCAACGCAACACGCGCCGTCGGCGCGAACGACGGCAGAGCCGAACCTGGTCGCGGTGCGGAGATGAACGCCTCGGGCTTTCGCGTCGCGCGCGTCAATCCACTACTGGGACGGTATCTGCTCGACGACGACGAGCGCCCTGGATCACCACTGGTCGTCGTGCTGGGTCACGACCTCTGGACCGGCCGCTTCGGCGCCGATTCGGCCATCATCGGCAAGCCGGTGAAGATCGGCGGCGTCCCACACATCGTCGTCGGCGTAATGCCGGATGGGTTTGCGTTCCCGATCAACTTCAACATGTGGCTTCCGCTCCGCCTCGACCCACATGTCGAGCCGAGGCAGGGCCCGGTGCTCTACGCGTTCGGGCGCCTCGCACCCGGCGCGACGCTCGAGGAGTCACGGGCCGAAGTGGCGACGGTCGGCGAGCGCACGGCGAAGCAGTTCCCGAAGACGCACGGACGGCTCCGCCCGCGGCTCTTGCCGTTCGCCCAGTCGTGGTTCGAGCTCGACAGCCCGGAAACGGTCCTCGCCCACCGCGCCGCCCAGCTCGCGGTGACGCTGCTGCTCGGGATCATCTGCGTGAACATCGCCATCCTCGTGTACGCGCGGACAGCGACGCGCCAGCGGGAGATCGCGGTTCGAAGCGCGCTGGGCGCGAGCCGCGGCCGCATCGTCGCGCAGCTCGTCGGCGAAGCGCTCGTGCTCGCGAGTCTCGGCGCCGCCGTCGGCATGACGTTGATCTCGCTGATCGCGGCGCAAATGGACGCGATCCTGACTCAGACGGGCGCCACCTCGGTGATCCCATTCTGGATGAACGTCGGAATCTCGGCGGAGACGGTCGCGTATCTGGTTGCGCTCGCGTTCCTCGCGGCCCTGATCATCGGTGTGGTGCCGGCGCTCCAGGTAACGGGACGCCGAGTGCAGTCGAGTCTCCAGCGCCTCGCGGGCGGGCATGCCAGCGTTGGCATGGGGAAGATGTGGACGTCGCTCATCATCGTGGAAGTTGCCATCACGGTTGCCATTCTGCCGTCGTCCGTCTTCATGGGATGGGAATCGCTCGAGGCCATGATGACGGGCCCCGGGTTTCCCGCGGAGGAGTACCTCAGCGCCGAGCTCTCCGTGAACCGTGAGCAGAACGAGGCCGGTCCACGCGAGGAGGATGCGACTTACACGCAGCGGGCAACTGAGCTCCGCTACGAAGTCATTCGGCGGCTCGAGGCCGAGCCTAACGTCGCGGGCGTGTCGTTCTCTGCCGAGGTCCCGGGCTCGGAAAGCAGCACGCAGATCGAGATCGAGGGTGCATCCGCCAGATTCGAGACCAGCTCGAGTGGAGGCAGCCGGTGGTCACGTTGGGGTGAGAATGCGGTGCGCGTGCGACTCGCCAGTGTGGACGCGGCGTTCTTCGATGCGTTCGCGGTGACGCCGATCATCGGCCGCACGTTTCGGCCGAGCGACGTCGCACCGACCACCACGGCGGCCGTGGTGAACCGTACGTTCGCGGACTCACTGCTCAAAGGGATGAACCCGATCGGGCGCAAGTTCCGCGAGCTTGGGATACTCGATCAGGGAGAGGAGTATCGCGGTCCGTGGCAGGAGATCGTCGGCGTCGTCCAGAACCTGCCGGCGCACGTCGACTACGAGCGGCCGCAGGCGGTGTGGTTCAACGTGACGCGTAACGTCGAGCCCGCGACGCTGGCGATCCACGTGCGCGGCACGGACCCGACCACGTTCGCGACGCGATTGCGAGCCATCACTGCCAGCGTGGATCCGGGGATGTTCCTGCGCAAAGTCCAGCCGCTGGACGATGTGCTGTGGGGGACGCACCTGCCGCTGCGGCTGATCGCGGCTGCGCTGGCTGCGGTTGCGCTCAGCGTTCTGATTCTCTCGTCGGCGGGCCTCTATGCGCTGATGTCGGTGATCGTGACGAGGCGACGCCGTGAGATCGGTATCCGCATCGCGCTCGGCGCCGACCGGGGTCGTGTGCTGACCGGCATCTTCTCGCGGGCTGCGCTGCAAATCGGGGCCGGCATTGCGTTAGGCCTCACGATTGCGGCGATCATGCTGCGATTCAGTGCCGGCGAGATGAAAGGGTTCAACGCGTTTCTGGTGTTGCCGGCGGTCGCGCTGTTCATGCTCGCGGTCGGCGTGATCGCGGCATTCGGTCCGGCACGCAGGGGCCTGGCGATTCAGCCGAGTGCAGTGCTCAAGGAGGACTGAGAGCCACGGAGACCGAATCGATGTAGATGACTAGCGCACGCGTGTCCTGCGCGCGGGCGGTGGCGCGAGCGTGAGAGCCAGCAGTGCGGCACCGTAGGTGTGCCGCATGGGCGAGTCACGGTACCAGCGCACGGTCCACGGCGAGACTGTGAATCGACCCGTTTCCCGGCACGAGATCGCCGAGGGAGCGGAACGACATGGCCATGCAATAGTCGCTCACGACGTCGAGGTCGAGGTCGCGCGCGTCCTCGGGCGTGTAGCGCCCGGACATGAAGTGGTGCTTCGAGAACTTGTCGTCGGTATGCCAGCAGTGGATGTGGGCGCAGTGCGAGACCGACTCTCGCATCGTGCTCACCGCGTCGAGCAGCGCGGACAGTTTCGCATCCGGCGCGCAGTGGTTCACGGCGATCTCGCCAGCGTACAACAGCGTGACCCCGCGGTACCAGCCCGGCCACGCGCCTTCGTCCGAAGCGAAATAGTGCGACAGGATGTGCTTCACCAGCATCTCGGTGAAGGCACTCGCGCGCCGCACGACGTCCGTCGGCCCGTACCACGTCGAGCCGACGTTCGTGAGCCCGCGGTGCGTGAGCCCGTAACGCGCCGCGATCTCCCGAATCCGCTCTCGCACGTCGTCATCGTTGGAATAGGCGCCGATTCCGCAGGTGAAGCCGGTCGGGTGGAAGTCGTTCCAGGCGGGGGTGATGAAGGTGTCGACGTCCGTGCGCAGCAAGTGCGTGTAGCGGTCGAGCACCTCGGCGCCATCGCCGTTCATGCAGGCGATGGAGTTCACGTACGGATACCCGCGCCACACGGCGTCCTCGTCCGCCGCCCGCTGCGGGATCTTGACGACGTCGTCCGGGAATCGGGCGAGCGCCTTGGGCGGCCCCATCACGACGAGGTCAGTGTCCGGGCTCCGCGCGTGGAGCCAGGAATGGCGCAGCGCGCGCGCTTGCTGGACGAGATGCGGCTTGTCATCGACGAAGCAGACGATGGCACGCCGCGCCGCGGTGTCGCCGGCCGCGACGGGGATTCGATGGTCGACTGCTCGTTCTCTCGCTGCCCCGTTCGACCCGGCGATGTGCGGTGCGGTGAAGCCGGGCTCCCGCAGCGCGGGCGTCGCAGGAGCCGGAGCTCCCCAAAGCACCTCGACCGAGATCGCCACCACCCGCTCCTCGGTAAGGCGGGGCGAGAACTGCGTGAGGAGTGGCGCGAGGTCGAGCCCGAGCTCAGCGTGCCCGATGAGATAGTTCCTGAACTTGTCCTCGAGGGTCAGCGGATACGGAACGCCGGACGGCCGTCCGAACCGGTGCACCCATCGGAACCACGGCAGACAGAGCGTGCGCCGTCCGGCCTGCCGGAACTTCTCGTGGATGTATCCCTCCTCTCCGCCGAACCC
>Ga0075420_100004433_pt1 | contig 12280 bp, 12 predicted proteins | sample SoiMetdeltSBSDD4_FD_75296 | JGI IMG/M metagenome (GOLD analysis project Ga0075420, IMG submission 75296) | Bulk soil microbial communities from a Populus tree surrounding site in Tennessee, USA - Soil MetaG P. deltoides SBSDD4 | ecosystem: Environmental > Terrestrial > Soil > Tree plantation... | reverse complement strand
ATCCGGGAGGCTACGGTCGTCACGCTGTATCTGTTGCCTTCGCTGAACCTGCGGCTCATCCCCAAGCTGAACAGCGAGCTCAGAACGGGGACCCGCATTGTCTCCCACGCCTTTGACATGGGTGACGTACGGCCTCTCCAGACCCAGACGATCGAGGGGCGGACTATCTATTTCTGGAGAGCGCCCATTCGCTGACGCTGGTCAGGGCGGGTCTATGCAGAGGAGTCGGTTCGGGAGTAGACTCTTTGCGACTGGATCTCAATTTCGGATTTCATCATGCTTCAGGCATTCGTCATCACACTTCGGGAGGGTCTCGAAGCCTTCCTCATCGTTGCCATCAGCCTGGCATATCTGCGTAAGACAGGTCGCCGCCAGCTCGCGCCCGCGGTCTACAGTGGCATCGTCACCGCGTTGGTGCTGAGCGGCGTGGGCGGGTATCTGCTCTTCAATGCGTCGAACCAGGAATGGCTCGAGGGGCCGCTGGCTCTCGTCGCGGCAGTCTCGGTTTCGGCGCTCATGGTGCACATGTGGCGCGCTGGCCGCCACATGAAGTCAGACATCGAAGGGCGCCTTGGCAAATCAGCCGTCCGAGCTGGTACCGCAGCGTTTTTTGGTGTCTTCCTGTTCACGGTGCTGATGATTACCCGTGAAGGCATGGAGACCGCACTGCTGCTGCTCCAGTTGAGAGAAACCTTTAACCTGATGGTCGGCGCCGTGCTCGGGTTCGCCGGGGCGACGACCATGGCGTGGTTATGGTCCCGCTATGGCAAGCACGTGAATCTGGCGCTCTTCTTCCAGGCGACAGCCATCTTCCTGTTCGTCTTCATCGTGCAGTTGGTCATCGCAGGCGTTCACGAGATGTCCGAACAAGGCTTCCTGCCGTTCAGCCAGGTTATCCACGAGGCCACGGAACCCTGGGGGCCTGAGAGCGTCTTTGGTCACACGCTTACCTATGCGATGACGGTGCTGCCGATGCTATGGCTTGCCAGCGCGGCGCTGTTTGGCGGTGGACGTAAGTCTACAGTTGCACAGCAGACCGCCACGCGCTGACAATTCAGTGCAGGCGTATGCCTGACGCGAAGCCCCCGCTCCTTGCCGAGCTCGTCTGGTCAGATCACCTTCGCTTCAACGCCACATCCGGCCAGAGTGCCATGGTTGTGGATGGCGACGGTGAGGGTGGCCCGTCGCCGATGCAGGCCCTTGCTTTCGGTGTTGCCGGGTGCATGGCCGCCGACGTCGTCGCAATCCTCCAGAAGGGCCGCCATCCAATCACCGGGATGCGCGTCGTGATGGCCGCCACCCGCGCACCTGAGCACCCACGCCGATTCACCAGTTTGTCGATGGTGTTTCATGTCACCGGGAACGTACCCTCCGAGGCCATGGATCGCGCCGTCAGCCTGTCGCGCGAGAAATACTGCTCGGCCCTGCACTCCCTTCGATCGGACATTGCGCTCGACGTCCGCACCACCATCCAGCCGTGAGTCGCCGCGGATACCTTGACTGGCTCCGCGGGGTGGCCGTGATCATCATGATCGAGGCGCACACGCTCGACGCCTGGACGAGAGGTGCAGACCGGTCTGGCGCCTTCCGCTGGGCGATGGTTGTCGCCGGGTACGGGGCTCCGTTCTTCATGTTTCTTGCCGGAATCGGCTTGTCTCTGGCTGCCGGCAGCCGACAGCGCAAGGGCACGTCAGACGACAAGGTCGCCGCCAGGGGACGTTTGCGGGGTGCCCAGATTCTCGGCCTGGCTTTTCTCTTTCGTGCGCAGTCGTGGCTGGTGAGTGGCGGCTCGATGCGCAGCATCCTGAAAGTGGACATCCTCAACGTCATGGGCCTGTCGATGTTGGCCGCAGCGCTTATCTGGGGTTGGGGCCGTTCGCGTCTCAGCCGCGCCGGGGGGCTGGTCCTGGCCACCCTCGTTTGCACGATGGTGACGCCGATCGTCCGTGACACCGCCCTGCTCGACACGTGGCCCTCGCCACTTGTGTCCTACCTTCGTCCCATCCCAGGCCGTGCGACGTTCACGCTCTTTCCGTGGGCCGGCTTTCTGCTCGCGGGGGCGGCGGTTGGGCTTTGGCTCGATTCCGTCAGATCGGCGGATGGTGAGCGGCGGGTCATCCTGAGCCTTGGCGGTATCGGTATCGCTCTCGGTTTTGGCGGTTATCTCGCGTCGTACTTGCCGACAATCTATTCCCACAGTGAGTACTGGACGAGTTCACCAACGTATTTCTTCGTCAGGCTGGGCGTGCTCGTCCTGGCGCTGCCCGTCGCGTTGGTCTGGAGTGCCGCCTGGAAGGGTTGGTCGCCGCTCCAGACCTTCGGCCGCTCATCGCTCTTTGTCTACTGGGTGCACGTGGAGCTGGTCTACGGAGTCATCAGTACTGGTCTGCACCGTGCGCTGACGTTTGAGTCTGCGATCGTCGGGTTCGTCCTTTTCACAATATTCATGTTCCTGCTGGCCATGGCGAAGGACCGGGTCATCGCCCGATGGAGGGGTGCGCCAACGATGACCTCTGGGGAATTCTCCACAGCCAGTTGAGGCGCGTAACTCTTTCTGAATCTTACTGATAGCGTCGACGGACGGCTCTAGAGGCGCTCTTGTGTCAGAGAATTTAGCGCAAGACCGCGTGGCGGGCCGAGCAAACGAAGCTACAATTCGCCTCTTGCCGACGAGCGGTTGTGCCGCACCGGAGAGATTCCCATGATCAACGTCGCTGCCATTCGGATGCAGCAATTCGGCGTGCAGTTCTACCAGGCCTCGCTCACCGCGAGCGACATCGATAAGCTCGTCCGGTTCGAGGTGCTCAACTACGGCGACGCAGGCCAATCTGGCGTTCGCGGAGGAAAGAAGCGAGCGCCGTCAAAGGTGAACTGGGATCTGCTCGAACGACGGATCGCCTCGAGCGAAAAGGCCTACCAGCGACAGATTATCCGGCGAAAGATCGACGAGCTCGTGCAGTACTACGAGCAATGCCGCCAGGCGAGAGACCTGCCCTCCATTCCAGGGGCGGTCATCATCTCGTGCGACGAGAAACTCGGGTTCGAGCCGGTTGAAGCTGGAGCCGTGCTGGGACGACTGAAGGTTCCCGAACGTGAGGGGATCCTTCGAGCCATCGACGGACAACACCGCCTGCTGGCGTTACACGCAGACATCGACAACATCCGCGATCAGGACTTCACGGTGCCGGCGATCATCTTCGATCGTTTGCCCGAGGACCACGTGGTCCAGATGTTTGTGACGATCAACGCCAAGCACACGCGTCTCAACGCGTCACATCTGGTTACCCTCTCGGGTCGTCAACTCTATCGCGATGAGGCGCTTGCAGCCGCTCACGACGTGGTACGCGCGGTGAATGATCGCGAAGAGTCGCCGTTGCACGGTGAAATCAAGCTGCTCGGGGTCGGGCGGGGGCGCGTCGCGCAGGCGCCGCTCGCGCAGGAGTTGAAGAAGCTCTTTGCCAGTGACGCCTTTGGCGGCCCCCGCAAGTCAGCGGATTTCCGGGCGGACTCACGCCGCTTCTTTGTGAACTATCTTCGGCAAGTGTCGGTGGTATTTGGTGCCGCGTGGAACGGTCGGAAGTACAGCATCAAGTCCGCGACGGCTCTTCGCGCATTCATTCGCGTCGCGCCAGACGTGGTTCGTCGGCTCGACGAAGAGCATGCAGATCGCGCGGATTTCCGAATGATCGGCCGAGTTATTGCCCCGTGGGGCCGACGCATTGGCGACCAGCGATTCGAAACGGACGGAGCCTGGAAACGCGGCGGGACGACGGTGGACTCTCTTGCGCGGGAGTTGAAACTCGCTTTGCAGTACCCGGAAGGCGCCGGGCTCTAGCGCGAGGTCGGTTTTCCCCAAGAAATCCGGGCAGGCGGAATTCCGCCCGGCACAATCCGAGCGAAGACCCGCGGGGACACCCGAAGGTGTCCCCGTCAGGAATGTCGACCTGGCTCCCCCCAGCGTTTACGGCGCCCTGCCGCAAACCACAGGCCGACACCTGTTACTTCGCAACGGTTGTGCCGAGCGGCTTTTCGCGCAAATCCACATGGTTCTGGTCCGGGGCTGAGTAATGAGGCGGGCAGAAATTACAGCCGTGTTCACGGACTGGTCGATTTTGTTCGAACCCAATGCACGTTGATCTGAACGCCGATGTTGGGGAAGGCATCGGTGCCAATGAAACCGACACCGCGATTCTTCGGCAGGTGACATCGGCGAACATCGCGTGCGGCGTCCACGCCGGCAGCCCGGCCATCATGCGCGCGACCGTCGAGCTTGCCCAGAGCCTCGACGTCGCCATTGGCGCGCATCCTGGATTCGCGGACCCCGAAGGATTTGGCCGCCGAGAGATGCGCGTCTCCGAGGCCGAGGTCGAAGAGCTGGTGCTTTCTCAGATGCGCGCTCTGGCCGATATCGTGACTGCCAGCGGCGCAAGCCTCCAGCACGTCAAGCCTCATGGCGCGCTCTACAACATGGCGGCACGCGACGAGTCGGTTGCTTCGGCGATCGCGCGTGCGGTCAGGGCATTCGACCCGTCCCTGATCCTGATGGGTCTGGCAGGCTCCGCAATGATCACTGCAGCCGAACGAATCGGACTGCGGACCGCAGGGGAGGGCTTCGCCGACAGGGCCTATCGCTCGGATGGCTCGCTCGTACCTCGCCACGAGTCACGCGCGATCCTCAGCGATCCCCGGGCGGTTATTGAGCAGGCGCTACGCATGATCACTGATGGTGTGATCATCGCGGCGACAGGAGAGCCGGTCCGTGTTCGCGTGGACTCGTTGTGCATTCACGGTGATACACCTGGCGCGTCTGCCCTGGCTGGGGATCTGCGAGCGGCCTTTGTCGGGGCTGGTGTCACCCTCAGGGCCCTTCGCGCTCACCGGCGGGTCTAAAGACACGCCCTACGTACGCGGAAGAACCGCCCGGCGGGTCTGGAGACCAGCCCTACGTACGTGGAAGACCCGCCCTACGTACGAGGTTGTGTGCGTCGTGATCGCGCTAGGATTCGAAGAGGAGCGTCAGAAGAGCTTTCTGCGTATGGAGTCTGTTCTCGGCTTGATCGAATACCACCGAGACGGGTGATTCAAATACGTCAGCGGTAACTTCTTCGCCCCTGTGTGCGGGGAGGCAATGCATGAAGAGGGCGTTGGCCGACGCCGCGCGCATCAGGTTTGCGTTGACTTGAAAGGGCGCAAAAATTCGCCGCCGCTCGTTGGCCTGAGCCTCCTGGCCCATCGAAGTCCAGACATCCGTATACACCGCATCCACGCCCGCCACGGCGGCGCGTGCATCGGAAAAGAGCTTCAGTTCCGCATCGCCTCGTGCCGCGCGCGCAATTCCGTCGACGACAGAGGCTGAAAGCGCGTAGCCCACCGGAGATGCCACGTGCACGGTTACACCGAGCATGACAGCGGCCTGCGCGAGCGAGGTCGCCACGTTGTTGCCGTCACCGACATAGGCGAGGACCCGTCCGCGCAGGGTGCCCCATCGTTCGCGCAGCGTGAGCATGTCAGCGAGGGCCTGGCAGGGATGCTCTTGATCGGTGAGCGCGTTGATGACGTGGAGACGCGGCGCCGCCGCCGCGATCGTTGCCGCCTTGTCCTGTCCGTAGGTGCGGATGACCAGCGCCTGAACCCACCGCTCGAGATTCCTCGCCACGTCCTGCAGGGGTTCCCGCTGTCCATCGACGAATTCGGGTGGCAGGTAAAGGGTGTCGCCGCCGAGTTCGCGCACGGCGATTTCGAACGTGGACCTCGTGCGGAGGGACGCCTTCTCGAAGAGCATCGCCACGTGCGCACCGGCGAGTGGCTGAGACGTTGCTTGGCGGTGCGCGTGCCGGTCGGCCTTGAGCCGTGCGGCGCGATCGAGCAGTCGCTCGAAATCGACTGGCGTCAGGTCTGAAACGGAAAGAAAGTCCTTCGGCACCCTGTTGCCCATCCCGATGGCGCTGCCTATCCCGATGGTCGGTGGGGGAGCGATGTCCATGACGTTTACGTCCGATACTCGCCGTTGATCCGCACGTACTCGGCGCTGAGATCGCAGCCGTAGACGGTTGCCTGAGCGCCACCTCCCGTGCCGAGTTGCACCTGGATGTCGATGATGTCGCCCTTCAAATACTCAGCGGCCTCCGGTGCGGCATCGTCGTGCGGAAGCCCGTGCTCGAACAGCAGGATGCCGCCCACGTGTACCGTGGCTCGACCGATGTCGAACGGGACACCGGCCCTGCCCGATGCGGCGACGATACGTCCCCAATTCGGGTCAGCACCATGCACCGCCGTCTTGACCAGCGGTGAGTTGGCGATCGTGCGTGCGACCTGCCTGGCGTCCGTCTTGGTACGAGCATCGCGCACGGTGACCGAGATCAATTTAGTGGCGCCCTCTCCGCCCCGGACGATTCCCAGCGCCAGTTCGCGCGAGACTGCGAGGAGCCCGTCACGAAGAGCCGGATACAGATCCTCATCGATACTGACGCCGCTCGCGCCAGAGGCGAGAGCGAAGAGGGAATCGTTGGTCGAGCACTCGCCGTCAACTGTGATGGCGTTGAAGGTGTCCTCGGCGGACTCAACAAGCGCGCGATGCAGGAGCGCGGGTGTGACCTGCGCATCCGTGGTCAGGAAGGCCAGCATCGTCGCCATGTTCGGCTCGATCATGCCCGAGCCCTTCGCCATACCACCAACGATGAAGGTGCCCCGCGACGTCTGAACCGTTACAGCATGCTCTTTGGGGAAGGGATCGGTCGTCATGATGGCGCGCGCCGCGTCGCTGCCACGTTCGCGGGCAAGTCGGGTGACGGCAGTGCTGATGCCCAGCGACACCTTGTCGATCGGCAACGCCACGCCGATCACGCCTGTTGATGCCACCAGGATTTCCTTGCTCGGGCAGCCTAAGGCCGCGGCGACGTCCGATGCCATTCGCATCGCATCAGCCATTCCGCGGTCCGCCGTACAGGCATTGGCGCATCCCGCGTTTACAACGATGGCGCGCGCCATTCCGTGGGACTCGCGCAGATGATCCTTCGATACCAGGACCGGGGCGGCCTGTGCCAGATTCGTCGTGAAGAGCGCGGCCGCCGGGACGGGGGCGTCGGCGGCGATGATCGCCAGGTCAAGCGCTCCGGCAACCTTCTTGACGCCTGCGTGCACCGCCGCCGAGCGGAATCCCGCGGGCGCGCTAACACCGCCCTCCGCAGGACCGATGAGCGAACTGGTTGCCGATACGGTTGATGTCGCCATCACGCGTGTACCTCAGAGCGTGCTGAATCGGCCACGGAAGCGAAGACCGCGTCGAGCACGTCAACGGCTCGATCGAGATCGGCAGTTTCCACTGTGAGGGCTGGCAGCATGCGGACGACACTCGTGACAGTTCGATTGACGAGCAGGCCTCGCTCACGTGCTCCGTCGACGATCGGCGTCGCGTCTGCGCGCAACTGCAGTCCCCACATGAGTCCCGCGCCACGGACTTCGACGATCATCGGATGTCGAAGGGCGAGTGCGCGCAGCCTGCGTTCGAAGTGCGTCCCTGTGGCTCGCACGTGCTCGAGCAGGCCGCCGTCCGTCAACTGCGCCAGGAAGAACGCTGCCGCTCGCGCCGAGAGCAGGTTCCCACCGTAGGTCGTGCCGTGATCACCGGCCGAGATCGTCTCGGCAACTTTCTCCGAGACCAGCGCCGCGCCGATCGGGACTCCGGCGCCCAGCGCCTTACCCACCGACACGAGATCGGGACTCAGGCCCAGCGTTTGAAAATGAAACGCACGCCCCGTTCGTCCAAGCCCCGACTGCACTTCGTCGGCGATATAGAGCGCACCCGTCTTCCGGCATGCCTCCGCAATGGCGTCCGCGAATGCCTGCGGCATCGGTCGCACGCCACCCTCGCCCTGAATCGGTTCCGCAATGATCGCCGCCGTCTTCGTCGTGACCGCCGCGGCCAGCGTTTCGGGCTTGTCGAAGTCCACGAAGGTGACTGGGCCAATGAGTGGCTGGAACGGTTCGCGGTAGTGCTCGTCGTGTGTCACCGACAACGCGCCGAAGGTCCGGCCAGAAAATCCATTCGACACGGCCACAAACGCCGCACGTGGGGCACCCTGCGTGTACCAGAATCGGCGTGCGAACTTGAGACACGCCTCGACGGCTTCCGCTCCACTGTTACAGAAGAACGCCCGGGGGAGGCCCGACAGATGCGAGAGGCGCATCGCCGCCTCGGCTTGAAACGGGTGGAAATACAGGTTGGACGTATGGAGCAGGGTTGATGCCTGCTCCGCGATGGCTGCGGCAAGTCCAGGGTGTGCGTGACCGAGGGACGCGACACCGATACCGGAGACCATGTCCAGGTATTCCTTGCCATCGACATCGAAGAGACGCGACCCGCTGCCGCGCACGAAGGCGATCGGCTGGCGTTTGTAGGTCTGGAGCACGTGGCGCGATTCTCGCGCCTGAATCTCACCAAGTGTCGTCATCGCACTACCTGTGTGCAGGCGTTACCGAGAGGTTCGCGTGTGGCCATCGCCTGGAACGGCGCCACGCGTCCGTTAGCAATGATGACGTCGCCCACGCCGCGCCGCAGCGCCGACCGGCACGCTTCGAGCTTCGCCACCATTCCCTTGTTTGCCACGCCGCGGCGGATCAACCGGCCCGCTGCGCGCGTCGTCAGTTGGACGATCGTGTCTCCCGATTCGTCCAGCACTCCGGCTGTGCCGCCGGCGATGATCAGGCGTCTGGCGCCAAGGACGGCGGCCAGATGCGAGGCAAGTGTGTCCGCGTTGACGTTCAGCAGGTCGCCGTTCTTCGTGGCCCCGATGCAGGCCACGACCGGGGTATATCCGGCTCCGAGCAGATCGCGCAGAAGATCCGGCGTTGAGCCCGTCACCGGTGCGCCTACCAGGCCGAGGTCGACGATGTCGCCGGCCACGGTCGTCACTGGCGCCGCTCGCTTCACGATCGCCACGGACGCATCAGCGCCAGTCAATCCCACTGGTCGCCCACCTGCACGACGCAGCGCCGAGACAAGACGTGTGTTGATTGTCCCGGCCAGCACTGAGACGACAACGTCGAGTGTCGGCGCGTCGGTGATCCGGAGGCCATCCACCTGCCGTTTCGGGATACCGGCAGCCATGAGGGCCGCGTCGATTTCACGTCCACCGCCGTGAACCACGACAAGCGGTGCCTTCCCGGCCAGGGCGACGATGCCCTTGGCCAGACGCGAGACATCCTCCGGCTGCTCAAGCAGCTCGCCGCCCAGCTTCAACACGATGACCTGTCTGGACGGTCTGACGGCTCGTGTCACAGCAGGCCCGTGCGCTCGTCGAGGCCGAGCAGGATGTTCAGGTTCTGCACGCCTTGCCCGGCTGCACCCTTGACCAGGTTGTCGAGCACCGACACCATTACGGCCCGATCGCCGGCCTCATCCACCTTCCAGCCAATGTCGCAGAAGTTGGTGTGTGCGACGTGCTTGATCTCCGGAAGCGCGGCGCTCGTCAGGCGCACGAACGGCGCGGTCGCGTACGCGCGCTGCATGACCTCAGAGACCAGAGCCGCGGTTGTGCCCGGCGTCAGGCTCAGATAGATCGTCTCCAGGATGCCGCGATCGAGCGGCACGAGATGCGGAACGAAGGTGACCGTTCGCTGCAGCTCCTGTTCGATCTCCGCGTTGTGCCTGTGGGAGAAAATGCCGTAGGCGGCGACACTGCCGTGATTCTCCGAAAAGTGAGTGCGATCGGTCGGTGACTTACCTGCGCCAGAGATGCCGGACTTGGCGTCAACCACGACGGGGCCCTGCACGAGGCCGGCTTCAATCATCGGCTCGAGCGCCAGGAGAGCCGCAGTTGGATAGCAGCCAGGGCATGAGACGAGGCGCGCCTGGCGAATCGCATCGGCGTGCCGTTCCGGCAGCCCATAAACCACACCAGCCGGCAGCACGGTTGTGCCCGGGTACCAACGCGCTCGGGAGGCGTCGTCGCGTATCCGAAAGGCGCCGGACAGGTCGATCACGCGAACGCCGCGCTCGAGCAGGGTCGGGGCCACCTCTGCCGACGCCGCTTCGGGCAGCGCCAGAAAGACGATGTCGGCACTGGCGACGAGCAGATCGAGATCGAGCGGCACCACCGGTTCGTCCCAGATGCGCGCGAGCGCGGGCAGCGGGCGGGGCGCGCTCGTAGCTGCCGACGACATCGCTGTCGTCAGGCGCACGTAAGGATGACGGGCAAGGAGACGGACGAGCTCCTGACCGGCATAGCCAGTGGCGCCGGCGACCGCCACGCGTGCCAGCGGAACGACGGCGCCGGGGCTCGTGGTGTGTCCGGCGGCGGATGGGACTGCTATGGGCATTGTCACTCGTTGATCCAGGAAAGAATATTTATACATTCGAGTGCATAAACAGTCAAGGACTGGTGTATGCTTTCTTCGCAGTATGAAGGCGCGCCGTCAGTCAGTGATTCTCCAGACCCTCGAGCGTGAAGCCGTGCGCAGTCAGGAACAATTGCGCCGCCGGTTGCGTGCCGCAGGCTTTGACGTGACGCAGGCGACGCTCTCGCGCGATATCCGCGAGTTGGGCCTGGTCAAGGGTGGTCCTGAAGGTGCGTATCGTTCTCCGGCCCAGACCACGGTAGCGAGTGTGGCGCAGTCGACGGCGCTTCAGCGTGCGCTCGTCGAGTACCAACCTCGCATGGCGCGTGTCCAGCAGTTGATCGTGCTCAACACTGGCCTCGGCCAGGCGCAGGCGCTCTGTGTGGCCCTCGATCAGGCGCATCTGGCCGAGGTCGTCGGGACCGTGGCTGGCGAGGACACCATTCTGGTCATCGCGCCGGACGCGCGACGCGCAAAGGCGCTGGTCAGGCGGCTCGAATCACTCGCCGCGCAGAGAAAGGCATCCTAGTGGACGGTATGTTCCGATTTGCTCACACGGTTGACGTGCCCGCGCACATCGAGTTGGCGTTCGAACAGGGCATTCCAATTGCCGTGAACGGCATCACCATGCCTCTGCCGGAGCTGAATGAAAGCCTGACCACGATTGCCGAAGACCACGGCATCGGCTACCTGGAAGGCACCAGCGTCGTGCCCGACGCGCTGGCCGACATGGTGGTAGGCCAGGCGCGCGAGGCGCTCGCGGCGACCGTCGCCGAACCCGGCACCGGCGTGGTGTGTATGAAGCTCCATCAAGGCGAGCACACGGTCGTCAGTGTTTCCGCCGCCTCTCCCGCGCAGCATTCATGACGCTCTGGTCCGGCCGATTCGATACAGCCCCCGATCCGGCAGCCTTCGACTTCGGCATCTCCTTTGGTTTCGATCGCGCGCTCTTCGAAGACGATGTGACGGGAAGCCTTGCGTGGGCGGATGCGCTGGCACGCGCGGGAGTACTGTCCGTGGCCGACCACGGTGCGATCGTGTCTGCCCTGCGCGAAATTCTCGCTGAAGGCCTTCGCGAGCCGACGTTCGTGTCCGGGCCCGATGAGGATGTCCACAGCTTCGTCGAACGCAAACTGGTTGAGCGTGTGGGCGACGCGGGTCGTCGTCTGCACACCGGGCGTTCGCGCAACGAACAGGTGTCGCTCGACCTCCGGCTCTATATGCGTCGTCGCATCCCACGGATTCAGCGGGCGTTGCTCGCCCTGATCGACGCGTGCGTGGAACGTGCGGAAGCTGCGGGCGATTCGTTGATGCCGGCCTATACGCACCTGCGGCGCGCGCAGCCGGTACTTGTCTCACACTTCTTTCTCGCGCATGCCTCGGCGATGCGACGAGATCATCAGCGCCTGGTGACGGCCTCTGATGAGGCCGACGCGCTCACGCTCGGCTCGGGAGCCGTTGCGGGTACGAGCTATGCGGTTGATACGCAGCAGCTCGCGAACGCCCTGGGTTTTTCGAGGGTGGTGCTGAACAGCATCGACGCCTCGTCCGATCGCGATTTTGTGGCGTCGTTCCTGTACGCGGTTTCCCTCGCGATGGTGCACCTAAGCCGGATGGCCGAGGACCTCATCATCTTCACGGGGGAGGAGCACGGGTTCTTCGATCTGGCAGACTCCGCAGCCACCGGTAGCAGTATGATGCCGCAGAAGAAGAACCCCGACCCCCTTGAGCTGATTCGCGGGAAAACGGGGCGTGCGGTCGGACGACTCGCGGGCTGGCTTGTAACCATGAAGGGCTTGCCAGGGGGCTATAACAAGGACCTGCAAGAGGATAAAGAGGCCGTGTTCGACGCCGAAGCCACGCTGCTTGCGTCGCTGGGGGCCGCTCGAGCGGTTGTGGCAACACTCACAGTGGACGCCGCGCAGAGCCAGAAGGCGGCGTCTGG
>Ga0075420_100004432_pt1 | contig 12280 bp, 7 predicted proteins | sample SoiMetdeltSBSDD4_FD_75296 | JGI IMG/M metagenome (GOLD analysis project Ga0075420, IMG submission 75296) | Bulk soil microbial communities from a Populus tree surrounding site in Tennessee, USA - Soil MetaG P. deltoides SBSDD4 | ecosystem: Environmental > Terrestrial > Soil > Tree plantation... | reverse complement strand
TCGTCCGCCTTCTCGGTGTATCTCGCGGTCTCAACGAAGTCCTTCTCGAGGACCGCGGAATCACCGTGGTCTTGCGTCCAGTCAAACCCTGAGAGTGTGTCAAGCAGCGAGGCGAAGCCCTGGGCCTCGATGCGACGGCCGTCGATCCCGTCCTTGATCCACCACGACCCGATTCGTCTTGCCATGGAGTCACCCCTTGGTTGCCGTTCCGCTATCACTCATGGACGGACATCCTCGGTGAGTTCCTCGCTTCCGGGAGGACGACACGATGGCGCGCAGGCCGCGATACCCGGGCGCCTCGGCGCAACCATCGGCGAGAGATCCGCGATGCCTTGGACGCTCGTAAGCACATCGACGCCGTTGACGACTGCGTCCGCAGTGTCGATATCCTCAGAGTCGACATCCGACTCGGATCCGTCATGCCACCTGAGCCGTACTGCACGTTGGGCTTCGTTGCTGAGCCTAGACGGGCCCGGCCGCCAGATTCTGGCGTGACGAATGCACCCGAGTCCGGTGGTAGCCAGATCGAGACTCATCCATATAAGGAGGGCGAATGCGCAAAGATCTGTTACGCGTAATCGTAGCCCTTTCGGTGGCCGCAGCCGGATGCGGCGGCGACGGTGGCGGTTACGGGTCGGGACCTAACGGGAACACCGGCCCCAGCACATCCACCTCGGTGACGGTGCGCAACAACATCTTCGAGCCGGCCTCGACGACCGTCAGCGTGGGAGCGACCGTGACGTGGACGTGGGCCCAGGGCGCCGTGGAGCACAACGTCACGTTCGACGATGGTCCCAAGTCCGCAACGCAGTCGACGGGCGGCTACACGCGCCAGTTCGGGACGGCAGGCAGCTACCCCTATCACTGCACGATTCACCCGTCGATGACCGGGAGCGTGACGGTCCGGTGAAATTGGGGTCAGACTCGAATTAGCGATTACTGGAAATTGGGGTCAGACACCAATTACCGAATAAGTCAGAGTTCCCGAGTAGCGTTGGGGTAATTGGTGTCTGACCCCAATTTCTGACCCCAATTTCGCGGTTTCCGATGGAGTCTGACCCCATTGACGAATTTGAGGTAGTTTCGCGCGTCCCCGCCCGGCCGCATGACGATCGAAGCCACCTATCGCGCCCGCACACCAAAGTCCGCCGCGCTCCACGCCGAGGCGTGTAGGCTCATCGCCGGCGGGTCGACACGATCCGTCACGCTCTTCGCCCCGTACCCCGTGTACATGGCCGAGGGCTGCGGGTGTCGCCTGCGCGACGTGGACGGCAACGAGTACATCGATTTCATCGGCAACTTCGCGTCGATGATCCACGGCCATGCGCACCCCGAGATCGCCGCCGCGATTCGCGATCAGCTCGGACGAGGCACCGACTTCGGCGCGCCGACCGAGCTCCAGCTACGGTTCGCGCGGGAGCTCATCGCGCGCGTGCCATCGCTCGAGCGTGTCCGGTTCACGAACTCGGGAACCGAGGCAGTAATGTTCGCCGTTCGCGCGGCACGCGCATTCACGGGGCGGCCGAAGATCCTCAAGTTCGAGGGGAGCTATCACGGCGGCTACGACGCGGCGGAAGTGAGCGTGGATCCGGGCGCCGACGCGCCACCGTGGCCACTGGGTCGTTCAGCGAGTGCCGGACTGCCGCCGGACACCGAAGCGCTCACGCTCGTCGCACCGTACAACGACGCGGAGCGCACGGCCGAGATCATCCGCGCCCACGCTGCCGACCTCGCCGCGGTGATCGTGGAGGGGGTCACGATGCGCGGGACGATCGCCGCCGATTCCGCGTTCGTGCGCCGGCTTCGAGAGATCACTCGCGAGTTGGGCGTCCTGCTGATCCTGGACGAGATCGTGACCTTCCGCCTTGCGTTTGGGGGCGTCCAAGAGGTGCTCGGCGTGGTGCCGGACCTAACGACGTTCGGCAAGGTGATCGGTGGCGGGCTGCCCGTGGGCGCCTTCGGCGGGCGAGCGGACATCATGGATGGGCTCGACCCGGCACGCGTTCCCTCCGTGCACCACTCGGGAACCTTCGCCGGGAACGCCGCGACGTTGGCCGGTGGCCTCGCCGTCCTTGCGCTGCTGACACGATCGGAGATCGCCCGCATCAACGTCCTCGGCGACCGGTTTCGCGCCGGGCTTCGCGCTGCGTGCGCGACGGCGGGCGTGAAAGCCCAGGTAACGGGTGCCGGATCGCTCGCGACCATCCATTTCACCGGCGCTCCCGTGCAGGACTATCGGAGCGCCCTCACCGGGGACCGCGCGTTCGCGCGCCGGCTGCACCTCGCGCTGCTCAACCGCGGTATCTTCGCGCGCTCGTCGGCCGGGTTCTTCCTCTCGACGGCCATGGGTGAGGCGGAGATCGAGCAGACGCTGAACGCGGTCGCAGAAGCGCTGCCCGAATGCGTGGCCTAACGTCGCACGCTGTCATTCCGAGCGGAGCGCGCGCGGGGCGCCCGCGGAGTCGAGGAGTCTGGTGTGATGTTCTCGTCGCCAGATTGGCCACTGAAGACGTTACAGAAGATTCCTCGACTGCGGGCCTTCGGCCCTCCGCTCGGAATGACAGCGTGCGCTGGCTTCGTCGCACTGTTCCCACATTCGTTACCCTCGCCGTCCTTGCCTTCCCGCTCGCGGCCCAAAGGACGCGGGTCATCGTCGAGCGGAACGTCGAAGCGACAATGCGCGACGGCGTGGTGCTGCGCGCCGACATCTCTCGAGGAATCGCAACCACCCATCGGGCGCACAAGGGGCAAGGCTCGACCACAGGCCTCGGTTACTCCCCCGACGCACTCCGTCGACAACGCGCACGCGAGGCGGACTTCCGCGCCATTGTGTCGGCGGAGCGATTGGGCGGCTACCACGCCGGGTTGACACGCCGGCCACACATGGCTGGCACCGAAGGAGCGCGCGTCGTCGCCGATTCAATCGTGCGCTGGCTCCGGACCGCCGGACTGCAGGTCGAGGTCCTCGAATACCGCCCCTTGCTCTCCTACCCCGACGAGATCGCGGTCTGGCTCCTTGGAACGGATACGAGCACCCTTCGTGTCGACGAACCCGCGTCGGCCCTCGACCCCGACACACGCCATACCGACCTGGGCCCCGGGTTCGTCGCTTACGCCGCGTCCGGCGACGTCACCGCCCCCGTCATCTACGTCAACTACGGCCTGCCTAACGACTATGCCCAGCTCGCGGCCCGCAAGGTAGACGTACGCGGCAAGATCGTGCTCGCGCGCTACGGCCGAAGTCACCGCGCCGTCAAGCTGTTCACCGCGGAGCAGCGGGGCGCGGCTGGGATCATTCTTTACAATGACCCTGCCGACGACGGCTACGCCCGCGGTGATACCTGGCCCGACGGCTACTGGCGGACGTCCGAGCAGCTACAGCGAGGCAACGGCAAGTACAGCTGGCACTGGCACGGCGACCCGCTGACGCCCGGGACGCCAGCGCTCGCGGGCGGGACGCGGCTGGACGCGGCGAGTGCCCCGACTCTCCCGCACATCCCGGCTGCCGTGCTGTCCTGGGGACAGGCGCGCCGCATCCTCGATCGCCTCGGCGGCGATACTGTGCCAGCAGCGTTCCGCGGCGCGCTTCGTATTCCATACCGCCTCGGCGACGGTGCGGGCGTTCGCGTTCGACTTCGCGTTCGCATGCGACACGAGCTTCGGACGATCCGCAACGTAGTTGCCCGTGTCCCCGGCGCGCGGCAGTCGGATCGCACTATCCTGTTAGGCACTCACCACGACGCGTGGACGTTCGGTGGTGTCGATCCAGGCACTGGCACCGCGACACTTCTCGAGGTTGCACGCTCACTCGGGCAGCTCAGACATCGAGGCTGGCAGCCCGAGCGGACGATTGCGTTCGCGTTCTGGGACGCGGAGGAGTTCGGGCTCATCGGCTCCACCGAATACGCTGAGCACCGATCGCGGCAACTGCGTGAAGGCACGATCTGCTACATCAACACGGACCTCTACACGAACGGGCGTCTCGACGCTGGCGGTGCGCCGTCGCTACGTGACTTCCTGGTGGACGTCGCGCGCGACGTTCCCGAGGGCGACGGCACGGTCTACGACGCGTGGCGCGCGTCGAGCGGTGCGGAGCCGGAGCTCAAGGCACTTGGGAGTGGCGCGGACTTCGTGCCCTTCCAGGACTTCCTCGGGCTCCCGACACTTTCGCTCGAGTACAAGGCGACCAGCGGCTACAGCTACGGCCCGTATCACTCGAACTACGACACGCGGCGCTTCGTCGAGCGCGTGGCCGATCCGGGGTTTCAGCGGGGCGCCCAGCTCGCTCGATTGTTAGGCACGGTCGCCCTCCGACTCGGGGAATCGCAGATTCTGCCCTTTCGGTTCTCGCACTATGCTCGGCGGCTGGATGAGTTCGTGGCGGCCGCGGAGCGTTGGTCGCCCGACAGCGCACCCGGCCGTCCGTTCCCGCTCGACTATGCCTCGCTCCGCACCGCGGCGCAGCGTGCCGCCGAGAACTCGCGCCGCCTCGAGGCACGCATCGACTCGGTGCTCGCACGCGGGCAACCGCCTCGGTCCGCACGGAGTCTCAACGACCTGCTCGCGCGCATGGAACAGCGACTTCTCGATGAGACCCAGCGTCCTGACCAGCGCTGGTATCGGCATCTCGTGTACGGCTGGAACATCTATTCCCTGTACGACGGCCAGCCGTTTCCCGGGCTGGCCGAGGCGATTCAGCGAGGCGATCGCGTGACGGCCGAGCGCGAGCTGACGAAGATCGAGGCGGGCGTGCGACGGTTGGCAGATGGGTTGGCTGAAGCGCTACCGTTGGCGGACGCGCGCCCGTGAAGTCTCCGGCGGTCCGCGCCCTCATCGGCCTCGCGTTAGGCCTCGGCCTCGGCGCGCTCATCGTCTCCACGGACTCCGACGTCGGTCGGTCGTTCGCCGCCGCTGTGCAGCCCGTTGGCACGATCTGGGTGAACGGCCTGCGGATGACAATCGTGCCGCTCGTCGTGTCGCTCCTCATCTCGACGATCGCGTCGGGTGAAGGAGCGATGGCGGTCGGTCGATTGGGACGGCGTGCGTTCGGCGTGTACTTCGGCCTGGCGGTTGTCATTGGCGCGCTTGGACTCCTCCTGGCGCCGCCCGTCTACTCACTCATGACCGTGGATCCGGCGGCCGCGGCGTCGCTCCGCGCGTCCGCTGGCACAACGGCGCAGGCTGCCGCCCTACCGTCCTTCGCAACGTGGGTCGTCGGTCTCGTCCCGGCGAACGTGGTCAAGGCGGCAACCGACGCGGCCATGCTGCAGTTGGTTGTCTTCGCCACCATGTTCGGCCTCGCGGTCTCGCGCCTGAGCGCCGATCGGCGAGAGAGCGTGCTCGCATTCTTTCGCGGCCTTGCCGATGCGATGCTCGTGCTCGTGCGCTGGGTGTTGCTCGCGGCGCCGGTGGGTGCCTTCGCCCTCTCGCTCACGGTCGCGACACATTTTGGCGCCGCGAGTGCGTACTTTGCCGCCTTCTACATCGTGAGCCACGCGGCGCTGCTGGTGGTGGTCGGCGCGCTGCTTTACGCGGTGATCCCCGTGCTCGCTCGCGTGCCGATGTCGCGCTTCGCTCGCGCGTTGCTGCCGGCGCAAGTTATCGTGGTCGCCACGCGCTCGTCGCTCGCCGCGTTCCCCGCGATGCTCGAGGGCGCCGAGCGGGTGCTGCAGGTGCCGAGCACGGTGGCGCGTCTCGTGCTGCCGTTAGGCATTTCCTTCTCGCGCGCGAACACGGCATTGTCGTGGGTCGTCGGTGCGCTCTTCCTGGGGGCCCTGTACGGCGTCCCCCTCTCGTTTGCGCAGCTGGTGGGGGCCGCGGCCGTGGCCGTGGTCATGAGCTTCAGCGTTCCCGGGATCCCGAGTGGCGGTCTGCTCATCGCGACACCCTATTTCACGTCGTTAGGGCTGCCGGCCGAGGGCATCGGCATCCTCATCGCGCTGGACGCAATCCCGGACATCTTCAAGACCGGCGTGATCGTTACCTGCCACATGTCCGCGACGGCCATCTGCGCGCGCGGCCTGCCCGTGGCCGAAGCAGAACTGCAGCACGCGTAACGCCTTACGCGGGTAGGCGTCTTACGGCCGCTGCTTCGGCCCCAAGCGGCGTCGAGGGTCAGAGCGACGATCAACGCCGAAACACCTTGAAACGGCCGGATACTGCTCCTGTCGCTGTATCCCGGCCGTTTCTTGCCGTTTCCGTCAGATCGTTCTTCCGATCCCCTGCGAACGATACTGGGATTGGAAGACTGCTGTTCGACTCGAACCCCGGCTACCTCGATGCCGTTTCGAGCGCCGGCAACTTCACGCCGAGAACATCGAGCGGCTGGATCTCCGGCGGCTCGGCGAGGAGCTCGGGCGCCTTCGCCATCAGCGCCTTGGCGATGGGACCGTCGAGGTGTGCCTGGCGGCCTGCCTCATCGTGAAAGGCGTCGAATATCCCAAAGGTGGTCGGCCCGAGCCGTAAGGCGAACCACAGCGGTGTGCTCGTTTCCTGATTGGCGAGCTGGAGCCCCTGGTTCAGAAACGCGGCGACCTCCGCCTCCCTGCCGGGCTTCGCTTCCAGCCGTGCAAACAATGCGCGTGTCAACATCCTGCATCCCTCCAAGCGACGAGTGGTATAGCGAACGTTAGGGTCGGCCATTCGACGATGGTATCGGCAAGAACGCCATTCTTGAGCGGTTTCTTGCCAACGGGTAGCGGCCTCAGGAGCTTCGTCGGATCTCCTTTACACCCAGGTTCAGGCGCCGCCGAAGGAGAGCGCGCAGTGTGGCACCGTCCGCGTAGCCAACGCGAGCGGCCACCTCGTCGACGCTTGCGTTGCCGGTCTTGAGGAGATGCACCGCACGCTCGACACGGAGTGTCTGGAAGTACGCGAGCGGCGATTTGCCGAGCACGCGCTCCATGTGCCGGGCGAGCGTTCGCTTGCTCGCACCGACCGACTTCGCCGCGTCGTCGAGGGAAAACCCGCGCGCAAGCCGCGCACGCGCCCATCGCTCGAACCGCTCGACGAGCGGATCCGCATGCACGAGATGATCGCTCAGGGCGTACGCCGACTGCGATGGCCTCGAATCGATGATGAGGTAGTTCGCCGTGAGGGTCGCGAGCTGTGGGCTCACGCCTCGAACGAGATGAAGCGCGAGATCCACGTGACTGAGCGCCGCACCGGCTGTCACGAAGCGCCCGGACTTCACGATCATGCTCGATTCGTCGAGCTGCACGTTCGGGTAGCGTTGCCGAAACAACGGCGCCAGCCACCACGTCGTGGTCGCGCGCTGCTGGTCGAGCAACCCCGACTCGGCCATCACGAACGTGCCGATGCAGGCCGCCGTCATGGTTGTGGGACCGCGGGCCCACCGCCGAAGGCACGCCGTCGCATCCCGGATGTCGGGGCGAGCGAGCGCGGCTACCAGTGGCTCCGGCATCTTGAAGCCAATCGCCGGAACGACCACACAATCGGGCCGACGCGTGCCGGCCGCCTGCACCGGGACGCGAAGTCCGTGTGACGTCGTCACCGCCTTGCGCACGCCCACCGTTCTTACGTCGAACCGCGGGACCGCAAGCGACGACGCTTCGATCAGCTCGTTCGCGGTCTCGAAGACGTCGAGCACTGCGGACAGGCCGAGGTCAAAGACGTTGTCGAGAGCGAGGACATCCACGCGCATGGACAAGCCTAGGACGTGGAGGGCCTCACGAGCAAGCAGCCATCAGGGCTATGGCATGAATGACACGAAAAACGGCGTTCTCGACCTGCTTTAGGCGAGAGGACGGCCGTCGCTCAGCGCTCCGGCAGATAGTACATGCGCTGTGCCGGGCGAGGCTCCGGGTACACTCGCGACGCATCCTCACCGCTGTACAGGATCCCGTTCTGCATCACCATCTCGACCTCGCGCGCGTTGCGGATGTCATCGAGCGGGTTCGCCTTGAGAATCACGAGATCGGCCAGCTTGCCGCGCTCGAGGGATCCCACTTGGGCATCGAGTCCAAGGTACCGCGCCCCATCGATCGTCGCCGCTTGCAGTGTCTGCATCGGAGTGAAGCCGCCCTTCACGAAGAGCTCCATTTCCCAGTGCGAGTCGAGGCCGGGCATCTGGCCGTGCCCGCCCACCTGCAGCGAGACACCAGCCTGTTGAAGCTTGCGCAGTGCCGCGGCCATGCGGGCGGCGTAGATGTCGTCCTCGAACTGGTGGGTGGTCCGCCGAAATCGGAGGAGGGCATCCTTCGTGTTGTAGCGCAGGAGCCGAGGATTCTCCCACAAGCGCTCGCTCGAGTGGTAGAGCTGCTCGCCGGCAGGGCCGTTGTAGACGACGATCAGCGTCGGCGTCATTCCCGCTCCTGACGCCGCGAAGAGCCTCACGACGTCGTCGTACATCGGCTCGAGGCCAGGCGTGTGCTCGAGACCAGAGACGCCGTCGGCAAGGAGCGACATGTCCATCTGCCAGTCGATGGCGGTCTCGGACACGACGTTGAGCCCGAGGGACCGCGCCGCCGCGAGCGTCTGCTGTCGCGCGGCGCGAGTGAACTGCACGTAGTCCTTGAGCGCCGTCGCGCCATGATCCTTGTTGTACCGCGCGACATCGAGCGCGTCGTCGTACGAGAGCACCGGACGGTACGTCTTCGGGCGGAAGGCGCGGAGGCCATAGATCGGCGCGCCCGTGGACAAGAGCCTCGCGCCGTCGATCAACCCTCGACGCTGCAGATCGGAAACGAGGAAGTCCTTGTGGGCGTTCCCGTACACCTCGTACATGGTCGTTACGCCGACGGCCAGGTTGGCGAGGAGGCCAGCGTGGCCCTGCTCGACGACGCCTAACGGCGACGACTGCGCATTGTAGTGTGCGTGCGCGTCCACGATCCCCGGCATGATCGTGCGGCCCGCCAGGTCGAACACGCGCGCGCCCGCCGGCACGGCGACATCGGGACCAATCGCTTCGATACGGTTCCGCCTGACGAGAATCGTCGCACGATCGATGACCGACCGCCGGGCATCCATCGTGATGACGCGTGCGTTCGTCAGAGCGATCGTGCTTTCGGGGACGTGCGTCTCGAACTCGAAGGCGAGCTCGGTGGCGCGGGCGGTGGCCGATGGCTTCGGCGCCGTGTCGGCGAGTATGGCGGCCAGCGGTTTCTCGTAGAACGTCGTGCCGCGCGTCCAGGTCAGCCCATCGCTGGCTGACGTCCACGCGACATCCTCACCGTCGTTCGCATCCACGCGGCGGGTGGCGCCAAGCTTGTCGATACCGCTCAGGCGCACTGGCTTGCCGATGTACTCGAGCGGAGCGACGAAGCCGCGCGCATACTCCCGGAACGCGACCCACCGGCCGTCCGGCGATAACGCGGCTGACGTCGCGTGAGGCAACAGAGCGAGCGTCTCCTTGTCGCCTCCGTCGAGGCGAATGCGCTCCAGGGCGAGTGTATCGTCCTTCAGAATTTCGGTGACGAGGAGCCGGTCACCCGCGGCATTGAATCCGAGCGTGGCGACAAAGGGAGGCACCGCAGCCGTGCGCCAGCGTACCTGGGCGATCGCGCGCTCCGACGGCGCCGGTGCGCCACTCAATGGCAGAACGACAACATCGAGCTCCGCCTGCGCGTCGAGCGTCTGGCCGCGGCGGAGATCGCCCGAGCCGCGAAGGACGGCGAGCGTCCGGCCGTCCGGTGCCAGCGCGAGCGCGCCGTATTGCGCCGGGACGTTGGTCAGGCGCCGCGCGGTACCACCATCGAGGGGGCGGGCGTACACGGCACCTAACGAATCGTCGGTCCACCCGACGTAGTACACCGTGCGCGTGCGGGCGTCATACCGCGGGTTCGACTCGAGCGTCGCCGATTCCGTGAGGTTCGTGAGGCGGTCGCCGCTCTTGAGATAGAGGTCGCCGAGTGCCGCGAACAGCACGCCGCGCTCGGTCCGCTGTGCCCACCGGTGCGCGCGGGTGCGGGCTTTCCCGTCCGGAAGGGGCACGGGAAAGCGGAGGCTCTTCGTTACGGGCCGCTTTACCGGCGCCTCGAATGGGATGTCGCGGACGGCACCCGTAGCCACATCGACCGCGTGAATGGTCCCTCCAAAGGAGATGAAGATCTCCCGGTCGCCGGGACCCCATGCGAAGTTCGGATACGCGCCGTAGTGCGCTCCGGGACCAGTCTCCTGTCGATCGCGGTCGAGTGTGCGGACCAGCGCGCGTTCGCGGCGAGTCTCGAGGTCGTGGATGACCAGCACGCTCTCGAGATCGTCGCGGTGCACGTACGCCAGCGAGCGGCCATCGCGCGACATCACCGGGTCCGCGGCGCCCCCCGTTCGCTGCACGTAGGTGATGACCTGCGCCGTCTTCGGATCGTACCGGTCGATCTGAAAGCCACCCGTCTGGAACACATCTCGGCCGCCCCGCCCGAAGTAGATGTCGCCGAGCGTTGGATGCACGGTGGCGTGCGACACCGGGACGGCGAAGCCACTCGATGCGATCTCCTGGTGCGTACCGTAGAAGCCAAATTGTTCCACCTTGGTACGCGCACCAAGGTCGAGTGACGTCCCGTAGAGGAACCGGCCATCAGGCGACCACGTGCCCTGGAATACCGGGATGTCGAGCTTCGAGACCTGCGCGAGCGAATCACCACCTCGGCGCATCACCCACAATGCGTTCTTGCCACTCCGATCCGATGTGAACGCGATGCGCGCACCGTCGGGGCTGTAACGCGGGAACATGTTCCACGACCGCCCCTCGGTGAGTCGCCGCGCACGCCCGCCGGTGATCGGCATCTCGTAGAGATGGCCGAGGAGATCGAACGCGATGGATCGACCGTCGGGCGACACGTCGACGGAGATCCACGTGCCCTGCGTCGCGGCATACTCGAGCAACGTCTCGGGGCCGCGCGCGGAGTCGACGTTCCACTTGGCCGGTGCCTGGCCAAAGGCAGCCGCGGGCACGATGAGGAGCGCGGCCCGCAAGATCGCGGAGCGAACGAGGGTGGCGGTCATCAGCAGCTCCGGTGTGCGACGGGAACGTCAGGCGATGGACCGGCCGAAGATAACGCACCCGGTTGTTGATAGCAGGCGAGGCCGGCCTTTTGGGGCCTTCCTCGCCCGCTACCACAACCCACGCACACAACTACGGCGTGCGACCTGCCTCGGCTCGTCGCACGATCGGAAGAGTCGCCGCTCCAGTCTCCCGCTCAATGAGCTTGTGACGTGGATCGATCCCTGCTCTCGCAGGAACGCGCGCCGGATCGCCGGGCACCGTCACCGTGATCGTCTGCTGGCCACTCCGAACCCAATGCTTCTGGAGGTATATCGCCTCGTCCAATCCCTTGCCTTGCTTCGGCGCCGCGAACACACCGATGTCGACCAGATCGCTCATCGGCACCTCGGTTTCCTTCCCGACGCTGTCCGCGCGCACCTTCTTGGCCGTCACCGTCACCGTCACGCGCCAGTCGCCACTCTCGGTCTGTTCCGCGGTCGCCGAGTCCGTCTTCACATCCCACAGCGTGACGGTGTCGAAGAGGTCCGTCATGAGATACTGAAGCGAGTCGGGCGTCACCGCGCGGAGCTCCTTCAACAGGTCGAGCGAGGTCGCGTATGGCGGACGGCTGTCATCGTGCGCCTCGAGGAATCGGCGCAGCGCGAGGTTCACCTGAGCTTCGCCGATCATCTCTCGCAGCGTGTACATCACGACGGCGCCCTTGTGATAGTAGAGATGCGACTGCCTCTCCACCTCCGACATCGGCGCCTCGCGGCTCGCAAACTGCCCTCGGCCACGCAGATACCGCTCCATCTCGAACCCGTAGAAGCGCCGCACCATGTCGGGCCCGTAAGTCTTCTCCATTACCATCATGGCGCTGTACTGCGCGAGCGTCTCGCTCACGAGCGCCCCGCCCTTCATTCGCGCGCCACGCACCAGGTTCCCCCACCACTGGTGTGCCGTCTCGTGCGCGACGACGAAGAACGTCCGGTCCACGTCATCCCCTTCGATCCGCGTGATGAACGCGCTCCCTTCGGAGAAGGTGATCGTGTACGGGTTGGCCCGCGCGAAGCTCGCGTATCGTGGAAACTCCACCACACGGAGCTCGCGGTACGGGTATGGGCCGAACGCCGCAGAGTAATAGTCGAGCGACGCCTTCATGCTCGACACCATGCGGTCGAGGTTGAACGTGTGCGTGGGGTGGTAGTAGATCCGCAGCGGGATTCCCTTCCACGCGTCCCCCCGCACCTCGTACCGCGCCGACAGCACCGGCACGCTGTGTAGCACGGGCTTGTCGGTCACGTAGCGGAAGTAGCGCCGTCCACCTTCCCGCCACTC
>Ga0075420_100004430_pt1 | contig 12282 bp, 10 predicted proteins | sample SoiMetdeltSBSDD4_FD_75296 | JGI IMG/M metagenome (GOLD analysis project Ga0075420, IMG submission 75296) | Bulk soil microbial communities from a Populus tree surrounding site in Tennessee, USA - Soil MetaG P. deltoides SBSDD4 | ecosystem: Environmental > Terrestrial > Soil > Tree plantation... | reverse complement strand
CCATCATGTTCATGGACCGGGTGCGCGGCGAGTCGAAGATGTCGTGGCACATCATCGGCGAGGCCATGTCGCTCGTCACCTGGTGGGCTTTCCGCGATCGGGTCCTCGGCGCCTTCCGCCGCAAGCAGGCCCAGCCCGCCACCACCTCGTAGGCGTCGACGGGCCCTCGCCCGCCGACGCCGAGGATCTCAGTAGGGCCAGTGCTGGCCGTCGTGGCCGAGCAGCTTGGCGACCTTGCCCAGCTTGGCCACCAGCAGGGCCTTGATGGCGACGTTGCGGAGGAACCACGGGACCTCGGCCAGCTGCCGCAACACGTTGGTGACCCGGCCGAACCCGCGGACCGGCTCCAGGCGGTACTCGGCCAGCGACCGGCTGCGGCCGACGTAGCGCCACTTCCCCGAGAAGAGCAGCGAGGCGAAGATCGCCCCGGTGACCCCGACCGAGCTGAACGAGTCGTGGATCAGCATCGACCCGCCCGGCGCCACTCGGGCGCCCCAGGCCTGGATGTCCTCGCGGGCCGGCTTGAAGCGGTGGGCGCCGTCGATGTGCAGCACGTCGATCTCGCCGGCCACGTCCTGGTGGGCGTCGTGGGAGAACTTGCGGACGTGGCGCACCCGCTGCGCCACCCCGGCCTTCTCGAGGTTGCGGTTGAAGACGACGTTGTCCTCGGCCGCCTCCTCCTCGAAGCCCTCGATCTCCTGCGGGCCGCGGTCGTTGCCGGCGTGGGGGTCGATCGCCACCAGCTCGACGCCCTCGGGCGCGGACCGGGCGATGGCGATCATCGACCGGCCCCGGAAGCTGCCGATCTCCACGATGCGTCCCCCGGACGGGACCGCGGCGGCCCGCGTGGCCACGCGTTCGACCTGCTCAGGGCTGAACCAGCCCTCCACGCCCTCGAGGGCGTCGGCCAACTCCGGATCTGCGATAGACACTCTGTGCTCCAAGGTCGAGGCTTTGATGGTTGGACCGCTGGGTTGGACCGTTAGGTCGCTGGTATGGGGGAGCGAGGTTCCGTAGCATACGGGCCACCTGGTGCCCGGATCTTTCGGACCGCAAGCGACGCAATGGGCGCCGGTGCTGGGGGAGGAAATTCATCCGTGACGACAGCCGAGCGCGACGACGAACGGGCGACCTACGTAGAAGCCGACAAGATCGGTGACCTCGCGGCGTCCGCGGGCATCCGGCGGGTCCACGCCCTCGCGTGGCGTGACCTCGACGACGTCGAGGCCGGCGGCTCCGAGGTCCACATCGACGAGATCGCCAAGCGCTGGGCCGCGGCCGGCGTCGAGGTCACGCTGCGGACCTCGTGGGCCCAGGGCCAGCCCACCGAGGCCATGCGCGACGGCTACAAGGTCATCCGCCGGGCCGGCCGCTACATGGTGTTCCCCCGAGCCGCGGCGGCCGAGATCATGGGCCGCACCGGCCCCCGTGACGCCCTCATCGAGATCTGGAACGGGATGCCGTTCCTCAGCCCGCTGTGGTGCCGCGGGCCCCGCATCGTGTTCCTGCACCACGTCCACGCCGAGATGTGGGGCATGACCCTCCCGCCCCAGCTGGCGAAGTGGGGCAACCTGCTGGAGGAGCGCATCGCTCCCCCGCTGTACGGCCGCACCCACATCGTCACGCTGTCCGAGTCGTCGAAGCGCGAGATGGTCGAGGACCTCGGCTTCAAGGCCGACAAGGTCACGGTCGTCCACCCGGGCATCGACCCTCGCTTCAGCCCCAACGCCGACGTCGAGCGCTCCCCCGAGCCGCTGATCGTCGCCGTCGGCCGCCTCGCCCCGGTCAAGCGCTACGACAAGCTCGTGCGCGCCGCCGCGCTGGCCCGCAAGCAGGTGCCGCACCTGCGGCTGGAGATCGTGGGCGACGGCTACGAGCGCCCGGTCGTCGAGGCCGCCATCGACGAGGTCGGCGGTCAGGACTGGGTCACGCTGCGGGGCTACCTCACCGACGCCGAGCTGGTCGACCTGTACCGGCGGGCGTGGGTCGTGTCGTCGGCCTCCGCCCGCGAAGGCTGGGGCATGACGCTCACCGAGGCGGCCGCGTGCGGCACCCCCGCGGTGGCCACCAAGATCGCCGGGCACGAGGACGCGGTCGTCGACGGGGTCAGCGGCCTGCTCGCGCCCATCGACGGCGACGTCGTCGCCAACCTGTCCGCGGCGCTGGTCGACGTGCTCGCCGACCCGCACCGCCTCGACCAGCTGCGCCAGGGCGCCCTGGCCCGGGCAGCAGCACTGACCTGGGGGGCCACCGCCACCCAGGTCATGCGCATCCTCGCTGCCGAAGTCTCCAGGCGCCGCGGCCGCACATGAGGAACCCGTTGGCGCGCGCCACCACCGGCACGACGCTCAAGCTCCACGCCGGTCTGGCCGCCGTCGCCTACATCCCCCTGCTGCTCACGCGGCCGGGCTGGGTGAGCGCGGACACCAAGACCTACCTGTACCTCGACCCCGCCAAGCTCATGAGCCGGGCCTGGTCGATGTGGGACCCGTCCATCGGCATGGGCACGGTCACCCACCAGAACATCGGCTACCTGTGGCCGATGGGCCCCTTCTACTGGATCACCGAGGTCCTCGGGCTGCCCGACTGGGCGTCGCAGCGGCTCTGGTGGGGCACGATCATCTTCGCCGCCGGCGCCGGGGTGGCGTACCTGCTGCGGGTGCTCGGCTGGCGGGGCCCGGGCGTCACCGCCGCGGTGTTCGTCTACGCCCTGACGCCGTACCTGCTGACCCTGGTCTCGCGGCTGTCGGCCATCCTGCTGCCGTTCAGCGCCCTACCCTGGCTGGTGGCGTTCACCATCCAGGCGGTCCGCCACCGGGGCTGGCGCTACCCCGCCCTGTTCGCCCTCACGGTGGCCACCTGCGGCAGCGTGAACGCCACCGCGCTGCTGCTGGTCGGCGTCGCCCCCGCGCTGTGGCTGGTCCACGCCGTGTGGGGCTCCCGCGAGGTGTCGGTGCGCACCGCCGTGCGGGCCGGGCTGAAGATTGGCGCGCTGACCGTGCCGACGTCGCTGTGGTGGATCGCCGGGCTCAGCGTCCAGAGCACCAACGGCATCGAGATCCTCCGCTACACGGAGACCGCCAAGGTCGTCTCGGCCTCCTCGGTCAGCCACGAGGTTCTTCGGGGCCTGGGTTACTGGTTCTTCTACGGCACCGACCGCCTCGGCCCCTGGATCCAGCCCAGCGTCGACTACACCCAGTGGCTCCCGCTGCTGCTGGCCACCTACGTGCTGCCGCTGGCGGGCATCTGGGGCGCGGTCGTGGCCCGCTGGCGCCACCGCGCCTACTTCGTCGGTCTGGTGCTGGTCGGCACCGCGCTGGCCGTCGGTGCCTACCCGTGGGACAAGGGCCCGCCGTTCAGCCGCCTGGTCCAGGTCTTCCAGGGCTCCGACGCCGGACTGGCCATGCGCAGCCTGCCCCGGGCGGTGCCGCTGGTCGTCCTCGGCATGGCCGTCCTGCTCGGCTCGGGGGTCGCCAGCGTCAGCCGCCGTTGGCCCCGCCAGGCCCGCTGGTCGGGCTTCGGCGTGGCCGTCCTGGCGACCCTCTGCCTGCCCGCCCTGTGGTTGGGCCAGTTCGTGCCCGACAACCTGCGGCGGCCGTCGGAGATCCCGGAGTACTGGAAGGACGCCGCCGACTACGTCGACAGCCGGGGCAGCGACACCCGGGTCCTGGTGCTGCCGGGCAGCGACTTCGCCAGCTACCGGTGGGGCAACACCGTCGACCCGATCCTGCCCGGGCTCATCGACCGGCCGTCGGTGCAGCGCGAGCTCATCCCCTACGGCTCGCCGGCGTCGGCCAACCTGCTCAACGCCTTCGACCTGAAGCTGCAGGAGCGCACCGCCGACCCCGACTCGATCGCCGCCATCGCCCGGCTCATGCGGGCCGGCGACATCCTCGTCCAGAGCGACCTCCAGTACGAGCGCTACAACACGCCCCGGCCCCGCAACTTCTGGGACTTCATGCAGCGGGCGAAGGGCCTCGGCAAGGCCGTCGCGTTCGGCCGCCACGCCGCCAACACCACCATCGGCAAGGTGCAGCTCGACGACGAGGTGCTCTTCGCCACCGACCCCAAGCTGCAGAACCCCCCGCAGCTGGCGGTCATGTCGGTCGACGACGCCATCGAGCTGGTCAACGCCCAGTCCGCCCAGCACCCGCTGATCGTCGCGGGCGACGGGGCGGGCCTCGTCGAGGCGGCCGGCGCGGGGCTCATCGACGGCAGCGAGCTCATCCGCTACAGCGCCTCGCTCGACGACGCCGACATCACCGCCGCGATGGAGAACGACGCCGCCCTCCTGCTGACCGACTCCAACCGCAAGCGGGGCGAGCGCTGGACGACCGTCCGCCACACCCGGGGCTACACCGAGACCGAGAACGGCGGCGCCCTCGACGACGATCTCGGCGACAACCGTCTGCCGGTCTTCCCCGACGAGGACACCGACAACCAGACGATCGTCGACCGGGGCGGCGACATCAGCGCCGAGGCCACGTCCTACGGCAACCCCATCACGTTCACGCCCGAGGAGCGGCCCATCCTCGCCGTCGACGGCGACCCCCAGACCTCCTGGCGGGCCGCGGCGTTCAGCCCGTCGCCCGGCGAGCGCATCGAGCTGACCCTGCGCCGGCCGGCCACCACCAACAAGGTCCGGCTGCTGCAGCCGGTCAAGGGCCCGGCCACCCGCTTCATCACGAAGGTCCGGCTGCGCTTCGACGACAAGACCAGCTACGACGTCGACCTCACCGAGCAGTCCCGGGCGCGGCCCGGCCAGACGATCACGCTGCCGTCCCGGCTGACGTTCAAGAAGATGTCGGTCGAGATCCTCGAGGACTCCAAGGGCGAGCTGCCCCGCTACGTGGGCCAGAGCAGCGTCGGCTTCGCCGAGATCGAGGTCCTCGCCGACGAGAACGCCCCGGACAACAGCCGCCTCGACGAGACCGTGCGGCTGCCCACCGACCTGCTCGACGCCGCCGGCGCCGCCTCCAAGCAGCACCCGCTCGCCATCCTCCTCACCCGGGTGCGTGAGGACCCGCTCGACCCCACCCGGGCCGACGAGGAGAGCGAGCTGCGCCGCAGCTTCCACCTGCCCACCTCCCGCGACTTCAGCCTCACCGGCGAGGCCCGCCTGTCGGGCCGGGCCGATCCCGAGGTCATCGACGAGCTGCTCGGCCGGCCCCACAACGTGGGCACCAACACCTGGGTGCGGGCGGTCGCCGACCTCACCGGGACCGTCCAGACCGCCTCCGCCGTGTTCGACGGCGACCCCACCACGTCGTGGCAGACCGTGCGCAGCCGGCCGCTCAACCAGTGGGTCGAGGTCGTGCTGCAGAACCCGGTCACCATCGACCACCTGCCGCTCAGCGTCGTCACCGACCAGCTCCACTCGATCCCCAAGGAGGTCGAGCTGTGGGTCGACGGCAAGCCGGCGGCCACGCTGAAGCTGCCGAAGCTCGACCGCAAGGACCCCCAGAACGCCACCACGGACGTCGACCTGAAGCTCCCCAAGGCCCTCACCGGCACGCAGTTCCGGGTGAAGCTCACCGACGTCGACACCAAGCTCACCAACGACTGGGTCAGCGACAAGCCGATCGCCCAGCCGGCCGCCCTCGCCGAGATCGGGCTCCCCGGCCCCAAGGTGCCGGCGCTGCCCGCCACATTCGACAGCGGCTGCCGCGGCGACCTGCTGGCCGTCGACGGCACTTCGGATCCGAGCGGCCGGGTGCCGATCCGGGTCACCGGCCCGATGGCGGACGCGCTGGCCGGACGGCCGCTGCAGATCACGACCTGCGACAACGCCCCCGTGAGGATCGAGGGCGGCGACGTCGAGCTGGTGGGCGACGACGGCTTCGACACCGGCATCGACCTCGACCAGCTGGCGCTGCGCTCCGCCATCGGAGGCGACGCCTCGACTGACGCGTCGACGCTGGTGGGGGAGGCGGCCGCCGCCGACGCCGCCGGCGGCCGGTCGTCCGGCACGGCGGCCGCCCAGCCCACGGTGAAGGTCCTGGAGGACGACAACGACCACGTCAAGGTCCAGGTCACCGGGGCCACCGCCGAGGAGCCGTTCTGGCTGGTGCTGGGGCAGAGCTTCAACGAGGGCTGGTCGGCCTCCGCCGCCGGCAAGACCCTCGCACCGCCCGAGCTGGTCGACGGCTTCGCCAACGGCTGGTACGTGGTGCCCGACAAGGGCTCGTTCACGGTCGATCTCACGTTCTCGCCCCAGAGGCGGGTGAACCTCGCGCTGTGGCTGTCGGTCCTGACCGGCCTGCTCTGCATCGCCCTCATCCTCAAGCGGCCCCGCCTCGCGGTGGTGGCCCCCTCGGCGATGCCCGAGCCCTACTCCCCCGTCCTGGCGTTCCGCTACCACGGCGCCCTGCCGTCGCGGCGCACCGCCTGGCTGGCGGGCCTCGCCGTCGGGATCCTCTCCTGGGCGCTCGCAGGCGCGGCGGTCGGCCTGTTCGTCGGTGTCGTCGCCGGCATCGGCGCCCGCCACGAGAAGTTCCGGCGCTGGCTGCTGCTCGGCAGCCCGGCCGCCCTGGCCATCGCCGTGCTCTACGTGCTGTACATCCAGGCCCGCTGGGATCCGTTGCCGAGCTTCGACTGGCCCTACGAGATGCGCAAGGTGCACCCGCTCGGCTGGCTGGCTGTGCTGTTGCTCGTCGCCGATGTGATCATCGGTCGCATATGGCAATCCCGGAGCACCGAGATCCAGGACTGAGGCGGACGTTGCCGTGACGGCAGGAGCTGGCTTCATCCTCGGCGTCGACCTCGACGACGTCTGCGCCGACTACACCGCCGCCTTCCGCGAGGTGGTGGCGGCCGAGCGCGGCGTCGACCCCGCGACGCTGCCGTTGGAGCGGTCCTGGGACTTCAGCGAGTGGGACCTACCGGCCCGCGACTTCGAGCGGATCCACCAGGCCGCCGTGCTGCACCACCGGATCTTCCGGTCGATGCCGATGGTGCCGGGCGCCGCCGACGCCCTGTGGCGCCTGTCCGACGCCGGGGTGTGGATCCGGATCATCACCCACCGGCTCTACAACAACTGGAGCCACGCGGTGGCGGTCGGCGACACGGTGACGTGGCTCGACGCCGTCGGCATCCCGTACCGGGACCTCTGCTTCCTCGGGGCGAAGCCCCAGGTCGAGGCCAACTGCTACGTCGACGACGCCCCCCACAACGTCCTGGCGCTACGCGAGATCGGCGCCCAGGTGGTGGTGTTCGACCGGCCCTACAACCGCGACCTCGACGGCCCCCGGGCGGTCGACTGGGCCGAGGTCGAGCAGCTGGTCGGCGCCCAGGTCACCGCCTCGGGCCTCGCCCTCCAGGCACCCTTGCCGGGCTTCGAGGACTCCCCCAACCGCCTCCACCGGCGACTGGGCAGCAGCTAGCGCCGGGTCGTGACGCTCCGGGGCGGAGGGCCGAAGCGCCCCACGGCGAAGTCCCGGAGCGCCAGCAGCCGAGCCGGCGCATCCCAGTACGGGCCGCGATGGGCGGGGCTGAACGTGCCCACCACCAGGTCCACCAGGGCGACCACCGTCCGGACCGTTGCCGCGTAGCGGCCGTAGTGGTCCCGGGCCAGCAGCAGGGTGTTGCGCAACTGCAGGTAGTCGACCACCGCCACGTGCGAGCCGACGGTGACGTTGCGGACCTCGGCGCCCCGCACCACGCCGACCTGCCAGCCCTCGGCCCGGGCCCGCAGCGCCAGGTCGGCCTCCTCGCAGTAGGCGAAGTAGCGCTCGTCGAAGAGCCCGACCTCCTCCAAGCAGCGCCGCCGGGCGACCATCAGGGTGCCGTGGGGGTAGCCGGCCGGCTCCCAACCCTGCTTGACCCGGGCTCGCTCGGAGATCGCGCCGAAGTAGCGGTCGACCACCGGCGTCACCCCGTCGCCCACGTCGGCCGACGCCAGCCCGGCTCGGGGCCGGCGGTCCAGCTCGGCGAGCAGGACCTCGAGGCAGTCGGGCGCGACCCGGGCGTCGTGGGGCGCAACCGCCAGCCAGGGTGCGCCCGGGCGGTCGAGGAACCAGCGGAACCCGGTGTTCGCCGCCGGGCCGAAGCCGGTGTTGGCGCCCTGCTCGAGGATCTCGACCTCGGCCGGCAGCTGGGCTCGCACCGCCTTCAGCTCCTCGGCCGACGACCCGTTGTCGACCACCACGACGCGGACCGGCACCGGCTGGTCGAGGAAGCCGCGCACGGTGGCGACGACATGCTCGGCCTGCGACCGGTGGACGATGACGACGTCGATCTGGGCGGGGGCGGGCACGAGGCGTGATTCTTCCGCCCGCCGGCTCGTGGCCCGAAATCGGCTACCCGACCAGGTGCAAAGGCGTGGTTAGGATCGGGCGACCGTGAGCACCGCCACCGTTGACCTCGACGCCGCCCGTCGTCTCCTGGCGTTCTGCGACGCCTCACCCTCGCCGTTCCACGCCTGCAGCACCGCGGCGGCCATGCTCACCGAGGTCGGCTTCACCCGGCTGGCCGAGGATGCCCCCTGGCCGAACGGCGCCGGCCGCTGGTTCGTGGTGCGGGGCGGCACGCTGGTGGCGTGGGCGGTAGCGGAGGGCCACCGGCCCCACGACGGCTTCCGCATCGTCGGCGCCCACACCGACAGCCCCAACCTGCGGATCAAGCCGCGGCCCGACATCTCCCGCGCCGGGGCCCTGCAGCTGGGCGTCGAGGTGTACGGCGCCCCGCTGCTGTCGAGCTGGCTCGACCGCGACCTCGGCCTGTCCGGCCGGGTCGCCGTCCGCCGCGACGGCAGCGGCGTCTACGTGAAGCTCCTCAAGGTCGAGCGGCCGATCGGCTGCATCCCCCAGCTCGCCATCCACCTCAACCGGGACGTCAACACCAAGGGTCTGCTGCTCGACCCCCAGGAGCACCTGACCCCCATCTGGGGCCTCGGCGCCGCCGACGTCGCCGGGTTCCAGGGCTTCGTCGCTGCCGAGCTGGGCGTCAGCAGCCGTGACGTCCTCGGCTGGGACCTCATGCTCCACGACCTGACCCCGGCCAGCCTCGTCGGCCGGGACCACGAGCTCGTCGGGTCGGCCCGGCTCGACAACCTGGCGTCGTGCTGGGCAGCGGTCGAGGGCCTGGTCGACGTCGCGCCCCGCCTCGACGGCGGGCCGGTGCCGGTCGTGTGCCTCTTCGACCACGAGGAGATCGGTTCGGTGTCCGACCGCGGCGCCGGCTCGTCGATCCTCCCGGTGGTGCTGGAGCGCACGGTGTTGGCGCGCGGCGGCGACCGCGAGACCCTGTTCCGGGCCCTGGCCCGGTCGGCATGCCTCTCGGGCGACATGGGACACGCCACCCACCCCAACCACGCCGAGCGCCACGACCCCCACCACCCCATCGCCCTCAACGGCGGGCCGATCCTCAAGGTCAACAGCAACGTCCGCTACGCCACCGACGCGCCCGGGAGCGCCCTCGTCGAGCTGGCCGCCGAAGAAGCAGGCGTGCCGCTGCAGCGGTTCTCGAACCGCAACGACATCCCCTGCGGGTCCACGATCGGACCGGTCACCGCCGCCTACCTCGGCATCACGACGGTCGACGTCGGCATGGCCACCCTCGCCATGCACGCCGCCCGGGAGCACGCCGGCAGCCACGACGCCGGCTGGTACCGGGGCCTGCTGGCCGCGTTCCTCGCTCCCGCGTAGCGGTCGGCCGCAGCGATCCGACTGCGCGTTTGCCCGCTCAGGGTGAGAGGATCGCGCCCGTGGAGGTGCACGAAGCGCGTGCGGTGCTCGGCGTCCTCGCCACCGACGACTGGTTCGAGATCCGCCGTGCCTACCGGAAGCTGATACGGGAGCTCCATCCCGACCACGCCGGCGAGCGCGCCACCGCGCGGGCCGCCGAGCTCAACGAGGCCTACGCTGTGCTCGCCCGGGCGACCCCTCGCAGCGCCGATCGGCGCCAGCACCGACCACCCGCGTCGCCGCTGCGCCCCACCATCCACGGGGCCCGCATGACGGCCCGGGTCGAAAACGGCCACACGCTGGTCATCGACGCCCCGCCCGACGAGGCGTTCACCCGGCTGCTCGACGCCGGCCACGTCGTCGGCCACGTCAGCTACGTCGACCGCAGCGCGGCGCTGTTCGAGGTCATCGTCCAGCACGACGGCGAGGCCTGCTCGCTGGTGGTGTCGCTTCACGAGCACCCCGACGGCTGCGAGGCGCTGTGCACCATGGAGTCGATCCAGCGGGTGTTCCAGCCGGCCCCCGAGCCGGTGGTACGCCAGCTGGTCGCGGCGCTGCGCACCCCGTGGGTCAGCGGCCCCAACCCGTCGTAGCCTGGCGGGCCTATGAGTGACGAGACCCCCGACCTTCCGACCGATGACGAGGGCTGGCGGGAACGGTTGACCCCCGAGCAGTTCGAGGTCACCCGCCGGGCCGGCACCGAGCGGGCGTTCACCGGCGCGTACTGGGACACCAAGGACCCGGGCACCTACCGTTGCATCTGCTGCGACGCCGTGCTGTTCAGCTCGGACACGAAGTACGACTCGGGCTCCGGCTGGCCGTCGTTCTGGGAGCCCGCGACCAGCGATGCCGTCATCCTCCACGAGGACCGGAGCCACGGCATGGTCCGCACCGAGGTGCGCTGTGCCCGTTGCGACGCCCACCTCGGCCACGTGTTCCCCGACGGCCCCCAGCCCAGCGGCGACCGCTACTGCATGAACTCGGCCGCCCTGCGCCTCGAACCCAAGTGATCACGCTGGTCCTCGGAGGGACGCGGTCCGGCAAGTCGGAGTACGCGGAGGCGCTCGCGGCCCGGCTGTCGCCGTCGGTCACCTACGTCGCCACCGGGGTCGCCACCGACCCCGACATGGAGGCCCGGATCGCGGCCCACCAGGCCCGGCGGCCGGCATCCTGGGCCACGGCCGAGGTGGGCACCGACCTGCCCCGGCGCCTGGCGGCGATCGAGGGGGTGGCACTGGTCGATTCCCTCGGGACCTGGGTGGCGGCCTCCCGCGAGCTGTCGCCCAACATCCGGTCGCTGTGCGAGGTCCTTGCCGCCCGGACCGACCCGACGATCATCGTGTCCGAGGAGGTGGGCCTCGGCGTCCACGCCCCCACCGACGTCGGCCGCCGCTTCACCGACGCCCTCGGCGACCTCAACCGCGCCGTGGCCAGCATGTCGTCGACCGTGCTGCTGGTGGTCGCCGGGCGCGCCCTCCCCCTCGCCACCGCTGCCGACGTCCCCCTCGCCCCGTCGTGAGCGTCGGGGTCGAGGACGTCGGCGACGGGGCCAAGGGGGCGTTGGGGTTCCTGACAGCCTTCGGTGGGGCCGCCGAGCCCGACCGCCGGTCGATCGCCTGGTTCGCGCCCGTCGGGGCACTGGTCGGGTTCGTGGTGGGCGCCGTGTGGTGGGGGGCCGGTGAGGGCTGGTCCTCCTCGCTGATCGCTGCGACCGTCGCCGTCGCCGCCGACGCCGCGGTCACCGGGATGCTCCACCTCGACGGGCTCGCCGACAGCGCCGACGGGCTCGGCGCCCGCGACCGCGAGCGGGCGCTGGCGATCATGCGCGACCACTCGGTCGGCGCCTACGGGACGTCGGCGCTCGTGCTCGACCTGCTGCTGAAGTCCGCGGCGCTCGGGGCGCTGGCCGAGCGCGGCGAGGTCCTGCCCGTGATCGCGGCGTTCGCCGTGTCGCGCGCGGCCGCGCTCCCGCTCGCCGCCGCGCTGCCCTACGCGCGGCCGGAGGGCACCGGGCGCGCACTGCACGGCCTCAGCCCTCGCGTCGCCGCCGCCGGCCTCGTCCTCGCCGTCGCGCTCGCCGTGCCCGCGCCGGGGACGCTCGTCGCGGCGGCGGCCGTGGTCGCGGCCGTCGGGCTGATCGCGCACCGGCGCCTGGGCGGCGTCACCGGCGACGTGCTCGGCGCGGCGATCGAGCTGACGGCGACGGCCGCCCTCGTCGCGGGGGTGGTCGGCCTAAACTCGGTCGCGTGATCGAATCGCTCGTCGAGCAGATCGAGGCGCGCTACGCCGAGGTGCAGGAGCAGATGTCGGATCCGTCCGTCATCTCCGACCGCCAGCGCTACGCGGACGCGGGCCGCCAGTTCAACCAGCTCGCCCCCGCCGCCAAGCTGGCCGAGGAGTGGCGGCGCGCGGTGTCCGACGCCGAGGGCGCGCAGGAGCTGATCGACGAGGGCGCGGACGACGCCGAGCTGCGCGACGAGCTGCGCGCCTCGCGCGAGCGGATCGAGGAGCTCGAGGAGGAGATCCGGTTCGCGATGGTCGAGGCCGATCCGAACGACGACAAGAACGTGATCGTCGAGATCCGCGGCGGCGCCGGCGG